>ENA-OQIR01000853-OQIR01000853.1-human-gut-metagenome-genome-assembly--contig:-NODE-853-length-11916-cov-4.519976_pt1 | contig 11916 bp, 12 predicted proteins | sample MGYA00242580_ERZ504745 | MGnify/ENA primary metagenome ERZ504745 (study PRJEB26092, sample SAMD00036214) | human gut metagenome | host: Homo sapiens | study: EMG produced TPA metagenomics assembly of... | reverse complement strand
TTGCAGGATGTCCAGAGCGCCGCCTCAGAACAGCTGGAGCGCACGATTGCGCCTTGGCAGACAAGTTCCCTGCGCCGGACAAAGAGCGCGCACAGCTTCTCTGGGTGGCGCACATGAACGGGCTGAAAGCGCAGGCGGAAGAAGTGGTGGTGAGGGAGATCGTGTATCAATGATTTTCTTGTCTATCCGTATGAACATGGTATAATGGAGTAAAGGAGTGTGATACCATGAGCCCAATCAAAACGCCGACCAGCATTCAGTTGCTCGAAAAGCAAGAAACCCGGACAAGCCGTGGGATGCTCTCAAAGGGCTGGTATCGTGTGGACGACCAGCTTGTCATGGTAAAAGGCAATTCTATTACTGAGCTCGAACAGCTGGATATGAGCCTATTCAGAGGTCATGGCATCACTGATTGCAGAGGCACTAGACTTGCCTCATGTAAAATATACGCTGATGCCTGCTAAATTTTTCCCAGATATTAAAACCTATTCCTGTGATGTGGTCAGCGTTTGCCCCAAGTTCACAACGGACGATGAACAACTGTATCATTTTGCAGACTTGGCTGACGCCCATTTTCTTGCCAGCGGTCAGGCCGCTTCACCGGAGGCACTGTTTCAGTATGCGACAGAATTGTATGGCAAGAAGTGGCTCTATCAGATGTTGCGTTCGATGCCTTTATCGGCAACGAAGACCGCCACGAAAACAATTTTGATGTAATCGTCCGGGATGGAAAAAATTATGCTCCGCCTATTTACGACAATGGCGGCAGTCTGCTTGCATGGGCAATCGACGAGGAATTGACTGACACGAAGCTCCGTTATCAGTTCGACAAAGCCAAACCGTTCCGCAGTCGTCACGCCCAGCAGATCAAACTGATCGACGAGCCTGTGCTGCCTGTGCGTGATCTGGACACGCTGTATCAGGAGATCATGCAGGCTATTTCGCCGATTCTTGCACTATTGAGTGAAAAACGAGCATCTGCGATCCGTCAGTATCTGAAATACCGTCTACATTACCTGAAAGCCGCCATGGGGTGATAAAATGGCCTATCTGAAATTGATGATGGATGAAAAAGAAATCGCCCACTTGAGCGAAGATGGGCAGTCTCTTTGCGCAAATGAGGGTGTGCCGCAGTATTATCTGCACTGAACCTTTTCATCGGTGACAAACGTGAAGTTCCATTAGTCGATGTGGTGGTTTGGGCAAAGAAGCGTATCTTTCCGAAAAATCGGATGGACTGTAAAGAAATCCTGAAACGGATGGGCCTACCGGACTACAATGCGTGGGAAATTGTTAAGCGTACCAATGCCTGCCTGATGGAAGATCCCTATTGGCTGCGATTCAGCGAAGATGAAACTTTTGAGGACACAACGCGCGGACGAGCCAGAAGGATTATGAATGAGAATCGGAAAAGCAGCTGATGCTAATTGATATCAACCTATATCAATTAGCAAGTACAACAAAGCCCACAGGTTGGATGGAATTCCAGCCTGTGGGCTTTGCTTTGCCATATTCGTGCAGTTTCTGCTCCGGTTCAGCGGCAGACCGGATCTGCGGCATCGTAAAGGGCTTGTGCCATGCGGCTGGCATCCTCCGGGGTCATCAGATCCTGCACCACATTGCGGACGGCAGTGCCCGCCGCAAATTCGTATTTCGGGATGGAGAACGGCATACAGAAAAGAGCAGCATATATCAACAGCCGCCCCTGCCAATATGCGAAAAATTTTTAATCGATTGCGCTTCCCGCGATGGTTGGTTTTATGTCTGCGGTACGAATACCTTCTGCTAAAAAATATTACTGCAGCTATTGACAACCGCTCACCGGCTAATATATAATTAAATCGTATAAATTGCAAATTAACCATGCTGCCGGATTCGAGATTGATTTTATGAATCCTAAGGCAGTACCGCATAATTCCAGGCACAGCGCCTGACAAAACGTTGCTTCATCCGTCAGGCAAGAGTGGTGCGGTGTTTTATGAAAGAGCACGTAAATAAATTAAAATAGAAAAGAGGTAGCAACATGGAAAACTATGTCAGCATCAATTCGGATCGGTTGTGGGCGCGATTAAACGAGGTAGGGCATATTGGAAGTGATCCCAGAGGCGGAATCAGTCGTTTTGCTTGGGAACCCCCTTATAAGGAAGCCGTAATGCTCCTGATCCGGTGGATAAAGGAAGCGGGCCTGACGGCAAGGATCGATACCGTTGGAAATGTATTTGCCCGGCTGGAGGGCGATGATCCACATGCTCCGGCTGTGCTGAGCGGCTCTCATTTTGATACCGTACCTCAAGGAGGATGCTTTGATGGATTGGCTGGTGTAATGGGGGCATTGGAAGCGCTGGTTGCCATCAAAGAATCCGGACTTCCGCACAAAAAGCCTTTGGAAATGGTGGCCTTTATCAATGAAGAAGCCAGCCAATTTTTGGGCGGAACATTCGGAAGCAAGGCGATATGCGGGATGCTTCCGGACGACTACGCTTTTCATCTGCGCAATCGACAGACAGGTCAGCTTCTCAGCGATGCCATGAGAGAATTCGGGATGGGGTTGGATCCAGAAAGGTTAACAGAGAGTAAAATAGACCCCACGCCTATTGTGGTTTTTTGGAAATGCATATAGAGCAGGGGCGGTATCTGTTGGACGCAGACAAACCCTTCTCCATTGTCAGCTGTGTTGCAGGCATTAAACAGTTTTATCTCCACTTTCATGGAACAGCAGCGCATGCCGGTGGAATGGCGATGTCGGATCGTCATGACGCTTTGGCCGCAGCGGCGGCAGTAATTTCCGCTGTGGAAAATCTGGCAAAGGAATGCAGCAAAGACACTAGAGGTACGGTTGGATATATTTCCGTGTTACCTTGTGAACACAATATTATCCCGGAGGACGTGACGATTTCCGTGGATTTCCGTGAAACGGAGGACATGAAGTGGGAAAAGCTCTATACGGATCTGATTGAGGTCACGAAGCAGGAATGCGCAAAACGGGGTCTATCTTGGACTGTGGAAACAACCTGCGACCTGAGACCGGCGCACTGCGCACCGGAACTGATCCATATTTTGGAAGAAGCAGCCGTCGGAACCGGATTTGAGAAAGACCGAATGATCAGCTTCCCCGCACATGACTCTATGAATATGTCGAGAATTATGCCGATGGGGATGCTGTTTTTGCGAAGCTCAAATGGCGGGCTCAGCCATTGCCCTGAGGAGTATACAACCCGTGATGATCTGGTCATTGGCACACAGATATTGACAAACGCTCTGTTTCTCGCGGCCAACCGAGAGAACTGAAAACAGAAAGGGACAGAAACCATGACAGCAGACTATTTGTTTATCCATGCGATTCTGATCACTATGCGTGGAAACGGCGTAGGTATTTTAGAAGATGGCGCTGTGGCTGTAACCGGAAACCGGATCAGCGCTGTCGGTGCTACGAAAGAGGTTCTTCAGGATTGGTCGGCGCATCGGGTGATTGACGCATCCGGAAAAGTGGTGATGCCCGGCTCATCGATGCGCATATCCATACGGGAGATGGCTTGGTTCGCGGTGTGTCTCAGGATCTGAACAACTGGATGCAGCATGGGCTTTGGCCGTTTGAACAGGAATTGCGGAAGGATGTTGATGCAGTATGCAAAGGTTCCTTGATGAATATTGTAGAGGCACTCAAGGCGGGCACTACGACCTTCTGCGATTTTGATACTCCTATGACGCAGATCGTCCAAAACCATGTCAAGGTTGGAACACGAGCCAGAGTTGCCGAGCTTATCAGTGAGCTGCCAGAGGAAAATAAGACGGCTGTGGGTGAGCTGTACACCTTTGACCCGGCTCAGGGCAACCGAAAATTTCTCAGAAATCTGGATCTGATCCAGAAATGGAACGACCGTGAAAACGGCCGGATCACCTGTATGCTGGGACCGCAAGGCCCCGATATGTGCAGCAAGGAACTGCTTTTGGAGATACAAGAGGCTGCATTCAGGCTGGATACCGGTATCCACATGCATGTTTCTCAGGGTGATAGAGAGATCAACCAAATGATGAAGCGTTACGGAAAGCGTTCGATCCCTTTCCTGGACGAAATCGGATATCTGAATCACAGATTAATGGCAGTCCATCTGACAGAGGCAACCAAAGAGGAAACTCAGCTGCTTGCATCCAAGGGAGCAGGAATGATTTTATGCAGTGGGAGCATTGCAATTATTGATGGCATTATTCCACCGGCTGCAGAATTTTTGGAGGTCAGTGACAGATTGGCACTTGGTTCTGATCAAGCCCCCGGAAACAATTGCAATAATATGTTCAATGAAATGAAGTTTACGGCCATACTGAATAAGTGTAAGTTCAAAGATCCCTCGGTGTTCCCGGCAGGGAAGGTTTTGAGAATGGCGACCATTGAAGCAGCAAAGGCGATTGGTCTTGGAAACGAAATCGGTTCCATTGATGTCGGAAAAAAAGCAGACCTTCTGATGATCAATATGACTCAGCCGTGTCTGTCACCCATCATTCTCCACCCGGTACGCAACGTAGTTCCCAATTTGGTTTATTCTGCCAAGGGAAGTGAAGTGGAGCTGGTAATGGTAGACGGTAATATCCTTATTGAGAACTTCCAAGTCCTTACCGTAGACGAAAAGCAGGTCGTTCAGGATGCACAGGCGGCAGTGGAACGAGTCTGCAAAGCAGCAGAACTCCCTTTTTCTAAAATCCCCGAATCCAGACTGCACCGCATGATGCAGAATGATGAACTGTGAGGTATCCAGGTATGAAATATGATCTTGTCATTTACAATGCAAAAATTGTGACAGAGGAAGAGGTCTTTCTGGGATATATCTGTGTTTCTGACGGAAAAATTGCAGCCATGGGCTCCGATGCTCCGGTTTATGAGGCGGCACAGTCGCTGGACGCCAAAGGGATGCTGCTGCTTCCGGGAGCAATCGATACTCATCCGCATTTTTTTGAGCCCGGAGCAGAGGCGCGGGAGGATCTGGAACACGGAACCCAGGCCGCTGCCTCAGGCGGGTTTACGACGATATTGGATATGCCTAACACCCCCGAACACCCTGTACTTGATTTGGAGGCATTTGCGCTAAAACAGGAAAGGGCTGAACGAAAGGCGTTGATCGATTATGCATTCTGGGGTGCCGCAACGCCGAAAAATATAGAGCAGTTTGTTCCGCTGCACAAGCAAGGATGTGTAGGTTTCAAGGCATTTACGGTTTACGCCGGTTCCAACTACCCCTTTTCTGATGAGTATAGCCAGCTGAAGGAGATGGAAAAAGTCGCATCCTTCCATGGTATTTTTGGGGCTCACGCTGAAGACCGGACACTGGTCAACGGTTTTTCAAATGAGCACAAGGAGGAGCCTTGGTCTCTGGCAGTTCACGATGCAAGCCGTCCCTGGATTGCGGAGCTGACCGCAATCAATACCTTACTGCTTTATGCAGAAAAGACAGGATGCAAGCTGCATATCTGCCACATGTCCATTCCGGAAGGTGCTGAGCGAATCGCCTCTGCGCGCCGAATGGGCGTAGATGTGACTGTGGAAACCTGTGCTCACTATCTAACTCTGAATTATCAGGATCAGGCTTATCTGGGAACATTCGCTATGATCAATCCGCCTCTGAGAAGTCGAGACAGGATGGAACGCCTGTGGAAATATGTACTGGACGGAACCATCGACTACCTCGGAACAGATCACGCACCCTACCTGCTATCGGACAAGCTCCCACCGGATGGAGATTTGCGGAAGGCTGCCTGCGGTGCGCCCGAAATTGATGTTGCCATTCCTTTGATTCTGGAGGAAGGTGTCCGCAACAGAAAGATGCCGCTGCAGCGCTTTGCTGCATTTACATCAACAAATGCAGCAAAAAGATTTGGGTTGTATCCTCGAAAAGGTATTCTGGCTGTGGGGGCCGATGCGGACTTTTATTTGGTTGATATGGACACGAATTGGACCTATTCCCGCAAGAACAGCTTTTCTGCCAGTAAGCTCGATAAATTCGCGCACGAGGCAGGACTTTTCACTGCCGAATCGTCTCCACATGGGTTCGGGGCAATGCGGTTTATCGCGATGGTGTTATCAAGCAGAAGCCCGGCTATGGTCGGATGATACGTCCTGAATGGGATTCCCAAAAGGAAAAGGGATAAGCAACTGTCACACAATTCCCGTCTGACGCCTTAAGCGCCGCTCCGGCAGAGCCTGCGCAGTTTTGTCATAAGAAAAATGGGTGAACCACAGCCGTGAAGCCTGTGGTTCACCCATTTTGTTTGTATCTTTTCTTTACGAGGAAACGCACTGGCCGGACGTACCGGGCGCGGGGCCGGTAGATTCCCGAACAATCAGCTGCGGCTCGCTAGCAAGTTTGAGAACGTCCGAATCACCCGTTGCCTTCAGCACCATATCAACAGCCAGTTCACAAAGTGCCTCGGTACAATAAGATACTGTAGTGATTTTGGGACGAGTCATAGTAGTCAGGTAGATATTATCAAAGCCGCAGATCGAAACGTCCTGAGGGACACGCTTATCCTCACTGTTCAGGACGCAGGAAAGCGCGCCGAATGCTACAAGGTCGTTTACGCCGATAACAGCTGTAATATCCTTACGTTTCAGCAGCTGCTCCATTATGGAATATCCGGCTTCCGCTTCGGACTGCCCGGAATCGCCCAACGGAGCAGTAAAAACCTGAAGCGTTTCCGGCGGCAGACCCGCATCGCGAATGGCACTTCTGATACCCTCCAGACGTTTCGTACGGGTCAGGGAGACCGAAGAAACAGAGCTCATCAGGAAAGCGATACTCTTGTGTCCCAGATCCAAAAGATACTTTGCCGCCAGATACCCACATCGAAACCCATTCAGGCTGATTGTGTTTAACGGAATATCGTCCGATTTCTCACTTAGTAGAACTACCGGGATGGTATGCGAAAGCTGGACAACACGTTTCATCCAATTGGGGGTAAACAGATAGATGACACCATCCATGTGCTTTTCCTCACACAAGTCCAGATAGACCTTTTCACGTTCCGGATTGCGGTAAGTACAGCATAGGATCACGCTGTATCCAAGACGGGCAGTGTATTTTTCGATATACTGCATCAGCATGGGGTAATAAGGATTGTCCATCGTTGGAAGAAATACGCCCAACAGCTTGGATTGGCTGGTTTTAAGCCTCTGGCAAAGGAATTTGGAATATACTGAAGTTGATTTGCTGCGTCCAGCACTTTTTTTCGGGTCTCTTCGGATAAAGACACATTGGGGGTATTGTTCATTACAAAGGAAACGGTTGTTTGGGATACGCCTGCAAGCTTGGCGACATCCTTGGATGTAGCTCTTTTCATAAAACACGGCTCTCCAACTGTTTATTAATAGATTACTTAACCAGTATACTCGATATTTCGCGATTTTGCAAGTGTAAATTCGGTAATATAATTTGTTTTCCAAGATATTGTCTGATCGGTGGAGCCGCTCCACCCCATGGGCGGCATCGCATATTTTTAGGTGACGATGCACTCTGGCCGCCAAACAAACTGCACACACCACACTGTGCTATATTGCCGAGCATCCTTGCGGCTGAGTATTCGCTGTAGGATTAAATATCTTTCCAAAAAAAACTAATCCTCCAGAACATTTTACTATTGGCAACGCAAAAAAAACACTATATAATTAAAGCACGATTAAGACGTATTACCCAAAATTTAATAACAAGGAGAAAAAGATTATGAACCTGAACAATTACGTAGCAGTAATCACTGGTGGTGCCAGCGGCATCGGCGAAGCAACGGTACGGCTCTTTATCGAGCGCGGCGCCAAAGTGGTCATTGTTGATCTCAACGAGGAACGGGGCAGCGCCTTAGAAGCTGAGCTTGGAGAACGCGCTTGGTTCTACAAAGCAGATGTCAGCGATTCCGCGCAGGTGCAGGCGATGTTTCAGGCAATAGAGGAAAAGTATGGCGTGGTCGATGTGCTGTACAACAATGCCGCCTACTCTCTGAGCAAAACGCTTTGGGATACCACTGAAGAAGACTGGGATCGCGTAATGAGAGTCAACCTGAAGGGGTATTTCCTGTGTGCAAAATATGCCTGCCTCTTATGAAAAAGAGCAGCCACGGCTCCATTATCTGCACCGGCAGTGAACTGGGCGTGGTTGGCTGCGTGGAGAGCCTCGCATACAATACCTCCAAGGGTGGGATCATTCAATTTGCAAAGAGCCTGGCTTTGGAGCTGGCTCCCTTCGGTATCCGCGTCAACGTGGTCTGCCCCTCCGGCACGGAAACACCCGCATTTATCAAGGATATGTCCCGAACCGGCAATTATGAGGCGGAGGTTGCCCGTCTGATTTCCAGCTATCCCCTGAAACGCCTCGGTCAGCCCATCGATATGGCTTACGCTGTGGCATTCTTTGCAAGCGAGGAATCTTCTTTTATTACCGGAACCCATCTGATGGTCGATGGCGGCTACACCGCTCAATAAAAATGTAACGGCTGCAAAAGCAGAGTAAATGAAAGGAGAAACCCTATGGAAACAAGGAATGAAACGATTCACGAACAGGGAAAGCTGAAGCGGAAGCTGGGGCTTGGCGCCGCTTGGCAGTGGCTGTCGGCACAACGGTTGGTTCCGGTATTTTCTCGTCGCTGGCGGAAGTGCTGGTGCATCCGGTTCTGCGTTGATGATGATTGCCAGCTTTGTTATCGGTGGTCTGATCATGATCCCCCAGAATCTTCTCTATGCGGAGCTTGCATCAGCATATCCGGAAGATGGCGGTCAATATACATGGCTGAAAGAAGCAGGCTGGCGTCCTGTGGCCTTCCTGAACGGCTGGCTGGCCTTCTGGGCAACCGATCCTTCAACCTGCTCTGTCATGTCCTTGGCAATCGCCAGCTATCTTGCTTTCTTCATTCCTGCACTGACAGGAATCGGCATTAAAGTCGTAGCAATCCTGCTGATTATTGGTTTCACCACGCTGCATTATCGCTCCGTAGAAGCCGGCGCACGGTTTCAGGCTTTTATTACCAGTCTGAAGCTGCTGCCCTTCTTCCTGCTGGTTGGCGTTGGCCTGTTCTACATGAACACTGAGTTGATTTCTGTGCCCGCTGCTGCAGGCGCTCCTGTAGGAATTGCCGCCTTGCTCGCCGGCGTATCTGCAACCACATGGTCTTACGATGGCGCAATAGGCGCTTGCTATATGGCAGGCGAAGTAAAAGATCCCGACAAGACCATGCCAAAGGTAATGATCTACTGCATTGCAATTGTCATTCTTCTGTACGCCGGTCTTTCTACCATTGCAGCAGGCTGATCCCTCTGGGAGAGCTTGCGGCCTCCGATGCTCCTATTGCGCTTGCATTCTCAAAAATCCCTGTAATCGGTTCCACTGCAGGCATCATCACCGCGCTGATGGCAATCGTTGTAATTACGGGATCGGTTTCCGGTGCAACGATGTACCAGCCTCGTCTGGAGTACGCAATGGCAAAGGACGGATTATGGTACAGCCGTTTTGCGGAAGTACATCCCAAATACAATACGCCTTCCTTTGCACTGATGGCTCAGGCTATTTACGCAATCATTCTGGTTTGCGTTTCCGGCATCAACGATCTTCTGGGCTATTTCACATTTATTTGTCTGGTGAAAAACATGCTGGTGTTCTGCACCATGTTTGTTCACCGCAAAAAGGCTGACTATAACCCCGGCTGGAAATGCCCGGCGTGGAAAATTATGACGGTTATTGCAATTTTTGCAAACGGCATCCTTCTGGTTTCCACGTTCATGTGGGCACCTACTGCAGCCTTGATTGCCAGTGGCGTTGCACTTGTTACCGGTCTGCCTGCCTACTATTTCTTCGATAAGAAAAACAGAACCGCAGCTGACGGAAACTAATTTACAAAAGATCTTAAAGGCTGCTGCACGCTTGTACAGCAGCCTTTTCTCAAAGAACAGGAGATAATCTTATGGAAATGAAAAAAATCTCAACGTCCAAAGCTGCACAGCCCGGCGGCTGGTATTCCCAAGCATTTCGAATCGGAGATCTCATTTATACAGCAGGTATAACAGGTGTGGATCCGGAAACAGGGAAACTGGCAGCTCCCGATGATATTGTTTCTCAGACACATCAGATTATGAAGAACATGAAAGCAATTCTGGAGGAAGCCGGATCTGATATGGATCATGTTTTTAAGACCTTAGTCTTTGTGGCAGATATTGATCAGTTCGCTTTGTTTAATGAAACCTACCGGCAGTATTTTCCGGAGGATCCGCCGGCAAGAAGCACGATGCAGGTGGGCAAATTCAATGGGGGAATGACGATCGAGATTGAGGCCATTGCTGTTGTAAAATAAATAATCTGTCCCCAGTTTTCCGGACACCGGTTCAAAATTGAATCATTAACTTTTCATCATGATGCTTCCCTGAATTTTACGGGAGGCATCCATTTTGTTTTCGCTTGGATTCTGCATTAGAATAGTCGATATCATCAGCAATCACTTCAGAGAACACTTCAAAGGAAGGATAATCTTTCTCAAAATCACAGAATATTTTGTTTTTTCAATCTATCAAAGAAGGTCTCCATCATACAGTTGCCGCAGCAGCCACCTTATCCTGCGGCGCTGTTCACGCCGTTTCCTCGCTATATTGCCGAAAGCAAGGGGGCTTATTCCAAAGCCTGCGAACGTGTTGAGAAAAATGCTTTAATCTCAGGCTATACGGATGTAACGCCTTTTTGTCCTGCTTCTGCAACGCTGCGTATGCCACCATTCGAACATTTGCAATGAAATTCCATGAAATGGGACTGTTGGCTGCACGAAAGGCTGGAAATCGGGTATTCTACAAGGTCCATTGATTATCATAAACGAACGGGACTGCTCCACAAGATTTTGTGTGAGGCAGTCTTGTTTGCTTAGATGTCCGCCATCAGAAAGTCCGCAATGCCAAAGGCAGATCATCGACTACGATTATCAGGTCTATGAATCGCCTGTCGAGGACGCTCCTGCCGTTCCCGGCAAGGAAGGTGAGCCGTCGGACCCGTCCGCATCCAAAAGTCCGAAAAGCCGCATGAAACCTTGTTCTTCACCATTTTTGGATTTTCCAAATTTGGCTGAACCCAATTTGGAAAAGGCAACGCAACAAAATACTAAAAGACAAAGTACTAATCTATCAGGGCCGACAGGCGAATCCGCAGATTTTGACCAGACGGAAGCACAGGTGCGGGAGGAGTTCCGGGAACGGCTGGAAATTGACACCCTTGCCCAGCGGTACGACCCCGACAAGCTGGAGGAACTGCTGGACAACATTGTGGAGATGTACTGCTGTCCTCGGCAGACCCAGTATGTCGGCAAGCAGCCGCAGACCACCAAAGCCATCCGGCTGCGGCTGGACAAGCTGACCAGCCAACACATTGAGTATATCTTCGATGTGATGTCCAACACCACCCAGCCAATCAAGAACATCATGGCCTATCTGCGCACCACCATCCTGAACGCCCCCACCACGATGGAGCACTACTATCAGGTGCAGGGCAACTGGCTGACCGCACAGAACCGGAAGAAGTGAGCGTCGTTTTCCACAAAGACCGCAAAACGCGTTGAAAATGCAAAGGAGAATTTCCATGAAGAACACAAACACCGTCCGCACCGAGATCCATTACGCACAGGTTGGGGAGTATCAGCTGCCCCTGCTCACCCTGCCGCAGACCGATGATACCGAACCGCTGGGCAAGTATGGCCGGATGCGGCTGGTCTATCTCAAGAATCAGCGTCCTGTGCTGTACAACCGGATGTTGCTGAACGGTACGCTCTGGCCGCATTTGCAGGATGTCCAGAAAGCGGCCTGCGCGTGTCTGGAACGCACGGTGGTGGGTCTGTTAGACCAGTACCCTGCACCAAACAAAGAGCGCGCACAGCTCTCTTGGGTGGCGCACATGAACGGGCTGAAAGCACAGG
>ENA-OQIR01000852-OQIR01000852.1-human-gut-metagenome-genome-assembly--contig:-NODE-852-length-11919-cov-3.898745_pt1 | contig 11919 bp, 19 predicted proteins | sample MGYA00242580_ERZ504745 | MGnify/ENA primary metagenome ERZ504745 (study PRJEB26092, sample SAMD00036214) | human gut metagenome | host: Homo sapiens | study: EMG produced TPA metagenomics assembly of... | reverse complement strand
CAGTATACCACACCCAATCCCATTGTAAAAGAGGATATGTACGCCGCCCGCAGGCGGCCCCCTTTATTCTCCCGGTGATTCTTGAAGCCAACCTTTGCGCAGCTGTTCCAGTGCGTGGGTCTCGAGCTTGAGACATAACTTCTGCTGATCTGGAGCAGCTGTGCCGTTTCCAGTTGGGTCAGGGGCGGCTGACCCGCCAGCCCGTACCGCAGCAGGATCAGCTTGCGCTCCCGGGCGGGCAGGCCCTCGATCAGCCTGCGCAGCCGCCGGGCCTCGTCCTGCCGCTCACAGGCATCCTCCATGCAGAAACCATCCTGCAGTACATCGGAAAGGGTCAGTGCGCTGTCCTCCTTTCCCGCTTCCAGTGTTTCCTGCAGGGAAACGACCACACCATTTCTGCGCTCCCTGCGAAAATGCATCCGCAGCTCATTTGCTATCCTCTCCCCAGCGCACTTTCAGATGGAAAAGAGAATCCGCCCCTTTCACGCAATAACGCACCTACGTCAAAATGGATTTTTTGGAGCCGAGAGAGCGGTTCCTTTTTTCTGCTTCAGAGGGTGTCATGTGAGGGTCGTGGTCTAACCCCTCTATACATCTTACAGGTAACTTTGGCAGGCCCCCGCACCACCGTAGAGGCGCAGGCGTTCTACCGTATGTACACTCTTACGCCGACATCCCGAACCCATGGGACCGTCTGCGTTGGTGCCGCTATGGTCTTGACCTGCTGCAAAAAGAGGTTGCCGCCATGGTGGGCATGGAAGAATGGCTCTATCAGGATCTGGAAAGCGGCGCATTTCACCGCAGCTTCACGCCGGAGTTGGCGGACAAGCTCGCCGCCCTTTACGGCATCCCGGTGGAGGATATTCTGGACGACTACACCCTGTTTCTGCACCGGGGCGGAGGAACCTTCCTCCGCAGATACCGGGAGGCAAAAGGCTGGAACCGTCAGCAACTTGCCGACCACGCAAAGGTCAGCCGGACAAGCATCCGCTGCTGGGAGAGTGGACAAAAGACCATCAGTCAGAAGTGCTTTTGCCATCTGGTGGAAAACCTTGGTTCCGATTTTCCATCTATGCTTCGCATGTGAGGTATGGTAATTTTTCTCCGGTCAAACGAAAAAGCTCGTCTGCAAGCCACGATATGTGGCAGCGCAGACGGGCTTTCGTTATGGAATCATTCTGTTTCAATTATTCTGATATTCGCTCTGACTTACATGGCGTTCCGTAAAACACGCAGTCGTTCTTCAAACATTGCTTTCCATGCCGGATGCCCGGAGAATACGGTGTGCTCCACCTGACGAACTTGGTTCAGTCCGATGTTCCGCACCGCTTCCACTGCAGCATCTTTTGGCTCAGATGGCGTTTTCCCACGGTCAGACAGTTTGCGCCTTCTGGCGTGTCGTACTGCTGAAACGCCCGGTTGAAGTCCATTAGGTCATGCAGACGGATGGGCTGATTGGTTTCGTTCGTCTACCAGCAAACCCCAATTTCCCAATGACGGTCGGTATTGCCCACCAGATAATCCAGAATGTTCATCATATAGTAGCTGGGAGCATCCAACTCTAAGATCTTATCCAGCGTGTTCCAATCACGGTTCGTGCAGTAGACGTCATAGGCTGCATAGGTCACAAGACTGTATCGCTGAGATGTCATGATTTTGCTGATAGAAACCGGCTCATTTTCAAACATCCCCTGCTCATACAGTACCTGATGGCAGTCAAAGCACCGGCAGATTTTGCTTGCCAGCACTTCACGTTCCACCGCTTCCCTGCCACCATCCTTGTAAAGATAGAAGCCATCCTCTTTTCGCACCCACGCCTTGGGGTACAAGCCGCCCGTAGACAGGTCATTTGCCAGAAGATGGGCGTTTGTCACCGTCATTTGGTGCCCCCGCAGCGCAATATCCACAAGCGCATTGCTTAAGGAGTGTGCAAAAAGGTTGATATCCTCGAATCGAATCTTCTCGTTTTCTTCTTTCACCCAGAACACATCCAGCAAAGACAGACAATGGTAGGATAATGCAATCTGTGCTCGTTCCCTGTCCGTAACACTCTGAGATGCACCGATACTGTTCAGGATTTCCTTGGCGTAGGTGCGATCCAACGTCAACATCCGGGAGGCGCACCAATAGTAAAAGTTCGTTACATTATTGATGCGCTCGTCAAAATCATCCGATTCCACCAGAACCAGATCATAGGGCATGAAATCCTCGAGGCAGACCCTGCATTCCCCTGTCGTGCTGAGTTGTGCCACACAGCTTTCCCGGTGCATGATCTCGTAAACCATGGTTTTCATCCCTCCCTGCGTTCTGTGTCTTGCTCTGTATTTATATTACCTTCTTTTTTCACGGGACGCAAGAGCTTTTACTTTTCAAAAAGCTTTTTCTGCTGCTCCATCAGGACGGTTTCGATACGCTCTTTCAGCAAAAAGTGGAACTGTTTTGGGTAATATGCAGCGTCAAATAATTTCCAGCCATTTGTGATCCTCCGCCATTCTTCCCTGCGTCTTTTCAACAAGCAGAACCGGGTCATATTCCGGAACGCCAACAGCATCCAGATAGTAATCCAAGCCCTTTCGTGTTTTCGGAATGCATCGGTCTGCCAGAAAGGCCAGGAAGTCTTCCCATGAGGGCGTTTCGTTCACACCAAACGCAGTATCCAGTATTTCGTCAACTTTGTTTTCGATGCAGATCTGCTCCGCTGTAAAATCTGCCAAAATCACGGTACACAACGTATCTCCGTCATAATACCGATATTCTTTCAGCTGATGTCCTTTCTGTTCTGCATTTCTGCGGAACAGTTCCGAGTCTGTTGATGCAAGCGGTCGGACGGTGATTTTTTCACCGTCAAAAGAAAGTTCTACCGGTTATCTTTCTGGATTCCCATCGCACGAAGCCACACTGCCGGGAGATTGACCGAATACTTTTCTGCATTTTTTCCTGCTGTTCCCCCTGCTTTTCTTCTCATAATTTTCACGCTGCGACGATTCATGCACTTCACCTTCCCTTGCAAAAAGAATACCATATTGGCCGCCAACAATCAATGATTTTTTGTCAGCAAAATTCCAAAAACTTATGTAACACAAAAAGCCCCACGCTCAACACTGCCTCTGAATCTGACCGTCTCTGGTCAGAGCAGAAAAGCATATGTTGAGCGTGGGGCTTTGTTTATCGGCTCGGCTGCCAGCCGGGCTTTTGGTGTTCCTTGGGTTTGTAAGTTCCTTTGGTAGTATCGATCACCGCCTGCAGCAATTCGAGCTTCTGCCATGTGGGGCAGTTCAGACGGTCGATTTTTTCGATCACATAGTTGGCGTGGGCGGTTGCGACCCGTTTTCCGAGTTCGTCCCATCCCTCTTTCGTTTTGGGGTAATGTACCACCACTTCAATGGGGGCACTCTTTCGCATGGCTCACTCACCTCCGGTTACATCGCTATCACCTCATTTTTACGGGTTACTGGTTGTCCGCTATTCGCTGCGGTTTCCGCTCAGAACGTTCAGAGCCAGACTGACCAGCAAAGCCATATCAATATTCAATTTTCAAGGTCCGCCCGGCTGCGGCTCCCGCTCCCTTTCGGAGGTGGGCCGCTGCCGTGACAATAGTGTATCGTACTTTCGAGCAAAAGTTTATGGACTCGTAGTCCAAGTCACCCACCCTCTTAGTCCATATATTGTATACAACAGTCCCAAAAAGCAAAAAAATCCCGCCTGAAAAGCAAAACCTTCGCTTTGCCCTCAGACGGGGATGTCTTTCGACACGACTGTTATAAATTCAAAAAAGCTCTTGACCTGAAGTCAACTTTAAGGATTATACTGAACCTGTCAGAAAATTTTTTGCCGTTCTTATGCGGCAGGCATGATGACAAAGGAGAATTCATTATAATGGCCGACCGTCAGAAGTCCCACCGACACGATAGAACACCCTGTTTCCTGCTTTTCTTGCAGTAAGCAGCCCCATCTCATGGAATTTCATCACAAACGTCCGAATGGTTGCATACGCAGCGTTTCGGAAATCCTTTTCCAGCTGCTTTGTGGTAAACTCCTCTGCACCATAAGCAGACAGAACATACTCCCAGAGCAGCCGTTCTTTTTCTGTGATTTTTCCTTCCGCAAGAGCAGTTTGATATACCTCAAGATCAGTTTTCGGCGGGACTGCATCCACCTGCAGGCGGTTATAGACTTCATTGCAGAAGTAGAACAGAAAGGGAGTCACATCCGTATAGCCGGAAATCAGAGCATTTCTCTCCACGCGTTCGTAGGCTTTGTAATATGCGTCCTTGTTTTCAGCGATGTATCGGGAAAACGGCGTGAACAGTGCCGCAGGATAGCCCTGCTGAACAAGATACCAGAGGTGAAATAGCCGTGCAGTGCGTCCATTCCCGTCAAAATAGGTGGTAGTACGCAAAGGCAAAGTGCAGAATGGCAGCCTTATGCAGCTCATTGATGCCGTCATTGGCATTCGCAAAATCGACAAGACATTTCATAGCACCGGGAAGCCGCTTTGCCGGAAGTCCCGGTCTGGGTTCTTCACCGCCCACAATAAAAACCTCGCCATGCCGATAAAAGTGGTTTGGCAGTAATCGTTCTTCATCCAGGAGATAATCCCCTGTGCTGATCTGATATAGGTAATGCAGATTCTCCTCGGTGATCGTATTCTGACGATTCGCGATAAACTCCAGTCCGCGCTTCATACCATAGATGCGGGCTTCTTGTTCATCACGAGGGGCATAACCATCGAGGATATAACGGATACTGCTGCGGGTCGAGCGGATACTTTCAATTTGAAACGTAGCATAAATTTCCTCGGTCATCGCCGACAAACCGAAGTTTTGTCCACTGACCGGGACAGAGAGCAACTGCTTCATACCATTTGTTGAAATTTGCGCGAGGTTCGGCAGGTAAAACAGCTTATTTCCAGAAAAATCAGTCAACGGCAGAGGCTGCGCAAAGTTTTGCCGCAGCAATTCGGCAAATTCTTTGACGCTGACAGTCGAGTACTTGTATTCCATCCGATTGAGTTCAAACAAATGCTTATCTGAAAGCATTTTGGCAAACTGTGCCCCATCCATTCTGTCCACCTCGCAATTGATACTTATTGATACTATATAGTATCATATATACCAATTCTTTATAAAAAAAGTCAACCGAAACAGGCCGAACCAACTTTTTTCCATACTCTCCGTCAAAATTCCCGTGGAACAGCCACGAATCACATCTCCATCGGCTTATTCCCCACTTCGTCCAGATACGCATTCAAAAATTCCGCTGCAAGGCTGTTGGGACGGATGTTTTCTCTGGCTTCCTGTGGGGTGAACCACTTGCAGCGGTCCACTTCGTGGTTGATATGCAGCGCCTTTGCGGTTCTGACGAAAGCCGTAAAGTTGCACATCAGCGTGTTGGACGGCTCAAAAAACTTAGTACGGTTGAACCGGAGGTGCTCTACTTCCAACCCAGTTTCTTCCCGGACTTCCCGCACCACGGCGTGTTCTTCTGCCTCACCGCGGTTCACATATCCAGCCACCAGAATATAAGAGGGCTTGCCGTACTGCTGGATGAGCAGAATTTTCCCGGTTTCCTCATCCACAACAATCATGCTGACTGCCACATTGTACATCGGGAACCGGTATTGCTGGCATTTCGGGCAATAAGGCACAATGCCCTCTTCTTCCAGTTCTTTTTCAATCAATGCCGTACCGCATTCAAAGCAATGCTTCTGAATCATTTTTACACTCCAAACACTGTTTTCGTCAGCCGGATACCTGCTGCCGTTTTGGCATAGGTCCACACACAGCTCAGGTGCGTGATGTCATGGATATTCCCTTCGGAAAAGGCGATCATCTTTTCCATGATCTGTGCAATGGTCATCATTTGTTTCACTCCCGTTTTTAATACTTAAATGTTCACCTCGATAAACGCGAATTGACCGAGCTGATAGTTACCGTTTTCTAACACTCCATTCATCATCTTGAGCTTTTCTTTCAGCATAGTAACCGCAAGGCATATCCTTTAGAATACCAACAGAATTATCTAAGTCGAATACTGATTTTAAGGATACTAACTTTGCTTCGTCTGTTTCATGTGCTTTTCCACATAGAAATTGCCACATTCCATCATCTTCATCATGTGATACATACAAAATAGGTTCTCCATTCTCTAATATGTGGCAACAGGTTATTGTAGCTGTATTTGGTGCGTCATAAAATGGGAATTTCATATTTAACACTCCTTCAAATTCCGATTTATCAAATAAGAATTTCCGTCAATTTTTCTCTTGATGTGGCTCGCTTCTAAGAGCAGGAACGAACTGTTCTGCTGCCGGAGACGGACCATTCGGGTCGGTCTCCGGCAGTATTTTGTTATCGCGTATTAAAAAACAGCCGGAACGACTTTCTGCTGCGCTACATCGATGATGCCGTATGTATTCAGTCTGAGTTTTGGAATGACCGGAAGGCTGACGAAGGCGAGGGTCATAAAAATGCCGATGTCTTCCGCTACACCATGTGCCTTGAGGCATCGTTCAGCGCCTGCATTTTCGCCGCAACGCTCTCTGCGCTTTCGGTGCTCATCAATCCGGCCACCGGAAGCGCAAGTTCTGCCACGACCTGTCCATCTGCCACAAACGCAAGTCCGCCTTTGTTTTTCCGCACAGTGTTGCCGGCCAGCATCATATCGGTATCGTTGTCCCCTGCCACAATCAGGTTATGGGAATCATGTGCGATGCTCGATGCAACGGCTCCGCATTTCAGGCTGAAGTTTCCTAAAAAGCCAATGCCCACATGGCCGGAGTGATGATGCCGCTCAAAAACGGCCAGTTTTACGATGTTGTGTTCCGGGTCCACACCGGGAGCTTTGCCCGGATGCCGTTGGAACGGGATGATTTTTCCTCCGTAAGCAGCTCGCCCCGGTTCAGGCAGATGACACGCTCCTGCTCCCCGCTTTCCCGAAGTTCCAGGTCCTGCAGTGTGATCTCATCCAGATCAAAGGAATCCATAACGTGGGAAAATCTCACACGGTCGATGTCAAGCGGTGCGGGTTTCAGCGTTTTTCCGTGCTCGGCCACCAGCGTGCCATTCTTGTAAACCTGTTCGACCGTAAAGGATTCCAGATCAGAAACCACAACCAGATCTGCCCGATATCCCGGTGCTACGGCACCGTGCTGCTTGAATCCAAAATACTGTGCCGGAACCAGCGTTGCCATTTTGACGGCCACTGCTGGGTCTGCGCCCAGCCGGATCGCTTTACGGATGTTGGAATCGATGTGGCCGCTGTCCAGCAGGTCACCGGGGTGCTTATCATCCGTCACCAGCATGCAGCGGCTGCAATAAGGCTCCCGGAACAGCGGCATCAGGGCCTCCATATTTTTGGCAGCCGTTCCTTCCCGGATCATGATGTATTGTCCGAGCCGGAATTTTTCCATGGCTTCCTCGATGTTGGAGCACTCGTGATCGGACTGAACGCCTGCCGCAATATAAGCATTCAGGTCCTTAGCGCTCAAAAGCGGTGCATGGCCATCCACGATCTTTTCTGCTTCGGTGCAGTCGCGGATCTTCTGCAGGATCTTCGGGTCACAGCGCACCGTTCCATAGGCGTTCATCAGTTCCGCAAGCCCCAGCACGCGGGGATCGCCGTAGTAAGGCCGGAGCTGTTCTGCGTTCAGCACCGCGCCGGATTCATCCAGATCCGTAGCCGGAACACAGGAGGGCAGCATGAAATAAACCGAAAAGGCAGATTTTTTGTCGTTTCCAGCATAAAATCCAAGCCTTCCAGCCCCGCAACGTTCGAGATCTCGTGTGGGTCTGTGACCACCGCAGTGGTACCGTGGGGCAGCACCGCCTGCTCGAAAGCCGGACCACAGAGCATGGAGCTTTCGATGTGGATATGCCCATCGATCAGGCCCGGGCAGACATATTTGCCGTGCAGATCAACTTCTTTCCGGCCATGATACGTGCCCACGCCCACGATCGAATTTCCGCTGATGGCAATATCAGCGGTGTCGATCTCATCGGTAAACACATTGACAATTCTGGCATTTTTCAAAACCAGATCAGCCAAAGCATCTCCTCTGCCTGCCGAGATCCGGCGTTTCAGCTCATCAGACTGCATAGAAACATCTCCTCTCTCTGAAGTTCGATTTTCTCACCTGTGGATTGGTTCTGCCATTATTCTACCACGCCTTGCCGCTGCGGAAAAGATGTCGGGAAACAAAAATGGCCCCGGAGGGCTTGTTACAGCTCTCCGGGGCCACTTTATGTGCGTTGTGCTTGGCGCAGACCGTCAGCACTCCACTGCCACCTTGATCACGCCGTCCCGTTTCTTTTCAAACAGCTCGTAGCCCTCTGCGATCCGGCGCAGGGGGTAGGTGTGGGTGATGAGCGGTTCGGTATCGATCTTGCCTTCTGCGATGAGACGCAGCGTTTCTTCACAATCGCAGCCGTCCACGCCGCCGGTCTTAAAGGTGAGGTTTTTGCCGTACATTTCCGGCAGCGGCAGGGTCTGTGCCTTATCGTACAGTGCCACCACCGTCACAATGGCGTTGGGCCGTGCACACTCCCATGCCAGCCGGAAGGTGGAGTCTGCCCCTGCCACCTCCAGCACCACATCGGCCCCGTCGTGGTCGCTGTGGGCACGCACAAAGGCGGCGCAGTCCTCCGGCTGCACGGTGAGCACCTGCGGGTAGTGCCGACGGATGAACTGCAGGCGGCTTGCGTCCTTTTCACAGACGATGATGCGCTTGGGGCTGTGCAGCATGACGCACAGCAGCGTGCAGATGCCGGTCGGCCCTGCACCGAGGATCAGCACGGTATCCTCGGGGGTGATTTCCGAGATGCGTGCCGCCCAAAAGCCGGTGGCCAGCACATCGCCCACCAGCAGCGCCTGCCGATCGGTAACGCCGTCCGGGATCTTGTTCAGTCCCTGATCCGCAAAGGGCACCCGGACATACTCGGCCTGTCCGCCGTCGATGCGGCAGCCCAGCGCCCAGCCGCCGTTTTGATCGGTGCAGTTGTTCACAAAGCCTTTTTGCAGAAAAAGCACTCTCCGCAGAAGGTCTCCACGTTCACCGTCACCCGGTCGCCGGGTTTCACATTGGTCACCGCACTGCCCACTTCTTCTACGATGCCCACCATCTCGTGCCCTACGGTGATGCCGGGCACCGCCCGGGGCACGCTGCCGTGCTTAATGTGCAGGTCGCTGGAGCAGATGCTGGCAAGGGTCACCTTTACAATGGCGTCCCGCTCGTGCTGCAGCACCGGCTTTGGTTTTTCCATCAGGGCAAACGTCCCCTCTGAAACATAGGTATAGGTCAGCATGCTTTTTACCTCCATGCGCTTTGATATTTCCGGACTTGAGCATACCACGCAGCTATGGCAAAGAGCAAGCCGCAAAAGGCCCGCCCTTTGCGGCAGCTCTCCGCCGATCAGATCTTGGGCTGATACTGCATGCTGGACACATTGTAAACGGTAACAAAAGCCTTGGGGTCTTCCCGGTTGATAAAGTTCATCAGCTTCTGATATTCGCTCTTGTCCACGATGGTAATGATCTCGTTGTGCTTTTCCAGATTGTATGCACCGATGGCCTCGTACATGGTCGCACCGCTGTGCAGGTCATGGAGGATGAACTGACGCAGCGCCTCCTCTTTTTCGGTGATGATGCAGACGCGGCGTTTGATGCTGTTATCAAAGATGAAATGGTCCAGCACGATGCCGTTGAAGTAAGTACCGAGGATACTCAGCACCACGGTCTTTTTATCGTAGACCAGGGCCGCGGAAAGCGCCACACACATTCCCGACAGAGACATGGCTTTTCCCAATTCCATGTGCAGGTACTTGTTCATGATCTTTGCCACGATATCCAGCCCGCCGGAGGATGCATTGCGGTTGAACAAAATACTCAGCCCGATGCTGACCACCAGAATATAGCACAGCACGTCCAGCTCCTGACTGCCGGTCATCGAGCCGAACTCCGGGAACAGCTTTTCAAACAGCCCCAGAAACACCGGCAGCAGCACACTGGTGTATACGGTCTTTGCGCCAAATTCTCTGCCGCAGGTAAAGAACCCGATGATGAGAAGCACGACGTTCAGGATCATCGTAATGACCGACAAGGGCAGCGGCACAAAATTGGACAGCACGATGCCAAGGCCGGAAATGCTGCTGACGGATGTATGGCTCGGCACCAGAAAAAAGAAAACGCCCGCCGCAATGATCGCCACCGCCCCGGTCAGGACTGCCGTCTCCCTTAGGACTGCGCCGGTCTTTCCTTTTACATCACTCATCTTTGTCCCCCTAAAATCAAATTTGTTTCACTGATCTCCTCATCTTTGTCGATGCGGACAAGGAGCTTACCGCCAAAGCGTTTGTATTCCATAGTGAAGTACCTCCATAAATTCCGAGTTGCTGTTCTCAGTATACCATGATTTTCCCTTGCGGAAAAGATAGCGAAACAAAAATGCCCCCGGAGAGCTTGTTGCGGCTCTCCGGGGGCATCTTATGTGCGTGTGTGACTTGGCGCACACGACCTGCGTTTACTCGATTGCAATCAGATTCGGGTTCTCAGGCAAAGCCTTCGTCTGCTGAGGAGCAGGCAGCTCGATGTGCAGGACACCATCCTCGAACTTTGCGTGGATGTCCTCCTTCTTCACATCGCCCACGTAGAAACTACGTGCACAGGTGCCGGAGAAGGATTCGTGCCGCAGATAGCGGCCCTTCTTATCCTTTTCGTCATTGCTGTGGCTGCGCACTGCCTGAATGGTCAGGTAGCCGTCGTTCAGATCCATCTGAACGTCTTCCTTCTTGCAGCCCGGCAGGTCAACCGCTACTTCGTAGCCGTTGTCCGTCTGTTTGACATCGGTCTTCATCATGTTTGCACCACGCTTACCAAAGGTATCACGAGCCTCACGGTTCATCATACGTTCCAGTGCAGCGTCATTCCAGAACGGATCGAAGAAATCATCGAACAGATTCTCATGGAAAACAGCAGGCATAAACATAAATCATTCCTCCAATCCCGGCGTTCGGTCGGGGCAAAAAATCTGAAGCGTCCACTCGGAAAGGCTTTCCGGGAAGCCTTTCGGCTCTCCTTTTGCCCTTTCTCCTGAGCATGCCACTGTTATAGCACCATACGTTAGCAGTGTCAATAGTATAGTGCTAATATTCACGAAAAAATAATACTTTTGCAACAATATTTTGTATCTGTCTTTCCCTATTACCACAATGAGACAAAAATCAACCCTGGGAGATGGAATCGCATACCGTTTGCTTTCCGGCTTATCCCATTTTAGCGAAAAAAGCTACGTTTCAGTTGTTTTCCTTCATAATGGTCACTCCTCTCTTATGGATGTTCTTGGGTGGCAAACTGGAAGTTGTTATTGTAAATCATTTTTTGATATTTCAATCGATGGATAGTGCTCTAAACTTGTTAAGTCAACATCTAATGGAGTAACGTATTCCATATAAAATTTTTCAGGATTTTTATCTTGCAATTTTTTAAGTTTATTCCTAATTTTTTCCTCCTCTGTAGAAACAAAAACCACTGATACTACTCCTACCTTTTCACTTGGATTCATTCTGCTATCTTCAACATTTCCACATAAAATCATTCTAACTGTATTCATAATAATCCTCCTCCACATATAACTTCCGATTTTCCGCCCTCAGTATACCACGCTTTCCCCTTGCAGAAAAGCACCTGCACAAACAGGAGCCGCCGCACAAATCACTGTGCGGCGGCTCTCAGCGCCGACGGTGTCACATCCTTCGCTCAAGGTTCTGCCGGAACAGCTCGTACGCCGCCCGCAGATCCTCCGGCAGACGCTTCCAAGGTCTCTGCCCGCAGTTCCTGTGGCATCCCGTAAAAGGCTTCGGCAATGCCGCCGGTGATGCAGGCAAGAGTGTCGCTGTCGCCGCCAAGGGAGACCGCATTGCGGAG
>ENA-OQIR01000851-OQIR01000851.1-human-gut-metagenome-genome-assembly--contig:-NODE-851-length-11946-cov-5.151536_pt1 | contig 11946 bp, 12 predicted proteins | sample MGYA00242580_ERZ504745 | MGnify/ENA primary metagenome ERZ504745 (study PRJEB26092, sample SAMD00036214) | human gut metagenome | host: Homo sapiens | study: EMG produced TPA metagenomics assembly of... | reverse complement strand
GCGCAGCTGCGCGGGAAGCGGGAACACGACCGCGCAGGTGCCGATCAGGAGGGCAAGCAGCGCAAACAAGATCGGGAAGGAGCAAACTTTCTTATTCACGACGCTTACCTCCCTTCGCATTCGCCTTGCGACGAATGTGCATCCAGGCCGCAGCAGCGCAAAGCACCGCCGCGCCGGCAAGGTACGTCAGAGTGACGCCTGACATACCAGAAAGGGGCAAAGAGGTGGAGTAGGTGTTGGTGAAGGTGGGGATGGAGGTGTCGGTGGATTTGGGGGCGGAGGTGTCAATGAACGTCCGTTCTTTGGCATTGGGGTCTGCTGTCCAATCGCCCTTGGAGTCAACGGATCCCTTCATGTAGGTCACCCTACAGTTGATCTCTCCTTTTTCGGTGTCATACGTTGGCACAACCGTGAACTTATAGACCGACTGGTCGTACGTGTAGTGCGAGAACTGCGAACCGTTGGTTTTCTCGCGCACATAGTACGTAAAGGTCTTGAAAGAGCCACCCGTGGAGCCGCCCGGGTCGTCGGAATTATTCCTGATATCAGAGAGCGAGTACTTGAACTCAATCGTTTTATCTTTATCAGTGGCGTCCTTGAACGAAAGCGTCTGCTTCGTATCTTTACCAGAGGTGGTCTCGGCAGTACCGATGATGTCTGTGTCTCTAAAGCGGCTGTCTGTCGCGAGCTGAAGTGTAAACTTCTTCATCTCGCCACCCTCAACGATCTTAGTCGCCATAGGAGTCCAGGAAACACTAGGGGTGTACTTGTTGGTGAAGGTCTTTCCCCCGTCGGGGCCGTCAATCGAATAATAACCCCCAATAGCATCTAGTTGCACATCAGCGTTCCGGTGGTCAGTTTTGCCCTCGGAATGCTCGACCGCGCTCACATTTTTGATCTCGTAGTTATGGATTTTGATCTCTATGGTCTTGTTCGGATCGTTCCGAGTCGGAACAGTCATGAGCACAGTCGAGTGGTCTTCGACTGTCACCTTAATCTCGTACACGGCGGGGTCGTATGTGATGCCGGAAACCTTTCCGGCATTTTCGACTAGGTAGTATGTAATCGTGCCAGCCGTACCGTTCGCTGCAGACTGCTCACCCAGGTTAAACGTGATGTTGCCTCCGTCAACATTACTTGCAGTTCCAACCGGGGTGCAAACGTCATGATTGAATACCCCGCTAGCGAAAGGATCAACCGAATCCTTGCGGTAGACCGTAAAGGAGAACTCCCCCTTATTGATCTTGCGGCCGGACAGCGCCTTGGTCGCCTTCAGCTTAAGGCTCGGATAGACATACGTGTCTGCTGGCTGACCCAAGTACAGGTCGCCATTCGACATGATGCCGCCACCATGGTTCCAGGAATAGTTGTCCGTGATGAAAGTTGTCACTTTATTTTTCTGTACTGCCTCAGTCACCGCTTTATCCGTGGCACTAACAGCCGAAGTCAGACCGATGCTATTTTTTACCTGAGCAACACCGTTGGCGGGGATGGTAATGGGATCATTTAGCTCAATGCTTCCCGAATACTTGGCGTCTATATCGCCAAGCATCTTGCCGCTTACCACTGCAACCGGCGTTGTGTGACCTGTCGCTGCGAGGAAGAAATCGGCATGACCGTACGTGCGAAACGTCTCCGAATCGTATGCATCTCTATCTTCAGTCTTATTAGTACCTTCAGCACCACCAGCTGAAAGATGGGGCGTACCATCATTACCACTACCATCTACCCGATTGTATTCTTTGAAATTTTGATCACTGTCAGCAGACGAATTGCCAAAGATTGCCGTGCCCTCAGTGTTCGTTACCAACGTCTTGCCCGTGGGGCAGACTGCTACGCCGCCGCCATAGCCGCCAGCGGTATTGCTGCTAATGTACGAGTTGTATACAAATAATCTACCAGCGGTCTTTTCCATACCCTCATTCGAGTTTCCCTGGACGAAGATACCGCCACCGCCCCAGTCAAAGCGAGACATGCAGCGGTTGTGAGTGATGTAGACTTTGCTGTTTGGAGTGCCGTTAATCATCGCGTCAACTTGCTGGCCCACTCGGATACCGGCACCTTCAGATCGGTAGCTCACGTTAGAGGCAATAATTCCTCCCGTAATGTCGAGCCATGCCATACCTGATTGATCTTGATTGGTAACGTAAACGCCGCCACCAGCTTCTTCAGAATAATTGCCAGTAATCTTGCCACCAGAAATGGTGACATGGGCGCCGTTATTGGCAGCAAGCCCAGCGCCGCCATGGTTACCCCAGCCATCGTGGCCGCAAAACTTAGCGTATTTATTGTTAGTGATGTAGCCACCAGAAACGGTCACACTACCGCCCGAAACCAAGATGCCGCCACCGAGACCATCCGCCTCGCCGTACGTAGCGTTGCCAGAGATGATTCCACCCGTAAGCTTCAAGGTGGCTCCGTTGTCAGCATAGACGCCGCCGCCAGAAGCTGCCTTGTTTCCCGCGACCACGCCGTCTGTCATTTCGAGGCTGGCATTCGCGCCCGTTATGCACAGACCACCGCCCCAGCCACCGCGGTTGCCGTTGGTGACGTAACCGCCTTCGATTTTGACCTTACCCGTAGAAAGAATCACATGGCCGTTATCGCTCAGATTGGCGGCCGTGGTAATCATGCCGCCCTTGAGATCGAGCATGCCGCCCTCATTAACGGTGACCACTTGCTTTACGGAACCGTGGTCCGATGCCGCAACGATAGCGCCAAAGCCCGTAACGTCATGCCTGTACGTAGTCTCGGTGGTGCAAAGTCCATCTGTATTGGGCGTGCTCTTAGTCTCATAGTAAGTAAGACTCTTAGGAGCGCCGTTATTAGAGCTAGACTCGTCTCCCCTTTCCCATGTCATAATCGCAGGCTGACCCGCCGGCGCATTGTCGACCGGAGTCTTTTCGTCTTTTGTGCTATCTGAGCCCTCGATAATGTTCTCGATGGTGAGCGTGACTCCGTTTTCGACCACAAAGAAGGAGTCTAAGCCGCCGGAGCGGTTGTAGAGCATGTTTCCTGCAAGATTAATGGTGGTGTTTTTTTTGATGTCAATCTGCTGACTCGAATAGGCAGGACCCGTCAGTTGAAACTTGCCGCCGTTGTCGAATTTCCCAGAAACATCACCATTTACCTTGTCATAGTCATCGTCACTGACGCTGGCGGGGGCAATTGCGTTTTCGTCGCTATTTTCATCATCAGAAGTCTGTGCGTCGGAAGGCTGCGCGGCGCCCTCGGCCTCCGCGTCATCGGCTGTCGAGTCTGGTGCAACGGTATCCTCGTTCGCCTCATTCTCGGCATCATCACTATTCTGGTTTTCGGCATCCTCGTTAGTAGTGTTGTCTACACCAGTAGACTCACCTGAGGAACCCCCCCCCATCACAGTTTCCTCGGCAGAAACCGTCTGGGCATCGTTAGCAATGGCCTGCGAGATTGGAGGCATGACGAGCGACAGTACCAGGCTCAAAACAGAGGCTCCGCACAAAACGCCTGCCAGTACACGGCGCGTCGCTTTATTACTCTGTTTAGATTTGTCTGAATTTGCTTTCATCGATGTCTCCTCCCCAAGAGACCGCGATCTTGCTCTTTCACTATCAAACGTATCTGCGCAATCTGTAATTGCGCACGCTTAGTAATCCATATTGTAGCGATTGTTTGAACATCTGAACAAGATAACCGATTGTTTTGTAGCGAATTCTCAATTCTCTTGACATTTGCTCAGATTTACCTTCGTTTATTCGCTATATATTTTTTGTTTCTGCTGGTAATATAGTTGTCTATCATTTTTTAATGGCATTAGATTTATTTGCACAACATTTTGCTCAAGAGTAAACATCCTGTAAACAGTCGAAAATCGACCATGAGCGGTAGGTCGTTTACCGGGAGTAATACCCTGCCAAACTGATGAGAATATCTTTAGCCCATCGGTGGTTGGAAGCGTAATGTTCAGACAACTATATTTGAATTTGCGCGCAGATTGTAGCATCAACTCGCCCAAATCGCCTGAGGCCGCCACAAAGGCACCTGTCCCCTTTGTGGTGATTCTGCCTAGCGCTACAGCAGATGTTCCTCGATAAAGTTCGCGATGCCGTCTTCGTCGTTGCTCGCGGTTACAAAGTCGGCGGCGGCACGGGTAGCGTCGCTGCCGTTTGCCATAGCCACGCCCACGCCGCGTCGGCCACCATGCAGGTGTCGTTGTCCGCATCGCCGAACACGCAGATGTTCTGGAGCTCCATGTCGTTGAGCTCCGCCACGCGCACAAGGCCGCGCGTCTTGGACACGCGCGGATCCATGAACTCGTAGAGTCGCTGCGTGGTTTGCAGAGCCGCCGCTTTAACGGTGTCATCGGCAAATGTCGACGCCCGCTCAATCACCCGCGGCATTACCTCGGGCGCCATGGTAAACATCACCTTGGTCTGCGGCTCGCGCAAAAACTCGGCAAAGTCGACCACCTTGTAAGGCACGCCATCGACACGCGACAGATGCTCGACGCATGCATTGCTCTCGGCACATAGAGCACGCCATCCCGAGGGCAAACGGGCGTTGCCGGCAGGCCTGCCATATGCTCGCAGATGCGCGCGATAGTCTCGCCCGGCAGCGGATAGCTCAGCTCGTTGATGTCGTGCGCGCGATCGACGACTTCGGCGCCACCGCAGCCACCAGCACGTCTACCAGGCCTTCGATACCCCAGAGCCCAAACATGGCCTCGGTCGCCTGGGCGTCGCGCCCGGTGCACAGACCAAACAGCACGCCGCGCTCGCGCAGGGCGCAGCCGCTGCCAGGTCGTGAACGAACACGCACGGCTGCGTGTTCTCGGTCTGCGAGAGCTCCTCCTTGGAGGCGCTCCGGCACTGCTCGCTGGTTCCCGGACGCACCTCGTCGGCGATCGCGAACACCTCGGTAGCTGCCGGCGATGCTCGATGAGGTCGACACCCATCGCGGGGTGCTGGGCGCCCTGGCCGGCAAACAGAAACGCTACGCTACCCATGCGCACGCACCCTTCAGGACGTGCTCGGCGCCATCGACCAGATCGTCGACGATTTCGCGCGCGCTCTGGCGCTCGTTCACCATGCCGGCAATCTGTCCGCACAGATACGAACCCTCTTCGTAATTGCCGTCCTTGGCGGCCTTGCGAAGGGCACCCGTGCCCATGGCCCCGAGTTCCTCGACACTTACGCCCGCCGCCTCACTTTTGGCGTAGGCATTGGTGAAGGGGCTCTTAAGCGCACGCACCGGATGTCCCGTCGAACGGCCAGTCGCGCGCGTCGAGGTGTCTCCCGCCTTGAGCACCAGCTCTTTGTATTGCTCGGAGACGGTGCACTCATCGGCAACGAGAAAGCGTGTTCCCACCTGGACGCCGGCAGCGCCGAGCATAAAAGCGGCCGCCACGCCGCGGCCATCGGCGATGCCGCCAGCCGCAACCACGGGAATATCGACCGCATCGACAACTTGCGGGACAAGTGCCATCGTCGAGGTTTCGCCAATATGGCCGCCTGATTCGGTGCCCTCGGCAACCACGGCAGTGGCTCCGCGACGCGCCACGAGACGCGCCAGCGCCACCGAAGCCACGACGGGAATAACCTTGATGCCCGCCTCGTTCCACGCCTTCATGTACTTTGTGGGATTGCCGGCGCCGGTCACCACAACGGGCACCCGCTCATCAATCACCACTTGTGCGACCTCGTCGACAAACGGCTCATGAGCATAACGTTGACGCCAAAGGCTTATCCGTCTTGGCGCGCAGCTCGTGAATCTGATCGCGCAGCCAGTTTGCGTCGGCATTCATGGCCGCGATAATGCCTAAGCCGCCTGCCTCGGACACGGCAGATGCCAACGAGGCGTCGGCAATCCAGGCCATGCCACCCTGGAACACGGGCTTTTCGATGCTGAGCAAATCGCAGAGAGGAGACTTGAGCATCACTACTTCTCCAATGCCGCCTCGACCGTATCGACGAACTCGCCGACCGTCTTGGGGTTCTCCTCGGTATCGAGCTCAATGCCAAACTCGTCCTCGACGGCAACGAGGATCTCGACGGTACCCAGGCTGTCGAGGCCAATCTCCTCGAGCGTGGACTCGGGCTTCATCTCGACATCGTCAAGGCCGGCGGTCTCGCGGATAACGTCGCAAACGCGCTCGAAGGTCTTCTGATCTGCCATGGTAGTTCTCCTTTGTTTGTGCCCCCAGGGGCGTTTTCATTTCCTATGTGCAACTACTTCCAGCGAAGTAGATAGCCACCTACATCCAAGCCGGCGCCAAATCCGACCAGGGCGATGGTGTCGTCCGCGTGCAGCGCGCCGGTATTTGCCAGTCGATCGAGAGCAAGCGGAATGCAAGCGCTCGAGATGTTGCCGGTTTCACGCAACGTTCGGACCACACGGTCGTCCGGCACACCTAGGCGCTTGACCGCCTGGCTCAAGATTCGTTCGTTAGCCTGATGGAATACAAAGTGGTCGATGTCCTCGACCGCGATGCCCGCGTCGCAGGCGAGCTTGTTGACCGTGTCGCAGATGGCATTGACGCCGAACTTGAAGACGCGACGGCCGTTCATGGAAAGCACGCTTTCGCAGTCCTGCGCCGTCTTATACGGCGAGGAGCCCGCCAATCCGGGGACGCGCAGTGTTTCGACGTCAGGCGACGTCGAAAGCTCAACAGCAAGGGGATTCTCTCCCCCAGCCTCTATGACCGCAGCACCCGCGCCATCGCCAAAGAGCACGCACGTGGCACGGTCGGTCCAATCGAGCGCGCGCGTCATCTGCTCAGCGGCAACGACCAACAAGTGCCTGGCGCGACCGCGGGCGATATAGCCCTCGGCGACATCGAGCGCAAAAACAAAGCCAGCACAGGCGGCCGAAACATCAAAGGCGGGACACGTCGCACCCAGACGCTCGGCAACGGCACATGCCTCGGCGGGAACGAGATGATCGCCCGTTGTCGTCGAGCAAACAATCAGATCCAGCTGGCTTGCGTCGATTCCGGATACCTCGAGTGCCCGCTCGCTCGCTGCTACGGCAAGGTCGTCGAACGACTCGGTGGTGCAGACGTGGCGGCTCTTGATGCCCGTGCGGGTAAAAATCCACTCATCCGAGGTATTGAGGAACTCAGACAGCTCGTCATTGGAAACACTGCGCTTAGGAAGCGCCGAGCCTGTTCCAAGAATCGTGAAACCCATCACTAACCTCCTTTGAGTTGTTGACGTGTTTACATCGACCAAGAGAGGATAACGCATTTCAGTCGTTGTTGACGTGTTAACATTAAATTGTTCAAATGCGACAAAGGCTTCACATTGTGTCTATCTCTCGACACCAGTGCGTTATTCACTTATTCATTAAGGAGGTAGCAGCCGTTATGGATGCTAAATTAACGGTGGTCGACGTAACCGGATCGACCAACGATGACCTGCTCGAAGCAGGAAAACAGGGCGCGCCGCACGACACAGGACTTGCCGCCCGGGCTCAGACAGCAGGACGCGGCCGGCGCGGCCACAAGTGGGATTCAACCGCCGGTAACCTATTGCTTTCGATTGTCCTGCGTCCATGCGTTAATCCTGCAAAGTACTCTGGTCTTGCCGCAGTCAGCGGCCTAGCGGTGCTCGAGGCGCTCGAAAAGCAGGGTCTTGCAAACGAGATCGGCCTCAAATGGCCCAACGACCTGGTCGCGCGAGGACGCAAGCTCGGCGGCATTCTGGTCGAGGCCGCACGCGATAACGAAGGCAAACCTTTCGCCGTCTGCGGCATTGGCGTCAATGTGAACTATGCGCCCTCGGAGGTTCCCGATGGCGGCCTGCCGGCAATCGGTCTCTCGGATCTCAACGAGAACGTCCCCGCCGTCGATGTGCTACTCAAGGAGGTCTATCACACCGTTGTAAACGCTGTGGACGCGTGGGCAAATCTGCTCAATGCCATGGAAGAAAGCGCCGGACCGCTCGCGCCCGTCCACGGCGAATATGTCGCTCACCTCAATTGGATTGGAGAGAACGTTATCGCCCGTTCCCCTGCCGGTGACGAGCTGGCACGCGGAATCTTTAAAACCGTCGATGCCTTTGGTCGCGCGTGTATCGAAACGGAAGGCGGCGTGCGATCCTTCCATTTTGAGGAGGCATCGCTGCGTCCCTTGAGCGAATAGGCGCCGCAGCCACCTACTCGGCAGCATTACCCGGCAATCCAAACCTTCATTCAAAACAAAAGAGCCCCGCTACCGTAATGGCAGCGAGGCTCTGTAAGCTATGAGCGATATCGCTTAGAGCTTGATGTCGATGTCGACGCCAGCGGGGAGGTCGAGACGCATGAGCGAATCAACGGTGCCCGAGGTGGGGTCGAGGATGTCGATGAGGCGCTTGTGGGTGCGCATCTCGAACTGCTCACGGGAGTCCTTGTTCACGTGCGGCGAGCGGATAACCGTGTACAGGTTGCGCTCGGTGGGCAGGGGGACAGGACCGGAAACGCGAGCGCCGGTCTTCTGAGCGGTCTCGACGATGAGCTTCGCGGACTGATCGACGACCTCGTGATCATAGCCCTTGAGGCGAATGCGGATCTTCTGGGTAGCCAACTTAAACCTCCAAAGAGTGCGAGAGATGCTCTCGCGGATTACGTAACAGGGAGCTCGAACTTAGGCGTTCTTGCTCATGACCTCGTCCACAATGGACTTGGGCGCGGGCTCATAAGAGTCGAACTGCATCGTGTAGGATGCACGGCCCTGGGTCTGGGAGCGAAGGTCGGTAGCGTAACCGAACATCTCGCCCAGCGGCACCTTGGCACGGATGAGCTTGCTGTTCTTGCGATCCTCCATGCCCTCGATCTTGCCGCGGCGACCGGAGAGGTTGCCCATAACGTCGCCCATGTACTGCTCGGGGGTCTCGACCTCGACAGCCATGATCGGCTCGAGCAGCTGCGGATCGGACTTCTTGAGGGCGTCCTTGATAGCCATGGAACCGGCGATCTTGAAGGCGGCCTCGGAGGAGTCGACCTCGTGGTAAGAACCGTCGAACAGGGTGACCTTAACGTCGAGGACCGGGAAGCCGGCGATAACACCGGTGTTCAGGGCCTCCTGGATGCCCTTGTCGATGGACGGGATGTACTCCTTGGGCACGACGCCGCCGACGATAGCGTTGACGAACTCGTAGCCGAAGCCCTCCTCCATCTTCTCGAGCTTGATGACGGCGTGGCCGTACTGACCGCGACCGCCGGACTGACGGACGAACTTGCCTCAGCCTTCTCGACGTCGTGACCGGCGGTCTCGCGGTAGGCAACCTGGGGCTTACCGACGTTAGCGTCAACCTTGAACTCGCGGAGCAGACGGTCGACGATGATCTCGAGGTGCAGCTCGCCCATGCCGGCGATGATGGTCTGGCCGGTCTCGTGGTTGGTGGACACCTGGAAGGTCGGGTCCTCCTCGGCGAGCTTGGTCAGAGCCAGGGACATCTTGTCCTGCTCGGCCTTGGTCTTGGGCTCGATGGCAACGTCAATAACGGGCTTAGCGAACTCAATCTTCTCGAGGACGATCTCCTTGCCCTCGGCGCACAGGGTGTCACCGGTGGTGGAGTTCTTGAAGCCGACGCAAGCGACGATGTCGCCGGCGGCAGCGTCGTCACGGTCGATACGCTCGGCGGCATTCATCTCGAGGATGCGGCCGAGGCGCTCGCGCTGACCGTTGGAAGCGTTGACAACGTAGGAGCCGGACTCGGCGCGGCCGGAGTAAACGCGGACGTAGGTGAGCTTACCGACGAACGGGTCGGTCATGATCTTGAAGACCAGGCCGGAGAAGGGCTCGTCGAAGGAAGGATGACGCTGGATCTCCTCGCCGGTGTCCGGATCGGTACCGGTGACGGCCTCAACGTCGAGCGGGCTGGGCAGGTAGTCGACGACAGCGTCGAGCAGCTCCTGAACGCCCTTGTTCTTGTAGCGGAGCCCACGAAGACGAGGTTGAGCTCGTTGGCCAGAACGCCCTTGCGCAGAGCAGCCTTGAGCTCCTCGACGGTGAAGTCCTCCTCCATGAGGATCTTCTCCATGAGCTCGTCGTCAAAGCTGGCAGCAGCGTCGAGGAGCTCCTCGCGCTTGGTGGCAGCGATGTCAGCGAACTCAGCCGGGATCTCGTCCATCGGCTCGGGGTAGGTCATGCCCTTCTCGTCGGCCTTGAAGTCCCATGCAGTCATGGTAACGAGGTCGATGACGCCCCAGAAGTTGTCCTCGGCGCCCATCGGGACCTGAGCGGCCACGGCGTTAGCGTCGAGACGATCCTTCATGGTCTCGATAGCGTTGAAGAAGTCAGCGCCCACGCGGTCATACTTGTTGATGAAGGCGATGCGGGGAACGTTGAAGGTAGAAGCCTGACGCCAAACGGTCTCAGACTGGGGCTGAACGCCGGCAACGGCGTCGAAGACGGCGACAGCACCATCGAGGACGCGCAGGCAGCGCTCAACCTCGGCGGTGAAGTCAACGTGGCCCGGGGTGTCGATGATCTGGATGCGGTAGTCCTTACCGTCCTTGTTCCAGAAGCACGTGGTAGCAGCGGAGGTAATGGTTACGCCGCGCTCCTGCTCCTGAACCATCCAGTCCATGGTGGCAGCGCCCTCATGGACCTCACCGATCTTGTGGGTCTTACCGGTGTAGTAAAGAATACGCTCGGTCGTGGTGGTCTTACCGGCATCGATGTGAGCCATGATGCCGATGTTACGGGTATCGGAAAGCTTGTACTTAGGCTTAGCATGTTAGTTCCTTACCTTAACTTACCAACGATAGTGAGAGAACGCGCGGTTGGCCTCGGCCATCTTGAAGACGTCCTCACGCTTCTTGACGGAAGCGCCCAGGCCGTTGGAAGCGTCGAGGATCTCGTTGGCGAGACGCTCGGCCATGGTCTTCTCCTTGCGAGCGCGGGAGAAGTTGACGATCCAGCGGATGCCCAGAGCGGTGGAACGACGGGAGTTGACCTCCATCGGGACCTGATAGGTAGCGCCACCGACACGCTTGGGCTTAACCTCGAGCGTGGGCTTGACGTTGTCCATAGCCTTCTTGAAGGTAGCGAGAGCGTCGCCACCCTCGGACTTCTCGGCAACGATCTCGAAAGCGGTGTAAACGATGCGCTCAGCGGTGGCCTTCTTGCCGTCAAGAAGGACCTTGTTGATGAGCTGAGTCACCAGGCGGTTGTTGTAAACGGCGTCAGGCTGAACCTCACGACGATTAGCTGCTGCACGACGCGGCATGTGAAATCTCCTTAAGTGTCTACCGTGCGGCGCTCAAGACGGCACACGGCGAAAGTATCAAAACGTTATCTGGCTTATTTGGCTTGGGGCGCTTAGCGCCGTACTTGGAACGGGCCTGCATACGGTTCTGGACCGGAGCAGCGTCGTAGGCGCCACGGATGACGTGATAACGGACACCAGGGAGGTCACGGACACGACCGCCGCGGACGAGCACGATGGAGTGCTCCTGCAGGTTGTGGCCCTCACCCGGGATGTAAGCAGTAACTTCGATGCCGTTGACAAGGCGAACACGGGCAACCTTACGAAGAGCCGAGTTCGGCTTCTTGGGGCTCGTGGTGAAGACGCGGGTGCACACGCCGCGCTTCTGGGAGTTGTGCTGCAGAGCAGCGTTCTTGGACTTCTTGGGCACGGAACGACGGCCCTGGCGAACCAGCTGGTTAATAGTAGGCAAAGCGTACTCCTTCTCGAATGATTCCAGCTTTCTGTAAAGTGCAACGGCTTGAATCGAGGGTCAGCATCCCCCTACGAAACACGCAGTTCGATAGGATACGTGGCGTTAGCTGTGCCGTCAACAGACCACGCCGCCGGGCGTATCCCAAAATGAGCACATTTCCGCAAAGCCTACACAAAAGGAATCTCCTCCTGTGCGCGGGGGGCGGATTCCCGGGCCGGGCGGCACAGGGGTTAAGTTTGCTGCTCTACAGTCCTGGCTCGCACGGAGGCCACATTAAGTGGCCTCCGGCTCATGCGGAAC
>ENA-OQIR01000850-OQIR01000850.1-human-gut-metagenome-genome-assembly--contig:-NODE-850-length-11959-cov-1.661849_pt1 | contig 11959 bp, 19 predicted proteins | sample MGYA00242580_ERZ504745 | MGnify/ENA primary metagenome ERZ504745 (study PRJEB26092, sample SAMD00036214) | human gut metagenome | host: Homo sapiens | study: EMG produced TPA metagenomics assembly of... | reverse complement strand
GTTGGCCGAAATAGCAGTAAATGGTATCTATGAAGGCTGGAGAGCGAAAAGTTCTATTTACAATGCATTGTTTTTGCGTACCGGAGTTATGCAAAGCTCGAGTGTAAGTGGTGCCAGAAGCTTTTTGACTGGAGATATACAGGATGACAATGTAATTGTGGAAGAAACTTATATCTTCTTGTATTACATAATCAATCAGGCAAATTCGGTGCTGGCGGCTTTGGATAAGGATATAAAAGGACGTTCTGAAGAAGAAAATCTGAATTATCAGAGAGAAGCGAAGTTCAACCGGGCGATGGCAAACTTTATGCTGCTACGTTTGTATGGTGAATTTTGTAACATGGACTCTCAGTATGGTATCGTGCTTCATGACGCTCCTGTGCGTGACAATACCCAGAAAGCGAGAGCGACTGTCCGCCAGTGTTACACATCTATTCTTGATGATCTTAAAGAGGCTGAAGTGTTACCGGTAAAACATTCTTCTTTGGGAACAGTAGCCATGTATTATGGAAATTATCTGTCGGCAAAGGCTTTGAAGGCAAAGGTCTTATTGTCTATGGGTAATTTGATGAGGCATATAAACTGGCCGATGAGGTTATAACAAAAGGGCTGATGAGGGTATTATGCTTGAGCCTGTATATGGTGATATTTTTAGCAGCTTCCAAAGTACGGATTTATTGTTTTATCCATATACGATGAACAATCAGCAGACTGTAGCTGGATACCGTTACGACTGGAGTGCCGGAGCAGGAAACACCTTGAGAAAAATAGCAGCTCTATATCCGGAAGATAAACGTTATGCATGGGCTTTTGATGCAGAGAATATGATTTCATCGTATCGTATGAATAAGTATCAGATGAATGATAATGTGGATAAAGTTCCGGGAAACTCTTTATATATGCTTCGCCTGTCGGAGATGTACTTGGTGAAGGCTGAGGCTGCGATACGTAAACCGGCTCCTGATTTTACTGCTGCTCGTGAAGCATTGCGTCCGATAACCGATCGTGCAGGATTTGCTGCGGACTTTGTTGATAATGTAGCCGACAAAGATATGCTGATGACAGTCTTTTATCAGAAATATCTGGAGCTGTTCGGTGAAAATTTTGAAGATTGGTTCGACATGATACGTTATAACAAACTGGACGGAACTGATTGGGTTGCATTGGGATATGTTAATTCATGGACCAGACTGGCTCTCCCTATTCCTCGTTCAGCTATTGCTGGAAATGATTTATTAGTTCAAAATCCTTAAATGAAGAATAATAGTTATGAAGAAAATTTTTTTGTTGGGCATGGTAGCTGGTTTGTTGGCTTCATGTCAGAGTAAAACGGATGGGTATACCATCGAAGGTACATTAACAGGTGATGCAGCTTCAGGAAAAGCTTATCTGGAACGTTCGGTATACTTGTCGGATCCGGTTGTGGTAGATAGCACTGTGGTGCAGAATGGCAGTTTTACTTTTCAGGAAAAGTAGAGCGTCCGGGACTTTATTATGTAATAATCGACTTAAACAAGCCGGGCGAAGAGCCGGATTATCATAATAAGATGTTTCGTACAATGCTTTATCTGGAGAACTCAGACATTACTTATAAGGGAGATGTAGCTACATTGCCAGGAGTTTATTATGCTTCCGAGCGTGAGAGTAAATCTCCAGAGATTACCGGTTCGTCAGTTCACGATTTATTTGTTACGATGAATAAGGAGATTCAGGTATATTCTGATACTTTGAATACTTTGATGGAACGTTATGCAGATGAATACTTGGTACCGGAGTCGGAAGGAAAGGATGTGAGTGCCGTTGGTATGGAAATAGCTCGTGAAGAAATGAAATGGAAGGATAAGCTGTTACAGTATCAGCTTGACTTTATCAAGAAACATGCAGACTCTCCGGTAGCGATGGATCAGGCAATGTATTATCTTTCGGGTATGGAATTCTTACCTGATGTTAAGGAGATTGACCAGATGCAGGCTTTGTTTGAGAAACATTGGGCAGGAACTGCCGAGCTGGAACATTTTACAACTGCTGCATCAGCGGCACGTCCGTTGGCTGTAGGACAGAAGTATAAAGATATCGATGTTTTAGACCGTAACGGAAAGACTGTAAAACTTTCTTCTATGATTCCGGAAAACGAATATGTCATGCTGGAGTTTTGGGCAAGCTGGTGTGGACCTTGTCGCGGAGAAATACCTCATTTGCGTAAAATACATGATAAGTACAAGGATTTTGCTATTGTAAGCATTTCACTTGATGAGAAGGAGTCTGAATGGCAGAAAGCCATGAAAGAAGAAAATATGAGCTGGACACAGGGACGGATAGAAGGAGGTATTTATGGAGCAGGTGCCAAAGAATATAATATCCAGGCTATTCCGATGTGTCTGATTCTTGATAAAGAAGGACGCTTCTATAAGACAAATATGAGAGGTGCATATTTGGATGTATTTTAGATGATTTATATAAGGCGAATTAACCTCTGTAAGGTTATTTTTCTTGAAATGTTCCTCAGTAACTGGTATGTGCTGGGGAACATTTTTGTTTGTTCTCAAAAAAACGATTATCTTTGCTTCCGCAAATTGTATGCAGATGGATAAACAGTTACGATATAATGACTTTGCCGGTTTTTTAACGAAGCAGTTTCCGTTCAAGGTACAGAAACTTTCGGTTAATGCGGGTTTTACTTGTCCTAACCGTGATGGCTCAAAAGGGTATGGAGGGTGTACATATTGTAACAATCAGACGTTTAATCCGGAATATTGCCGTACAGAGAAAACGGTAACCACACAGTTGGAAGAAGGCAAGCTGTTCTTTGCCCGCAAATATCCTCAGATGAAATATCTTGCCTATTTTCAGGCGTATACAAATACTTACGGAGAATTAGAACAGCTGAAGCGAATGTATGAAGAGGCTTTGGATGTAGAAAACGTTGTGGGGCTGGTCATCGGTACGCGTCCGGATTGTATGCCCGATTCGTTGTTGGACTATCTGGAAGAACTGAACCGCCAGACTTTCCTGCTGGTTGAATATGGCATAGAAAGCACTGATGATCATACACTGGCACGGATAAACCGGGGACATACATTTGCATGTACGGAAGATGCTGTACGTCGTACGGCCGGAAGAGGGATCTTGACAGGTGGACATGTGATATTGGGTTTGCCTGGGGAAGATTCTGAAAAGTTGATCCGTCAGGCTGAGGCCTTAACTCAGTTGCCACTGATCAACGCTGAAAATGCATCAGCTGCGAGCTGATAAAGGGTACGCGTATGGCCCATGAATTCGCACAACATCCGGAGGATTTTCATTTATATACGGTCGATGAATATATTGATTTGGCTATCGACTATATAGAACACCTTCGGCCGGATTTGGTTTTGGAGCGATTTGTTTCGCAGTTCGCCCAAAGAATTGCTGATAGCTCCTGACTGGGGACTGAAAAACCATGAGTTTACAACCAGACTGAAGCGCCGGATGGAAGAACGTGATGCATGGCAAGGAAAGCATTGTAGTAAAAAATATAGTATAATTAATTCGGATAACAAAAATGGAAATTAAAGGAAAAGTACATTACGTAGGTGTGAACGACCGCTCAAAAGCGTTGTTCGAAAATCTTTGGCCGCTGCCTTATGGTGTGTCTTATAACTCATATCTGATTGCCGACGATGAAATGGTAGCGCTGGTAGATACTGTTGATGTAGCATTTTTCGAAGTTTATTTGAAGAAAATTCGCGCCGTTATCGGTGACCGCAAAATCAATTATTTGATTATTAATCATATGGAACCCGACCATTCTGGCTCTATTGCACTGATTAAGCAGTATTATCCTGATATCGTATTGGTTGGAAACAAGAAAACTTCGATATGGTAGAAGGTTATTATGGAGTAGGTGGTGACCGTTATGTTGTAGGTGACGGTGTAATTTCCTGAAATTAGGACATCATAATTTACGTTTCTATCTGGTTCCGATGGTACACTGGCCTGAAACAATGGTGACTTTCGATGAAACAGAAGGTATCTTATTCTCTGGTGATGCTTTCGGATGCTTCGGAGCACTGAATGGAGGATGTATCGATAAGAATATCAATACAGATATTTATTGGAATGAAATGCGTCGTTATTATTCCAATATTGTAGGAAAGTTTGGAAATCCGGTACAGAAAGCTTTGCAGAAATGTAGTGGACTGCCTATCAAGATGATCTGTTCTACTCACGGTCCTGTATGGGAAGAAAAGATTCCTCAGGTTATCGATATGTATGATAAAATGAGCCGCTACGAAGGTGAAGAAGGTGTGGTTATTGTTTACGGTACAATGTATGGCAATACAGAAGAACTTGCAGAAACCATAGCTGAAGAATTAAGTGCCCAGGGTATCAAGAATATTGTAATGCACAATGTTTCGAAAACTCATCATTCATTTATCTTGGCAGATATCTTTAAATATAAAGGTCTGATTGCAGGATGTACTACTTACAACATGAACTTATATCCCGAAATGGAAGCTTTGTTGAGCAAGGTGGCTGCCCGCGAGATGAAGAATCGCGTAATGGGATATTTCGGTTCGTTTACATGGGCTAGTGCCGCAGTCAAGAAAATCGGTGAATATACAGAAAAGCTTAAATTCGAGGTTGTTGGCAATCCGGTAGAAATGAAGCAGAGTATGAAGGAAGATACTTGCCGTCAGGTAAGGAACTGGCAAAAGCTATGGCAGACCGTTTGAAAGCTGACCGTTGATTGTGCTGGTAGAAAAAGAGAAGCGTTAAAGCTAAAATAAGTATATAGTAAACTTATATACTCTGGTATACAAACATAAAAGAACTGTATCAGGCTCTATTTGATGAGCTATGATACGGTTCTTTTTTATTTATTTTCGAAGATATATCGGTGGTTTTCTCCCATTCATCCAGTATGTCTATCAAAGGCAATACACTTTTGCCTAATTCTGTCAGTGCGTATTCGCTGTGGGGAGGTAGTTCTGCATATATTTTCTTTTCTATGATGCCGTGTGCTTCGAGCTCTCTCAGATTCTGATCTAGCACGCGAGAGATGGCCTCTGGTATTTCACGGTGAAGCTGGCTGGGACGTTTGGGAGTTTCTCTCAGTGCATCTATCAGGCAAGGCTTCCATTTTGAACCGATAATTTCCATTGTAATGCGGATTCCGCAAGAAAGATCAAGAAGTGTTTTTCTTTTATACATGCATGTTATTTTTAGTTTACTTGCAAAGATAGTTCTTTTTATTTGCTTGATAATCAATATATGGATAAAGTTGTTGGTATCCGATTATTTTATCGTGTATTGCAACGGCTGATAATATCCTTTACTTTTGCTGTAAAAAGAGGCACGTGTTAGAGCCGTAGTAGTTATATAAAAAATCATAGTATGAATTATAGAGTTTTTAGGAAAAACTGGATTTAAAGCGAGTGAGGTATCTTTAGGAACTTGGCAACTTGGTTCTAAATGGGGAGATCCTTTGATGAGCAGGTAGCTATGAATACATTGCAGGTTGCATACGAACAAGGGGTAAATCTGATTGATACGGCTGATATTTATCAGGATGGAATGAGTGAACATACTGTCGGGAAGTTTCTGAAAGGCAAAGAAAGATAAAGTGTTTGTAGTAACCAAATGTGGTAGAAAGCTTAATCCACATGTTTCAGCGGATATAATGAAGAAAATATCGTGAAATTTGTGGATGCTTCACTTAAGAATATGGACGTTGATAGCTTGATCTGGTTTTGCTTCACTGTCCGCCTACTGAAGTATACCGGAATCCGGAGATTTTTTATGTTCTTGATAAATTGAAACGGCAGGGCAAAATCTGTCATTATGGTGTCAGTGTAGAAAAGGTAGACGAAGCACTGGAAGCATTGAATTATGACATATCTGCCATTGAAGTTATTTTTAATATGTTTCGTTTGAAGCCGGCAGAAGAATTGTTTCCGAAAGCAAGTAAACAAAATGTCGGAATCATAGTCCGTAGTACCTTTGGCTAGTGGACTGCTGACAGGAAATACTCAGAAGAAACAACATTTGGAAAGCTGATCACCGCTGTTACAACAGAAACGGAGAGTTTTTCGATAAGGGGGAAACTTTTTCAGGAGTAGACTATATGACAGGCGTGAAGGCTGCACGCGAACTGAAACAGCTGTTGCATACAGATAATCTTGCAGCTCGTGCTTTAAGATATATTCTGATGTATCCCGAAGTCAGTACTGTCATTCCGGGAGCAAGTTCTCCTGCTCAGATAATGGAAAATGTCAAAGCTTCTTCTTTGCCTCCTTTTTCACATGAAGAAATGGAGGTGGTACGCCAAGTATACGACAAGCATATCCGTTCTCTGGTACATCATTGCTGGTAACCAGTTGTATTTTTAAAAGCCTGAAATGAATAATCACAGATAAAAAAGTCATTGCATTTTAAAAAGTGCTATATTTGTGATTATGATACAGAAATTATATTCCAAGAATAATGATCCCGATGTGTTGCAGCACATTGTGGATATATTGAATGACGGTGGGATAATCATTTATCCCAACCGATACCATGTATGCTATGGGTTGTCATGCCCTGAAAGAACGGCCGATCGAACGAATCTGCAAGTTGAAGAATATCGATCCGCGTAAAAACAACCTCTCTATTATTTGCTACGACTTGAGCAATATCAGCGAATATGCCCGTGTAAGCAATGCTACCTTTAAGTTGATGAAGCGAAATCTGCCCGGACCGTTTACATTTGTCCTTAATGCAGACAGCCGGTTGCCTAAGATATTCCGTAACCGGAAGGAAGTGGGAATTCGTGTGCCGGACAATAATATTATTCGTGAAATATGTCATTTACTTGATGCACCTATTCTTACCACTACTTTACCCTTGAATCCGGATGAAGATGTCGAATATGTCACCGATCCGGAGCTTATAGACGAGAAATTTGGTTCGGAAGTTGATTTAGTGATAGACGGAGGCATAGGAGGCGTTGAACCTTCTACCGTTATAAATTGTTGTGAAGATGTGCCCGAAATAATTCGTCAGGGCAAAGGGGTATTGGAAGAATAAATATTAATCAATTTAAAATAAAACAACTATGTTATTATCATCTTTATTGAATGCAACTTTCCTGAGTGCAGGTTCTAAGGGAGTAGATGTAGAACAGCTGCTGTCGAAGTTGCTTGACTGGGGTATTGAGGTAGGAAAAGACCTGTTAGGAGCAATCATTATTTATATTGTCGGCCGCTTTATCATTAAGCAAGTCGGACGTTTGCTTGCACGTATTCTGGAAAAGAGAAAGCTTGAAATCAGTGTGCAGACTTTTTTGAGAAGCCTTTGTCAGCATATTGCTGAATCTGATATTGGCTTTTGCTATTGTTAGCCGTCTGGGAGTAGAAACTACCAGCTTTGCAGCCTTGCTGGCTTCTGCCGGTGTTGCTATTGGTATGGCTTTGTCTGGAAATCTCTCCAACTTTGCAGGAGGATTGATTATTCTGGTATTCAAACCTTTTAAGGTAGGCGACTATATTGAAGGCCAGAATGCGAATGGTACTGTACGCGAAATTCAGATATTCCATACTATTCTGACAACTGTAGATAATAAAGTCATCTATGTTCCGAATGGTGCATTGAGCAGCAATGCCATTACAAATTACAGCAAACAGGAAACACGTCGTGCTGAATGGGTATTCGGAGTAGAATATGGTGAAGATTTCGAAAAGGTAAAAGCCGTATTGCAGCGTATTATCGATGCAGATCCTCGTATATTGAAGGATCCGGCTCCGATGATTGCTTTGGGAGCTCTTTCGGCAAGCAGTGTGGATATTAAGGTCCGTGCGTGGGCTAAGACAGCTGATTACTGGGATGTATATTTGACATGAATAAAATCGTGTACGATACATTCAATAAGGAAGGTATCGGATTCCCGTTCCCACAGCTTACTGTTCATCAGGCAAAAGACTGATTGTGATTTTTACATAAAAAACGGAAAAAGCATTTCCTCTTCCTTTGTGTGGATGGGAAATGCTTTTTTGTTTGAATGAAAGTTATTTGCAATATCGTTCTATCAATTGGCGTGCTTCATCTTTTCCTGAGGCGAAACTCATTGTATCAATGATTAGCTGACGGTTGTGGCAGTCGTATATGTGAGGCGCCATGACTTGCAGGAATTTTATCCGTTCATTGTCGAAATCACATATAGAAAGCAGTTTGACACATTGCTTGCATGTAATATTTCTGCCATTCATGCCTGTTTGCAGTATCTTTAGCTGATCGAATGAGAAAGCATCCTTTACCTTTTCATATAATACATTGATTTCACCGTCACTATATAGCCGACCGCTGTGATGCTTCTTGTTCAGTTATATTTTTTGCTTTTTCCTCTCCCGATATAAAAGTCATTGAATCAACAATCCGGTCGGTATTTTCCCGGTCGATAATGGTTGGTTCCAGAATGACCAATGCTTCCAGTCTTTCATCGTCGAAGTTGAATATTTTCATCAACTGTACGATTTCATCACAGGTAAAGTCTGACTGGCGTGCGGCTTCTCTGAGTATTTTCAGACGTTCGTCTTTGAAAGGCTTGTCTTTTACCTTCTGATACAATTCCTGAAACCATTTCTGATCGTCTGTCGGATAAGCCAGCGAAGGTATTTCTTCAACAGGAGCAGGCGGACAGATAGCTATAGGAGGATAGGTAGGAGAGGGGGTATCTCCAGCATACGAATTGAATGAGATGACTTTATCGTGTTGAAAATCGAGCAGAATGGTTGTTACTGCTCCGCTGATGAAATGTAATTTCTTATATTCCCACTGCTCTATTCCATTGTAGGAACGTTTGAACTCGGGATTTCCCAGTAGGTCAACGACTTCACGTTTTGTCATACCTGTATGTAGCTTTCTGCCAGGCGGGAACGCTGTAAGGAGCATCTAAAACTCCGCAGCTGGTTGTAGTCAGTAGCACGATTGCCATAATGACGACTTTCATTAAGTTCTTCATATCCATTATTCTTTTTGGTTGGTGTTACAAAAATAGACAATAAAATGAATGATAGACGAATAGAAAATCCTATAAATATGCAGGCAAATTCCTATAATGAATAGGGAATTTCCCTATAAAGGATATACTATCTGTATTACTTAGGGTATATTTCCTTCTGTCTTGCTTTTTTTATTATAAAAAGAACTATTTTTGTGATAAATCCGAAAACTATGAATACAAATCTGTCTCTTCGTCGCAGGCTGGGGTTAGAGATAGCCCGTAAGATAACGAATACATTGGTCGAACAGCATCCTCTGAAACAATTATTCTGGGAATGTACTTTACGCTGTAACTTGCATTGCCGTCACTGTGGCAGCGATTGCAAGAAAATATCCGGTTATGCCGATATGCCTAAAGAAGATTTTCTTCGGGTTTTGGATAATATAGCTTTGCATACCGATCCGCATCATGTTTTTGTGGTAATCACGGGTGGAGAGCCTCTTATGCGTGAAGATTTGGAAGAGTGTGGAAAAGCTATTCACGACAAAGGATTTCCGTGGGGAATGGTGACAAATGGGCTGGCTATGACTCCCGAACGCTTTACTGCTTTGCTGAAGGCCGGAATGCATACTGCTACAGTCAGTCTGGACGGGTTGCCGATGAGCATAACTGGATGCGCGGACATCCGCAAAGCTTGACAAGGCTATTCGAGCCATTCGTATGATGGCCGCTATTCCCGGATTTGTGTTCGATGTGGTAACATGTGTCAATAAGCATAATTATGCGCAGTTAAATGAATTGAAAGAGTTTCTCATTGGCATAGGGTTAAAACAGTGGAGGTTGTTTACGGTATTTCCTGTAGGACGTGCAGCCAGTGATGCCGAACTTCAATTGTCCGGCGAGGAATTTCGTGGAATGCTGGATTTTATCAAGCAAACTCGTAAGGAAGGGCGTATACGCATTAGCTATGGATGTGAGGGATTTTTAGGTAATTATGAAGGTGATGTACGCGATCATTTCTTTTCCTGTCAGGCAGGGATAACAGTGGATCAGTCCTTATCGATGGCTCTATATCCGCTTGCCCCAGCATTCGTGCCGATTTCCATCAGGGAAACATTTATAAAGATGAGTTTATGGATGTATGGGAGAATAACTATCAGCCTTATCGCGACCGCACATGGATGAAGAAAGGAGAGTGTGCTACATGCAAGTATTTCCGCTATTGTCGTGGAAATGGTATGCATTTGCGTGATGGACAAGGAGAGTTAATGGTCTGCCATTTGAAAAGAATCGTCAATCCTTAATGTAAAAAATCATACAGTTATGAGAAAGAAAGTTAGTTGTTTTAGTACTCGAGTCTGGGCTGGATTTCTTGCTTTGCTAGGCTTTGCTTCATGCACCAGTAATGAGGATCCAGAAGATATTCCATTGGAATATGGAACACCTACGGTTGGTTTTCAGGTGCAAGGAGTAGTAACCGACGAGGAAGGCAATCCGCTGGAAGACATTCAGGTTATCGTACGCAGAGCGTATAATAATGATTATCGTTCGGGGGATACAATTTACACGGACAATAAAGGGGCGTTTGCCGCAGAGAAATTTGTTACAACTGGTTTCGAGCCAGATGAGCAGAAAGTTTATTTCAATGACGAAAAGAAGGTTTTCAAGTCGGATTCTATTTTACTGAAAGATATGAAGCTTGAAAAAATAGAGGAAGGGTCTGGCTGGAGCCATGGTACTTATCAGGCCACTACGGAGGTAAAGTTGAAGAAGGCAGAAAAAGAAGAATAAAGCAGCTTTTCCCTTTGAAAAAAGACGATGAATTATGGCGAAAAATCTGTACGAAGTTTCCTGATCTTTGTACAGAAAAAATAAAAACTTCAGCATCTTTTCCCGAAAAGATGCTGAAGTTTTTTTATATTGTTACATAACAAACTTTACAGCCACCCAGCGGTTCTTTTCCCGATGGTGAACGAAAGTCATTCCCAGACTTTCAGCCTTTTCGCGGATAGCAGGAATGTCTTCTACGTAGAATCCACTCATATAAGTTCAGAACCCTTGTGCATGCATGCTGCATAGGCAGCCATATCATTCAGCAGAATATTACGGTTGATATTAGCTATGATGATGTCGAACGGCTTGCGTCCTTTCAGAAGCGATGCATCACCCAGTTCTACTGTGATGTTTGCAATATTGTTCAGGGCAATATTATCGCGTGAATTGTTTACACACCAGTCGTCTATATCAATAGCAGTTACCGGATCTGCTCCTCTCATGCTTGCCAGAATAGCCAGAATAGATGTTCCGCATCCCATATCGAGTACTGACTTGCCTTTCAGGTCGGCATCCAGCAGTTCGCCCAGAATAGAACTTGTTGTTTCATGATGTCCAGTTCCGAAAGCCATTTGCGGATTGATTACAATATCATATTCAGCCTGTGGGTAGTCATGATGGAAGGTGCTGTGTATCACGCAGCGGTCTTCTATCACGATAGGCTGGAAAAAATTCTTTTCCCATTCCTCGTTCCAGTCTTTGTCTTCCGGTTCGGTAATGGTATAAGTAATTTGGGTGTCGGGTATAGGAAAGTTTGCCAGTGTTTCTTTCAGGGCATTTTCATCGAACAAGCTTTGCTGTACATAAGCCTGAACGCCTCCTTCACACTCAACAAAACTCTCGAAACCTATTTCGCCTGCCAGTGCCGACAGGACATCGGTTACAATTTCATTGCACGGCTGTGCAGTAAAAGTGACTTCAAAGTATTTCATATATAGAGATATTCGTTTGTTTACACAAAGGTAGTGAAAATAGGGAAAACCCTATACTGAAATAGGGAATTTCTACTTGCCTGTAAGAATTTACTTCTTACTTTTGTAATTGAAATAAACCGTATAAAATGATATAAGTATGAAAAGTAGAATATGTGCTTCGCTGCTGATAGCTTGCTTGCCGTGGCTGGCTATGGCTCAAGCAACGACGACCTTTACTTATTCCGAAAAA
>ENA-OQIR01000849-OQIR01000849.1-human-gut-metagenome-genome-assembly--contig:-NODE-849-length-11965-cov-1.701892_pt1 | contig 11965 bp, 15 predicted proteins | sample MGYA00242580_ERZ504745 | MGnify/ENA primary metagenome ERZ504745 (study PRJEB26092, sample SAMD00036214) | human gut metagenome | host: Homo sapiens | study: EMG produced TPA metagenomics assembly of... | reverse complement strand
GTTGATTTTCTCTTTGTATGATGCAGAAGATAAGTATAACATTGAGTTTATTGAAAACTATGCCAAGATTAACTTGATTCCGGAAGTTCAGCGTGTAAAGGGTGTGGGTGATGCCAACGTGATGGGTCAGGACTACTCTATGCGTATTTGGCTGAAGCCGGATGTAATGGCGCAATATAATTTGGTCCCATCTGATATTTCTGGTGTATTGGCCGAACAGAATATTGAAGCTGCTCCCGGACAGTTTGGTGAACGTGGAAATCAGACATTCCAATATACTATTCGTTATAAGGGACGTTTGCAGCAGACAGAAGAATTTGAAGATATCGTTATTAAAGCATTGCCAAATGGAGAAGTTCTTCGTTTAGGTGATGTTGCTCGTATCGAACTCGGACGTTTGGCTTATACCTTTAATAATACAGTAAACGGACATAAGGCTGTAACTTGTATTGTGTTCCAGATGGCAGGTACTAATGCTACTGAAACTATTAATAACCTGCTTGATGTTATCAGCAAGGCAGAAGAAGTTTGCCTGCCGGTCTGAAGATCAACGTTGCTCAAAATGCAAACGACTTCTTGTATGCATCAATCCATGAAGTAATCAAGACTTTGATCGAAGCATTTATCCTGGTGTTCATTGTTGTATATGTATTCTTGCAGGATATGCGTTCTACATTGATTCCGGCTATTGCTATCCCGGTAGCTTTGATTGCTACATTCTTCGTATTGAAGCTGATTGGATTTAGTGTGAACTTGTTGACTCTGTCGGCGATGGTGCTTGCCATTGCGATTGTGTCGATGATGCCATAGTGGTGGTAGAAGGTGTCCATGCAAAATTGGATCAGGGATATAAATCATCTCGTGAGGCTTCTATTGATGCCATGAGCGAACTGGTGGAGCATTGGTTTCAATTACATTGGTCATGATGTCTGTGTTTATTCCGGTAAGTTTCATGGGAGGTACTGCCGGTACATTCTACCGTCAGTTTGGTATCACCATGGCGATCTCTATTCGGTTTTTCAGCTTTGAATGCATTGACTTTGTCACCGGCACTGTGCGCAATTTTCTTGAAACCGCATGATGAGGGACATGGAGCAAAGAAGATGACCCGTGTAGAACGTTTCCATACAGCCTTTAATGCGGCTTATGATTCTATATTGAAGAAGTACAAGAAGCATGTAGTATTCTTTATCCATAAGAAATGGTTGTCATTCGGGCTGGTTGCCGCTTCTATCATTTTGTTGGTATTCTTTATGAAGGTTACTCCGACGGGTATGGTTCCCAATGAAGATACCGGTACCATTATGGGTGCGGTGACACTGCCTCCCGGTACTTCACAGGAACGTGCAATGGAAATCTTAAACCGTGTAGACAGCTTGGTGGCTGCCGAACCGGCTGTAGATTCCCGTACGGTGATTTCCGGTTTCGGCTTTATTGGTGGTCAGGGACCTTCTTACGGTTCTATCATTATTAAGCTGAAAGATTGGGAAGAACGCTCCATGATGCAGAATTCGGATATTGTGGTAGGTACGTTGTTTATGCGTGCGCAGAAGATCATCAAGATGCGCAGGTATTGTTCTTTGCTCCTCCTATGATTCCGGGTTATTCGGCATCCAGTGATATCGAGTTGAATATGCAGGATAAGACCGGTGGAGACTTGAATCATTTTTATGATGTAGTTTTGGACTATATGGATGCGTTGAAGGCACGCCCTGAAATTAATTCGGCCCAGACTACCTTCAATCCGAGTTTCCCCCAATATATGTTGGATATTGATGCTGCTGCTTGTAAGAAGGCAGGAATCAGTCCTAGTGATATTCTGACTACCATGCAGGGATATTTCGGTGGTTTGTATGCTTCTAACTTCAACCGTTTCGGTAAGATGTATCGTGTTATGATTCAGGCGGAACCCGAAGCGACCAAGAATCTGGAATCCTTGAATAGTATCAAGATACGTAATGGGAATGAGATGGCTCCTATTTCCCAGTTCGTTTCTGTCAAGAAAGTATATGGACCGGATGTTATCGGCCGTTTCAACCTTTATACGTCTATCAAAGTGATGGTGCTCCTGCCAGTGGCTATACTTCCGGACAGGCTTTGCAGGCTATTGCGGAAGTTGCTAAAGAGAATTTGCCTACCGGTTACGGTTATGAGTTGGGAGGTATGGCTCGTGAAGAGGCATCTACCAGTGGCAGTTCCACAGGTATCATCTTCATTCTGTGTTTTGTATTCGTTTATTTGTTGCTGAGTGCACAGTATGAAAGTTACATTCTGCCGTTGTCCGTATTGCTTTCAGTACCGTTCGGTTTGTTAGGTAGCTTCCTGTTTGTAAACGGATTTGCAGCTTTGGGAAGTATTCCGGCACTGAAGATGATTCTGGGAACTATGTCAAATGACATCTACATGCAGATTGCATTGATTATGTTGATGGGTCTGTTGGCTAAGAATGCAATTTTGATTGTAGAGTTTGCCTCGACCGTCGTAAGCAAGGTATGAGTATTTCCTGGGCAGCTGTGCTGGGTGCGGCAGCTCGTTTGCGACCGATCTTGATGACCTCTTTGGCTATGATTGTCGGATTGCTTCCGTTGATGTTTGCGTTTGGCGTAGGTGCTCACGGTAACCGTACTCTGGGTTCTTCAGCTATCGGTGGTATGTTGATTGGTATGATTCTGCAAATCTTCATTGTTCCGGTACTGTTTGTTATATTCCAATGGCTACAGGAGAAGATTAAGCCGATGGAATGGGATAGCCTTGACGAAAGTGAAGTAGAGGCTGAAATCGAACAATATTCTCCTACTGCTAAAACTCATAAATGATAAAGACGATAATGAAAAAACAAATATTAGGTGCGATGTGTCTGGCTGCCATGATGAGTAGTTGTCACATCTATAAAGCTTACGATCGTCCGGAATCGATAGATGCCTCAGGCATCTATCGTGACCCGGCGTCGGCTACCGATACGTTGGTTGCCGATACTTCAAATATGGGAAACTTGCCATGGAAAGAAGTCTTTCGCGATGCAAAATTGCAGGCTTTAATTGAAGAGGGATTGGCAAACAATGTAGATATGCGGGCTGCAGCTCTTCGTGTACAGGAAGCTAAAGTGATGCTGACTGCCGCTAAACTGTCGTATCTTCCTTCTATTAATCTGGCTCCTCAAGGAACAACAACTAGTATGGGAGGAGGAAGTTATGTAAAAGCTTATCAACTTCCAGCTGTTGCAAGTTGGGAAATCGATTTGTTTGGCAAGATTCTCAATACAAAACGTGGACAGAAAGTTGCTTATGAACAAAGCAAGTATGCGGAACAGGCAGTACGTTCACAGATTATCTGTGGCATAGCCAATATCTATTATTCGTTGCTGATGCTCGACCGTCAGGTGGAAATTACAACAGAAACTGCTGCCATCTACAAAGAAAATGTACGTGTAATGGAAGCTATGAAAGTGGCTGGTATGACAACCGAAGCGGGAGTTGCACAAATGCGTGCTGCTAGTCATCAGGTAGAAGCTTCGCTGATGGATTTGAAACGTCAGGTACGCGAAACAGAAAACTCTCTGGCTGTATTACTGGCTAAAGCTCCGCAAACTATCGACCGTAATACTCTGGGCGAACAGGTAATGCCTGAAGAATTGACAGCCGGTGTACCATTGCAGTTGCTGGAAAATCGTCCTGATGTAAAGATGGCAGAAATGACATTGGCAGCAGCTTATTATACCACGAACTCTGCCGTGCAGCATTCTATCCAGGTTTAAACATAACAGGAACAGCCGGATGGACAAACGGTTCAGGTATATCTGTAGTTAATCCGGGTGAATTTATGTTGCAGGCACTGGCTTCATTGGCTCAACCTATATTCAATAACGGCAAACTGGTAGCCAATTTGAAAGTTTCTAAGGCAGAAGAAAAATTGCCAAGATGAACTATCAGCAGACGATATTGGAAGCTGGTAAGGAAGTTAGTGATGCATTGTTCTTATATGATACACAGAACAAGAAACTTATAGAAGACCGTGGACAGGTAGAACAGTTGGATAAAGCTGTTACTTATACCAAAGCTTTGTTCCAGAGTGGAGAAGCCACTTATCTGGAAATTCTGACAGCACAGCAGAATTTGCTGAGTGCACAGCTGAGCGAGGTTTCTGATAATTTCCAGCGTATGCAAGCTGTTATAAACTTGTATAGTGCTTTGGGAGGAGGAAGAGAATAATTAACCTTAAATATGAAAGAAACTATGATTAGTCCTTTAGCTTACGTTGACCCGTCTGCCAAGATTGGGAAAAACGTTACGGTACATCCGTTTGCTTATATCGACAAAAATGTCGAGATAGGCGACGATAATGTGATTATGCCTTATGCCAGCTTGATGAGTGGTACTCGCATGGGAAATGGCAATAAAGTGTATCAGGGAGCTGTTGTTGCTGCAGTTCCACAGGATTTTGCTTATACAGGTGAAGATACATTAGCCTATATTGGCAATAATAATGTAATCCGTGAAAATGCTGTGATTATTCGTGGTACACATGCCGGACATGCTACAAGCGTTGGCGATGGAAACTTCATTATGGCAGGTGCACGTCTGTCACATGATGTTGAAGTTGGAAATCATTGTATTATCGGAAATGGCTCGCAGGTATCTGGTAATTGTATTATCCAGGACTGTGCGATTCTTACATCCAATGTGCTGATGCAGGGTAACACACGTTTGGGAAGTTACTCTCTGGTACAGGGAGGATGCCGTTTTATCAAAGATATTCCTCCTTATATCGTGGCAGCTCACGAACCTATTGCTTTTTACAGCATAAATACGAAAGTGCTCGAGCTTGCTGGTTTCTCTGAAACTCTGATTAAACATATTGCTCAGGCATATCGTATTCTGTATAAGGCAAATACTTCTCAGCACGATGCGTTGCTTCGTATTCAGGAACAGGTTCCTAATAGTCCGGAAATCGAACGGATTATAGAGTTTGTAAAACATCGAAGTTAGGCATTATTCATTAATTGTATTTTATGGCAGGCGTAAAGAGAAATAAGTGTGACAGAGCAGAGCTGAGGAAACGAGTAATACTGGAAGCTTCCCATGCTTTTGCCAAATCTGGCATCAAGAATGTTCATGTGGACAGTCTTGCGTGCGCACTTTCTATATCCAAACGGACTCTTTACGAGCTATTCTGCGATAAAGAACAGCTTTTGCTGGAAGTATTTGCCATGCACCAGCAAGAGATGAGTACATACATTAGCGAAGTTGCTTCCAGAGCTGAAAATGCTCTGGAAGTAATCTTTGCTTTTTATAAGCGTAAGTTGAATGAGTTGGGACAGATAAATCCGCTTTTCTTCCGCGATTTACGTAAGTATCCTAATGTGTTGACATATATACGCGAACATCAGAAATTGAACGATGCAGCGGCATTGGTACATTTCCAAAAGGGAGTAGAAGAAGGCATATTCCGTAATGATATAAATTTTGCCATTATTAATCAGGCAATGTCGATGCAGATGGAAATGCTGATATATTCGGATATAACAGAAAATTACCCTATTTCAGAAATCTATAGTGAAGTTACTTTCCTGCATATGAGAGGAATTACTACCCCGAAAGGTATGCAGATGGTAGATGCTTTTTTACAGTCAGTAAAAGAAAAGCCTTGATAATACCCCCTATATTCTTCAAAAAACCTCTATCTTTGCAGCTGTTTGCAAAGAATCATCGATGAAGAATAAAATAACAATAACTTTTGCCTTTACATTACTGGTAGTCTGCGGACTATTGGCACTCTATTATTTGCCTCCTGTAAATTTTAACGGGAGTCCTTTGCGTAAGGTCGATTTATTATCCGACTTACGTCCTGATCCTGTAATCGAAGAAGTTTCCGATACCGATTCCATACCTTTGCCTGTTGTGGCAAAGCCTATATTTGTTGATACTTGTAAGGCTGGTATGACCTGTATAGAAGACTATGCAGATTCTCTGGAGTTGGGAATGGGAGCTTTCTATGAAGCTTTGGAGAATCGTGCTTCACTCAATCGTCCCGTTCGTATCGCTTATTTTGGCGATTCCTTTATAGAAGGTGATATATTGACAGCCGATTTACGTACTCTGTTCCAGCAGAAGTTTGGAGGAAGAGGTGTAGGATACGTGCCTGTAACTTCCCGTATTGCTGGATTCCGTCCCACTGTAAAACACACTTTCAGCGGGTGGGAGAGCCATGCTATAACCGACTCCGTTGCCTTTCATCGTTCCATGCAAGATATATCCAATCATTATTTTATCCCTCGTCAGGGAGCATCTGTCAGTCTGAAAGGTGGTAAAAATTATACTTCTTGTTTGGATACATGCGATATATCTTCTTTCTATTTCTTTTCGTCTGATTCTGTAAAACTGTCCGTGCAAGTCAATGGAGGTGAGGATACAGAATACATTTTCCCCGGCGACAGTACGGGAATGCAGGTTGCCCAGGTAGAAGGTAGAATAGGAAATGTTTCTTGGAATGTATTGCAGGCTGGAAAAAATACCCGGTGCTTTGCGGCTACAATGGATTCGAAAGAAGGAGTTATACTCGATAATTTCAGTACCCGAGGCAGTAGCGGACAGCAACTGACCAGCATTCCTCTGTCTATCCTGAAAGCATACAACCGCTTGCGTACCTACGATCTGATTGTTTTACAGTATGGATTGAATGTCGCTTCCGAAAATGTATCGAACTATTCTTATTACACACACGAAATGGAGAAAGTTGTCAGACATCTGAAAGAAGCTTTTCCTGAAGCAGCTATTCTGATAATCGGAATCGGTGACAGAGAAAATAAAACAGAAACCGGAGAGTTGCGAACTATGCCTGGAGTAAAAAATCTCATCCGCTACCAGCAGGCTTTGGCTGCAAATACTCATGTTGCTTTTTGGAATATGTTCGAAGCGATGGGAGGGGAAGGAAGTATGGTAGAAATGGTAAACAGCAAACCGGCAATGGCAAATTATGACTATACGCATATTAATTTCCGAGGAGGGAAACATCTGGCAAAAATATTGTTCGAAGCGCTGATGTACGACAAGGAACAATACGAAAAGCGTAAGGCATATGAAAATTAATGCACTATGAAACAGCTGAATGTTCTGATTTTTTATCTGCTTAGTGCTCTGGGACTATTAGTTGTGAGGCCGGGGTATGCACAGGATGCTATACCTGTATGTCCAAAGCCGGATACACATTCATCTCCCGTCTATCCAAGCCGTGAGATGAAACAACTCATGCAGTTTGTTGCAGTAGACAGCCCGATGCCCGATGTTTTCAAGAATGTTACAGAAAACGAACTGACAGATCCTGCGGGCTCTTTATATCCTTTTTGGGAAAAGCTCGGAAAATTAGACCGTCCGTTACGTATTGTACATATAGGCGATTCACACGTCAGAGGTCATGTTTTTCCCTATGTAATGCGTTGCTGTCTGGAAGATGATTTTGGAGCAAAGGCAGTAGAGCATATTCCTGTATCGTACCATACCTCTGGAATAGCAAAGGAAACAGGTTCGAACGGCATAGTATACCATATTCTTGGTGTAAACGGAGCAACCTGCCAGACTTATTCTACTCCGGAACGCATTCATGAAATTGTAGATTTACATCCTGATCTGGTCATACTGTCATTCGGGACCAATGAGGCACACGCACGTCGTTATAATGCATCGGAGCATACACAAGCTATGAGCCATCTGATAAATATGTTGAAGACAGCGTGTCCTGATGTTCATTTTCTCATGACAACTCCTCCGGGAGCATATGTCAGAAACGGGAGAAGAGGCAGAGTTATCAATCCACGTATACCGCTGGTTGTAGAAAACGAGTTGGAATTTGCCCGTGAGCATGGCATTGCTATCTGGGATATGTATGACATCGTAGGAGGCCGACAACGTGCCTGCCTTAACTGGAATGCAGCAAAAATGTATCAGCGAGATAAAATACATTTTACCCGCGAAGGATATACTTTACAAGGATTATTATTACATGAAGCATTTATAAAAGCATACAATAATTATGTGGCAACTAGATTGGACTAAACTGGCAGACATACTGACTTACGATCCCCGGCAGCCGATGATATTCAGCAGCGGACTGTTTCTGTTTCTTTTCCTCGGATTCAGCCTGATATACGCACTTTTGCAGAAACGTACTACGGCACGTCTGCTTTTTGTATCAGCTTTCTCTTATTATTTTTATTATAAGAGTAGCGGTGTCTATTTCTTTTTATTGGGAGTCGTTTCTGTAAGCGACTATCTCTTGGCCGCTAGAATGGCACGTACCGAAACTCTTTGGAAACGTAAAATGCTGGTTGTAGTGAGCTTATGTATCAATTTAGGGCTGTTGTGCTATTTCAAGTATACTAACTTTTTCTATGAAATACTCTGTCCGTTGTGGAACGGCCATTATGAAGCTTTCGATATCTTCCTTCCCGTAGGAATATCTTTCTTTACGTTCCAGTCGCTCAGCTACACTATCGATGTATACCGCCGTGATTTGAAGCCACTCGACAGTCTGTTGGACTATGTGTTTTATGTTTCATTCTTTCCACAGCTTGTAGCAGGTCCCATCGTACGTGCCCGTGACTTTATTCCGCAAATCCGTCAGCCCCTGTTTGTTTCGAAAGAAATGTTCGGACAAGGAGTATTCTTTATTGTGAGCGGATTATTTAAGAAAGCCGTTATATCCGATTATATAAGTATAAACTTTGTAGAGCGTATTTTCGATAATCCCAGTCTGTATTCCGGTTTGGAGAACCTATTTGGTGTTTATGGCTATGCCTTACAGATATACTGCGACTTTTCCGGATACAGTGATATGGCAATTCGGTATTGCTTTGCTGTTGGGCTTCCGTTTCCCGATAAACTTCGATTCACCCTACAAGTCGGACAGTGTAACCGATTTCTGGCATCGCTGGCATATATCTCTGTCCAGCTGGCTGCGCGACTACCTGTATATTTCGTTGGGAGGGAACCGGAAAGGCAAGATACGTACCTATATCAATCTTATTCTGACCATGCTTCTGGGAGGTCTGTGGCATGGAGCCTCATGGAATTTCATTATCTGGGGAGCACTTCACGGTGTAGCTCTGGCCGTGCATAAATTTATCCGCAGTCTGTTCCATCGCCCCAAGAACTACCGCAGTACCGGCTGGCGACGTGTTTTTGCTGTCATCATTACCTTCCATTTCGTATGTTTCTGCTGGATATTCTTCCGTAACACCGAATTCGAAGGTTCGGTATCGATGATTCGTCAGATATTCACTTCTTTCCATCCCGAACTGTTCGTACAACTCGTAGAAGGATACTGGAAAGTATTCGTGCTGATGGGAATAGGATATGTGCTTCATTGGTGTCCGGATAGCTGGCAGAATGCATGTAGCGTGGCATGACACGCATGCCGTTGGTAGGACAGGCATTGATTCTGATAGCCCTGATATTTCTGGTCATACAGGTAAAGAGCAGCGACATACAGCCGTTTATTTATTTCCAATTCTAGACTGAAAAATGGGGTGATTGATTTTTCCTTTTATCGTATAATAACTCATATATGTGAAGGGTGCAAAAGGGGAAAATATAAGAAAACTTGTTTAAGAAAAATTGCTGATGTTTTCATGAAAACATCAGCAATTTTTTATAGAAATCTGTACGAAAGTTACAATTATTTGTACAGATTTTCAGTAGAATTTGCTGCCCTTTCTTATTTTGTAGATTTTATTTGTATCGGAATGCCAGTATATAATATACACCAATTGATAAAACACATATTATCAATGAAATAACTTTTAAGATTGCTGCCCATTTATAATAGTCAGATAAAATGCCTGCAACCATAAACATTGTCAAAAAGATATTGAAGATACGTATGAGTTTAATGACCAGTATATATTGTTTGACAACATTATGTTTTCCAATGCGTACCGGAAAATTGATACAACGTACGGGGGCATAGCTCCTCCAAACAATAAAGCAAATACTACTATACTGATGAATATTCCATATATCCATAATCGGAGAGGAGGTCTGTATGGAAATAATTCCAGCATACTATTCCGATGCCAGAAAGCAGGCAGAGAGCTGCTGTGCCTTCCAATTATCCTATCTGCGATAGATGGATGATAATGTATTTCAGGAGCGTTTTTTCCGGAAAACGGACCTAAATTGATGGTGAACATATTATTCTTCTTTTGTATCAGTTTTCTTTGTTTTCTTTAATCTTCCGCTTTTGCGTAATGCTTCGTTGATAATCCACTGAAGTTGCCCGTTGGTACTGCGAAATTCATCCGCAGCCCATTTTTCGATAGCTTCCATCGTTGCGGCATCTACACGTAGAACGAAACTTTTAGTCGTATTCTCTTTTTTTGCCATTGGCCGTTTTCTTGATTAATGATTCAGCGTTCCTGTGTTCACAACCGGCTGGGCGGCTTCGTCGGCACAGAGCACAACAAGCAAGTTACTTACCATAGCAGCTTTTTATCTTCATCCAGCTCTACGATATCTTCCTGAGAAAGCTTGTCGAGCGCCATGTGCACCATTGATACGGCTCCTTCTTACGATTTTTTCGCGTGCGCTGATAATAGCAGAAGCTTGTTGACGACGTAGCATGACGGCAGCGATTTCCGGTGCATATGCCAGATAATTGATACGTGCCTCTACGACTTCAATGCCGGCCATAGCCAGACGTTCGTTCAGCTTTTGTTCCAGTTGTTCATTGATTTCTTCTCCTCCCGAACGTAGAGTAAGTTCATCGGTTCCCGCTTCATTGTCATCGTAGGCATATTGTCCGGCTACTTGTCTGAGAGCTGCATCACTCTGTATTTTCACAAAGTTCTCGAAAGCATTCATACGATTGGCTACAGCATTTCCAACACTGATTTCTTTGCCGTTACCAGAAGAGGTCGTATCGCTCGCCATAGTTTGTGAATCAATCTCGAACATGGCTTTGTATGTATCTTTCAGTTTCCATACCAGTACCAGACCGATAAGAATCGGATTTCCTATTTTATCGTTTACCTTGATCGGTTCTACATCAAGGTTACGGGCACGTAAGGATAATTTTTTCTTGTTCATGAAAGGATTTACCCAAAAGAATCCTGTCTCTTTGAAAGTTCCTTTATATTTCCCGAAAAAGACCATGATACGCGCTTCATTAGGTTCCAGTTGCATATAACCGCCAAATAAAATAAACCAGATAAGCAAGAGTACTCCACCCAATATGAAGAATGGAGTTGTCATTTGCATAAAGCAGCAAATAATGATGCCTGAGATCAATAACAGGTGCATAGCCAGCATGAGAAATCCGTTAGCTTTAAATCCTCTGAAATTTAATTCTTTTGCTTCCATAAACTCATATTTAATTGATATTATTTTGATATCACAAATTTATGGATAAAGAATAAATAAAACAACACGAGAGAGGATGTTGTTTAGCATCCTCTCTCGTGTTGTTTTATTGAAATGCAGATTATTCTGCCATGCGTGTATATGTATATTTATCATAGAAACTACCGTATTCGTCTGCTCCAGTTGTTTCGATAACAAGTCTGTCTGAAGAAGCTTCAAGTATTTTTGCGGTAGATACATCGACTCCCTCCATGCTTTCCGGAATCATATTGTTTCCTTCCAGGTAGAAGTTTTCACTATCGTATCGACGCCAAGTACCACTATAGTATTCATAGTGAGTTACAGTGTATTTATTACCGTCTGTTTTTTCTATAGTAATTTTTTCGCAGTCATCTGTAGGTTCAAAAGGATTGAAGTTTTCATTATAAGAAATTTTTTCACCTTCATAATAGTAATATCCGTTAACGGCAGTCATACCCCATACTCCTTCTAACTGATTTACTTCGATAGCTTCATCGTCTTTAGAACATGATGAAAAACAAAAAATACTGATCAGGAAGTGTTGCTAAAAACAAAATCTTTTTTATTGGATTTAATTTTATTAATTTTTATTT
>ENA-OQIR01000846-OQIR01000846.1-human-gut-metagenome-genome-assembly--contig:-NODE-846-length-11988-cov-3.298289_pt1 | contig 11988 bp, 14 predicted proteins | sample MGYA00242580_ERZ504745 | MGnify/ENA primary metagenome ERZ504745 (study PRJEB26092, sample SAMD00036214) | human gut metagenome | host: Homo sapiens | study: EMG produced TPA metagenomics assembly of... | reverse complement strand
CTATCAGGAAGTGCTGCGCAAGGAACGCGCCGGCGAATACCTTGGACAGTGCGTGCAGGTCATCCCGCACATCACCAACGAAATCAAGTCCGCATGCGTGCGCAGCGTCCGATGACGTCGACGTGATCATCACCGAAATCGGTGGCACCGTCGGCGACATCGAATCCCAGCCGTTCTTGGAGCCGCGCGTGAGGTCCGCCGCGATCTGGGCGCCGAAAACTGCATGTTCGTGCACGTCTCCTTGGTGCCGTACATTGCTGCCGCCCATGAGCTCAAGACCAAGCCGACCCAGCACTCCGTCATGATGCTGCGTCAGCTCGGCATCTCCCCGGATGCCCTGGTGTTGCGTTCCGACCGTCCGCTGAACCAGTCCATCAAGGACAAGATCTCCCTGATGTGCGACGTGGATTCCGAAGGCGTGGTCAACTGTGTGGACGCCCCGAGCATCTACGACGTGCCGAAGACCCTGTTCGACGAAGGCCTCGATGCCTATGTCGTGCGCGAACTCGGCCTGCCGTTCCACGATGTCGATTGGGACGAGTGGGAGGACCTGCTGGAGCGTGTGCACCACCCGAAGCATGAGGTGAACATCGCCATCGTCGGCAAGTACATCGATCTGCCGGATGCCTACCTGTCTGTCACCGAAGCCATCAAGCCGGTGGTTTCGCCAACTATGCCAAGGTGAACGTCAAGTGGGTCGCCGCCGATAAGTGCGAGACCGAGGAGGGTGCGGCCGCCGCGCTCGACCAAGTCGACGGCATTGTCGTTCCCGGAGGCTTCGGCATCCGTGGCATCGACGGCAAGATCGGCGCCCTGAAGTTCGCCCGTGAGAACAAGCTGCCGGCTCTCGGCCTGTGCCTCGGCTTGCAGTCCATGGTCATCGAATACGCCCGCCACGTCCTCGGCTTGGAGGACGCGAACTCCACCGAGTTCGAGCCCGATTGTGCGACCCCGGTCATCGCAACCATGGAGGAGCAGAAAGACATCGTCGCTGGCAATGGTGACATGGGACACACCATGCGTCTTGGCTCCTATCCTGCTGAGCTTGAAGAAGGTTCCATCGTTGCGGAACTGTACGGCACCACGCATGTCACTGAGCGCCATCGTCACCGTTACGAAGTGAACGTGGCATATAAGGACCGTCTGCGTGAAGCGGGTCTGCGCATTTCCGGCCAGAGCCCGGACGGCGAACTCACCGAGTTCGTCGAGCTTCCTCGCGAAGTGCACCCGTTCTATGTGGCCACTCAGGCTCATCCTGAGTTCAAGTCCCGCCCGACCAAGCCGCACCCGCTGTTCGCAGGTCTGGTCAAGGCTGCTCTGGACCACCAGCAGGAGCGCTAAATCGACGAATTGTGATTAACGTCGGATAACCCGATATGCAACATGGTCATGAGTCCAAAGGAGTTCATGACCATGTTGCATAATAGGGGCCTGGCCTTGAATTACCAACAAGACGTATTCGTAATGAAAAACCTTTACGAGGGAGCATGAGCTTGAACGATATGGATTCTCCGGAAAGCGGCAACGGTAAGTTCGCTTCCCAAACATGGGCGATGACCCAAAAGTCATCTCGCAGGTGAGCTTGGATTCGTTTGCCGAAACGGCCGATCCCATTGATGATGGCGCAGCGTTGACTGTGAATGCCAGCAAGAAGCGCCACCTGTTGTGGCTGTGGATTGTTCTCGCGGTGATGCTTCTTCTCGGTGTCGTGTCCGGCGGCGGATACTGGTTCTTCCAGTCACATGCGTTGCCAGGTGTCACGCTCTGGGGCAAGTCCATGACGGGACAATCCCGAGATCATATCATCCAAGAGATTTCCGATACGGCGGAATCATTGACGGTTCCCGTTTCCTATGAGGGAACGAGTAAGAAAGTCACGTTGAAGGATCTTGGCGTCGCCATTGACGCGGAGTCCATCGCCGAAAATGTGATGAACGCGAAACGTAACGATTCCTTTTTCCAGAAGTATGCATTCTGGACCCGTGAGGATGTCGACGTCGAGTCTTTCGACGATTCTCGAGTCAGTGCCCAGACGGTAGGTGACATGTTGGGAGTGCAGTCCGTGTCCGCCACCAACCCGTCGCTACAGCTCAACGCGGATGGTACCGCCTTCGATGTGACGCCAGGCCAACAGGGGACTGGTATCGATGTGACGGATATCGTCAAAGAAGCCAAGAACGTGCTTGAGTCCTTCGGCAAGCAGACCGCTCAAATGGTGACGCTCAAAAATAAGGTTACTGATCCCGTCATCACGGATGACCAAGCCAACGAGGCCAAGGCTTCTGCTGACGCGTGGATAGCGAAGCCGGTGGCTATCAAAATCGGCGACCATAAAGTGGCGGAATTCGGCGCACAGTCCATCGCATCGGCCATCACGCTTGGACCGGATAGTGAGAAGCTCGGCAATAATCAAACCCGAAATGGCTCTTTGATCATCGACGGGGACAAATTGCAGCAATACTATAATGATTCCATCAAATCGAACTTCCATGCGGATCGAGTTGACGGTGATGTCATCGTTAATAGTGTCGGTGATGTGCTGCAAACCAATGTAGCTGGGCATGATGCATAACCGTTTCTGATGGTGGTGACACCAATGTTGGCCGTGATGCCGCTGAGGCGTTTGCCAAAGGCTCTGATTCAGTAAATATCCAAGGCACTTGCGACCCACAGAATGAGAAAAAAACCACACGTACCGTGGTGGTCAGCTTGTCTTCGCATACCGTTACAGCCATTGAAAATGGGCAGACCGTCCGTGTCATGCATATGTCTGCCGGTCAGGGCAACGATTATCAGACGGGCCAGTGCCAGCCGAGCGGCGACTTGTGTACGCCAACCTACTGCGATCCGAACTCCTACGACAACTGTACGCTTGACGGCGACTTCAAAGTGTGGCTCAAATACCAATCTCAGAACATGAGTGGCTCGCTTACCCTATCGAACGGAAGCACCGAGAAGTGGGATGTCAAGGATGTTGGATTCGTCAACTACTTCTCAAAGACCGGATGTGCGATTCACCGCATCGCCACCCAGAGCGCGTTCAACGACAGCAGCATTCAAGCTATGGGGAAGAACACATCCCATGGTTGCGTCGGCGTCGGCTGGGATCAGGCCGAATGGTTCTACAATTGGTGCCTAATGGGAACGACGGTTCACGTTCAGGCCTGATTCGCGGGCTATCGACAGAAAGACGCAAAGGCGGAAGACTGATGTTCGGCTTCCGCCTTTGCGCTATGTAAGATAAATCACGACAAATCATTGCCGAATAGCGAAAGGGGTGCTAGTGTTTCATCCCACGTTCTGTTAGGTTGTCATAAGTACAAACGAGTGATTGGAGGCAGCGTACGGTGGCAGAGAACCAAGCGCCCAATGCCGCAGCTGACGTGGAGATGAGCCAATATGTGGCTGATCGCACGCGAGTGAACGAAGATAAAATCAAGCAGGATGACGAAATCATCCAGCAGTTCGGCGACTATACGTACGGATGGCATGACACGGATTTCGCCGGAGAAGCGGCAAAAAAAGGCATTGACGAGAACGTCGTGCGCGCCATTTCCGCAGATAAGAACGAGCCGGAATGGATGCTGGAAAAGCGATTGGAAGGCTATCGCGATTTCATCAACCGTCCGATGCCTCAATGGGGTGTCGATCTGAAGGATTTTGACGCCGACGATTTCAAGTATTACGTCAAGCCGATCGACAAGCAGGCCACGACCTGGGAGGAATTGCCTGATGAGATCCGCACGACGTATGACAAGCTTGGCATTCCGGAAGCGGAAAAAAGCCGTCTTGTCTCCGGCGTCGCGGCACAGTATGAATCCGAAGTCATCTACAACTCGATCCAGAAGGATCTCGAAGACCAAGGCGTGATTTTCGTCGACACCGACACTGCGGTGCAGAAATATCCGGAAATCGTCAAGAAGTATTTCGGCAAGTGCATTCCAAGCAACGACAACAAATTCTCGGCATTAAACACCGCCGCATGGTCCGGTGGATCGTTCGTCTACGTGCCGAAAGGCGTGCATGTCGATATTCCGCTGCAGGCATACTTCCGCATCAACACGCCGAACATGGGTCAGTTCGAACGCACGTTGATCATTGCCGATGAGGGATCGTACGTGCATTATGTGGAAGGCTGCACCGCGCCGATCTACTCGACCGATTCGCTGCATTCCGGCGTAGTGGAGATTTTCGTTGAGCCACATGCCCGCGTGCGCTACACCACCGTGCAGAACTGGTCGAACAACGTCTACAATCTGGTGACGCAGCGTGCCTACGTGCGTGAAGGCGGCACTATGGAATGGGTCGATGGCAACATTGGTTCTAAGGCAACCATGAAGTATCCGGCCTGCATTCTTGCCGAGCCGTATGCGAAGGCAGCACCATGTCGCTTGGCTTCGCAGGTAAGGGCCAGTATCAGGATACCGGTGCGAAGATGATCCACCTTGCACCGCACACCAGCTCCACCATTGTGGCGAAGTCGATTTCCCGCGGCGGTGGACGTTCCGCGTATCGTGGTCTCGTCAAAATCGTCAAGGGTGCCGAAGGATCGTCCAACTCGACGGTATGCGATGCACTGCTTGTCGATGAGTTCAGTCGCTCCGACACCTACCCGCATGTGGACGTGCGCGAAGACGATGTTTCCATGGCACATGAGGCTACGGTTTCCAAGGTTTCCGAAGACCAGCTGTTCTACCTGATGAGCCGCGGTCTTTCCGAAGACGAGGCCATGGGCATGATCGTGCGAGGCTTCGTGGAGCCTATCAGCCGTGAGCTGCCGATGGAATACGCGCTTGAACTGAACCGACTGGTTGAACTGCAGATGGAAGGATCGGTGGGCTGATTACCATGCACAACTCAGGAAATCAACATTCCCGTCGCGGATCCGAACGATCCGTATGCGAATCCGGCAGCCATGCCATCTTCGGCGGATCGCTCGCCGCGTTCATTCGATGTGGACGCATTCGAAGTGCCCGACCGCAAGCAGGATGATTGGCGTTATACCCCTGTGGAACGCGTCGAAGAGTTCTTTGAACCGTTTACGCCGTCGAACGAAACCCAGATTGCCGTCACTATGATCGACGGCACGGCTCTCACTGAAGGCGTGACCTATAGCGAAGGCAAGCCGGGAGACGCCGATACAGGCATTGTTTCCAAGCCTTGCGATCGCGTGTCCGCGGTGCAATGGAATTCCACATCCCGTGCTGGAATTCTGCGCATTGAGGGTGAAATCGAGCAACCAGTACTTGTCAAGGTGCATGGTGCCGGAACCGACTTGGATGCTTTCCATTTGGTGATCATCGCAGCTGACCGCGCCCACGCTGATGTTGTTGTGGAGCATGACGGCGATGCACGTATCGCCGAAGGCGTGGAGATCCTCACAGGTAAGGACTCCCATGTGTCCACCACATTCATTCAGGAGTGGAACAAGGGATCCAAGCATGTGGGCAACCAGCGCATCCACATGGGAGAGGGCGCGTCCCTGCGTCATTCCGTGGTCACGCTCGGCGGCGACGTTGTTCGAATCCGTATGGATCAGGATTTCGGCGGCGGCCAAGGCGATCTCAATATGCTGGTATCTACTTCGTGGATCCGGGCGAGCATATCGAACATCGCACCATGGTTGTGCACAACTATCCCGAATGTAAGAGTCGTGTGGTATATAAAGGCGCTCTTGACGGCAAGGACGCGCACTCCACATGGGTCGCAACGCGCTGATCGCTCCGACCGCGCCGGGTACTGACTCGTATGAGCTCAACCGCAATCTGGTACTTACTCCGGGCGCGATCGCCGATTCCGAACCGAATCTAGAAATCGAAAACGGCAACATCATCGGAGCTGGACATGCCTCTTCCGTCGGTCGTTTCGACGATGAGGAGCTGTTCTATCTGCAGTCCCGTGGCATTCCGGAAACCGAAGCCCGCAAACTTGTGGTGCGAGGCTTCTTCGGCGAACTCGTCGAGGAAATCGGCATTCCCGCAATCAGCGAACATCTCATGAACGTTATCGATATGCGCCTAGCACGCGGCGAGAATGACGCAATCGCCCAGGTGTTGGAAGAGAAGTAGAACGTAGGAGCGAAAACCATGTCAACTCTTGAAATCAAAGATCTGTACGCCCACGTCGAAACCAAGGACGGCATCAAGCCGATCCTCAAAGGCGTGAACCTGACCGTCAACTCCGGCGAAACCCATGCCATCATGGGACCGAACGGATCCGGCAAATCCACGCTGGCATACACGCTGGCGGGCCATCCCAAGTACGTGGTCGATTCCGGACAGGTGCTGCTCGACGGCGAAGACATCCTCAAGATGACTCCGGACGAGCGAGCCAAGGCGGGTATCTTTCTGGCCATGCAGTATCCGGTCGAAGTGCCGGGTGTGTCGATGACCAACTTCCTGCGCACCGCAAAAACCGAAGTCGACGGCAAGGCTCCAGCCATCCGTACCTGGACCAAGGAACTGTCTGAAGCGATGAAACGCCTGAAGATGGATCCGAAGTTCGCCACCCGTTCCGTGAACGAGGGTTTCTCCGGCGGTGAGAAGAAGCGTGCCGAAGTGCTGCAGCTCGAGCTTCTCAAGCGAAGTTCGCCATCCTTGACGAAACCGACTCCGGTCTGGATGTCGACGCGTTGCGTATCGTCTCCGAGGGTGTGAACCGCGCCAAGGAAGCCAACCAGTTCGGCATCCTCATGGTCACGCATTACACCCGAATCCTCAAGTACATCAAGCCGGATATCGTGCATGTGTTTGCGGCCGGCCACTTCGTCAAGACTGGTGGTCCTGAACTGGCCGACGAGCTTGAGGAATCCGGCTATGACGCATACCTGCCGGAAGGTGCCGATTCCGAAAGCGCGCTGGCATGACCGGTTTCGCGGCGATCCGTAGGGAATTTCCGATTCTCAATCAGAAGATTCACGGCCATCAGCTCGTTTATTTGGATTCCGCGGCGACTTCTCAGAAGCCGCAATGCGTGATCGACGCCGAAAGCGATTTCTATCGCACCATCAACGCCGGTGTGCATCGTGGAGCGCATGAACTTGCCGCACGCAGCACCATGGCGTTCGAGGAGGCGCGTGCCAAGGTGGCGCGTCTTGTCGGTGCCAATGCGGTTGAAGGCGAGGAGGAAATCGTCGTCACTTCCGGCGCCACGGCAGGATTGAATCTGTTGGCGACCGCCTTCGGTAACGCATCCCAGGGGCGTGGGGGAGAAGCGGCACGACGTTTCGCTGTGAAGCCGGGAGACGAGATCGTCGTATCCAAAGCTGAACATCATTCTGTGTTGCTGCCATTCCAGGAACTTGCCGCACGTACCGGAGCGACATTGAAATGGTTTGATCTGGACGATGAGGGACGAATCCTTGCCAACACCGCAGATGAGGTAATCACCGAGCGCACGAAGATCGTGGCCGTCACCCATGTAGGCAACACCACTGGTGCCATCACCGATATTGCGCCGATTGTGAAGCGTGCGCACGAGGTGGGCGCAGTGGTTGTGCTTGACGCATGTCAGTCCGTGCCGCACCTGAAGATCGATTTGCACGCATTGGACGTGGATTTCGCCGCATGGAGCGCGCATAAGATGTACGGTCCAACGGGCGTCGGCTTCCTATATGGCAAGCGTGAGATGCTCGAAGCGTTGCTCCGGCGAATTTCGGCGGATCCATGGTGGAACTTGCTGGATGGATCAGGAAGCGCAATACATGGCACCCCCGGCACGTTTCGAGGCGGGCACACAGCCAGTTGCCCAAGTCGTCGCAGCAGGCGTTGCAGCCGAGTGGCTAATGAACATTGGCATGGAAAACCTTGAAGCCCACGAACGCGTTATCGCAGGAGAACTGCTCAAAGATGGGCAGATCGAGGGTGTACGCATTCTTGGACCGCATGCCAACGAGCAACGTATCGGCACGGTTGCTTTCGAAATAGAAGGCGTTCACCCGCATGACGTCGGCCAGTTCATCGATGCGCAAGGCATCGCCATCCGTGTCGGTCACCATTGTGCGCAGCCGGTGCACCGCCATTTCGGTGTATATGCGTCCAACCGTGCATCCAGTGGCATCTACAACTGCGTCGAAGACGCACAGGCGTTGGTTGAGGCGTTGAAGAAGGTCCGTCCGTTCTTTGGAGTTAAGTAGCACATATGAGTGATTTTGCATTGTCTGGCGACGATCTCGAGCAGATGTATCAGGAGGTCATTCTCGAAGCCTCAAAGAATCCGCATGGCAGGGAGCATTTCGCTCCGGATCTGGCTTCTGAACATGCTTCCCAATCGGGAAACGCTACGGTTCAGGCGGTTCACGAGTATTGCACTCCTGGCGAGTCCCATCAGTTCAATCCGACCTGTGGAGACGAGGCCACCGTGCACGTGGAGGTTTCCGACCAGGAGCCGCATGTTATCGAACGATTGGTGTGGGACGGTCATGGTTGTTCCATTTCACAAGCCAGCCTTTCGGTGATGGTCGACCTTGTGGAAGGCAAAACCGTGGATGAGGCCATGAACTTGGCTAATACCTTCCATAAGCTCATGGAATCACGTGGCAAGGGACTGGATGATGAATCCGCGGAAGAATCCCTTGAGGACGGCATCGTTTTCCAAGGAGTTTCTAAGTATCCGATGCGTATCAAATGCGCATTGCTTGGTTGGGAAGGCATGAAGGATTCCGTGGCTAAGGCGTTGTCTGCGAAGGCGTGACAAGCATCTTTCCGCAAGTGGACCGGTGTTTCGTGCATTGTGCCTACAGTGAACGAAACACCGTCGACAAACTCCAGCCAACACGATAGGCTACTCAACAGGATATACTCAAATCAAATATGGAGCGACAATGAGCGATACCTTGGTCCCAGAACCGCAGGCCTCGATTTTCGATTCCGTTGCCAAGGCATTGGGCAATGATGAAGCCGCTGCGCGTCGCGTCATGCTTAACCCTAATCTCGCCAAAGGATTCAAGGACGGCAAACCAGTGGAAATCGAACACGAGAACATCAAGCAGGATGCTTGTGGCTGTGGCAATCAGGCCGGAGCATGCGGCTGTTCCGAGGAGCAGGATGACGGCATCGCATTGAAGGCCGTCGATGATATCGGACGTGCGACCGCCGCTGATGTGAAGGAAGCACTACATCAGGTCATTGATCCGGAACTCGGCATTGACGTGATTGATTTGGGCTTAGTATACGGCATTGAAATCGATGAGCTTGGTCGTGCCATCATTACGATGACGCTGACCACTCCGGCATGCCCGCTGACCGATTTGATTGAAGACGAGTGCGCAAGCACCCTTGCAGGCCTCGTTGAGGAATTCCGTATCGATTGGACATGGCAGCCGCGTTGGAGCATGGAAAAGATCACTCCGGAAGGACGCGAACAGTTGGCTGCACTTGGCTTCAACTTCGATAATCTTCCGAAATACTGACAGTATAGCGACATAAAAACGACATAAAAAAGCGTGCTCCCGACGCTGGGAAGCACGCTTTTGTTCTGTGTGCGGCAGAACGTCAGTCGTCGACCACAGTACCCTTCGGCACCACAGTGATGCCTTCCGGCGTGACGGTGAAGCCACGAGCCAGATCATGTTCGGTATCGATACGACGGTCGAATTCTCGGTAAGCACAACATTCTTGTCGAGAATCGCCTTGTAGACGCGTGCTCGACGATTGATGGTCACGCCGTCGAACAGAATCGAATCGACGACCTGCGACCACGAGTGGATACGTACGTTCGGTGAAAGCACGGAATGGTGCACTTCGCCGCCCGACACGATGACGCCGGGGGAGACGATCGAATCGGTGGCGTGTCCAAGACGGTCACGCCCGGCATGCACGAACTTTGCAGGCGGCAGATTGCCGGACAGTGTGTAGATCGGCCATTCGGTGTTATACAGGTTGAACTCCGGCACATAGGAGATCAGATCCATATGTGCATCGTAGAACTGCTTCAGAGTACCCACGTCGCGCCAGTAGGCATGATCGGTCGGCGTCGCTCCCGGAATCTCGTTGGAATTGAAGTCGTAGACGCCGGCCTCATTGCGAGCCGCGAAGTACGGAGCGATGTCGCCACCCATATCATGCTTGGTGTCTTCGGCCTTTTCGTCGAGCGCCAGAGCCTCGAACAGGGCGTCCGTGTTGGCAACGTAATTACCCATGGAAGCGAGGATGGAGTCCGGATCATCCGGCAGACCAGTCGTGGTCTGCGGCTTCTCCTGGAAGCTTTTGATCATGCTCGGGTGTTCCGGATCAACCTCGATCACGCCAAACTGGTTGGACTGGCTGATCGGCTGGCGAATACCCGCCACCGTGAACTCCGCACCGGATTCGATGTGCTGCTGCACCATCTGCTGGAAGTCCATACGGTAAACGTGGTCGGCGCCGACGATCACCACAATATCCGGCTGCACGTCTTCGATGATGTTGATGGTCTGATAGACGGCGTCGGCCGAACCGAGATACCAGTGCTTACCGAGACGCTGCTGGGCGGGAACAGGGGAGACATAGTTGCCGAGCAACGGCGAGAAACGCCACACTGTGGAAATATGGCGATCAAGCGAATGGGACTTGTACTGGGTGAGCACTACGGTCTGCATGTAGCCGGAATTGACCAGATTGCTCAATGGGAAGTCAATCAGTCGGAACACGCCGCCGAATGGAACAGCCGGCTTTGCTCGGTCCCTAGTCAAAGGCATCAGACGGGTGCCTTCACCACCTGCAAGCACGATGGAAAGAATTTTCGGATTCTTCGCCATGAGAACTCCTCTCCTAGAGCGTCGTTATGACACCGCACACATTGGTGGTCTGCATCATCGCAAACCGCTTACGCACTCAATAATTGCATATTTTTTGCAACATGCAAGGAGTTTGCACCGCGAGTCTTGAAAATTTGCGGATTGTTTTAGCGAACAGCAGTTGAATAGAAGGCTACGGCGCTCGAAGCGGCAACGTTAAGACTGTCCACTCCGTGCTCATGGGAATCTTCACCGTCAGGTCGGCACGGGAGATGGTGTGATGCGACAGGCCATCGCCTTCAGTGCCGAAAATCAGCGCCAACTTATCGATATGGTCTTTTTCGTCGTCGGCATTGTTCAAGCGGCGAACGAGTTCTTCCAACGAAATGGAGTCGTTCTCAAGAGCCATCGCAACGGTCGTGAATCCAAGATCGTGCAATTCCTGCATGCCGGCGAACGGCCAGTAATGCTTATCATCTCCGCCGATGCGTGTCCACGGAATCTGAAACACCGTGCCCATCGACACGCGGGCGGCGCGCCGATACAGCGGATCGCCGCAAGAAGGCGTTACCAACACGGCATCGACATCCAACGCGGCCGCGGAGCGCATAAGCGCGCCGACATTGGTGTGGTCAACGATATTCTCCATGACCGCGACGCGGCGTGCCCCTTGGCAAACTTCTTCGACGCTGGGCAAAGGCCAACGTTTCATCGCAGCCAACGCGCCTCGGTGCAGACGATAGCCGGTCAGCTGCTTGAGCTGTTCGGGGGAGGCCACGTACACGGGAATGTCGGTGCCCCATCGGTTGTCGATGAGCGCGAAGGTTCCGGCCATGCCTTCAATCCACGGTTCTTCGACCAGCAGCGATATCGGCTCTCGGTTGGCGGCAAGCGCCCTGTCAATGACTTTCGGCGATTCCGCGATGAACAGGCCTTTGCTGGGTTCAAGCTTGTTGCGAAGCTGGATTTCCGTGAGATTTGTGTATGCCGCCACGCGCTCGTCGTCAATGGAATCAAGATGGATGAACTGCATGTGACCGATCTTTCACCGAATAGCTTTTCAGATACAAGAAAACCCCTTGTCTCCAAGGGGTTTTGCTGGTGTCCGGAGCGGGACTTGAACCCGCACGCCTGTATAAATAGGCACTAGCACCTCAAGCTAGCGCGTCTACCATCCGCCACCCGGACAGGTGCGTTGCTCAGCGGCAACGAAAAGAAAACTATAGCAGATGCTTGGCGTGATGCAAGTCTCGGCGTGTCGCGCGAATTCCGCC
>ENA-OQIR01000845-OQIR01000845.1-human-gut-metagenome-genome-assembly--contig:-NODE-845-length-11992-cov-3.314623_pt1 | contig 11992 bp, 14 predicted proteins | sample MGYA00242580_ERZ504745 | MGnify/ENA primary metagenome ERZ504745 (study PRJEB26092, sample SAMD00036214) | human gut metagenome | host: Homo sapiens | study: EMG produced TPA metagenomics assembly of... | reverse complement strand
TTCACCAGCTGGTGATAGGCAACGGTAAGCTCGTTGGCAGGATCGACCTCGGTATCGGTCGACGCACCGGCCTCGGCGCTCGCGCAGCTGCGCCACACGGTAGTTCTCCTCCGACAGGTTTGCCAGATGGAAAAAGCTCGTAAAGGCGCGAACGATGACCTGCTGCTTATCGAGCGGCAGGCTGTCGATCAAATCGACGACCTCACGAAATGCCACGGCAGTGGGCTCGTCGGCGGTGGGCACGCCCTGCTCGTCGACGGCTTCGTCGGCAGCGCAGGTACCGGGGTTGCCGGCATTGACCACAATCTCGGCTGTCAAAATCTTGTCGAACAGGTCCGCGATCTCGGGATCATACTCGCTAAGCACACGGCGCTCCAGGCGCAAGAACAGCGCCAGATTGTCGCGCAGCTCCTCGGGGATCTCGATCTCGGCGAGACGCTCCCTGGACTCGGCATTCGAGCCGATTCGGTTAACGAGGCGGTTGACCACGGCAGCGACGCGCGCCGCGGCTTCGGGTACAGACTGGTTGCTTAGGTTCTCAGCACGTTTCCTCCCATTCCTCTTTCTATGCACGTAACATGCGGTATTCATTATAGGCGCTTGCGAAATACTTTCGACACTGATTGCGCTTTACCACACAAAAGTATTTTCTGCATTGCAAGGGTTTTTGCCCTAAATGGTCGTATTTCTCGGTGGGCGGCATACGTAAATGGGGCATTCCGCATAAAAGCGAAACACCCCCGTAACAATCGCTCGCAATGAGCTGGGCACCTCAGCGGCACTACAGCTCAAAAATCATGCGCTACAGGCGCTCGCGAACCGCCTCGACCACGTTGGCAGATCGACGAGAACCTCGTCATGGCTTTGCATGTCGCGCACCTTGACCTTGCCGGCGGCAAGCTCGTCGCCACCCAGGACCAAAATGAGCTTGGCGCCCACCTTATCGGCCTGCTTAAACTGAGCTTTGAGCGAACGACCCTGGTAGTCGGCCTCGGTCACGATGCCAGCGGCGCGAAGCTCCTGCGTAATGGCGAAGACGTTCTGGCGCAGCTCCTTGCCGGCATTGGCGACGTAGACGCACGGGCCTCCTCGGCACCCAGGTCGCTGCCAAAGGCCTGCAGGGCCAGCAGCGCACGCTCAAAACCGACGGCAAAGCCGACGCCTGCCGTGGGCTTGCCACCCTCGAGCTCGACCAAGCCGTCATAGCGACCGCCGCCGCCGATGGAGCCGACGCCGGCGCCAGGGGCCTCGACCTCAAAGACGGTACGGGTGTAGTAGTCCAGGCCGCGCACCAAGGTGGGATCCTCGACATACTCGATACCCGCCGCATCCAAATAGCGCTTGACCTGCTCGTAGTGCTCGCGGCACTCATCGCACAAGTTGTCGCCCATCAGCGGTGCGTCGGCCATGATCTCGCGGCAGTGGTCGTTCTTGCAGTCGAAGGCACGCAGCGGATTGAGCTCGGCGCGCTCGCGGCACTCGTCGCACATCTCGTCGGCGTGATCGAGGATAAACTGCTTGACCTGCTCGCGATAGGCCGGACGGCATTGGGCATCGCCCATCGAGTTAATGAGCAGACGGAGCTTGGAAAGATCGAAGCCCAGACGCTTGTAGAACTCCATAAGCATGATGATGCACTCGGCGTCTGCTGCCGGATCGGGAGCGCCGAGCCACTCGATGCCCACCTGGTGGAACTGGCGCAGGCGACCCTTCTGGGGACGCTCGCCACGGAACATGGCCTCGGCATAATAAGCCTTAAACGGCGTGGAGCCTGGGGCACCAGGTTGTTCTCCACGACGGCGCGCACCACACCGGCCGTGCCTCGGGACGAAGCGCCAGGCGCTGCTTGGGCTTGAGCTTGCTATCGGTGCCTCAGCAAAGACGCGCTCCAGGTTGGCGCCGCTAAAGACGCGGAACATCTCCTTGCGCACGACGTCGGTCGACTGGCCGATGCCGTGGACAAAGACGTCCACCTGCTCGATCGCGGGCGTCTCGATGGGCTTAAAGCCAAACGGCTCGAACACGCCGGCAGCGATCTGCTGCATCTTTTGCCAAGCGCGCATCTCGGCGCCGATAAGGTCGCGGGTTCCCTCCGCCTTCTGTGCCTGCATGGGCAAACACCTTTCTTTTGTATCGCGTCATAGGTAGTGGACATTATACGGCACAAACACAAACAGCGGCGGTGCGTCTGACCGAACGAGGGTATGGGGACTCGTTCGGCCTGACGCACCGCCGCTGTTTGCGATCCGCTTTCCTCCGTCCCCTTCGGATCACGTGATCTGTTGGGACGGAGGAAAACGGATCATTTCGTAGGCCCGTGACCGCCTTGGAAACCGAATGATGGTACGAGCATCTATTCGGCTTCCAGGGCGGCCACAAACAGAACGGGGCAAACAGAAAAGAGCACGTAGACCTGCCACAGTTCACCGACAAGGCTCATGCCGGCAAGAACGGCAGAGGTGGCGATTACAGTGAGGGAGCCCAAAACGCGACCGCTTACTTTATCGGCAACATGACCGATCACAAGTGAGCCGATAACGCTCACCACGGTGGAGATGGCGTTGGAGATGTTGTACTGCGCAAGCGTGATGCCCAGGTCGCTGACGACGAGCGGCTGAAACAGGCTCATGCAGTTAACGAAAATCGTGTAGCACGTGGCCATGATGACAAAGCCGGAAGCCACCACGAGCCAGCCGGGGAAGAACTTACGCTGCTGGGACATACTGCTCCTTTTTAAACAAACGAGTAGCAAGGTTGGGTGCTACCGGTGGTCGGCGATATAGCCCAAAGCGACGGCGGTATAGGCCGCGGCACCGAGCGGCAGCTCGGCATCGTTAAAGCGTGCCTTGGGATGATGCTGAGCAAAATGCTCATCCGTATCGGTTACAGCGGCGCCCACGGTAAAGTACGCACTCGGGATCTCGCTCGAGATAAGCGCAAAGTCCTCGCTCGCCATGGCGTGGAACAGCGGCAGGAGGCGGACTTGGGCAGCACCGCGCCCACGTAGCCAAGCGACGCCTGCGTCATATCGTCATCGAGTACGAGCGGGGGAACATCCGAGAGCGTCTCAATAGTCGCCGGCGTACGATAGGTCGTGGCAACGCCTTTGACGACCTCCGCGATGCGGGCCTTGAGGTGCTCCATGAGCTCGACATCGAAGCCACGCAGCGTTCCCTCGAGCACACAAGTATCAGGGATGACATTTGCGGCCTGACCGCCGGCGAACTTGCCAACGGTAAGCGCGACTTCCTTGGCCGCCGGCACCTCGCGGGAGATGAGCTCCTGGAGTGCCAGGTGCACATGCACACCCGCCGTGATGGGGTCGATGCAGATCTCGGGGCTGGAACCGTGGCCACCCTTGCCCTGGAGCATAATGCGAAAACCGTACACGCCGGAAAGCGCCGGGCTGCCGTAGAGCACCAGCCAAGCGGCGACTGGCTATTGACATGCATGGCAAAGGCGGCCTGGGGACGCGGGTTCTGCAGCAGACCGTCGGCGATGGCGGCGCGGGCACCCTCAAAAGTTTCCTCGCCCGGCTGAAACAGCAGCTTAACCGTGGCATTGGCATCGACAAGCTCGGCCTCGCGAGCCTTGAGCAGACGGGCGGCACCAAGCAGGGCCGTCGCATGCATATCGTGGCCGCAAGCATGCATGCAGCCGTTGGTGGATGCAAAGGGCTCGCCGGATTCCTCGGCAACGGGAAGGGCATCCATGTCGCCGCGGAGCATGATGACCGTACCGGCCTGCTTGTCCGTGCACGTACCGTTACCCCGAGCAGCAGCTGCCGCGCCGGCACCGATAAGGCCAACGACACAGGAGCCGTCAACAAGCACGGCATAGGGAATATCCATCTCGTCCAGACGCGCCTGGATAAAGGCGGACGTCTGCGGAAGGTTGTTACCCAGCTCGGGCATCTGGTGTAGATCGTGTCGCCACACAGCAAGCTCGTCTGCAAAAGTCTGAGCTTCCGCAACAAGACCGTCACCGATAGCGGCCTGCGCCGCTGCGGTAGCCTTGGGCGCTGGTTGCGGTTGAAAATCGAACAAAGCTGGTGCCATAGATGCCCTCCAGTAACGTTTTTGCAGCAAGCACTTTGATAGCGTAAAGTGCAAAGTACAACTTTAAGGGCGACGCATAAAAAATGCCGCCCCGGGAGGGCGGCGCAACAAGTTGTTTACAATTGCGGGCGCGGCTTTTTGCGCAAAATCGAAGTGAGTCTCACTCAAGATAATCGACAGGAAGATAAGCACGAAGCCGGCGAGCAGGCGCGAGGTGAGCGCCTCCCCCATCAGCAGCACCGAAAACAACACGCCCGAAGGCGACTCCATCGAAAGGAGCAGTGAGCCCGTCGAAGCCGGGACATGCGCCAGGCCGACGTTTTGGATGAGCAGAGCCACGCATGTGCAGCCCACCGAGAGAAACGCCATCACACCGATAAAGTTCGGCGTCCACACGGACAGAGGCGCCTGGGTCTCGAATAACAGCGACGAAACCAGGCTCAGCACGCCGTTGCCCACAAACATCCAAAACGTGATAACGTTGATGTCCATTTTGCGACCGTACTTGGCGGTCACCGCCATCTGGATGGCGAAGAAGACCGCGCCTGCCAGCGTAATGACGTCACCGATGTTGAACTCGACGCTATCGAGCGCCACCAAGCCAATGCCCGCCAAGCACAGCAGTGCCGCGCCCAGGTTATAGCGGGTGAGTTTTTCTCCGCTCAGAAAAAAGCTCGCGAACGGCACGAGGATGCAATACGTGCCCGTCAAAAAAGCATTCTTGCCCGCCGTAGTATATGACAGACCGACCGTCTGCAACGCATAGGCCGCCCACATGAGCACGCCCATACTCAGGCCAACGATCAGATTGCGAGCGTTGAAATGTGCAGTGATGCGCTTGTGGAAGACGGCAAACATGACCAACGCTGCAGGCAGAAAGCGTACATAGAGCAGCTCGAACACCGGAATGGTGCCGAGTGCGTCCTTCATAGTGGTAAAGGAGTAGCCCCAGATGACCGCCACCGAAAGTAGCAAAACTTTCCAGAACAGCGGGGAGCGTGCGCCGGCGCCCCTGGGAATACCGCCCGCGCCCAAATCCTCACGGGCCACAGGGCTATCGGGCATGTTTTCGATTTCGTTGGCAGCGTATTGGGCCATGGAACATCCTCACACTCAATCTGGGCGTGGTGTCCGCACGCGTATGGCTGCATGCCGCCTCATGGTCAAATAAAAACGGGGCGCACCGGACCCCCGGCACGCCCCGCTACTGTAGCAACAACCAAGCAGCCCACGCAATCCAGCCCACTAAAGCGTCGGCAGAGTAAACCTCGATGTTTCGTCGATGTCACGCTGTTGCACTAAATAAGTTTCGTGCTTTCAAGCTTTTCGATGATCCAGTCGTTGGCTTTGATGACCGGACGGCGGAAGACGACGCCCAAGGCCAGCGACGGAATCAGATAGCTCGCCAGAATGCCCAGCTCAACCCAGTACTCCATATGGTAGGCGCCAGCCATGGCGGCATGCATGGCGTTGATGCCGTGGGTGAACGGCAGGAACGGATAGATTGCCTGGAACACGGGGCCGGTCATCTCGATGGGGAACGTGCCGCCCGAACCACCGACCTGCATGACCAACAGCACGACAGCGAGCGCCTTGCCGATATCGCCAAACGAAACCGTAAGCGTGTAGACGATATTGGAGAACACGAGACTCGCGACCCAACCCGCTAGCACAAACTGCAGCGGGTTGTCGCACTGAATGCCAAAGAACAGAATGTCGCCCGCGCACACGAGCGTTGCCTGCAGCAGAGCCAAACCGCCGAAGAACAGGTAACGACCCAGATAGATCTCGTGCAGGCGCACGGGGATGAGCTCGTTGATAAGCTCATCGTCAACCGAGACCTTCATCATGGCCGCCAGTACGATCGAGCCGACCCAGAGCGACAGAATCGTGTAGAACGGCGCCATGGCCGAACCGTAGTTGCGGATCGGATAGACCGGCTTACGGTCGAGTGCAACAGGGCCGGAAAGCGACACGGCCAGACCCTCGGGATCATTGCCGATCATCGTCTTGATCGTAGCGAGGTCATCCGACATCAAGGCGCCGTCGAGCTCGTCCTTGAAAGCGCTGATCTTGTCCGACGCCTCACCCAGCTGATCGGAAGCCTTGTTGACCAGCTTTGCAGCCTTGGAGAGGCCCTTTGCCAGCGAACCGGATGCGTCGGTCAGGCCGGCAACAGCACTATCCAGGTCGCCCGAGATACCGTTGAGCGAATCCAAAATGCCCGAAATAGTCTTCTTGAGCTCCTTGGCCTTAACCGAGAACGTAGAGTCGTAGTCAATCTTGGCGCCCGAGATACCAGCTTGGCATCCGCGATTGCCTGATCGACCTCGGCACGCGACTTGTTAACCTCTGCCATGCTATCGGAGAGAGACTTCGCGGTGGCCGCCAGATCCTTGGCATTGTTGCGGTACTCAACGGCGATTCTGCCCAGCGACGTCGCGGCAGACTTGAGACCGTCCTTCAAATTCTCATCGCTCACCTGGTCGGCAAGGCTGCGGAGCTGATCGGCCATCTCATCGATATCCTTGGCGCGCGCATTGAGGGCCGCAGCGGCATCGTTGAGTTGGGACACCGTAAGGTCGACATGCTGGTTCGCGGCATCGAACGCCTTCGCGAGCTCGGCAGACACATTGTCGAACGAACCCGCACTTCCATCGATCGCGGCATCGATGGCATCGCTTGCCGCCTTAAGCGCTTCTTTGGAATCATCGATGCCGCTTTTGGCATGTTCCATGAGCTGCTTTGTCGACTCATCGACGGCACCGGTCTGCTTGAGCATGCCGCTCGCCGACGTCAGCGAATCGGACGTGGAGCTCAAAATGCCCGCAAGCGACGTTGCGCTGGCTGAACGTCCTTCAGGTCCTGGACCGAATCGCCGAGCGTCGAGGACAGGTTGGCGATAAAGTTGCTGACCTGGTCGGTGCTCATGTAATCGAGCAGGCTGGACACCGTCTTAAGACCGATGCTCGTAATGGTCTCGGTAAAAGATTCGTTAACCTGGTTCTGAACGGCGCTCGAACCCTTCTCGGTCACGATCTGCGCGATGGCGTTGGCCTTCTGGTTCTCGTAAAACCCGATATCGGCGTGTTTCACGTCGGTCGAGAAAAGCGTCATCATGTCGGCGCTAAACGTTTTGGGGATAACGACGGCAGCATAGTACGCGCCCGACTTAACGCCCTCGATAGCCTTTTCGCGATCGTTAAGCACAACCCAATCGAAGCTCTCGTTGCCGCGTAGGGTGGCGGTCACGTTTTCGCCCACGTTAACCTCGACGGGGATCAGATCGCTCTCGTAACCCTCATCGGTGTTGACCACGGCGATCTTAAGATTGCCGGTGTTGCCGTACGGATCCCAGCTGCCGGCGATGTTAAACCACGCGTACAGACACGGCACGATAATGAGGCCCATCACGACAACCAAGCCGATTACGGAGCGAGACACGTTTTGGACATCGCGCTTAAACAGATGCAGGATGTTCTTCATTTATGCCTCACCTCCTTTGGAGTGCTTGCCAAGCGGGGTGGTATCTCCATCATTTGTGGCTGAGCTGTCGCTGCCCTGAGATTTATGGTGCGAGCTATATGCGGCAAGCGGCCCGTGGACTGATCGCCACCCTTGGCACCACGCTCGCTGGCGTTGAGGCCAAACATGCGGCGGGCGGCAGGAATGGCGGCCGTGTGCTCGCGCATCTCGCGACGCAGGTCCTCATCGGAAAGCGCCGAGATGCGCATCTGGGTATTGAGGCTCGCGCGGATATATTCGATATTGATAAGCCAGCCGCAGATGGCAATAACCGAGATGATCCAAATGACAAGCAGGATGATCTTGCCGTTATTGTCGATATCGAGCACCGTCGAAAGCACAAAGAGCAGAACCTGCACGCCCACCACGCGGCAAAACCGCCCTTGATGTAGTACGGGTAGCGATGTTCAAAGGCGACCGCATGATCGAGCAGTTCGCGACGGTACGAATCGGAATCGAGCACGACGCGCATGGCCGTTCGCAAGGAGTAGCGCTCGCGCGGCAGGTCGTTAGACTCGCAAATCATCATACCGGTCGTGGAAAGCTGTTTATCAAAGAGCAGGTTGAGGTTGAGCAGCAGCGGACGCAGCTGCAGGCCGATAAAGAGCGCCACGATCAAGAACACGCCCAGAATGCACAGGTTAAACAGGTAGTTGAACGAATACATACCGCCGACCGTCTCACGCAGCAGATTGATGCCATAGGTAAAGGGCAGCAGCGGGTGCAGCCACTGGAAGAAGCCGGGCATCATCTCGATGGGGTACATGCCCGACGAACCCGGGATCTGCACGATGACAAGAATGACGCCGATTGCCTTGCCGATATGCTTAAACGTAGTGGACAACGCGTAAATGATGTTGACGTACGTAAATGAGATGGCGATGCCGCCCAGCACAAATAGGAGCGGACTGACGCACTGTACGCCAATGACCAGATCTCCCACCGTAACGATAATGGCCTGCAACGCGCCCAGGATCACCAGGAGCAACCAGCGGCCAAAGTAGCCCTGACGCGCGGTAAAGCTGCCAACGCCTTCGCGATCGACCTCGAGCTTGTAAATGGCGATGAGCACGTAGCCGCCCACCCAAAGCGCCAGATTGGTGTAGAAAGGAGCAATGCCCGAGCCGAAGCTCTTAACCGGATAGATCGACTTGGAGGTCAGCTCGACCGGAGATGCCATGAAGTCAGCAACGTCATCGACGTCGACGCCCATCAGGTCGGCCAGCTCGCCCATGGACTCGGAGGTCTGCAGCGCCTCGATGTCGTTGGCGGCGGTGGCGAGCTTGTCCTGGACCTTGGCAAGCGAGGCGTCGGTCTGGGACAGCGTGGTCTTGGCCTGACCGAGCGTAGCGTTGAGTTGCGAAAGTGTACCGCGCGCACTTGCAATAGTAGGCGTGAGGCCAGACACGATTCCCGTCAGATCACCCGAGACGGCGGCAAATGAATCAAGCGCGCTCGAGGCCTTCGGCAGCGCGTTTTGACCCAGGTCCGTCTGGGCCTGGCCAAGGTTGGTCGCACCGGTCTGGATTGCGTTATTGATAGCGTCGCTGGCACCCGAGACAGCCGCGGCGTCATTCGTCATGGCGCTCGACTGTGCAGACAGACCGTCCTTGATGCTCTGAAGCTTTTCATTCTGCTCGCGGAGCAAATCGATGGTCGACACAATGCGCGCGTCAATTTCCTTGGAACCTGTTGACGTGTCATTGACGAGAATTTCCAAGTGCCCGATAACGGCCTTATTGTGGTCGATCGTCGCCTGGAGAGACTCGAGCGAGTTGTCGATGCGGGTGGTCGTAGATGTGATCGTGCCCGTCAGCTTGCCAATCGCAGCGTTCGCGGAGCTGACGTCTTGGTGAGCGCAAGGCTGCCTTCCGAGAGCGCCTTGGAGAGCGAGGCGACAGAGTTACCCGCCGTGGCGCGAGCCTCGCCCAGCAGGTCGTTGCCCTGGGAGATCGCCTGCGTCAGCGACGGCGCCTGACCCTGCAGACCGGCAAGTGCTGCATCTGCCGAGGCAATGGAACCACTCGTCTTATCGATGGCGGCATTCATGTCGCCAATCGAATCGCGCACTTCGCCCAACGTGTCAGAAGCCTCTGATACCGAACCGGCCAACGAATCCTGAGCCTGGGTTGCCTTGTCCTTTAAATCGACTCCGGCATCCTTGGCAATACTGGCAACGGTCTCACCCACCGTGGAGACGAACTCCGAGTTAATCTGCTGCTCGATGGTGTTTGCACCGGTGTCGGTAACCTTGGGTGCAATAGCGCTCTTTTTCTCATTGACGTAGTACGTAAGCTTGGCTGATGGTAGTTGCCGTCGAGCATCGAGACCAGGTTATCCGAGAAGTTCTTGGGGATTACGATGGCCGCATAGTACTCACCGCTCTCGACGCCCTCCTTGGCGTCGGCCGCCGAATCGACGAAGGTCCAGCCAACTGATCGTTCTCCTTGAGCTGATCGACGACCTTATCACCCGCGTTGAGCTCACCCACCAGGTCGTTTTGGGTGCCCTGATCGTTGTTGGCGATGGCAATCTTGATACCCTGAGTGTTTCCGTACGGATCCCAGTTTGCCACGATGTTGTACCAGGCATACAGCGAGGGAATAACGCACACGCCGAGGGTAACCACCAAGGCGACGGGGTTCACAAGTAGTCGCTTAATGTCGCGCTTGAATATCGCAAAGGAGACCTTTGCATCGGATAGTTTGCTGCCGAGACTCACGCTTGGGCCATCCATCCTGTCGTTGAATCAAATCGTACTATCGACAACCATTGTACGTAGGCGCTTTAGCGTCTCAGAGCACAATGGTATTGAGTTTTGCGGGTAGCAATATACTACGAAGACGAATTAACGTACAGTTGTACAGTATCTTAAATTTCAGCAGGTCACAAAACCACAACCCCGACAAATAATTGATCCCTTGGGACGGAAGGAAAACGGATCACCGAGGGGTCGGCCTGATCCGGTGATCCGCTTTCCTCCGTCCCCAAGGATCATTCAAAAGGAAACGAGAGTGGAAAATCTCCCACTTCAAGCCCGCATTCGAGCCAAAAGTGGGAGATTATCCACTCTCGTTCTAATCTAGTTACGGTGCCGTATCCCCGAACTACATCAAGTTGCAGACAGCCGCCGCGAAGGCCACGGGGTCCTCGGGCAAAACGCCCTCGACCAGCAGGGCCTGGTCATAGAGCAGGCCGGAGTACTGCTTGATCTTGTCGGTGTCGCCCGCCTTCTGGGCAGCGACGAGCTTGGCAAAGACCGGGTGCTTGGCGTTGAGCTCGAGCACGCGCTGGCTCTTGGGCATACCGTCGGGCGCGCCTCGGGACCCTTCTGGAGCACCTTCTCCATCTCGAGCGAAAGCGGGCCCTCGGTGGTAATGCAGGCGGGGGCATCGGTCAGGCGCGCGGAGACGGCAACCTTCTCGACCTTGTCGCCGAGTGCCTCCTTCATAGCGCCAAAGAGGTCCTCGTTCTCCTTGGTGGCGTCCTCGGCCTCCTTCTTCTCGTCATCGGTCGCCAAGTCAAGATCGCCGGTCGCGACGTTCTTAAGCTCTAGGTGACGATCCTCGACCTCAGGCTCGGCACCATCGGCAACTGCCTTTTCGGCAGCCTCGCGAGCAGTGTCATCCTCGTAGACCTTGGGCATATCGGCAGCCACGTACTCACGCATGGCCTGGAAGGTGAACTCGTCCACGTCCTGCGTCAACAGCAGCACATCGTAACCGCGGTCGAGTACGCTCTTCACGACGGGCATCTTGGCCAGACGCTCGCGCGAATCGCCGGCGGCATAGTAGATTGCCTTCTGGCCCTCGGGCATGCCCTTGGCATACTCGGCCAGGGTAATCATCTTCTGCTCCTTGGCAGACCAGAACAGCAGCAGGTCGGCGAGCTCATCGGCCTTCATGCCATAGCTCGAGTAGATGCCGTACTTAAGACCGCGGCCAAAGTTCTCAAAGAACTTCTCGTAGGCCTCGCGGTCGTTGTCACGCATATCCTCAAGGTCGGCGGTGATCTTCTTTTCCACACGCTTGGCGATGGTCTTGAGCTGACGGTTCTGCTGCAGCGTCTCGCGCGAGATGTTGAGCGACACGTCGGCGGAATCCACGACACCGCGGACAAAGTTGTAGTAGTCGGGCAGCAGGTCGTCGCACTTCTCCATGATCAGAACGTTGGAGCTGTAGAGCGCCAGGCCCTTCTCGTAGTCCTTACTGTACAGATCGAACGGCGCGCGGCCCGGCACAAACAGCAGGGCGTCATACTCGAGCGTGCCCTCAGCATGGAAGCTGATGGTGCGCGCCGGATCGTCAAAGTCGTGGAACGTGGACTTGTAGAACTCGTTGTAATCCTTCTGTTCAACGTCGGAGCTGCGCTTCTTCCAGATTGGCGTCATGGAGTTGATGGTCTCGAGC
>ENA-OQIR01000844-OQIR01000844.1-human-gut-metagenome-genome-assembly--contig:-NODE-844-length-11997-cov-3.923420_pt1 | contig 11997 bp, 11 predicted proteins | sample MGYA00242580_ERZ504745 | MGnify/ENA primary metagenome ERZ504745 (study PRJEB26092, sample SAMD00036214) | human gut metagenome | host: Homo sapiens | study: EMG produced TPA metagenomics assembly of... | reverse complement strand
AGCATGGGAATGTATGCGGGAAGGGGCTATAGAACCATTGCGCATGCCCCGCAATCCTCTGGATGTGCTCGCACAGCAGACCGTTGCGGCCGCGGCATGGAAGATCTTCCACGATGATTGGTACGACCTCGTGCGTCGTTCCGCGCCTTTCCGAGATCTCGACCGGTCCATGTTCGATGCGGTTATCGGCATGATGACAGGCACGTACAACAGTGAGGACTTTTCCGCATTCCGACCGCCGCTGCAATATAACGAAGAAGCGGGACTGATTTCCGCACGTCCAGGAGCGCAACGTTTGGCAGTGACCAGCGGCGGCACCATACCTGACCGTGGCATGTACACGGTGGTGCTTCCAGAAGAAGGCTCCGGTCCGGGCCCTCGGCGGGTAGGTGAGCTGGACGAGGAAATGGTATACGAATCCCGTGTGGGAGACATCATCACCTTGGGGACTTCGACTTGGCAGATCCAAGAGATCACACGAGACAGGGTAGTGGTGGTCCCCGCACCGGGCCGTACCGCACGCCTGCCATTCTGGCATGGGGACCAGGACGGGCGCGATTATGGTTTCGGATTGGCACAAGGGCGTTTGACACGCGAACTCAGCCAAAGGTTGCACAGACATGAACCAGAAAAGAATGGTGATCAGAATACGGTCCAAACTGTATCGGAAGTGCGGTTTGACCGTGAGGCCACACAACGTTTGAAACGGGACGGTCTTGACCGCAATGCCATAAGCAATCTTGCCAAACTGCTTGACGAACAACGTGAGGCGACCGGTGTGATTCCTTCGGATCGTGATCTCGTGGTGGAACGTTGTCAGGATGAAGGTGGGGATTGGCGCATTATCATCCATTCGCCATACGGTAGGCGCGTGCATGAGCCTTGGGCGTTGGCTATTACCGCGCGAATCAAACAGCGGTTTGGTTTCGATGGTCAAGTGTATGCGGCCGACGATGGCATCGTTCTACGATTGCCGGACGGTTATGGCGATTTGCCGATGTGTGAGCTTCTGCTGTTCGACGTGGACGAATTGCAGCGCATCGTTGAGACACAGGTTGGCGAAAGCGTGCTCTATATGGCCCGATTCCGCGAATGCGCGGCCAGGTCACTTTTTCTGCCGCGCACTCGTCCAGGCAAGCGTGTGCCGCTATGGCAGCAGAGGTTGAAGCCGCACAACTATTGAATGCGGCCCGTACCCGTAAGAATTTTCCCCTATTGCTGGAAACCGCGCGCGAATGCCTGCAGGATGTGTACGATCTTCCCGCATTGCACACGATTATGAACGGGTTGAATGCTGGAACGATACTGCTGTCGGAAGCGGTTACCGAAACGCCGTCTCCGTTCGCGGAGAACATGCTGTTTGGTTTCGTTGGATCGGTGATGTACCAGTATGACGTGCCGCAGGCCGAACGAAGCACGCAGTTGCTGTCCATGGATCTGGAAGTGCTCGAACGGCTTCTAGGAAGCACGGATATGGCATCGTTGTTGGACGCCGAAGCTATTACACAAGTGGAGGGCGAGCTTGCTGGGCGAACATTCTGGAATGATCTCGCCGAAGAAGATATCAGCGGGCGCGTAACAAGATACGCCAAAACGCATGGACATTCACCGCTGACAAGATGATTGCCGAACTGGGCATTGACGCGGCTCAGGCGGTGCATGCGCTTGATGAACTGGATGCCCGAGGAGAACTCATCAAGGGAAGATTCACTGATTCAGGTGAGACTTCCGAAAAGAACGATATTCAGCAATGGCTCCACAAGGATGTTTTCCGGCGTATTCGAGCATTGTCTCTTGCCAAGGCCAGAAAGGCCGTCAAACCGGTCGATTCGAGCGTCTATCAGGCGTTTCTGCTTAATCGTCAGGGCGTTGGCCCTGTTGGAGGTGAACGCTACGAAGGCGTTGATGGTCTGATGCGTGTCATCGAGCAGTTGGAAGGCGTGTTCCTGAACGCTTCGGTATGGGAGTCCATGGTATTCCCGGCACGTGTGCGTGACTATCAGCTAGTATGCTCGACGAACTCATCTCATCGTCGGATGTGGTGTGGGTCGGTTCGAAAGCAAGTGGATCCAACGCCAAAGAAGCTGGTGAGATCGCCTTCTATCCAGCAGGTTCCTTGCTGCTCAACCAGCCTGAATCGGTGGTGGATAAGCTGAACGATAATGAAACGTTGACCATGCCGGATGCCGTGTTAACGGCGTTAAGCGGTGGCGGAGCGTTTCCTATTCAACTGCTTTCAGCCGTGACAAAAACCATCTGGCTTGAGCATGCCGAAGCGCAGGTGAACCCCGAAACGGGCGAAATCATCTTTCCGGCATGGGGCGAGCGGCAGTTCGAAGAAGCCTTATGGTCACTGGTATGGCAGGGGAAAATGACGAACAGTTCGTTCGCACCAGTACGAGCGCTTCTGCACGGAGCAAAACCGTTCGCGCACCCCGTCGTGCCGCGCGTAGACGCGTCACCATGCGTCCTCCAACACCATTGGCGCTGAGTGGATTATGGTCCGCAGTATCTTGTGGCGACGGGCGAACCGTTATGCCAAACAAACCACTAGACGGTGTTATCGAGCCGGGCATGCTCGAAAACAGCGATACCGGCATTGACATGGCGCATACGGCAAGTGTAGAGGAGCGTGAGCTGGCGCTCATCGACTCATTACTGGACCGATACGGCGTGATTGCCGCTCCTTTGGTTGACAAGGAACGGATTGCCGGAGGATTTTCAGCGCTCTATCCGGTACTCAAACGAATGGAAGAACATGGCACACTGGTCCGAGGCATGTTCGTGAAAGGTTTTGGCGCGGCACAATTCGCGGAACGAGACACCGTCGACGCGCTGCGCAGCGACACGCAATGGCACAGTCAATCCTGCGTTGCGCTCGACGTGACCGATCCCGCCAATCTCACTGGTTCCGCAATCGCCTGGCCAGAACAGGATTACCTCAAACCAGCACGCAGATCCGGTTCCATCATTGTGCTCAAACAAGGCGAACCGGTACTGTTCTCCGTGCCAAAAAGCCATAAAATTGTCAGCTTCACCGCAGACGAAACAATATTAAGACCGTCATGCGCCGAACTTGTCTACGTATTGCAGCGCCAACCCAGCGGCAGCATCAGCTTCAGCGAAATGAACGGAACATCATTGAAAGTACGCAATGAATACCGGCAAATCCTTTACGCCGCAGGTTTCGTCGATAGTCCGCAAGGCATGAAACTTTACTGTTGAAAAAGATCATCATCGCTAATGCATAGTGACAGCGCGGACGAAAACGCAGGAACAACAATGCCCGCGTCCCACGAACGGAATCCTAAACGATTCCAAACTTCGCAAAACGCGGGCACGTCATATTGCAATGGGTTAGCCGACAATGGCGATTGGCGTGGAAAGTTCCGTACCAGAACCGTCACGACGCATATCCGGCTTTGGCAATTCCACGCCGGCACCGCCCTGCGTGGAAGCGTGTACGGGGTATGTGCCCACAAATGCGAGAATCAACGTATCCTGTCCCTTGAGGAAGCGCTGCGAACGAACGCCACCGGTACCGCGGCCCTTCGTCGGATACATTTCCAACGGGGTTACCTTCGCGGAACCATTCTCCGTACCCGGCAACGCTTCGGAATCACCTGCAATCGTCAACACCACAGCTCCAGACGCGGAGAACAGGCCATTCTCGCCTTCTTCATAATTCCATGCCACCTTGCTGGCGGGAACCACAGCGAACGCAGCCACTGAGCAGCCTTCAGCCAGGCGAATGCCTGCCATGCCTCCGGCGGCGCGTCCCTGCGGGCGTACGTTCTTCGCCTCGAACGTCAGCAGGAGGAGTCGGTGGATACGAACACCAGCCGATCCTCGTCACGCGCCTCGGCGGCGGCCAGAACTTCATCATCATCCTTCAAATCGATGACACTCCATGAATCCATGGTGGTGGGCGATTCACGATTCCAACGCTTGACTACACCATTACGCGTACCCAACGCGAGAGGAGTGGACTCTACGGCATTATCGCCGGAATCGTCGGCGGATGGCATGGCGATCGCGGCGATTACACGTTCACCACGAATTGGATCGGTGTTTTCCGTCATACCGATCAATTCTTCGGCGCGAACGCCGCCAGTCACGTGGAGCGGCCCATCTGCAGACACAACCGGCAATTCCACGACATGCGCCACAATCAGACGGCCGGCAGATGTGATCAAACCATATGAAGAACGCGTGGTCGTGCGGAAGATCGAAATAATCTGATCATCCTTTACACGCTGGTCGGCAGAAGAGCGATTCTCCCAGCGCTCCAAAGCGTCTTCGGAGGTACGTGCGATCAGACCAGTGGCTGACAACATCACAGCGCACGGTTCGTCATCAATCTGCAAAGCCATGGCTGCGGCATTGTCTTCGCCGGCTTTTTTCGCGGCCTTCGCGGCGGCGGCGACATCGGCGGCAGCTGACGACACTGTGGCTGCGGCGCGCGCCGCAGCCACAGCGGAGGCGGATACTCCATCATCGCCATGCGCCGTAACGGGCACAAGCCCGCCGTCAGCATCTTCATCCAACAGCACAGTGCGACGTGGCGTGCCATACGTGGCAACAGCCTCGTCCATTTCGGCGATCACCACGCCGTCAAGAGCCTCAGAGGAGGCAAGAATGCGATCCAACTCCTCGATACGTTGCTTCAAATCGTCGCGTTCCGCTTCAAGCTCGATGCGGCTCATTTTCGTCAGGCGACGCAAGCGCAAATCGAGAATGTACTGTGCCTGAATCTCATCCAGATCAAACACCTTGATGAGCTTCGTCTTTGCTGCTTCGGCATCGTCAGACGAGCGAATCACCTGAATCACTTTGTCAATGTCGACCATCGCAAGCAGAAGCCTTCGACCAGATGCAGACGTTCCAGCGCCTTCTTTTTGCGGAATTCGCTACGACGGCGAATCACCACACGACGATGGTCCACCCACACCTGAAGCATTTCCTTCAAGCCCATGGTGTGTGGGCGACCGTTGACCAACGCCACGTTATTGATGGTGAAATTGTCTTGCAGCGGCGTGTGCTTGAGCAGTTGCGCAAGCACGGCGTTCGGGTCGAAGCCGGTTTTGATTTCAATGACAAGACGAGTACCGTTATGGCGGTCCGTCAGGTCGATTGCGCCGGAAATACCCTCCAGCTTGCGATTCTTTACACCCTCGGAAATACGTTCCAACACACGTTCCGGGCCGACCATGAACGGCAGTTCCGTTACGACAATTGCCTTCTTGCGAGCGGTTACGTTTTCAATATGCGTCACCGAACGCGTGGTCAACGCGCCACGACCGGTCTCGTAGCCTCGCGAATGCCCTTACGTCCCACAATCACGCCACCGCTCGGCCAGTCCGGACCTGGAACATAGCGCATAAGCTCTTCCAACGTGGCGTCAGGATGATGCATCAAATGTTTGGCTGCGTCAACCACTTCGCCCAGATTGTGCGTTGCCATATTCGTGGCCATGCCAACGGCGATGCCGGAACCGCCATTGACGAGCAGATTCGGAATCGCGGCAGGCAAAACGGTTGGCTCCTGCAGCTTGTTGTCGTAGTTCGGTGTGAAATCCACTGTATCTTCGGCGATATTCGCGTTCATGCCAAGCGCAGCCTGGGCCATACGCGCCTCAGTGTAACGGGAGGCCGCAGGACCGTCGTCAAGAGAACCGAAGTTACCATGGCCATCCACCAACGGCAATCGCATCGCAAACGGCTGCGCAAGACGAACCATTGCCTCATAGATGGCGGAGTCGCCATGCGGGTGAAGCTTACCCATCACCTCGCCGACCACACGAGCCGACTTCATGTACGGACGATCCGGATTGAGGTTCATCTGACCCATCTGGTAGATGATGCGGCGCTGCACCGGCTTCAGACCGTCTCTGGCGTCGGGCAATGCGCGGGCATAGATCACCGAATACGCGTATTCGAGGAAGGACTTGCTCATCTCCTCGTTCAACGGTGTTTCGACGATGTTCTCTTTGACCGTACGCGGGTCAAAGGCTGGTTTTGCCGGTTTGCGGTGCGACACCATGCGGTGAATCTCCTCACGGAAAAGTAATGGTAATCAACCTAGCAATGTTACCAGCCGGTACCACCGCGGTGCTTGAATAGGAGTCATGAGTGTTGAAGTGCCAAGCGACGAAGAGCTGCTTACCATGACCGAACCGGCATGCTACGGAGATGACATGCCATCTGAAGGGGCCCGTGGGGGAGCGTTGCACCTGTCGTCAGTACTTCCTGCGGTTTCCAACGCCATTGGCTGCCCCATGCCAACGGACATTCATTCTGACCCGAAAGGTCTGCAGGAAGCGCTTGGACTGCCGGACGCGGCGTCCGCGGTCGTGGTGCTCGTGGATGGTCTCGGCTACTGGAACCTCAACATGAGACTGGGACATGCGCCCTACTTGCGGTCCCTCATGAACGAGTCCGCCAATCAACGTCCCATCGCCACATGCATGCCGAGCACTACCGTCGCGGCCATGTCTACATTCGGTACGGGAACATGCCCCGGTATGACGGGTATGACCGGCTATACGCAGCTCAATCCGAAAACCGGTGAAATATGCCAGCTGATTTCCTTCAAAAATGCGGTTCCTCCGCTTGAGTTGCAGCAGCAGCCGACCATGTTTGAACAGCTAAGCGCGCAAGGTGTTCGTGTGACCAGTTCTGGATTGCCGAAATTCGCGTTTTCCGCGTTGACGCAGGCTGCCTTGCGTGGCAGTGACTACATTTCCAACGATGATCCGCACAAGCGTGTCGCAGTCGCGGCTCAGGCGGCGAAAAATCCCGGACTGACGTACCTGTATCTGCGTGATACCGATAAGGTCGGGCATAATTACGGTTGGGATTCCGACAAATGGATTGGCACGTACGAGCGTGTTGACGCTCAGCTCGGCCTTCTCCGCCGCAGCGTGCCCAAAGGCACATTGATTGTGATTGTGGCGGACCACGGTATGATCACCACTGATCCCGAATCCGTGATTGACATTGCACAGGATCAGCGCTCATGCAGGGCGTCGCCCATGTCGGCGGTGAACCGCGTTGCGTCATGCTCTATGCGGAACAGGGCGAGGCCCCGGAAGACATCGCCACACGGTGGCGTGACGTGTTGGAAGACCGGGCACAAGTGCGTACGCGATCGCAGGCGATTGCGGAGGGTGTGTACGGACCTGTGGTCTCGCACGTCGAACCGATGATTGGTGATGTGATCGTATCGGCCACGAAGGCCGTCACCATCGTGGATTCCCGTACTCAGGTGGAAAGGCGATGCATCTGCCGAGCGTGCATGGCTCGCTCACCATGCTCGAGTCCGATATCCCCTGTCTGATCGACGTGGCCTAACATGCAGGGTTTGGCTCAGTCGCCGAACAGAATCTCATCCCAACTTGGCACGGCGGAACGTCCGGCGCGCCGCTTCGATTTGGTGGTGTTTTGGCTGTGCGGATCAGGTGTTTGATTCGTGTTTGCGGTGTTCGAAGCGGTATCCGATGTGGGCGCGACGGTGTTCTGAGCATTGCCTGTTGCATTGGCGTCGGTTGTCGTCATGGTGTTTTCCGGTTGGCTTGACGGCGGGACGTCGGCGGTCATGCTCGATGTGTTCGGCGTGTCGAATTCGTTAGGCGCGCCGATTGGCATGATTGGAACGGAAGGTGCCGCTGAAGGGCGTGCCACCGGCATGGACGGTTCAGGCGTGTTCCATGCCGATACGGTCTGTTCGATTCGCGCCGATCGGGCGGAATTTCCCGGAAGATTCAGCGAAGCGAGGAAATTCTCGTCGGCGTGTTTCTCGGCGTGTCCTTCCTTCGGTGTGTCTTGCTCCCCGATGAGCTTGCGTGCAGCGGAATTCAAACAGCTTACGGCGTTGTCATGCATGTTCCACGACCATTCCGCGCAGACAGTATGGCCGGAGGAAACGAACTGAGCGCTGATTTTCCAAGGTTCCAAGCCAAGTCTGGTGCCTTCCAAGTCACGTCTTCCAAACGCACCCGCGCCGCCGCGAATGTGCGTTCAATCAGTTCGGAAAGCGTACGTACACGGCTTTCCTTCGGTGCCGGAACGGCGAGGAATTGCTCAATCGCATATTGTTTCTCCGTTTCGACCGAAGCCGAGAAACGCCGAACGAGCGCTTCACTCAACGAATATCTTTCCGCAACACGCGCGGGATCGGCGCCGGCACGAATCAACGACTGAATCTGTGAAATCGGCAGGGTGATCGGAGTGTGCGTCTGCTGTTTCCCCTGCACTTCGGAACGAATCTGCTTGGCTTCCAAAACGGCTCTTTCAAGCGCTTCATCGACCTTTACAGAGAACTTTCCGGCACCTGAAACAAAAACGAGTTCACCGGCATCATTAACATGATCGAACCGCGCTTCCTCGAGTAAATTCTCAGGCACAACACACCACTTTCCTTCAAGAATTACTGTTTATTCTATTGTGCCCCACGTGTCGGATTTTACGAGTATTTCGAATCGTGTATCCTATGCGGGGTAAAAGTCATGTATCCTATGGCGCATAAGCACCATAGATGACGAAAGGAATCTCGATGGCACAGGATTATGATTCCCCGCGCAACAAGGACGAGGACGAGGAGTCGCTCCAGGCTTTGGGCAAGAGCTCCCAGAACACTTCCAACGACATGGACGATGACGAGAATGCCATCGCCGAGGATTACGAGCTGCCGGGCGCAGACCTCAGCAACGAGGACGCTTCGGTGACCGTCATTCCTATGCAGGGGGACGAGTTCATCTGTTCCGAATGCTTCCTGGTGAAGCATCGCAGCCAGCTCGCATACACCACTGACGATGGCCAGCCGGTGTGTCAGGAGTGCGCTGCCTGATGGCGTTCGACGAAACATACAACGAGCCGGAAAACGTCGAGGTTCTAGTAAAGTCGCTGAATCCCGACCAACCGGCGGAACTGTACTATGCCCATGCCGGGGATGCCGGCGCCGATTTGCGTACCACCGAGGAAGTCACATTGAAGCCGTTCCAGAGGGCGCTGGTGCCTACGGGAGTGGCGATAGCGCTTCCAGCGGGTTATGTGGCCTTGGTACATCCACGGTCCGGTCTTGCCGTCAAACAGGGCGTTACCGTGTTGAACGCACCTGGAACCATTGACGCGGGCTACCGTGGCGAAATCAAGGTGCCTCTGATCAATCTTGATCCGGAACACACCGTGACGTTCCACCCGGGGGACCGCATCGCGCAGCTGGTCATCCAGCGTTATGTCGAGGCTAGGTTCATCGAAGCGGAGACGTTGCCCGGATCTGACCGTGCTGAGCGTGGCTTCGGATCCACCGGCGTGGCTTCCTGAACCGAGCATGCGGAGCATAAGTGCCAAGAATCCGCAAATGCTGGCGACACAATGGTTTTCGGGGGTATCTGGCCGTGCAACACGCGGTCGGATACCTCGGACATACCGTGATGCACGGGTAGTATAGGGAGCATTGCGAGCGAGGAGGTGGACGATGGGAGACATTGAACACGAGGTTCGTTCTGCCCGAATGTTGGGCTGCGAGATCAGCACGAATCCGCTTGATCCGCTCGAGCCGATTCTGAAGATGTGCGAATACCATCATCCCGATGAGGATATGAGCATTCTTGAACGTGCTTATGAGCGTGCAGTCAAGCAGCATTCTTCACAACGGCGCAAGTCGGGCGAACCGTACATCATCCATCCGTTGGCTGTGGCGCAGATTCTTGCGGACCTTGGCATGGGGCCGCTGGTTGTGGCCGCGGGCCTACTGCATGATACGGTCGAAGACACCGACTACACGCTTGACGAGTGCCGTGCCGAGTTTGGCGATACCGTGACAGGTTTGGTCGATGGCGTCACCAAGCTTTCCAAGATGGAATACGGCGATTCCGCTCAGGCTGAAACCATCCGCAAGATGGTGGTCGCGATGAGCCGGGATGTGCGTGTGCTGGTCGTCAAACTTGCCGATCGCGTGCATAACGCGCGTACGTGGCGTTACGTCAAAACGCCGAGCGCACAGAAGAAAGCGCACGAAACGCTCGACGTGTATGCGCCACTTGCCAATCGTCTCGGTATGAATGCCATCAAAACCGAATTGGAAGAGCTCAGCTTCAAAGTGCTCTATCCGAAAATCTATAACGAAATCGTGGTGCTTGTCGCACGTCGTGCGGGCCAGCGAGACGTGTATTTGAAGCAGATTCTTGCTGAGATTAACGAAGATCTTGACGAGCAGAACATTTCGGCGTACGTGACGGGACGTCCGAAGGATTATTTCTCGATTTATCAGAAAATGATCGTACGCGGACATGATTTTGCGAATATCTACGATTTGGTGGGTGTACGCATCATCGTCGATACGATCCAGGATTGTTATGCTGCGTTGGGTGCGGTGCATGCGCGTTGGAACCCTGTTCCAGGTCGTTTCAAGGATTACATCGCCATGCCGAAACTCAACATGTATCAGAGCTTGCACACCACGGTGGTTGGCCCTGGCGGCAAGCCTGTCGAGATTCAGATTCGCACGTGGGATATGCATCGTCGTGCGGAATTCGGTATCGCCGCGCATTGGAAGTACAAGGAGAACGGTCAGGCCGGTCGCGCGTTGAGCTCGCCTGATAAGTCCGATCGCAAGCGTGGCGAGAATCAGGAGTTGAGCGAAGCCGACAATCTCAAGTGGATTCAGCAGCTTGCCGCCTGGACGAGTGAGACTCCGGATTCCAACGAGTTTCTGGGCTCTCTGAAGGAAGATCTGGGTGCTTCCGAAGTTTACGTGTTCACACCGAAAGGCAAGATCGTATCGTTGCCTGCCGAGGCGACACCGATTGATTTCGCCTATGCGGTGCATACCGAAGTCGGTCACCGTACCATGGGTGCTCGTGTGAACGGCCGTTTGGTGCCGCTCGACACCAAGCTTGAAAACGGCGACACCGTTGAAGTGCTCACGTCGAAGTCCGAATCAGCTGGTCCGTCTCGTGACTGGCTGAGCTTCGCGAAGAGCCCGAAAGCCCGTAACAAGATTCGCCAATGGTTCAGCAAGGAACGTCGTACCGAAGCTATTGAAGAAGGTCGCGATGAACTGACGCGAGCCATGCGCAAGCGCAACCTTCCGATCGCAACATTGTTGACTCCCGAAGCGTTGGTCGGTATTGCTGACGAGTTGAATCTCGCCAATGCTGAGGCTGTGTTCGTGGCAATCGGTGAAGGCAGATCTCCACACAGAACGTCATTTCGCACTTGGTTCGCGATGCGGGCAGCGACGAAGTGAACGAAGAAGTGGAACAGGAGGCGCTGCCGCTCAAGCAGGTGGAACGCACCAAGAAGACCACCAGCTCGCTGGGTATTTCCGTCAAAGGCGTGGGAGACATTTGGGTCAAGCTTGCCCGATGCTGCATGCCGGTGCCTGGAGACCAGATTATTGGCTTCATCACCCGCAATCAGGCGTATCCGTGCATCGTGTGGACTGCCAGAACATGCTGGACTTGCAGAAGCGTCAGCCAGAACGCGTGGTCGATGTGCAGTGGACCAGCACCAAGGGCGTGTTCATGGTCAAGATTCAAGTGGAGGCGCTTGATCGCCCGCATCTGCTGAGTGATGTGACGCGTGTGCTTTCCGATCATGGTGTGAACATTATTTCCGGCTCCATTTCCACGGGTACCGATCGTGTGGCCACCAGCCAGTTCAGCTTTGAAATGGCTGATCCGCAGCATTTGAACACTTTGCTTGCCGCAGTGCGTAAGATCGAAGGCGTGTTCGACGTGTACCGTATCACCGGTGCCAAGGATTCCGCCGAACCACGCTTGCGTAAAATCTGACACAATCAGTGCGGTCGTGAGACTCATCTGAACTGCTGCAGATCCTCTCGGAAATAATGAAAAGCCCCTCAAGTTGAACTGCGCCCCGTTTGTTGGACGTTGTTAATTAGGATACAGCCCTAGACCGCGAGGGACATGCTCCGGAACTCCTCCGGGGTGTGTCCCTCGAGTCGTATCTGGCGCCGTCTGGTGTTCCAATG
>ENA-OQIR01000842-OQIR01000842.1-human-gut-metagenome-genome-assembly--contig:-NODE-842-length-12011-cov-1.268765_pt1 | contig 12011 bp, 15 predicted proteins | sample MGYA00242580_ERZ504745 | MGnify/ENA primary metagenome ERZ504745 (study PRJEB26092, sample SAMD00036214) | human gut metagenome | host: Homo sapiens | study: EMG produced TPA metagenomics assembly of... | reverse complement strand
CCGAAATTTGTTATTCTAATGTATAAATCAAAATTATCATTTTTTAATTAATGATTGATTTATAATAATTCCCAAAATCCGCAAGTGCGTCGAGAATCGGAAGCATCTGTCGACCAAGCTCTGTCAATCCGTACTCTACTCGCAGAGGCCATTCATGATAATCGTGACGATAGACAAGTCCATCATCAATCATTTGCCTAAACTGTCGTTAACACCTTTTGTGATATTCCTTCCAAATCTCTTTGCAATTCATTAAATCTCCATGGGCGTGCTTTCAAATTACGAAGAATTAGTAGTTTCCACTTACCACCGATTAATTCCACAGCTGTTGCCACCGGACAATCAGGTAATTCACTTTTTGTTTTCATATACATTATCACCTCACCATCATATTATATCACTCATTCTGAATATTGTATATAGTTATAAAAAGTGCGTACTTGTTTTTAAATGTGTCATTCCGTATTCTATAAACAAGCAATACAAAATTGCAAATATAAATCGGAGGTATCTATCATGGCAAATTATGCAAAAACAAACATTGGAAACGAAGGAAGAGTCGAGCTTCACGAAAAACTTTCTTTAACTGGAGCTGAAATCAGCATTAACCAACTTCCAGCCGGAGCAAGCGTTCCGTTTGTTCACTCTCACAAGAACAACGAAGAAATCTATGGCATTCTCTCTGGAAAAGGAAAAGCTGTCATCGACAATGAGACAATTGAGCTCACAGCTGGTGATTGGCTGAGAATTTCTCCGGCTGCTAAACGTCAGTTTTTTGCTTCTCAAGAGTCCGACATAACCTATGTCTGCATCCAGGTTAAGGAAAATTCTCTCGGTGGTTTCACCGCTGATGATGCGGTGCTGCACTAAATTATATTGCACCATCTTGATACAATGGGACAGGTAAAAAGTCATTTCAATGTCATTAAGATAAGACATTGATTCAGCTATTGCACTATCCCCCTGGTCTGATAAATGCTTCTTTAGCTTAGATGTAGATTGACACCCAAGCTGTCATCAATGTGATCTTTATTTACAATATATCATGTCATGATGTTGGGACAAAAGATGTTTTGACACGGCATTTCTTGTGATAAAATGTAATGCCATATTTCAATATCTTTGTATATCCCTTCTCACGCAACTCTTGATCATAATTTTTATCTTCGATCTGCTGCAGTGCATCATCGCATTCCTTATCAAGTGCGTTTTCTGTTTTGCTATATTTCAGCTCCAATACCATTCCAATGCGCAAATCATCTTCATTGACTTCAATTAAAATATCGCTAAAGCCATCACCAGATTCCTTATTTGACGTAGCCTTCCAAGCCCCCTGTGATCCGAGAATGCCAATTAGTAATCCATGATAAAAATTTTCACGAATCGACTTGGCAAAAGAATCACGAATACTGATTGTTTTTCCCATATACTCTGTCAATGCGTGCTCCATAGTACTAGCATCAGATGCTAACATTGCGTTGCAAAAACTTCTAAGAAGTTCTCGATTTTGAGAAACGGATCTTTTAAATAGTGCTAATACACGGCGAACCATACAATCACAAATCTCGCGGTTTGGAATTGCTAAATGATAACGTCCATCTGGCTCTTTTCCACGCTGTGTTAAATATCCTGTCATAAAGAGTGTACTCCACATATTATCAATATTGGAATACAATTCCTTATAAGTTATCATTTCATCCACCTGTTTAACAACCGTATCACCACTTACCAATAATTCCAGTTCGCTTTTCGTCAACATATGCGGATCGTTCATACTGTCAACAAAATGCTGAATAACCTCATTCCCGCTGGTATTCATCCAATAATTCTGAAGTTCAGCATTCGTATTCTCCTTATGATCCTCACAATAGTTAACAACATCCCATGGACAATACACGTCTGCATTGCCAAAGCGATAGCCATCGTACCATGCCTTTACTTCCTCAAAATGACTATCTAATCCATAATAGACAAGCATTTTCCTAACTTCCTCATTTGTAAATCCAAAGGTTTCGTCAAACTCTGTATTCGTGATGGAATAGACTTTAAAATTATTCAGACCAGTAAAAATACTTTCCTTCGCAATTCGTAAGCATCCTGTCAACACTGCAAATGCAAGGCTGTCGTTTGTTTTCAAAACATTTCCAAACAAATTTCGGATTAAAAGAACAATTTCATTGTAATAACCATTTTCATATGCTTCGCCTAATGGTACATCATATTCATCAATCAGCACAACTACCTTTTTTGAAAAATGTGCCTCCAATAATTCTGTAAGCTCCTGAAGACTGCTTGTGATTGTATCCTCTTCCATATTTCTGCTTAAAAGCTGTGTTAGCAATTCTTTATCAAAGAATCCAGCTTTTCGCTTTTTAAAAGAAGGCGGTGACGTCTAGCTTCCCTGTTAATTATTTTGATAATCTGTGCTTTTGCTTTCGTATAGGAATCTGCATCCACACCTTTTAAACTGATTGCAATAACAGGATATTTTCCCATATATTTTTCGCACAGCTCTGCATTTTGTGAAATATAAAGTCCATTAAATAATTTTGAATCTGTTCCTGTTTCAAAAAAATATCGCAGCATACTCATGTTCAATGTTTTGCCAAAACGCCGCGGACGAGTAAACAATGTCACCTTGCTTCTTTTGTCAAGAACCTGCTCAATCAATGCCGTTTTATCAACATAATAATAACCATCTGTTCGTATTTCTTTAAAATCTTCAATTCCAGTTGGCAGCATTAACTTATTATCCATCTGCATCCGCAGGATACTGCGTGGTACCCTGCTCCTCCTTTCTTTCCAATATAGTGTCATTACACTCTGCATAAACTTTATTGTTCTTTGCTCTCTCCCACTTTGTTTAATTTTGTTGCAAAATAGAGCAAATTATATTTTTCATCCATCTCCCACGAATTACAAAAAAGATAAAGGATGTGTGATGTCGGTGGAAACGTAACCTGAATACCATTTGATCAAAGAGCTTCCTAAGCATATCCGCAGTGAATGGTTTTGGAAGCTCTGTTAAAAGTTTTTCAAGCTTTATCACATATTCATTTGAAAGATTCAGCCAAATTGGCTCTATGGTTGGTTTAATCACAACTGAAGCACTCAAAAAACGATTCCAGTCTTTTGGATGTTCCTTAAAATATTGCTCAATTTCATATTTTTTCTCAATGGATACTGGTTTGCACCACTCTCCATCTACACACTCGCTCCTTATTTGAATCTTCATTTTGGGTGTAAAAGCTTTTTTCTAGAAAGACCCACTTTCCAATTTGCTCTCCTTTTTTCCAAAATTGCTTTCCATAACCGCTATCTTCCTCTGCATATTTCGCTTTGATATCAACAACTTGCCAATATCCTACACTATACTGCGTAACCCAGTCACCTATTTGAAACATCTGCATGCTCTATTCCTCACGTTTTTTCTTATATACTCTTATATACTTACTTTTGTACTTTCAATCCAAGTATATTATAAATATAATATCAAGTAAAGTCAATTTTTCGCATATTTCAAGGCCCTTTACAGTTCATGCGTCATGCAACAAATGCCCTTCGGTGTAATGTTTTCGATCTTTGCTGTAATTACCGTACCCTATAAATCCGCGGTGAACCGATTTGATTTTACGAGGCCGAACGTTGTAGCAGGACTTTCAAAGTAACTTAAGATAATAAATACAGGTACCTGCGGAAAAGAGAGGCCGACAAAACAATCGGCGAACCGCGCTCGTAAAACTTCCGGGTTGCACCTTGTAACCTCACGGACTCCACACACTTCCGGGTTGCACCACACACACTTCCGGGTTGCCACACAAAAAACGGCACAGCCCACTTTCGCAGGCCATACCGTTTCGGGTTGTCACATTATCATATTGTATAGCATAAAGATTTACTGCTGCTTTTTGCTGTCGTTTAAAATTGCAGTAAAGAAATGCCCAGCGCCAGACCTTGTCCCCATCCCTGGATCCAAGCCTTCGGTACGCCCATATATCCCTCGCGGTCTTTCATAACTGCTGTACCGCCTGATACGTTCAATACTCTTCCATCTGCGGAAACATTATCTAAAATGCCTTTTAACGCCTTCTGAACATACTTTGCATGAAGCGGATTGTTCATCTCTACCATTGCTGCTGCGATACCTGCTGATGCAGATACTTCCTCATAGGACTCCTCATCATCGAGAATTGTTCTCCAAAGACCATTTTCTGTCTGAACGAGTTTCAATGCTGCAAGCTGATCGCGAAGTGAGCACTCTACGTCCATGCAAGGTGGGAACAGATACCAGTCATACAGATTCTTCTTTACCTGAGACATGGTATATGCTGCCCATGCATTAGCACGGCCCCAGTAAAAACCTGACATGTGATCCTTATGAACGTTGTTGTAGCCATGATACCACAAGCTTGTCTCTTTGTTCTGCAGATACTGAATATGCCAGTAATACTGATTTAAGGAATCGTTGATGATATCCATTGCCTGCGGCTGATACTCCATAAGTGCTGCATCTTTCGGATCGTCCGGATTAAGCATACGAAGCTTTGAACCAACGCGAAGCATTAAGAAAGCTGCCATAAAAAGTGTATCTGCCCAGCACTGCTCTGGGAAATCGTTGTTGCTTGAAACAGTGTGCTGCAATACATGATCGCCAAAACGAAGTGCGTCGTTTCTAAGGTAATCAATCTTACTCATAATGATATCCCAGTACTTCTTGTCACCTGTGTACTCGTACAGAGTGATCAGGCAGTGACCCATTGCGCAAGTATTTACATTCCATGACGGCAGACCCATTTCGATGTACTCATCTACCCAATTCTTTAAAAATTCCATGTACTCTGTTTTTCCGGTTGCCTTATATGCCTCTGCCAGTCCATAATAAGCTACACCACACGGCCAGTCCCATGTCAGATCCATGGTCATCGTCTTCTTTGCCACACGGTCAATCGCAGACAAAATCTCGTCCTTATCAAATGAATCTTCATGTCATTCTCCTTTATTTTATTAATAACGGGTCTCAAACTCAAAATTTTTACTGTGCAAGCACGATCGGCTTTTGAGCTTTCGACCCTAGCATTTCAACTTATAGTACCTTCGTTGCAAATGGCGCAAGCTCTACAGTTACATCACCCTTTGCAGTCTTAATTACTGTCTTCTGTGTGTCACCACTGTTGTTGATTACTACCAGCTTATCAATTTCCTCATAATATGCACACTCAGTATACAGGTTGTCACAGATATAATCTCTTACCTTATCTTCCTTGCCAAGAAGTGTTAACAGTGCTCTCATTAAGAAACGTGTAGACTCCTTTGATACGCGGAAGGATGACAGATACATTGCCTTACCTGCACCAAATTGATTCAGCGTAATAAGCGGTGTCTTTCCATTAGCAGCCAGTACGCTCACATTTGCGCTCTTGCAGTAAACGCCCGGATTTTCTACCATTGATTCACCGATATTTGGTGTATCTTCCATCGCAAATGTGCCTTCTGTAACTGGATTTACATACTTTCCGATACACTTTTTGGTGCCAAGATCCTTGTCGATTCCAAAGACAGGTGCTAACTGGAAGAAGCTTCCATTTGCCCATACAGCAGACGGATCATTTACGCCAAGCAGACCACCACCGTTGTGAACGAATGCAGTCAATGCCTCGATTACACCAGCTTCCTTCCAATAATCGCCGCCGCTCCATGCACTGTTTGCAACACCTGCATTAATGATAACCTTTACATCTTCTGGAATACCATTTGCTAAAACATCATCAAAGCTCATAAACTGTACATCAAATGGAAGACCTGAAATTGCATCAAGAAGATTTGTCAAATCGACCTCTGGATGCTCATGCAGATGACCGCTGCAGATCCATGAACGAAGTGAACCCCATGCAGTAAGCACTGCTACCTTGCCTGGCAATGTGTATGGCTCACATGATGCGTTGAAGCTCTTTAACAGACGAAACTCATCTGCTACCTGTGCAATGTAATCACAGAAATCTGGGAATGGCTCTACAAGATGCAGATATCCGCCCAGACCAATACGGTCTACTGGCTTACGAAGAAGTGCACGACGCACATTTACCCAGTAACGGCTTGCATCCAGCTTTGGATTTCCGCCCGGTGCAAATGTTGGCTCACCTGTCAGACCAGTTGGGAACAAATATGGATGGAAACGAAGCTCATGAGTAACACCATCTACACCTGCGCAAAGACGTGCCTCAAATCCATTGAATACGCACTTGATCAAACCATCAAAGCCAAACTCCTTAAAACGCTTAGAATACGGCTCTACACCAATCCAGCTGTCATCATAGAAAACATACGCTTTCTTTCCGTAGCTGTGAACAATATCGATTAATTTCTTTCCGAAGCTTACAACAAATTCATTGATAAAATCCATCCATGCTCTATACTTCTTAGACGGAACATTATGGGTGGAGGTATAAAGTCCTGCATTGACAAAATCCTCAGATGTCATCGCATAGCCATACTTCTTCTCAAATTCCTTGAGCGCTAACGGTGTGGTTGTCATTGCATATGAACCCCAGTCAGAGAATGCATCTCTGCAGTTTTTGTCATCCTTCCAGAACCATGCAAGTTGTAGAACATGGAAGTAAAACGAACTACTGTTGTATCTGGATTTTTCTCACACCACTCTGTCATCCACTCTATCATATGAGCCTGTGTCTCTGGGTATCTCGGGTCAACTGCCATCAGATGTTCCTTGTCACCCCAATCATTTGTGATGTGATTATACATGGAAATCTCTTCCCAAAGACGAACTGCAAGGAAGTTTACTGTATAGCTGTGCCATGGTTCTGCACCAGTGATAGTTACTGTTTCTGCCTCAGAATCAAAGCTCCAGCTCTTGATCTCCTCACCTGTGGTGCGGTCAAAACCTGCCAATATTCCAATGCTTCCTCTGACTTATTAAGCTTAAACTGCTGAGTAAAATATCCTTTAATGCTGATCACTACTGTATCAGACTCTGCCATAACAGGCTCGCTCATTAAAAAGTTTTGCTGAAGTTTATCCATATTCTTTTTCGCCCATGCATTATCGGCACGGATTACGCAAATCGTAGAGTAAATACCATACCCTGCCTTTGTAATATCTTCAGAAAGCTTCGTGCCATGCTGTCGCGAATGACGTCTGCTCCCCATTTTTCTGCCATTTTTAATGTCAGGCTCTCAAAACCTGCTTCACCCGGCAGCGTAAAGCTGCCTTTCTTTATTTCTGCCATCTCATCCTCCTTTCCTGAAAGCTCACAGCTTCTCACACTTTCGGTAGTTACCCTTATCATAACCGAAATAATTGATCAATTCTAATCATATTGTTGTCTTTTCTTTGCAGTTTTGACGAAATAGCGTGTCCTTGCCCTTATTTTCACATACATTTTTAACAAAGCAGCTTGGAAGTTTGTTTCATGCTTGCAAGTATCCTTTTTTTCCTTTACAATGAAAGTCAGACAAGCAGCTGTCTGATAAAAAAATAGGTCAAAATTCATTTTAAATTTTAGAAAGGATATATGTATTATGGAAAAAATTGCAAGCTTTCAGGTCAATCATCTTACTCTTGTCCCTGGCGTTTATGTTTCTCGCCGCGACAAAGTTGGAAGTGAAACATTAACAACATTTGATCTTCGCATGACAAGACCAAACAAAGAGCCTGTCATGAACACGGCTGAGGTTCACACACTTGAGCATCTTGGCGCTACATTTTTACGCAATCATCCTGTATGGAAGGATCGCGTCATTTATTTTGGACCGATGGGATGCAGAACTGGATTTTATCTGATCTTAGCTGGTGAATTGGAGCCGATGGACATTATTGATCTGCTTTGTGAAATGTATGCTTTATGGCTGGTTTTGAAGGTGAGGTACCAGGTGCAGATGCGATTTCCTGCGGAAACTATCTTGATATGAACCTGCCTATGGCAAAGTATCTGGCAAAACGCTATCTCGATAACGTGCTGGCAAACATAAGTGAGGCAAATACTATTTACCCTGAATAATTTAATCACAGATACAAAAGGCACAGCCACAATTTCCTTGCGGCTGTGCCTCTTTTATTTTTATTCGTCTTCCTCTTCCGGCTGATTCCAGTTGTGATATACTTCCTGTACATCATCATCGTCATCCAGCATATCAAGAATACGGTTCATAAGCTTTACATCATTATCAGATGTCAGATCAACATAATTCTGTGGAATCATAGTAACCTCTGCGCTTGCCATCGGAACACCAGCCTGCTCAAGTGCCTCTCTTACCTCAGAGAAGCTGTCTGGATCGGTGTAGATCTCGTAGCAATCTTCTTCCTCGGAGAAATCCTCTGCACCTGCATCAAGAGCAGTCATCATCAGCTCATCTGCATCGCCCTCGTATTCTTCCTTATCTCACGATGATCTGACCCTTGCGGTCAAACATGAAGGATACGCAGCCATTTGTTCCTACGTTTCCGCTGCCCTTTGTGAAAGCGTTGCGCACATTTGATGCGGTACGGTTACGGTTATCGGTCAGTGTCTCTACAATGATCGCAGTTCCGCTTGGGCCATATCCCTCGTAAGTGATAGACTCGTAGTTTGCAGCATTTGCATCTCCTGCTGCCTTCTTGATGCTGCGGTCAATGGTATCATTTGGCATGTTGTTTGCCTTTGCCTTTGCAACGACATCACGCAACTTGCTGTTGTTTGCCGGATCTGCTCCGCCTTCCTTTACTGCAACTGCGATTTCACGGCCGATACGGGTAAATACTTTTCCCTTTGCGGCATCGTTCTTTTCCTTCTTATGCTTAATATTGGCAAATTTAGAATGTCCTGACATTTTTAACGCTCCTTTGTGACTTAAAACTATATGTTTGTTTAACTAATTTATCTTATCATGTATTTTTCAATCTTGCAAGTATAATTTGAAAGACCCGCTCTATCTATGTACGGGTGATGTCTAAACTGACGCGCAGTGCCTCGTCTATCTGGCGGATCATATCTTCTTCCAGATGACATACTTTTTCGCGAAGGCGCTGTTTGTCTATTGTGCGAAGCTGCTCTAGTAATACAACGGAATCTTTTACGATACTGCAGCAGCGTGAATCAATTACAACATGCGTTGGCAGCTTTGCCTTTGACATGCGTGATGTAATAGCGGCACAAATCACTGTCGGGCTGTGCCTGTTTCCCATATCGTTTTGTATAATAAGTACCGGGCGGACACCACCCTGTTCAGAACCTACCACAGGGCGAAGATCCGCATAATAAATATCACCTCTACGGATTACCATATATGCACACTCCAATTTCTTTCAGGATATTCTAAGTATTTCCATATTGGAATTTCTTATTCATCCTGACAGATGCTGTTATTGTATGGTATGTGCATATATTGATCATCGCAACAATTTAATGCTGTGCTTTGCACTCCCGCATCTTACTCTGATTACATAAAATCACAGTAATCGTCTTCGTTATAATCCTTACTTCCGACTACTTTGCCGTGGCGGTAATAAACCCTCGGAATACGTTTTCCAAGGTCACACAAAAGTTCATAATTAAAGCTTCCCGCAAGTTCAGAAACTTCCTCGGCGCTCAGCTCATTATCACCGTTTTTTCCAATGACAACTACCTCGTCGCCTTCTTTTGCTTCTGGAATATCACTGATATCTACCATTGTCTGGTCCATGCAAATACGGCCCAAAATCGGCGCTTTCTTTCCATGGATTAAAATGCTTCCCTTATTTGAAAGTGCTCTTGGATAACCATCTCCATAGCCAATTGGAATCGTGGCTACCACAGTTTCATGATCTGTTACAAATGTTGCTCCATATCCGATTGCTGTTCCTGTAGGAACAGTCTTAATATAGGCAATCTCAGACTTTAGTGTTAGTGCCGGTGTGAGCGATACAATATCCTTTCTGACTTCCTCTGACGGGTAATAGCCGTACAGAGAAATACCAATACGAAACATATTGCCCGGCGCATTTGTCATCCAGATGCCTGCTGCTGAATTAGCACAATGGCAGATTGGAGGACAGCATCCTGCCTCTTTTAAGCTCTCTACTATCTTTTGGAAGCGTTTTTGCTGCTCAATAGCTCCCTGATTTTTGATCATATCAGCAGTTGCCATATGAGTAAAAATACCCTCTATACAAATATTCTCCTGAGTTGAAAGCCATTTTACAAAAGGAAGTGCATGCTCTGGTGTCATGCCAATGCGGCTCATTCCCGTATCTACCTTTACATGTACATATGCTTTTTTGCCCATCTTTTTTGCCGTCTCAGAAAGAAGCATTATCTTATCTTCCTCAAAACCGGCATAACGAATTTTATGATCAACCAGATCTGCAAAGCGTTCCGGATGAACATAACCGAGCACCAGAATGGGCTTTGCGATGTTATGGCGGCGCAGATTTAATGCTTCGTCAATTGTGGCTACGGCATAGCCCATACCAGATCATCAATTGTTTTTGCAACTGGGACGGCTCCCAGACCATATCCATCTGTTTTAATAACACCGCAAAGCATTGCCTCTTTTGGAACATTATCTCTAAACGACTCCATATTGGCTCTTATGGCATCCAGATTAACCTCTGCCCAGACTCTGTGATAGTTATGCATATCCTTATACCTTCTTCCTGCTTATTTGTATCAGCACTTTTGATAGCCCATCTGCCAGATCACGCGCGATCATACTGTATGGACTCTTTTCCTTTGCCGCCTCATCACCAGCTGCGCCATGCAGCCAGACACCAAGAACAGCTGCCCTTTCGGCAGACAGCCCCTGTGCGGCAAGCGACGCAATCACGCCGGTCAGTACGTCACCGCTTCCGCCTGTTGCCATACCGCTGTTTCCGGTAAGGTTCAGATATCTGTTTTTTTGTGTTAGAATGACTGTGCGAGCATCCTTGCAGACGCATATACAGCCAAACTTTTTTTGTAATTCTTCTGCAAAATATAGAAGATTTTTAGCTGCCTCTTTCGCAGAGGAGTTCATCAAACGACCAAGCTCACCTGGATGCGGCGTAAGAATCACATTTTCTCCAAGGTATTCTGCATGATCAATATTTGTTCTCATCGCAAGCAGATTTAAGGCATCTGCATCAATAACAATAGGACAATTTTGTGATCTGTTCCACTCTAAGACCATATCCAAAAGCTTTTTTGCTAAGGTATCAGTTGAAAGTCCTGGTCCAATCACAATAGCTTTTGCCTTTGGAAGTACCTCATTTCGCAGATATGCCAGCTGTTCTTCGTCTTCATCTTTTGAAATTCAGAAATTTCTGAAATACAATGGAGCACTGCCTCTGGAAGCAGCTGCTGTAAAACCAGACGATTGCATTTGGGTGTGACAATATCAACAAGACCTGCTCCTGTGCGATAGGCAGCAAGTGCCGACAAATATGCGGCTCCTGCCATGCCGCTGCTTCCTGCAATAATCACAACACGACCAAACGTCCCCTTATTGCCCCACAAACAACGGCTGCCAAGCCAGTCTTTTGCATCAGATTTTTCAAGACAATTAAATGGAAATCCGTCTACATGATAAACGGCTTCATTTGGCATACCTATATCGCATGTGATTGTCTGATCTGATAATGATGCACCTGGATACAGAAACTGACCTACTTTTCCATAGCCAAATGTGATCTGTACATCTGCCTTAACATATGCACCGAGCACCTGTCCGCTTTTTGCGTCTAAACCAGAGCATATATCAACAGCAACACCATATGCACCGCACTTCTTTTTATGTTCGTTCCATTCTTCAATAGCAGCGCGGTAAACTCCACTCACCTTGCGCGACAAGCCAACGCCAAATAGAGCATCCACATACACCTGCGCCGGCACATAAAGATTTGAAAGTGCTGATCTGTATTCTTCTTCATCCTTATCATCTGACTCATAAAAGTATTGCACGGGCAAAATTTCCATTTTGTCTAAAAGTGATTTTGATAGAGCCATTCCTTAGTTGCCTTCTCGATTTGTCCAATAGCAGCGATTCTAACATGAACCAGCCGTT
>ENA-OQIR01000841-OQIR01000841.1-human-gut-metagenome-genome-assembly--contig:-NODE-841-length-12013-cov-1.841242_pt1 | contig 12013 bp, 12 predicted proteins | sample MGYA00242580_ERZ504745 | MGnify/ENA primary metagenome ERZ504745 (study PRJEB26092, sample SAMD00036214) | human gut metagenome | host: Homo sapiens | study: EMG produced TPA metagenomics assembly of... | reverse complement strand
GAAGAGGGAGAACTATGAAAAATAAAAATTACTGGCAGTTTCTGCAGCAGTCAGTGTGGCACTGATGCTGCGTTGCAGACCATGGCTGCAGTGGATCTGAATGCGAAATATGACATCGAGCACCAACCAGATCAGGGATGGCCGGCAGGACGGATATTACCTCAGATACCGGTATCTGATGGATGCAGACACAGGAGTTGTTCTTTATAACAAGGGCGGAGATGAACAGAGATATCCGGCCAGCATTACCAAGATCATGACCTTGCTGGTGGCAGTGGAGAACTCCACCATGGATGAGAAGGTGACCTTTACAGAGACCGGGGTGCGTAATGTTACGGCAGATTCCAGTAATATCGGCACAAAGGTGGGCGAAGTCCTGACTATGGAGGATTGTCTTCATGCTCTGATCATCCAGTCTGCCAATGACGTTGCGGCACAGATCGCAGAGCATATCGGCGGGACAGAGCAGACATTTATCGATATGATGAACCAGCGCGCCAGTGAGATCGGATGTACCAATACACATTTTGCAAATTCCAGCGGACTTCCGGATGATAATCATTATTCTTCAGCACGGGATATGGCGCTGATCTTCAGAGAAGGACTGAAAAATGAAACATTCCGTACGGTTGTGGGCACACCGGACTATATCATCCAGCCTACAAATATGAACAGCCAGCAGAGGATCCTGCATACCCATCATCCTATGTTTGCGCCGGAAAGCGGATTTTACTACGAAGGCTGCATTGGCGGAAAAACCGGAACTACCGTTGCGGCAGGGCATACACTTGTCACAGGAGTGACCAGAGATAATACCACATATATTGCAGTGACCATGCGTGGAACAGAGCTTTCCAATTCCTGTATGGACAGTACGGCTATGTTCAATTACGCATTTGAGAATTTCACAAAAACAGAAGTAAATGGCGGCTATGTATTCCTTCCAAAAGGGGTGGAGCTGAACTCCCTTACCGAGAAGTCAGAGAATACCAACGGGAAAACAGAAACCGGTTACTATTTCGGAGATTATCTGATCGGTACTGCAAGTGTTGCACAGGCAACCGATACACCTGTACCGGAACCGACCGCTGCAGCAGAAGACAGTCAGGAAGCGGACATTTCCGGAACGGAAGCTTCCACAGAAGCAGCAAAGGAAGATAACAGCAAAACAACAGAGAAGAGTACAGCCGGAGAGGACACCAGCGAAAAAAAGAGCATTCCTGCCCTGCGTAAGATCCTTCTTATGCTCATGGCAGTGATGATCCTGATCCTGATCTCCCTTCTTGCGCTCTTAGAATAAAAGAAAAGAAACATCACAAATAAATCAAAACAGAAAAGGAGAACAAAAAAATGGGAAAAATAAAAGTAACACAGTGCGGAGATATTGAAGGATTGAAAGTGATCGAGCCAACTGTATTTGGTGATTCCAGAGGATATTTCATGGAAACATACAATTATAACGATTTCAAGGAAGCAGGCATTGATGTGGAATTCGTTCAGGATAATCAGTCCAGCTCCCGTTACGGTGTTCTCCGCGGACTTCATTTCCAGATCAGCTATCCCCAGGATAAACTGGTACGTGTGGTAAACGGAGAAGTGTTTGATGTTGCGGTTGACCTTCGTGAAGGCTCCAAGACTTTTGGAAAATGGTATGGCGTAGTCCTTTCCGCAGAAAACAAGAAACAGTTCTTTATCCCGAAGGATTTGCTCATGGCTTCCTGGTACTTTCCGAGAATGCAGAGTTCACCTACAAGTGTTCTGATTTCTATCATCCAAACGATGAGGGCGGACTGATCTGGAATGACAAGGACATTAACGTTGAGTGGCCGATCCCGGAAGGCATGGAGCTTATTTTCTCCGACAAGGACCAGAAGTGGGGAAGCTTCGAGGAATATAAGAATCGATAAGGAATTGCAGAATGAAGAAAATATTAGCTTTGCCGGCGGAGCTGTACCAGAATCGAAAGCTGGTTTTAAGCCTTGCAAAAAATGATTTCAAAACAAAATATGCAGGATCCTATCTTGGTATTGTCTGGGCATTTATCCAGCCTATCGTAACGATCCTGGTCTGTATCTGGTTGTATTTCCGTAGGCTGAAGGCCGGAACGGTATCGGATTATCCTTTTGTACTCTATCTGGTATCCGGTATCGTACCGTGGTTTTTCTTCCAGGACGCATTAAACGGTGGAACCAATGCCCTGATCGAATACAATTATCTTGTGAAGAAGGTTGTATTCAAGATCAGCATCCTTCCCATCGTAAAAATCATCTCCGCACTTTTCGTGCATGTTTTCTTTGTGGCCTTTGCACTGATCTTATGTGCATGCTACGGATATACACCAAGTCTTTATACACTGCAGATCATTTATTACTCTGTCTGCACCTTCCTTTTTTGTGCTGGGACTTGTGTATGCTACAAGTGCGATCGTCATTTTTTTCCGTGATCTGACCCAGATCATCAGTATTTTTCTTCAGGTGGGTGTATGGCTTACACCGATTATGTGGGATATCAATATGCTTTCTTCACATCCATGGCTGATCAAGCTGTTTAAGCTGAATCCGATGTACTATGTAGTTACGGGCTACCGTGATTCCATGCTTGGTCATGTCGGGATCTGGAACCATGCTTCATGGACGATCTATTTCTGGGTAGTTACGATCCTGCTTTTCGGACTGGGATCTGTGATATTCAAACGTCTGAAGCCGCATTTTGCAGATGTGCTTTAATTGAATGCGGATGGCGGATATCCGTCTGATCCGGACCGGACAGTTCCCATGGAGGATTTGCTCTGTACGGATAAAAAGCAGAACGGCGGCAGATTGTGAGAGTGAACGATTTACACAAAAGTGAGGTTGAAAATGGCAGAAGATATTGCGATTTCAGTAAATGATGTCAGTAAGATGTACAAGCTTTACGATAATCCTATGGACCGTCTTAAGGAGTCCCTGGGATTATCCAGAAAAAAGAAATATAAAGAGCATTATGCGCTCAACCATGTATCCTTTCAGGTGCATAAGGGAGAAACAGTGGGAATTATCGGAACAAATGGTTCCGGCAAATCCACGATCCTGAAGATCATCACCGGCGTACTTTCGCCCACAGCCGGGGAAATAGCGTAAACGGAAGGATCTCAGCTCTTCTGGAGCTGGGAGCCGGATTTAACGGAGAATATTCCGGACTTGAAAATGTATATCTCAACGGAAGTATGATCGGTTTTTCCAGGGAAGAGATCGATGCCAAGCTGCAGTCTATTCTGGATTTTGCAGATATCGGTGATTTTATCTATCAGCCGGTAAAAACATACTCCAGTGGTATGTTCGTGCGTCTGGCTTTTGCGGTAGCTATCAATATCGATCCGGAGATCCTGATCGTTGATGAGGCTCTTTCCGTGGGAGATGTATTTTTCCAGGCAAAATGTTACCGGAAGTTCGAAGAGTTTAAGGAAATGGGGAAGACCATTCTGTTTGTAAGCCATGACCTGAGCAGTATCGGAAAATACTGTGACCGTGTTGTGCTTCTAAACAAAGGTGAGAGCTTGCAGAGGGTGGCGCTAAGGAGATGGTCAATCTTTACCGTCGTGTACTGGTCAATCAGTATGACGATGCAGATCTGGAAGAAAACACAGACGATGCAGAAAGAGGGACAGGCGACGGAGAACCAGGCAGCCGGAGCAGACGTTTCACTGAAGCACATACCGGAAACGGAAAAGACTATGAAGGACAGCCTGAACCTGAATCCCAAGGTCCTGGAATACGGCAGCAAGCTTGGCGAGATCGTGGATTTTGCCATCCGGGATGATACAGGTATGATCACCAATGTGATCGAAAAAGGCAAGGAATTTTCCGTTCAGATGAAAGTGAAGTTCCAGGCAGATGTCAGCGATCCGATCTTTGCATTTACTCTGAAAGATCTGAAAGGCACCGAGATCACAGGAACCAATACCATGTATGAACATACGCCTCTGAAACCGCAGAAAGCAGGCGATGTCCGTGAGATCACCTTCAAACAGGTGATGCCTCTGGAGGCAGGGGAATATATGCTGTGTCTGGGCTGCACCGGATATAAAGACGGCGATTTTACCGTATTTCATCGTCTTTACGATGTGTGTAACCTGACCGTGATCACAGATAAGAAAGCAGTGGGATATTTTGATCTGTTTTCCAAAGTATCTGTGAAATAAGTGGAGGAACGACTATGGCGGAGTTGAATTTAGATTATTATACGGCGAAGGATCATTATTCCGATGGGGATATCGAGGAAACACTTCTGAAAATGGCGCAGGAAGGAAAATCTTTTGATGACCTGCCGGAGGAAGAGGTGAGTTTTCCAATGGTCTACCATTTTTCAGGGCTGCGGGAGAACATCTTAAACTGGTACCCTCTGAAAAAGGCGGATTCCGTTCTTGAAATCGGAGCCGGATGCGGAGCCATTACCGGAATGCTTTGCCGCAAGGCCGGTCATGTGACTTCCGTGGAGCTTTCCAAACGTCGGGCAGATATCAATTATGCGAGAAACAGGGATAAGGAAAATCTGACGATCATGGTTGGAAACCTGAATGACATGACTTTCCGGAAAAATTCGAACTATGTGGTAGTAAACGGTGTGCTTGAGTATGCCATGAGCTTTACCGAGGGAAAAACTCCTTACGAGACATTTCTTCAGCGGATGGGCGCTTATCTGAAGCCTGAGGGAAGACTTCTGATTGCCATTGAGAACAGACTGGGACTGAAGTACTTTGCCGGAGCACCGGAGGATCACACAGATCTTCATTTTTTCGGGATCAACGGATATCCGGGAAATCAGTCTGTGCGCACCTTTTCCAAGAATGAACTGGGAGAGCTGCTGGAAAACAGCGGCTTTCCTTTTCTGCGCTTTTACTACCCGTATCCGGATTATAAATTTCCGACAGAGATTTTTACAGATGAGAGCCTTTATACCAATTCCTACGGAAGAAGCTATCCTGTATACACAGATAAGACAGCAGATCTTTTTGCAGAAAGTGAAGGCGTAAAGGCATTCGAAAAAGAGAAGATCCTGGACAGCTTTGTGAATTCTTTTCTTGTGGAGGCAGGACGTACCGAAAACCGGGAACCGGAGGAAATCCTTTATGTGAAGCTGAACCAGGAGCGAAAAGAAAAGTTCCGTCTTCTGACCAGGATCGTCCGGGAGAACGGAGAGGTACGTGCAGAAAAAGAGGCTATGGTGCCCCAGGCTGAGGAATTTGTGGAAAAACTGGAAAAAACCGGAACAGAGAGTACCGGATCCGATAAATACAAGAATCTTCCTGCAGGGCAGAAAACGGAAAGATCTCTTATCCGCTCCTTACCGGAAAAACTCTTCACCAGGAAATAGCAGAGCTTGCCCGTAAAGAAGATCTTGAAGAGATCAAGGCCATTCTTAAAAAATTCTATCAGGAATTTTTCGGGGCTCGTCAGGCTGTGGATTACAGGACCGGAGAGTTCCGCGAGGTATTTGGTGATCATCCGGGAAGAAATGATTACGAATGTGTCTGCCCGGCCAATGTGGATCTGATCTGCAGCAACATCTTTATGGGAGAAAAGGAAAATCAGATCATAGATTATGAGTGGATGTTTGATTTCCCTGTGCCTGTGAATTTTATCATGTGGCGCCTGATCCATGAACTGTATACACATATTTCTGAGCTGCCGCGGTTATGCCATGAGGATGAGATGATGGCGGAGTTTGACATCAGCTATACAGACTATGAGATATTTATGAATTGGACTATGCATTTCGTCTATGAGTATGTGGGCTGTGGTTCTCTGATCCCGTTTGAACAGAAAAAAGTGCCGGTTTCCGTAACAGAGCTGGTGAACAGAGAAAGAGAAAAGCACCAGATGCACAGCAAGATGTACTATGATCTTGGTGAGGGATTCTGTGAAGAGCATACACTTTATGCAGAGGGAAAACTTTCCGGAAACCGTTTCCGGGTAGAGTTTGCGCTTTCCGGTATCAAGGGAATACAAAATCTCCGCTGGAATCCTGCAAATGGTCATTTCCTGAAAGTGAGGATAGAGCGTCTGGATTGCGGATGCAGTGCGGAGCTTGTGCCTCAGGGTGTCCATATGAAAGTGGATAACAGTACCACTGCGTTTTTTACCACCGATGGCTTTTATCTTATCGATGTTACACACCCGGAAAATGTGGACAGGATCGTAATAGAGGGAAAACTTGACTGCCTTGAGCTTCCGGATGTGGAAAAACTTCTGGCCTTTGAAAAAGAGCGTGAAGTACGAAGAGAACAGGAGCGTGTCAGAAAAGAGGCTGAACGTGCCGCAAAGCAGGCTGCAGAGGAAGCAGCACGTGCGCAGGAAGAGCCCTTCGTCATCCAGGCAAAAAAGCGCAGGTAAAGAGACTGGTCAAAAAGGTTCTTCGTTATCATACAGAGCCGGCAGCAGTGATGGGGGTGGAGACAACTCCTACCTGTATGGGCAGTGTTGACTTCTTCCATTATGAGAATGGCACCTTAAATGCCATTGGCTGGGCCTTTGATCCGACATTTGCATCTATGGGACAGCCAAGGATCGCATTTTATCAGGGAACACAGAAGCTTCAGGAGGCTTCCTGTACTACGATCTACCGTACGGATGTGGCTAATGCCATTGGAAATCCGGATGCGGAAAGTGCCGGATTTTCTTTCCTGGCAACGGTTCTTGCGCCGGCAGAGACTTCTGTTTTCCTGGAATACGGAACCGCAGCGGATACCGGAAGATTCCTTATCGGAAAGATCCCGGGAACCAGGGATCAGAAAGAACTTCTGGTATACGCTATCGAAGATCCGAAGAGTATCGGAAATCTCCGCCATTTCAAACAGCGTCATGTACGCAGTGCGAGAAAGGCATATCCACAGTCGATCTATCAGCAGAAGGTGGATGTGATCGTGCCGGTTTACAACGGACTGGAGTATTTTGATGCTCTGTTTTCCGGAATTGAAAAGACAAAGGTTCCATATCGTCTGATCATCGTAAATGATAAGAGCCCGGATCCTGAAGTAGGAAAATATCTGGAAAAATACGCCGCAGAGCATGACAATGTGGTGCTTCTTAATAATGAGACCAATATGGGCTTCCTTCCGTCTGTAAACCGTGGATTAAAGATGGCGGAAAATCATGTTGCTCTTGTAAATACAGATGTGGAGGTTCCGGAAGAGTGGCTGGAGCGCCTGATGCTTCCGATCTTTGCAAAGGAAAATATTGCAACCACCACACCGTTTACCACCTGCGGAACCATCTGCAGCTTCCCGGATTTCTGCGGGATAACAAACTGTTTGAGGGAATGCCGCTGTGGGAGATCGATGATGAATTCCGCATGATCCGTCCGCAGTATCCGGCCATGCTACCGGTGTGGGCTTCTGCATGGGTATGAACCTGAAAGCGATCCAGGAGGTTGGCCTTCTGGATGAGGAGAATTTCGGAAAAGGTTACGGTGAGGAGAATGACTGGTGCCAGCGTGCCATAGCTGCAGGCTATGAGAACGTGCATGTGGATAACCTGTTTGTATATCACAAGCATGGTGGAAGCTTCCCGTCTGAGGAAAAGCAGAGACTCCTGAAAGAGCACAGTGAGGCGCTGCTCCGCAAGCATCCGGATTACAACAAGGATACTGCGGATTACTGCAGAAGAGACCCGCTTCGTCCGGTAAGACTTTACGTGGAAATGAAGCTTCTCAACAGGAAGCTGGATGTGCCTACTATTGTGGCCTTTGACCATGATCTCGGCGGTGGTGCCACGGCTTATCTTGTGGAGAAAAGACGTCTGGCTCTGCGGGAAGGATATCGTTTTGTGACCATTCGCTATAATATCGTAAGCAATCGTTTTTACTTTACGTATCAGTATAAGCAGTATGAGATGGAATTTTTTGCAAATGATCTGGAAACTGCCCTTGGTGAGCTGATGCGTGTGGATGAAATCTGGATCAACGAGCTTGTGACCTATCAGAATCTTTACGGAACCCTGGAACGTATCCTGCGTCTTAAGAGAGAGCAGGGGGCGAAGCTCCTTATGCTTCTTCATGATTTCTTTGCCCTTTGTCCGGCAGTGAATCTGATCGATGCAGAAGGAAAATACTGTGGTGTTCCATCCTGTGAGGTCTGTGATAAATGTATTCCGGATAACCGCAGCAATGCCTGCACAGAATACGGAACCGGAACGCTCTGGCGTACAAAATTCCGGGAATTTCTGTCAAACTGTGATGAGATCCGTGCATTTTCCGATGATACGGCAAGGCTGTTCAAGCGTGCTTATCCGGATGTATACAATCTCCATGTGATCCCGCATGCACCCCATTACCTTCCGGCAGTGAAAAAAACAAAAAGACCACAGAGACCTTTAACATTGGTCTTATCGGCGTACTCTGCTACAAAAAAGGCCTGGAAGTTGTGAAGGCGCTTGCGGGATATATCGAAGAGAATGAACTGAATATCCGTCTGAGACTGATCGGTACTTCCGACGAAGAGATCGAAAGTCCGGTATTTTCCCAGACAGGAAGATATACAAGAGAGGAGATCCCAAGACTTACCCTGGAGCAGGATATTGATATGTTCCTGATCCCGTCCGTATGGCCGGAGACCTTCTCCTACACAACCTCGGAAATCATTTCCATGGGATTTCCGGTAGCTGTACTTCCGGTAGGTGCACCTGTAGAACGTGTGAAACGCTATGCAAAGGGCCTTGTTCTGAAAGATGAGCAGCCGGAGAATATTGTGGAAGAGATGATTTCTCTGTGGAAAACTCTCGGCGGAAGTGAACTCCCTGTGGAAAAACGCAGGCTTCTTTTTGTAGGAGAAGAGATTTCCTTTGCCTCCAGATATCGTGTGGAGCATTTCCGGGAGCAGCTGATCCTTAAAGGCTATGCATCGAAGTTTATCCAGATGGATCAGGCAGAGCAGGAAAAGATCGAGGAATATACAGCGATCGTGATGTACCGCTGCAGCAAGCTGATGGAAGCAGAAATGCTTGCCAACCGAGCGAAATCAGCCGGAATCCCTGTTTACTATGATGTGGATGATCTGGTATTTGATTACGAAAAAATTTCCGGACTGCATTTCCTGAAGGGAAGCGAGTACAGTGACTTCTGCACAACTACAGACCGTATCCGCGGATGTATGGCTTCTGCGACGGATATTTTACATCCACGGAGACGCTGGCAGGAGAGATCCGGGCAGATTCCCGGGAAAACCGGTGGTGATCAACCGCAACTGTATGAGTATGGAGATGGAGATCCTGTCTCACGAGGCTGTGGAGCAGACAGACAAGGCTAAAGACCGGATCTATATCGGATATTTAAGTGGTTCCAAAACCCATGACCAGGATTTTGCCCAGGTGGAGGCAGCACTTCTGGAGGTGATGGAGCGCCACCCGGAGGTTTACCTGAAGCTGGTGGGTGTGCTGGATGAATCCGGAATGGAGCCGGTGCAGAACCGCATCGAGAAGCTTCCGTTTATGGACTGGAGACAGCTGCCCGCCGTGATCGCAGGACTTGATATCAATCTGATGCCGCTGGAGAACAGCCTGTTCCATTGGTGCAAATCCGAGAACAAGTGGACAGAGGCTGCTCTTGTAAAGGTTCCAAGTGTCATGAGCCGTAACTGTGAGATGGAATACGTGGTCGAAAACGGAAAAGATGGCTGGATGTGCACCACAAAAGAAGAGTGGGTCAATGCCCTGGAAGCTCTGGTAACCGATGAGAAGGCCAGAAAAGCTATGGGTGAGGCCGCACATCAGAAGGTTATGGAACATTACCTTACAGTAAATACCGGAAAGGATGCAATGGAGGAATTGTTATGCAGCGAGAGCTATACGAAGTAGAAAAGGACAGGTTTGACCTGAAGGACATTTCTCTGTATCACCTTCAGGGGATCTGGCCGAAGAATCATAAGCCGGAAGCCGTTCTTGACGGGGAAAAGCTTCCGGCAGCCATCAGTGCCCAGGAGCGTGTCAGCGCCCTGGAGCGCTTTAAGGATCTGGATCTGGTAAACGGAGAACGTGTGCAGATGGAAATCTGCTGCCGGATCTGGAGGGCAAAAAGAAGCTTGTTGTTTATGCGGTAAAGGGTGAAAAACGTATCCGGTGGTTTTCTGTTTCGGCAGCACAGCTTTACAGGAAACAGGGAAAACCGCAGTACTTTATCGAGAGCATCGAGGTGGAAGCTGGGGAAAAATCTGCCGTGTCCGTGGGTGGGCAGCCTTTAACAGCCCCTGACCATACGCCTGGAGGATCGCAGCCGGAATGAAATCCCCTGCGAGATCACCAGACTGAAACGTGTGGATGTACAGAATCAGTACCAGGAAACAGAGATCGATGAGAAGAGCGGTTTTTTCTTTGAATTCCATTATGACAGTGTGAAGGACTTCTACATTGTATTTGAGGCAGGCAATGTGCGGACACTTCGTCTGGTACATCTGCAGCCACAGAAGCGCCTTGCGGAGAAAGCTGCGGTATATTTCCGTAAGGGAAGCCGTTACATGAAGCTTCACGGAGCAGCAGCCCTTACCGGAAAGGTATTCGGAAAGGTGCTGGACCGTAAAAACCGTCCGGTGGATTATTCCAAATGGATCGTGAAGCATCTGCCGGACAAGGCAGAGCTTGCAGAAGAAAGAAAAACGAAATTTTCCAGGAATCCAAAATTCAGTATTGTGATCCCGCTTTACAAAACACCGGAGAAATATCTCCAGCAGCTGGTAGATTCCATAGAAGCCCAGACCTACGGGAACTGGGAGCTCTGTCTTTCTGACGGAAGCGGAGCAGATTCTCCTCTTACCGATTATCTTAACAGGCTGGAAAAAAGTGATGACAGGATCCGCGTGATCCGCAACGACCAGGCACTTCAGATCGCAGAGAATACCAATGCTGCCATGAAAGCGGCAACAGGGGATTTTATCGTGTTTGCAGATCATGATGATGAGCTGACGCCGGATGCCTTGTTCCGGTGTGTGAAAGCGCTGAATGAGGATCCGGAACTTAAGGTTCTGTATTCCGATGAAGATAAGATGTCCATGGACGGGCACAAATTCTTCCAGCCGCATTTCAAACCGGACTTCAATATTGATCTTTTGTGTACAGTAAACTACATCTGCCATCTTTTTGTCGTAAAAAAAGAGATCGTGGATCAGATTGGAATGCTGAAAAAGGAATTTGACGGTGCACAGGATTATGATTTTGTATTCCGCTGTGTGGAAGCTGCGGGAAGAGAGCAGATCCATCATATCCCCAGGATCCTTTATCACTGGAGATGCCATGAGGATTCCACAGCAGAGAATCCGGAAAGCAAAATGTATGCCTTTGATGCAGGAGCACGTGCCATCAAGGCTCATTATGACAGGATCGGAGTTCCGGTGGAAATCGAAAAGGGTGAATATCTTGGACTTACCGTACAAAATTCCTCTGGGAGGAAAAACCGCTGATCTCCATCATCATCCCCAACAAGGATCACATCGATGATCTGAGGAGATGTATTGATTCCATCGAAGAAAAGGCGACTTACCGCAATTATGAGTATGTGATCGTGGAGAACAACAGTACGGAGGATGAGACCTTTGCTTACTATAAAGAACTGGAAGCATCCAATCCGAAAGCCCATGTGGTGTACTGGGATGGTATTTTCAACTATTCTGCCATCAATAATTTCGGAGCTGCCCATGCTAAGGGTGACTATCTGCTTCTTCTCAACAACGATACGGAGATCATCAGCCCGGACTGTCTGGAGCAGCTTCTGGGATACTGTATGAGACCGGATGTGGGAGCTGTAGGAGCGCGGCTCTATTATGAGGATGATACCGTGCAGCATGCAGGAGTAGTCGTTGGTTTCGGCGGCATTGCGGGACACTGCTTTGTGCAGCAGAAGAGAGACGCTACCGGATACTGCCACAGGATCATCTGTGCCCAGGATTACAGTGCTGTAACAGCAGCCTGCATGATGGTGAAGCGTGAGGCCTTTGATAAGGTTCACGGATTAAGCGAGGAATTTCAGGTTGCCTTTAATGACATAGATTTCT
>ENA-OQIR01000838-OQIR01000838.1-human-gut-metagenome-genome-assembly--contig:-NODE-838-length-12026-cov-2.577612_pt1 | contig 12026 bp, 17 predicted proteins | sample MGYA00242580_ERZ504745 | MGnify/ENA primary metagenome ERZ504745 (study PRJEB26092, sample SAMD00036214) | human gut metagenome | host: Homo sapiens | study: EMG produced TPA metagenomics assembly of... | reverse complement strand
CCGTAAGCGTGCAACACAAGCGATTGGTATGCGATGTGACAAAGGGACTGTCCCTTTGTCACATTTTTGTATGAGGGGAGGTGTTGATATGGATGAGAACAAGATGGGTGGCGCGAGTATGCGCACTATGCCGAGATGTCGGTCGAGGAGTTGGCGCGCGATTGCGAGGTGCAGGTGTTTCGCGCGACGGGCCCGGGTGGGCAGGGCGTGAACACGACGGACTCAGCGGTGCGCATGAAGCATATCCCTTCGGGGATTACCGTGACGGCGCGCGAGAGCCGCAGTCAGTTCCAAAACCGTAGCAGCTGCTGCGTAAGCTGCGCGCTGAGCTTGAGCGTCGTGGACGTCCGCCGCGCCGACGCGTAAAGACCAAGGTGCCTCAGCGCTCTCGCCAGCGCAGGCTCAACGACAAACACTTCAACGCCATTAAAAAGGCCAACCGACGCAAGCCGGGCAGCGACGAATAGCCTCCTCGTAAGTTGCGGTGAAATAGGGATTGTTTTGCGGCACTTGCTGCATAAACAGTCCCTATTCACCGCAACTTAGGTTGGGTTAGCGGGTGGGGCGCCAGACATGGAGGGCGCCGGCGAGGATGTCGACCTCGATGCGCGAGGCGACGATGGGCTCGCCGTCGGCTTGGATGGGGTAGTCGGGCTCCTCAAAGGTGAGCTCGGCATGGCGGCAGCGGCGCATGCGAACCGGTGGCAACTTGGTATGGTGGCCGTCTTTGGCCGAGAGGAACATAGGCAGGCAATCGCGCGAGGGACGGGGCCGCATGCGTAGCAGACGTCGAGCATGCCGTCGCAGGGGTCGGCATCGGGCAGATGCGATAGCCCGAGCCATACGTGGGGCCCAGCTGAATCGCATGATAATCGCCCTCACGCGCTCGGCGGGCGCCCCGTCAAAGCTGACTGTCATGAGGTAGTTGCGATAGCGCGGGCCAAACTGCTCCAGACCCGAGAGGGTGTAGAGCGGCGCGCCCGTCAAGCCGGTCTTTTTGCGCAGCTCGGTGGTGCCCAGGCCGATGGCGGCATCGATGCGACCGAAAGCGTCTGGTCGTAGTACACAACGGAAGCCTCGCCGCTGCCGTTTGCGGGGTTCCATGAGCGAATGCGCCCGATGTCCTGACGCTGCAGCTCGCAGGTGAGCAGCGCGCCAAAATCCTTACCGGAGAAATCATCGATACCGAGCGTTTGGGCAAAATCGTTGCCGGAGCCTACGGGCAGGACGGCAAGAGCGGGCCGGACCGCCTCATCCTGTGTCATAAGCCGTTGACGACCTCGTGGATCACGCCGTCGCCGCCGAGTGCGATAACGGTACGATAGCCCTGAGCCTGTGCGGCAAGCTCCTTGGCGTGTCCCATGTGCTCGGTTAGCACCAGATCAAACTGGGATGCGCGCGCGGTCATGTCCAAAAAGCGCTGCAGGCGCTCAGCGACCTCGCGCGCCGCACCCGACTGGGCGGCAGGGTTGGCGATTATGAGCGTGCGACCAAAATCAGTTGCGTGCATGGGGCGACTCCTGGCGTATGACGTGACGGTGCGGTCGCGCTCAGGTCGAATTGCCCCCGATTGTGGCTGCACGGCGAATACTAACGTCTACTCTATCAGGTCGTTGTGGCGCTCGATAGCATCCGCTACCGTACCGCCCTCATCCACAATAAGCGAACGGCGTTTAGGCGAGACAATGCGCTGCGCGGGATATACGCCGCGGTGGCCGCCGACAAGATAGCTGATAAACGCCACGATCACGAAGAAGCCGGCTGCCGTGCCGTGGAACAGGTCGATGGCCATCATACAGGTGGTGATGGGCACGTTAAGGCCGGCGCAGAAAACACCGAGCATGCCCAGCGCCGCCAGAAAGCTGGGGTCGATACCGACGAGGCAACCGATCCAGCCGCCGAGCGCCGCGCCGATGCCAAACAGGGCGTGACCTCGCCGCCTTGGAAGCCCGCACCCAGGGTAAGCGCCGTCACCACGAGCTTGATGGCTGCGTCGGCAAGGGTCGTGTTACCGGCGAACCCGGCGCCCGAGAGCCAGGTGGCAAGGCCGGCATACTTCCAGGCGTCGAGCATCGCGTATGCCGCGAGCACCACGAGCGCGCCCACGAGTGCGCGAGCAAGGTAGTTGGTGATAAAGCGACCGTACAGGCTTTTGACGTTCGAACCGACCAGGCAAAGAGGCGTGCCGTCAGACCGAAGATAATGGCGCTGATAACAACGATGGCAACCGTCCGTGGTGTCATGTTGGGAACGCTGGCGATGACATTCGCTTCGTACTCGGTACCCAGGGCGAGTGATGTAAAGTAGCCGGTAAACGAGGCGACCAGACAGTAGATGCCCGCGGTGTAGTCGATCTTGCCGATAAAACACATCTCCATGCCAAAGAACGCGCCGGCAAGGGGCGAACCGAATACGGCGCCAAAGGCCGACGAGATGCCGGCGAGCATGAGGTCGTGGTGGTCATGCTTTTTGAGGTGGGCGAGGCTCGAGATGTTGCTGGCGATGGTGCCGCCAATCTGTACCGCGGCTCCCTCGCGACCGGCCGATCCGCCCGTTAGGTGCGTGAGCGTGGAGCAGACGAAGGTGAGGACGGCCATGCGCATATGGATGAGACGTGTGCCAGAGCGGAGTCGATGACCAGGTTGTTGCCTCGTTTGGCGGCAAGGCCGTGGTTTTTGTACACCCATGCGGTGGCAACGCCCACAACAGGAAGCAAGGCGTAGACCCATGCATGTGCTCGCGATAGTCGGTCGCGATATTCAGCGAGGCCAAAAACGCCCAAGCGCAACGCCCATGGCGAGCGAGACGATGACGACGAGTACGAGCAACTTAGCGCTCGCGAGTAGGTTGCGGGCGTTGCGGAGTGTGTCGGCAGCCAAGAGATGCTCGGAGCGGGTGAGCTGTTGCCTGCCTGCCATGATGACGTCGCTAAGGGAGAAAAGGCCGCCGTCGTCGAGCGGCTGGGAATGATCCTGCGCCTCGTTTGCGCTTTCGGGTTTGTCGTTATGAGCCATATGTTCCTCTTTTAGGTTGTAACGCAAGCATTATAAAACGCGGTAAACGCGACGAGCCGGTGGGTTGGTTTCCATTCTGTTTCGCGGCCTGCAACCGACAGGTGTATTTGCGGGTACAGGCCGAGTCGCGGTCGTGCGTCGGGGGATTATACTGAGACAAGCATAAAGAATCGGCGCTCCTGTTGTGCGCCGTGGCATTAAGAGGTGCATATGGCAGAGAAACTCATTCCGCTGGAGGACGCGCAGTCGATTGTTCTGTCGCATGTTGTTCCGACGGATCTCATCGAGATTCCCGTGTGGCAGGCCGCCGGTCTTCCCTTGGCCGAGGACGCGGTGCCGATATCGACATCTCGCCGTTTGCCAACAGCGCTATGGACGGATATGCCGTGCGCTCGGCGGACTTGGTGCAGGCGTCTGGCGAGGCGCCGGTGACGCTCGACGTTATCGGACACGAGGCCGCGGGCCATGTGTTTGAGGGCGCAATCGCCCCGGGCGAGGCGGTCCGCATCATGACGGGTGCGCCGGTGCCCGAGGGTGCGGATGCCGTGGTGAAATACGAGATTGTCGAGGTGCTTGACGGCAATGGCAACGAGGCTCACGCGTGAGCTTCTCGGCGCGGCAAGGTAGGGAGAACGTTCGCTCTGCTGCCGAGGAGGCCCATGCCGGCGATGTTGTGATGCACGCCGCGAGGTCGTGGCTCCGGCCGGCGCGGCTGCTGGCAAGCGCCGGATACGCGAGCGTGAAGGTGCACGCTGCCCACGTGTGGGCCATCATCTCGCTGGGCACGGAGCTGGTCGCGCCGAGTGAGCTGCCGGCGCGTGGTCAGATTCGCGATTCCAACTCCTCGGCGCTGATGGCCGAGGCACTCGATGCCGGCGCCGAGCCCGTGTTCTACGGCATTGCGCCCGATGATGAGCAGGCGATCGCCGAGCTGGTGCATCATGCCGTGCAGGAGTGCGATTTTGTCATTACGAGCGGTGGCGCCTCGGCGGGCGACTACGACTATGTGACGGCGCTCGTCCGGCGCGAGGGCGAGGTACTGTTCGATCGCATCTCGATGCGTCCCGGCAAGGCCATCACGTTTGGCCTGCTTGGGGGCAAGCCCTACCTGGGGCTTTCGGGCAATCCAGCGGCGGCGTATGTGGGCTTTGAGATGCTCGCGCGCCCGGCGATCCGCAAGATGCGTGGTTTTGCCGAGGGGCGCGTCCCGTGCAGCAGGCGACGCTCACACACGGCGTGAAAAAGCGCCAGGACCGACGCTTCTTCGATCGCGCCACGGTTTTGCGCGACCCCGAGACCGGTGAGCTGTTGGTGACCGAGGCCAAGACGCAGAATTCGGCGCTGCTCGGCACGATGCAGCGGGCCAACTGCCTGCTGCGTATTGACGAAGGACCGTGCGAGCTCAAGGCGGGAGATGTCGTGGACGTTGTTCGCGTCGACCTGCCTGAGGGAACGGTGCTATAGGAGGATCGCTATGGAGTTGAAGATTTCAATCGTGACGTGCTCGGATACGCGCGATCTTGCTCAGGACGAGGCCGGAGCCGCACTCGAGGAACTCATCGAGGCGCAGGCTGGACGGTCGCCTCACATGTGGTCGTGCGCGACGACGTCAGCGAGATTGGTGATGCCATTGTGGAAGCCGCCGATGAGTGCCACGCCAATGTCGTGCTCACCTGCGGCGGCACGGGGCTTTCGATGCGCGATGTGACGCCCGAGGCGACGCGTGCCGTTTGCGACCGCGATGTGCCGGGTATTGCCGAGACAATCCGTGCGTACTCGATGACCAAGACGCGCCGCGCCATGCTCTCACGCGCTATTTGCATGCAACGAGGTCATACACTTGTCGTAAACTTTCCCGGTTCTACGAAGGCCGCCTGCGAAAGCTGGGAGGCCGTGAGCGACCAGCTGGAGCATGCGGCCCAGATGACGGCGGGCGGCGGACATACCAACTAAGCGGCTTACCTGCGGCGGAGCGACCTTACGGGCTGCTCCGCCTTTGTTTTCCGCCGAAGCGACGCCGAGGTGTACGCTAACTCGAAACTATATTCTCTGGTGAGAATAATTTCTCACTATCATTATTCGCGCAGAAGTATAATCTGATTGCAGATTAAAGCCCGCGGTGGGGTGCCCGGGCATAAGGTCCGAAAGGGTTGAATATGTTCGATTTGGTTTCTCGCCGCGGTTTTGTCTCGCTTTCTGCTGTCGCCGCTGCCGGCCTTGGTCTTGCTGGCTGCTCGGGCAGCAAGACGTCCGAGCCGGCCGGATCCGATGCCGGCTCCGCCAAGGCCTCTTCCAAGAAGGAAACCGTCGAGCTGCAGGTCTTTGCCGCTAACTCCCTCGAGAAGGCCCTTCCCGAGTCCAGGAGCTCTACACCGACCAGACCGGCACCACCTTCGCCGACACGCAGTTCAAAGCGTCTGGCGACCTTGTCGAGCAGATGCGCGCCGGTGCCACGGTCGACGTGCTCATCACCGCTTCCAAGGGCACCATGGATGACGCTGAGACCGCCGAGCTCGTCGGACGCCGGACACGCGTGAGGACATGTTCGTCAACGACCTCGTGATCATTCGCGCCGAGGCTCCGACACCAAGATCGAGGCCATCGCTGACGTCGCGAATCTGGACGGTAAGATCGCCATCGGCGACGCCAAGACCGTTCCTGCCGGCAAGTACGCCAACCAGGCGCTGGCTTCCGTGGGCCTTTATACCGGCACCGAGGGCGACGATGGCGAGTATGCTCCCGAAATCGCCGACAAGGTCGCGCTGGCCGATAAGGTGGGCACCGCCGCCGCTTATGTGTCCACAGGCGACTGCGTGGCCGGTTTTGTCTACAGCTCCGATATCTTCCGTTACGACGGCATCGAGGAGGCCTTCGTGTGCCCCGAGGATTCGCACAAGCCCATCGTGTATCCGGCGCTGTCGCCGATGGCTCCGAGCATGCCGACGAGGCCAAGGCGTTCATCGACTTCTGCCTGACCAACAAGAAAGCTCAGAAGATTTGGGCTAAGTACGGCTTTGAGCTTTCCGCGTAGTGCGGCTTGGCGTGATAATTCCATCGTTTTGTGTTTCACTCCGTCCTTGTATTCGCTTGGAGCTTTTCGTGCTTAATAGATTCCGCATGCTTGTCGCCTGTGCTTTGACCTTCGCGCTTTGCTGGGTGCCGGGATTTGCGTTTGCTGGGGACGCCGAGGACGGGGCCCAGGTTGCTGCGACCGCTCATGGGCTTTCCTATGGAATCGAGCGTTTTGAGCGGTTGGCGAAGGGGACCGCTCGTGCCATGGAGGGCCAGCCTGAGGGCTACCGGTTTCCCGTTGACGAGGATGTGGACCTTGTAGTGGTGCCTGCTGCCGATCGCGTTGTGGTGTGGATATCGCCCAAGGCGGTCGAGAGGTATGGATTGGATCCGCAGGACAACGAATGCGTATCGGGTCTCAAGGCCCTCGTCTGTGAGCTTGACAGTGCAAACTGCATGGGAGGTGCGCAGCTAGGCACGTGGATCTTCCTTGGTATGTCACGGCGGAAACAACGTTTGAAGCTGGCGGGTATACCTATGGCTTTGACGAGCGCGTTGCGGATGGGGACCGCTATGTGGTGATTGCATCAGCCTCGGGTGATGCCAAGGGCGGCGCGCGTTGGCTTGATAGCGCTCAAATGGTAGAGGCATCGTCTGTCGTGCTGCGGGATGAGCAGGGGCCCTTGACCTCTCTGGCCTCCTTTTTGGGCGACATCGACTACCGACCGTTTTGGGTGTCCATAAAAACGAGCGGCCTTGCCCTGCTGATTTCCTTTGCGCTGGGCCTGTTTGCCGCGTGGAAGACCATGGGTACCTCGAGTCGCATCAAGGGCCTGCTCGACTCGGTCTTTACCATTCCCATGGTGCTGCCGCCCACGGTCTGCGGCTTTCTGCTCCTCATGCTGTTTGGCCGCTCGACCGGGGTCGGTCGGTGGCTTATTGCTCGCGGCGTCTCGATCGTCTTTACCTGGCCCGCGGCGGTGATCTCTGCCGTGGTGGTGTCGTTCCCCCTGGTCTACCGTACGGCGCTCGGAGCCTTCGAGAGCCTCGACACGCAGATGCTCGATGCGGCGCGCACACTGGGCTGGTCCGAGCGTCGCATCTTTACCAAGCTTATGATGCCGCTCGGCTGGCCCTCGATTGCCGCCGGCACGGTGCTCGCCTTTGCCCGCGCGATGGGCGAGTTTGGCTGCACCCTGTTCTTTGCGGGCAACTATGCCGGCATTACGCAGACCATTCCGATTGCGATTTACTTTGAGTGGATGGGCGGCAACACGTCGGTGGCGCTCTTTTGGGTCATCGTCGTAATTGTGTTCAGTTTTCTGGTCATTCTGTTCATCAACATGTACACCGCGCATTCGCAAAAGTATCGCGAGCGGGGCCTTTCCCGTGCGGAACGCAAACAGGCCAAGCCGCTGGGCGGCCAGACCGATTCGCTCGACCCAGTCGGCGGCGATGCGCTGCGTATCGATCGCGAGGCATTGGCTGAGCTCATGCGCGATGAGCCGCTATGCAGGGAGGTCGATAGGTCATGTCACTCGTTCTGGATATTAAAAAGCGCTATCCGGAGTTTATGCTCGATATGCAGCTTGAGGCCGGCGAGGAGCGTGTGGCGCTGCTTGGTGCCTCGGGCTGCGGCAAGAGCTGCACGCTGCGCTGCATTGCCGGTGTGGAGACGCCCGACGAGGGCAAGATCGTCGTTAACGGCGTGACCTTTTTTGACTCGGCGGCGGGCATCAACCTGTCGCCCCAGGAGCGAAAATGCGCCCTGCTGTTCCAAAACTATCAGCTGTTTCCCAACATGACGGTGGCCGATAACGTATGTGCGGCGTAAGGACGCGGGCGACGCCGCGGCGCGCAAAAGCTTGCCGAGCGCTATCTGGCATTTTCGGTCTGGCCGATTTTGCCGAACGCTATCCCGCGCGGCTCTCGGGCGGGCAGCAGCAACGTGTGGCGCTTGCGCGCATGGTGGCGGCGCATCCGGGCATCTTTATGTTCGACGAGCCCATGAGCGCGCTCGATTCCTATCTTAAGAGCGCGCTCGAGCAGAACATGCTCGACCTGTTCGATGTGTGCAACCGCACCGTCCTCTACGTGAGCCACGATATTGACGAGGCATGCCGCCTGTGCAAGCGCATTTGCGTGATGCATAACGGACATTTGGAGGAGATCGGCTCCGTCGAGGACGTGGTCCGCCGTCCGCAGACGCTGGCGGCGTTGCGCCTGACGGGCTGCAAGAACACAACGCCGGGCGCGCAAGGTCGGCGACGAAGAAGTGGAGGCCCTCGACTGGGGCATGACCTTTAACGTGGGTCGCGCGGTCCCCGATAATGTGGCGTACCTGGCATTCGGGCAAGCTACTTCCATGTTGACAACCGTGTCGAGCGTGGTCGCAACAGCTATGACCTGCATGTGGCCCGCGTGAGCGATTCGCGTTTTGAGCGCCTGGTGCTGCTGGACGTGCCGCGCGCCGATGCGCCCACACGTCTGCAGTGGAAGGTCAACAAGGTGGGCGTGCCTGTCGACGAGCTGCCGCAAGCAGGCGAGACGCTACGCATGCACTTCGATGCGAGTAAGATCCATTTGGTTTGTCGATAGCGCCGGGTAATGCCGTCGGGGATATAAGCCTCGGCGGCTTTGTCTTGCCGTTCGCCGAATGATGGATGACAAGCTCTTATCAACACAGATAATTATTTATTAAACGACGGCACACGACGCTGTCGTACGCATGTCGGCGGTGTTCGTCTGGACGACAACCGTTGATATAGTTACCTTCGACGAGAAAAGGAGGGTGCGCCGGTGCTGCAGATGACATATTCGCGTCGCGTTGCCGCGCGCGCCCTGTATATGGCTCGGAGCCGCATATGAGCAGGTATGTTCACGGCTCCGGGAGAGGCGACGCACAACTAAATAATCGACCGCAAAGCGGTTCCCCAAAATTCCAGGTTTGAGCACGGCTGGGTTTTCGCCACCCACCGTGCAGAAATACCGTAGCTATTCATTTTTGGTTCGAGAGGGGAACCGTCATGGCTGAAGAATTCGATTTCCATCCGATGTGGGAGAGCCTCGGCATGAATCTTGCCGACCACGACATGCTGCTGGGCGCCGTGGGCCAGATGTACGGCGACATGTTCCTGACGCAGAACAATCGCCCCAAGTCCACGTCCTACCTGGATTTTGTCGCCACCAACATCCACAGCGGTCGTATTAAGGAGATGCTCGACAAGAAGGAGGCCGGCGAGGCCACCAAGATCGTCGGTTCGTTCTGTGTGTACGTGCCCGAGGAGATCGTGCTTGCCTGCGACGGCATCCCCGTGGGCCTGTGCTCGGGTGCCGACTGGGCAACCGACAAAGTCGAGGAGCACTTGCCGCGCAACACTTGCCCGCTCATCAAGAGCTTTGCCGGCTTTAAGCTGGGCGAGGTCTGCCCCTACATTGAGTCGAGTGACCTGGTGGTAGGCGAGAACACCTGCGATGGCAAGAAGAAGGCCTACGAGTTCTTTGCAACGCAAAAGAACATGTACGCCATGGATATTCCCAACGTGCACGACGAGTCGACGCTCGTGACCTGGAAGGCCGAGGTCAAGAAACTCGCCGCCAAGATCGAGGAAGAGTGCGGCGTCACGATTACGTCCGAGCGTTTGAAGGCTGCCATCCACGCCGTCAATGAGAAGCGTCGCGCCCTGCAGCGTCTGGCTGCGACCCGCGCTGCCGATCCGGCGCCCATCAGCGGTCTCGATAGCCTGCTGACCGTCCAGGCCGCCTTTATGGATGACACGCCGCGCCTGACCGGCGCCATCAACGAAATGGCGGCTGAGTGCGAGCAGCGCGTTGAGGCCGGCGAGGGTGTGGCGCCCAAGGGCACCAAGCGCATCCTGTACACCGGTACGCCCATGGCCGTGCCCAACTGGAAGCTGTTCAACCTCATCGAGAAGGCCGGCGGCGTCGTGGTGGGCGAGGAGTCCTGCACGGGCTCGCGCTACTACAAGGACCTGGTCGACGAGTCCGGTGAGACGGTTGATGAGATGCTCGACGCCATCGCCGAGCGCTACTTTAAGATCAACTGCGCCGTCTTTACGCCCAACGACCAGCGTATGAAGGACATTGTCCAGATGGCCAAGGACCTGCATGCCGACGGCATCGTCGACGTGGCCTTGCAGTTCTGCGCGCTCTACGAGATGGAGTCGTTTGCCGTGGAGAAGGCCGCCGAAGAGGCCGGCATCCCGTTTATGCACATCACGACCGACTACGCCGGCGAGGATGCAGGCCAACTGCAAACCAGGATTGAGGCTTTCTTGGAAACCATTTAGGGCTATCCGGTCCAGCGGCTTCCCCAAGCACCCGATCTTGCCGTTCAAACCATCGCTTGCATACCAAAGTACGCGGCGCTCCTCTTTCACGGCAACCTCGGGCACCTGGGAAAGCCGTTTCCTTGGTTGGTTAAAAGGTTTGTTAAGGAGTTATATGTCGGAAAATATTGAGCAGCCGTTGCCGTCCACGTTTGAGGAGTTCAACGAGCAACGCAAGGCGGCGTTTATTCGCGTCAAGGATTATAAGCAGGCGGGTAATCGCCTGGTCGGCTTTTTGTGCAGCTATACGCCGCTCGAGATTATCGATGCCGCGGGCGCTGCGAGCGTGGCGCTGTGCGGCACGTCCGACGAGGTGATTCCCGAGGCCGAGAAGGTGCTGCCGGTAAACCTGTGCCCGCTCATCAAGTCTACGTATGGTTTTGCCTATTCGCAAAAGTGCCCGTTTACGTACTTTAGCGACATGATCATCGGTGAGACCACCTGCGACGGCAAGAAGAAGATGTACGAGCTACTCAACGAGCTCAAGCGCACGCACATTCTGCATCTTCCGCAGGGTCGCGATCGCGCCTATGAGCGTGAAGGCTGGTACGAGGAGTGCCGTCTGCTCAAGGAGGAGCTCGAGGGTTTCTACGGAATCACGATTACCGACGATGACCTGCGCGCTGCCGTCCGTCGTCGCAACCGCTTGCGTGCGGCCCAGCTCGACATGTTTGCTCTGCAGGCCAACCAGCCGGCGGCCATGAGCGGCGTCGACCTGATGAGCACTATGTTCGCCGGTACGTTTAGCTTTGATATCGAGGCCTATACGCAGCAGCTGGAGCAAAAGGTTGTCAAGCTGCGCGAGGCCTACGACGCGGGCGAGCGCCCGGTTGCGGCGGATGCCAAGCGCATTCTGATCACCGGCTGCCCGGTGGGCGGCGTGATCAACAAGATCGGTCGCACCATCGAGTCCAACGGCGGTGTGGTCGTGTGCATGGACGACTGCTCGGGCGAGCGCACGGCGGCATGATGATCGACCCGGACGCGCCCGACATCCTGCGCGCCATCGCCGACCGCTACCTGGACATCAACTGCTCGGTCATGACGCCAAACGACGGTCGTATGGAAAACACGCTGGCCATGTGCGAGAAGTATCACGTCGATGGCGTAGTGGAGAGCGTGCTCCAGGCGTGCCACACCTTTAACGTGGAGAGTGCGCGCATGCAGGAGCAGTCGAGGGTGCGGGCATTCCGTATATGAAGATCGAGACCGATTACAGCAACGGCGACATGGGTCAGATCGAGACTCGCATCGCCGCCTTCATCGAAACCCTCCAGCTTTCTCAGGCACCGATCTTGCCCCTCAAACCGTCGCTTGCGTACCCAAAGTACGCTGCGCTCCTCTTTCGGGGCAATCTCCGGCACCTGAGAAACCTAGAGCTAAGGCGCCTGAACGCGCCGCTACCTTTGATGTTTAGATTGGGAGAGGGCCATGGTAGGGATCGGGATCGATATCGGGTCTACGGCGCTAAGGCCGCTGTGGTCGATGGGGAAGGTTCGGTGGCATGGACGTGCGTGCAGCCAACCGGGTTCTCCTCGGTTGATGCGGCCGAGCGCCTGCGCGGCGAGCTTGCCGCGGCTGGCTAATGACGTGCTGCCGACGACGTGCGCGTGATCGCGACTGGCTACGGCCGTGTCGCCGTGCCCTATGC
>ENA-OQIR01000837-OQIR01000837.1-human-gut-metagenome-genome-assembly--contig:-NODE-837-length-12036-cov-1.883701_pt1 | contig 12036 bp, 14 predicted proteins | sample MGYA00242580_ERZ504745 | MGnify/ENA primary metagenome ERZ504745 (study PRJEB26092, sample SAMD00036214) | human gut metagenome | host: Homo sapiens | study: EMG produced TPA metagenomics assembly of... | reverse complement strand
AACGGAAGCCTCTGCGGTGATCACTGCACCTACTTTAACGACGGCCTGGGACGCATGGTGATGATCGTCAGCGACGGCATGGGCAGCGGCGGCCGCGCGGCGGTAGACGGCGCTATGGCCGCAGGAATTTTTAGCCAAGCTGGCGAAGGCGGGAATCAGCTTTGACTGCGCTCTGCGGATCGTCAATTCCGCTTTGCTGGTAAAGTCTGGAGACGAATCGCTGGCAACCTTAGATGTGGCCAGAGTGGATTTGTTTTCCGGTAAGGCGGAATTCTGCAAGGCCGGGGCAGCGGTCTCTTATGTGGTGAGAAAGGGAAAAATCCACCGGGTGGACCTGCCATCCTTACCCGCCGGAATTTTGACGGAAATCAGCTTCGCCAAGGAAACCTATCAGCTTCAGGAGGGAGATCGGCTTCTGATGATATCCGATGGCGTTTTGACGGAAGGGGATGCCTGGCTGGAGGGAGAACTTCTCACTTGGGAGGATCAGGGAGAGGAGGAATTCGCCCAAAGGATTGTGGAATTAGCCAGGGAGAAAAGAAAGGACGGGCACGACGATGATATTACGGTTTTGGCGGCTACCATTCAGATCCTTCCTTAAACATCAGTTTTGGCCAGTAGCTTTGGCCAGCAGGCGGTTAGCCGGTAAAACAGCGCGGGCGGTGTTTTCTGTAATGAGAAAAATGGACTGGAGTGACTGAGGCTCTACATTGATTGTTCAGGCCCTGGCGGCAGCATGCCGGCACTCATCTGAAAAGCAACAGGCCCGGAACCATTCGGCTCCGGGCCTGTTTTCTTGTTCAGGAAGAGGCTCCCCGGCAAAACCAAAAAACAGGAGAAGATAGAAAAGGCCTTGGCAGATCAATAGGTTCAAGCCAGAGCGGGATAAAAGTAGCCTGTTTCTCAATAAAAAGATTTAGGAGAGATGGAGAAAATAAAAAATTGCGGTAAGCATGAAAAACGATCAAGGCTGGCTGATTTACCAGCTGTAGGACGGGCGATGGGGAGATATTTTTAAGCCTCCCGCTGGTTTACGAACAAATTTAACCATTGGGCAGGCAGCCCGGCTCAGCCGGTGAATAGGACGTTCGCCCGCAAAAGCACCCGCGGCGTAAGCCGGGCAGCGCAAGCTGACAGCGGCAGGAAATCACCGGAGCTGTCATTAGCAAAGCGGCTGCCTTTCTGGAAGGCAAGCAAGCGCCGCAACGGAAATAAATTCAGCGTGCCCTGAAACGCCTGACGGGATAGCCCTGATAGGATCAGCTTGAGCACCGGCTTTTACGGGAAAGCTGTGGCATTATGGCTCTGCTGAAGGGCAGCCTGTTTATAGCTGCGGTAAGAGTTCGGGCTGGGGCCTTCGCCGTCCGGCTTTGGGATGTCCGCCGGCCGGGGCTTCAAGCTTCATCGTATTCGGCAAGACCAGAGCCTCTAGCGGCTTAGGTTTCTGGAGATTTTACGCAGCACCCAGCTTAGATACAAGACGAAAAACAGGCAGATGAGGAAAGCCGGCGCTAACCCATAAAGGCCCCTGTATTGCTGAAAGGCGGCGTGTACGGCCATTCCTACGGCTGCACCAATCAGTCCAAGCAAGGCTATCAGGAAACAGGCAAGAACAGCGTTTCGCACCCGCCTGTTTCTTCGGGTTAGGCTGTCCTGGTCGGTAAAGGATTCCGGACGTTCCCCCGTATATTCCTTTCTCCAGATAAAGCAGCTTGCCATTTGGCCCATAAATTCCCAGCCAAACTGCTGATAAGTGGCTTTATAATCTTTTTTTGGAAAAGCGTTCAGGTCAAAGACATACCGGTACTGTTTGGGTTCCGTTTTGTGGAAGGTCATCCGGATAGAATCCCATTGGCGGATCCGCTGAAGATTCCAGCCTTGCTTTGCCAGCGTTTCCAGCCAAGCTTCATAGTCCGCGGGAACAACCCAGCGATAAGCGGAAACCAAACGGTTTTCGTGTTTTTCATAGCAATTCCTCCGCAAGCTTTGATAGCGCTATAATACGCCGGGCTTCTTCTCTGAGCAGCTCCTCTCCGAGCCCGGTGATGAGATACTGCTTTTTTCGGTCGATTTCCCGGGTGGGACGGATCAACCGGTCTCTTTCCAACTTTTGCAGGGTTTGATAAATAGTGCCGGCCCCAAGCACAATACGGCCCTGGGTAATTTCCTTTACATGGAGCATAATCCCATAGCCGTGGCGCTCCTGCCGAAGAGAGGAAAGAATATAAAACATGGTTTCGCTCATGGGAAGGAGCTTCTTTTTTAAGCCGTCCGCCGTCAAATGATCACCTCCCGGCCGGAAAGTATTTGATGGTACTCCTTATAAGCGATACAGCCGATAGCCCGAGTTCGTCCAACAGTGGCCGTCTCCCGTATCTGTCTTAAGAACGCCGGGGTTTATTCCGGCTGCGGCTCCTGCCCCACAGCACGCGGCAGGCTCCTTTTTTCCAGAGGGGCACTCTTACCGCCTCTTATTTTCTGTCATCGGTCCATTTTGAACAATTTATCAAGAGAAAGCATTTTGGAAGCTTTGGCCGGCTTTGCCCGCTGCTTTCACAGCAGCAATATATCACGTTGTGATATACAGTATACATCGCGTCGTGATATATGTCAAGTAAAAAAAGGCTCTGAAATTACTTCAGAGCCTGATGAATTTATTCCGAAAGGGCTTGCGGGAGATATTAATCCTCAATATAGCGCGTATCCGGAATAAAGCGCCGGTTTGCCTTGCCAGGCGCTCGCACTCCGCGATCTCCTTCTGAGACATATCCTTATCCACTACGGAAAGCACCACTGAGGAACATAGACGCTGACCTGCCGGGTAAAGGAAAGAATAGCGGGCAGAGCGTCCAGGCCGAATTGAGAGTGGCAGAGCTCCTGATATTTTTCGGGAGTAGAGGCGTTTAAGCTGATAGAAATAATATCCACCAGGCCGTCGAATTCAGAAGCGGTTTTCCGGCCGTTGATTAAATCGGAAAGGCCGTTGGTGTTCACCCGGATAGAAATATGGCTGGCCTGGCGCACCTTGCCGCAAAGCCAGAGCATATCCTCCAGCCGGCAGGTAGGCTCCCCATAACCACAGAATACCAGCTCTGGGTAGGCGTTTAAATCCCGCTTGGAAAGATCCTCCCAGATTTCATCTCTGGTAGGCTCCCGGTCCAGCCACAGGGATTCGGCGTCGCCTACGCCGGGACCGTGAGTCCGCAGGCAAAATCACAGGCGTTGGGACACCGGTTGGTCAGGTTCACATAAAGCTTTCCGCCTAAAGTATAAGTAATCGTCAAAATAAAACAGTCCTTTGAGTTAATGAAAAGATCAGAATAAAAGTAAAATTTTCTGTCAAAAGGGAAAAAGCAAGGCGCAAACGGCAGAAAAGAACAAAAGAGAGCGAAGGGCTCCTTTGCGGGCCGCACAGCGCCTGGCGAGAGCGCAAAAGCGCCGGAGACCGCCGCGGAACAAGCAAAGCCTTGTTCTCAGTTCGAGACCGCCGGGGCTGTCCCTTGAAGCAGGGCCGGCGGCCGGTCAAATCGGAAGCGCGGCAGCACCGGGCGGGCCCGGCTTTCGGCGGAGCGGTTCAAATAGAGAAAAGGGCGCGGGCGTTCTCAAAAGAGGCGTTCAGCACCTGCTCGGCGGAAATCCCTCTGATTTCAGCGATTTTTTCCGCCACATAACGAATCAGAGAGGAATCGTTCCGTTTTCCCCGGCAGGGGACCGGCGCCATGTAAGGCGCGTCGGTTTCCAGCAGAAGGCGGTCCAATGGGACAGCTCCGGCGGCCTCTACCGGATGGCGGGCGTTTTTAAAGGTTACAGAGCCTCCAAAGCCGAGATACAGTCCCAGCTTTACCGCCTGGCGGGCGGTCTCGACGCTGCCCGAAAAGCAGTGGAGAACCCCTTTGGCTTGTGCTTTTGCAGCAGCTCCATGGTGTCCCCATGGGCCTCCCGGTCATGGATAATAACGGGCAGGCACAGCCTTTTGGCCAGCAGAAGCTGGCCTTCAAAAAAACGCTTCTGAACGTCGGGAGAGGCGTTTTCCTTCCAATAATAATCCAGCCCAATTTCGCCGACGGCACCACCTTTGGCTTCGCCGCAAGCCTTTCCAGCTGTTCCAGATAATCCTCGGGAACACCCTTGACCTCCTCCGGATGAACGCCCACCGCAGCATAAACGTAAGGATAGGCTTCGGCCAGCGCAACGGCAGTCCGTGAGCTTTCCAGGGAAGCGCCGCAGTTGACTACGCCGCCTACGCCGTTTTGGGGCAAGGCGGCGAGAAGCTCGCCGCGGTCGGAGTCAAAGGCTTTATCGTCATAATGGGCGTGGGAATCAAAAATCAAGCCGTTCATCGGATTTTGCTCCCGGCGGGAATCTCGTCCACAAAAATCACCTTTACGTCACCGCCGGCGCAGTCGGCGGCTAAAATCATGCCGCAGCTCTCCACACCGCAGAGCACGGCGGGCTTTAGATTGGCTACCAAAACAACGTGCCGGCCTACCAACTGGTCAGGAGTATAATATTTCGCGATGCCGGAAGCCACGACCCGCTGGCCCTGACCATCGTTCAGGGTCAGCTTCAGAAGCTTTTTCGCTCTTTTGACCGGCTCACAGGCTACGATTTCCGCCACCCGCAGTTCAACCTTGGCGAAATCATCGATGCCGATCATAGCTACGCCCTCGACAGGCTGCTCCCGCTTCGGCGCCTCCGCCTTTTTCTCAGCCGGCTTCTGAATCAGGATCTCATCCAGCTCGGCAATTTCCTTGGCTACGTCGATCCGCGGAAACAGGGTTTCGCCCTTGCTGACGACAGCGTCAGCGGGAAGCAGGCCCCACTGATCGGCGCTGTCCCAATTGCAGACGTCAGCGCCGGCGCCGATCTGAGCTTGAATTTTAGGCGCTGTTTCCGGCATGAAGGGAGTGATCAAAATAGAGACGATCCGCAGGCACTCGCACAGGTTGTACAGCACCGCCGCTAAGCGAGGCGCCTTATCCGGAGCCTTGCCTAAGGCCCAGGCATAGTCTCGTCGATATATTTGTTGGAGCGGGCGATCAGCTCCATACCTCCGCCAGAGCGTTGGAAAATTGGAAGCGTCCATGCTTTCCTCATAGCGCCCGCGCAGGGAGGTTGCCATAGCCACCAGGTCTTGATCCAGATCCTCGGCCTGACGCTGGGCGGGAATGGAGCCGCCGAAATATTTCTGCACCATAGCGGTAGTCCGGGAAAGCAGATTGCCCAGATCATTGGCCAGGTCGTAATTGATGCGGTTGATTAAGGCTTCGTTGGTGAAAAGGCCGTCGGCGCCGAAGGGAATCTCCCGCAGAAGGAAATATCGGATGGCGTCCACGCCGTAGCGGTCGCAGAGGATCACCGGGTCTACCACATTGCCCTTGGACTTGGACATCTTGCTGCCGTCTCCGAACAGGAGCCAGCCGTGGCCGTAGACCTGCTTGGGCAAGGGAAGATCCAAAGCCATCAGGATCGCGGGCCAAATAATGGTGTGGAACCGTACGATCTCCTTGCCGATGAAATGGACATCCGCCGGCCAGTATTTCCGGTAATCGGAGTCGTCGCCGGAGCCGTAGCCCATGGCGGTGATGTAGTTGGTCAGAGCGTCCAGCCAAACGTAAACCACATGCTTGGGGTCAAAATCCACCGGAATCCCCCAGGTGAAGCTGGTTCTGGATACACACAGGTCATCCAGGCCGTTTTTGATAAACTGAATCATCTCGTTTTTCCGGCTCTCCGGCTGGATAAAGTCCGGCTGATCCTCGTAAAGCTTCAGCACCTGTCGGCATAGTTTCCCAGCTTAAAGAAATAGGCTTCCTCCTCGGCCCACTTTACCTCACGGCCGCAGTCGGGGCATTTGCCGTCCTTCAGCTGGGTTTCCGTCCAAAAGGACTCGCAAGGGGTGCAGTACCAGCCCTCATATTTGCCCTTGTAGATTTCACCCCGGTCATAAAGCTCTTTGAAAATTTTCTGCACCGCTTTTACATGGTAATCGTCGGTGGTGCGGATAAACCGGTCGTTGCTGATATTTAGAAGCTTCCAAAGCTCCTGAAAGCCGGCTACGATCTCGTCCACATACTCCTTGGGCGTGACCCCGGCCTTGGCGGCGTTCAGCTCGATTTTTTGGCCATGCTCGTCGGTGCCGGTAAGGAACATGACGTCATAGCCTTGCATTCTCTTGTATCTGGCAATCGCATCGGTAGCCACCGTGCAGTAGCTGTGGCCGATATGGGCTTTTCCCGAAGGATAATAAATCGGCGTGGTAATATAAAAGGTCTTTTGATCCATGGTAAAATTACCTCCCCAAAAATCATATAAAGTTATTATACCATTTTCAAAGCAAAATTCAACCAAAACCCCCGGCGATCCGAAGAAAACAGATGATTTTCACACTTTTTTCTGCTATAATATAACAGTATGAAATAAGCGTTTGAAAGTGATTTCAGGCTGGCCCTGCGCTTTTGAGAGCGGAACGAAAGGTACGGATCAGCCCAGAAGCGGCTTTCCTTATGCTCACCCCCGCCGTTAAAGGCTGGATTTTTCCGGAAAGATAGGGCGAGTGAAAAATTAAAAGGATGGATAAAATGAAAAGAGGTACGAAAGCGGCTTGCAGCGCGGCGCTGGTGGCGGTGATGCTGGCCGGCGCTGCCTGCTCCAAGCATGCAGCCAGCAAAGCGCCCCAGCGGACCTTCCGAAAACAGAGTCCCGGACTGCCAGCCGGGAAGAGGCTTCCAGTGCCGGCGCAGTTCCCGAGAAGGGAGAGCCGGAGGAACCGGCCTTAAAGGGAATAAACGATCTGACGGGGATGCCCATGGATGAGGCAAAGGAAAATAACCGTCCCTTGGCGGTGATGATCAATAATATCGATATCGCCCAGCCGCTCATGGGAGTGTCCCAATCCGACGTAATGTACGAATGTCTGGCGGAGGGCGGAATCACCAGGATTATGGCCTGCTTTAAGGACCCCTCGGGGGTTGCGGAAATCGGCAGCGTCCGCAGCGCCAGGCCCTATTATATTCGGATCGCCCAGGGCATGGATGCGGTTTATATGCATTCCGGCGGCAGTGAGGACGCCTATGCCTTGCTGGGCAGCGGGGTCATCGACGAGTTTGACCTGGATACGGATATGATGTGGCGGGACGAATGGAGACGGGAAAACCTGGGTTACGAGCACAGCGTTCTAACCTCCGGAGAGCTGCTGGAAAACGGGATCGCCAGCCGCGGCGTTCGGAGAACCTATGAGGGCGCGTCCCCGGAAAGCCAGATGTTTTCCGAAACCGAATCCCAGGTACAGGCAGGCGGGAGGGCCCATTGGTTATGCGCTTCCTTCTCTTCCTACAAGGATACTGCCTTTACCTATGACGCCGGCTCGCAGGCCTATTTGGTAGGTCAGTTTGGAGAAGCCCAGATGGACGGCGCCTATAACACCCAAGTTGCCCGGCAGAATGTGCTGGCTCTGTATATTCCCACCTACAGTCCGGACGGAGGCCTTTTGCAGCAGATGGACTTGATCGGAAGCGGGGACGGCTACTATATGAGCCGGGGAAAAATCATCTATTGCCTGGCATAAGGACAGCTACGATACGCCCTTTTACTATACCACGGAGGCAGGAGAAGCTTTGATTATGGCTCCTGGCAGCGTTTATGTCTGCTGTGTGCCCCTCAGCGGCTCCATTACCTTTGAATAGCCATGTGGGCTTCGATATCATGATTTTCAATAGTAAAAAGAGCCTTTCCCCTTGAATCCGGGAAAGGCTCTTTTTGCCGCCTATAAGCTTAAGAAGCCGCCGTTTCCAGCGGGGCAGGCAAATAAATAAGCGGGGAGATGACAGTGTGGCAGAAGAAATCGAGCTATTCCATATTGATTAAAAGAATAGATAAGAGAAAATGTGCGGAATCAAAAATACGATAAGCTCTAAACACAGGCGGCTTCCGGGATTACCAGCTGTAGGACGGGCGGTGCCGCGATATTTTTTGAGCCTCTCCTCAGGGGGCGGCCGTGCTAACCTCTATGGAGCGCTCAAGGCGCTGGCCTGCAAGTGGGTTTGATTCTGTGAAAGGCATTGCTTCCGCATAATTCTTTTGGATTGCGGCATAAAAATAAGCAGGGGGAACCGGCGTGGAACGAAGATGATATTGATAGCAGGCGCAGCATGCACGCTTTCTGAAGGACAGAGAAGAAAACTTCGATATACGGTGAACCGATGGGATGCGGAGAATAGAAAAGGGGCTGTAAGGACATGGTATCGGCTCTTGGGAAGCCGGGCTGCGGCGGGACGGAATAGAAATGTTATTAAATTGTGAAGCTGTTCACATTTTTTACAGAAGCTTTTAAGCTTTATTCATTTGTCCATCAAAAAACTATCACTTTTCACGTTTATCATAAAGGCAAGATCAAAAAAGATCATTCAGCATAGATTCAAGGAGGAAGTCAGTATGAATAACTATAACCCATATGATCCGAATCAAAACCAAAGCTATGGGGATCCGCAGAATACAATAAACGGGCAGGGGACAGAATCTACCTACAGCCAGGGGGGCGGGCAGGAGCAAAACACCCAGCCGTATCACGGCCAGACGCAAGGGGATTCCACTTATCATTACTCCTATCAGTCTCCTTATCAAAACGTAGTAAATACCACGGCGACCCCGGTAACGGGAAGCGCCCCGGTGCCGCCCTCCAAAAAGAAGGAGAAGAAACCTCGCTACCTGAGCCGGAAAGCAGCCGCAGTCTTTATGGCGCTGGTGATCCTTGCGGCCGGAGGGCTTGGCGGTAGGGGAGGCATCCTGGGTTACCAGCTGGCCAAGGGCAGCGGCTCCGGCAGCGGCGTAAATATTACCACGGTGCAGCCTCCAGCGGTGAGAACACAAACGCGGTCAATTATACCGGCGATTCCATGAGCGTCTCCGATGTTGCCGCTATGACGTCTCCCTCCGTAGTAGAGATTACCACAGAAGCGGTGACCACCGACATTTACATGCAGCAGTACGTCCAAACCGGCGCCGGCAGCGGCGTTATCATCAGCGAGGACGGCTATATCGTTACCAATAACCACGTTATCGACGGCGCGGAAAAGATCACCGTTACCACAAAGGACGGCACAGCCTATGAAGCAAAGCTGGTCGGTACCGATTCGGAAACCGACGTAGCCCTGCTGAAGGTAGAGGCCACAGGCCTGAAGGCAGTGGTAATGGGTAATTCCTCTGACCTACAGGTCGGCGATACGGCGGTAGTGATCGGGAATCCTTTAGGACAATTAGGCGGTACCGTTACCAGCGGCATCGTCAGCGCCCTGGATCGGGATATTACCTTAAACGGCAACAGCATGTCTCTGCTGCAGACCAACGCGGCCATCAATCCCGGCAACTCCGGAGGCGGTATGTTTAACGATAAGGGAGAACTGGTGGGCATTGTGGTGGCCAAATCCGGCGGCACCACCTCTGACGGCACCACCATCGAGGGCTTAGGCTTTGCCATTCCGATTGATGATGTAAAGGAAGTGGTTCAGGAGCTTTCCACTAACGGCTATGTGACCGGAAGGCCCAGCCTGGGAGTAAACCTGGTGGATATCACCAACGAGCAAACGGCAATGATGTACCGGGTAAATCAGCTTGGCGTGTATGTGCTCAAGAGCACCAATGAAGCCAATAACCTACAGGCGGGCGACTGCATTGTTTCCGTGGATGGAACCGCCGTCAGCTCTGCCGACGAGGTAAAATCCATCATTCAAGACCACAAGGTGGGGATACCTTATCCATTGTCATTATCCGGGAAGGCAAGACCATGACTGTGGAGGCTGCCTTGCAGGAAAATAAACCGGACACCTCGTCCAATGACGAAAACACTGCCGGCGGAAATAACGGCCAGGGCAGCGGCGGCCAGGATTCCCAGCAGACGCCTGAGGACTCTCAGGGAGGTTCCCTAAGGGATTGGCTGAATCAATTCGGATTTTAAAAAATAAATTTTTTAAAGCAAACGCGTGCCCCGAAGGGCACGCCGTTTGTGATAGCGTGGGAGCGGATAGGCCAAAAGATAAAATTTTTCCATTTTTTACAATCCATAAGCCAAGGGAAACAAGGCATACTAAGCTTGGACAGAAAAGCTCTAATGCATAAGGACCGGAATTTAGATAGGCCCTTCGCAATGGAGAAAAGCGACTGTCCTTCGAAATAAAGATTGAGGTGAAACGAATGGATCATTGTAAGGCAAATGAAAGCATCCGCTGTAGCGTTGTGCAGTGTAAGAACCATTGCGACACTAAGGATTACTGCGCTCTGGAAAGCATTACCGTAGGCACCCACGAGGCGAACCCCACTGTCTGCCAGTGCACCGACTGCGAGTCCTTCCAGCCCAAGCAGTGCCGCTGACACAGGCGCAGAGCCAGCCTGTAAGATTTACCGGAAACCGTTAAAATTTTTCGCGGACTGCGATCAACCAACAATCCTTCCTAAAGAAAAAACTTCGACAAAAAGGAAACAGCCGCCAATTTTAAGATTGGCGGCTGTTTCCTTGAAACCGGGGTTGTTTTTTGTTATAATACAGATACTTTGATCTCCTGTTTAGAAAAAATTTTGCGGAGAATAAAAAGGGCGTTCAAAAGTATTGTGGGAAAGAAAGAGGGCAAAGACCGTGGAAATAAAAAAGCGTGAAAAAAAGGTTGGAAGCTTTGCGAAAAAAGGGATGGCGCCAGTGCTGGCGGCGCTAATGCTTTTAGCGGCAGGCTGCTCCTCAAACTCTGGAGAGGCGTCAACCGCGCCAGCCTCTGAAGCACCGCCGTCTCAGGCGGAAGCCAGCTCTCAGGAGGAAGCGCCCTCTCAAGAGCCGGAAAGTTCCGAGGCTGCCTCCAGCGAGGTGCAGTCGATTCCTGAGATCCCCGAAGATCCTGCTGCGGAGCCTTATTTGAATGAAGGGATCGTTATGTATGGCAAGATGGCTTTGGAGGCATTTTACGACTGTCAGGAGCAGGCGGCTGATTACGCTGAAGTAATTTCCACCATCAAGCGGGCCGTACCTAGCGCTGAGGTTTACAACATCGTGGTGCCCACCCATGTGGAGTTTGCCTTGCCGGAGAAATACAAGGCGGACTTTTCCGTATCGGAACGCCCGACATTGGATGCGGTTTACAACAATTACAGCGCCGAGGTAAAGGGCGTTGATGTTTATGATGCTTTGTCCCTGCACAAGCTGGAGTACTTATATTTTAATACGGATCATCACTGGACCGGCCTGGGGGCGTATTACGCCTATACCAAGTTTGCCGAGGAGGCGGGCTTTACCCCTGTCGCTCAGGAGGATATGGAGAAAAAATCCATTCCCGGTTTGCTGGGGCTGCTGTACGATATCACCCAGGAGCCGGTTTTGGAGCAGAATCCGGACTCGGTGGAATACTTCATCATCCCCGGTGATTATGAGTGCCAAGTGATGTATCAGGCTCCGACGAGTGGCTGGAAACCAGTATGCTGGCGGAATACGCTGAGGGGGCCAACGCCTACGGCGTATTCTTGGGCGGGGATAACAAGCTGTTTAAAATTCAGAACCAGGATCCCACGATGAAGAATGGCAAGAAGATCGCTGTCCTTAAGGAATCCTTTGGCAATGCTTTCGTTCCCTTTTATCCCCTCATTACAGTGAGGTCCATGTCCTTGATATGCGGTATTGGGAAGGAAATTTAGCGAGCTACGCGGCGGAAAACGGAATTGACGAGATTTTAATCATGAACAATATCAAGTCGGCCTGCAACTATACGTTCCATGATTATCTGCTGGCCATGACCTGACCCTTGCTTTCCCTCAAGGCTATGATATAGGAGCGTGTAAAATTTGTCGCAGCAAAAAGTGGAGAGCCCGCTGTTTCAGCAAGGGCTTAAGGATGGCTTGCCCATTTGCCTTGGCTATATTTCCGTAGCCTTTACCTTTGGCATGATGGCCACAGAGGGCGGCCTGGCGCTTGGTCGTCACTGCTGATTTCTATGACCAATCTGACCTCGGCGGGACAGTTTGCCGGTACCGCCTGATTTTGTCCGGCGGCACCCTGCTGGA
>ENA-OQIR01000836-OQIR01000836.1-human-gut-metagenome-genome-assembly--contig:-NODE-836-length-12050-cov-1.559339_pt1 | contig 12050 bp, 16 predicted proteins | sample MGYA00242580_ERZ504745 | MGnify/ENA primary metagenome ERZ504745 (study PRJEB26092, sample SAMD00036214) | human gut metagenome | host: Homo sapiens | study: EMG produced TPA metagenomics assembly of... | reverse complement strand
TCTCTTTACCTTGTAGGCAATATTCTTTGCCAGCTGCTCGAGAGTTTCCTTTCTTCTTTCACGGTAATTCTCAGTATCCAGCTTGACACGAATATATTCTTCGCTGTGTTTGTTTATAACAAGGCTCACCAGATGCTGCAGTGAATCCAGTGTCTGTCCTCTTTTTCCGATCAGGATGCCCATGTCTTCTCCGGTCAGAACGATATCAACAACCTGTTCTTCTTTATTGTAGGCAACTGCGATATCAACTTCCATATTCATCTCGTGGAAAATATTCTGTAAAAATTCTTCTCCCTCATCGATAAAATCTGACTTTTTACGTGCACGGATCACCGCCGGCTTAGAACCGATAAAACCAAGCAGACCATTCGAACCTTTTTCAACAACCTCATACTCAAGTTTTTCACTGGTGATCTGAAGCTGAAGCAGTGCATTGTTTACGGCTTCATCTACATTCTTTCCAGTGAACGTAGCAAACTCTGTCATACAAACCTTACCTTTCTGAATCTGCAAGCTTCCCCAAGCAAGTAATCAGCCTTACAATCACTGATTACTTTCTGTTCTTCTTTTCACTCTTTTCGTTGTACTGCTGAACCATTCCGGCTTAGATGCCAGCTTACCCTTCTTTTTCTGGGTGGTGGAATAGTACTCAGTTGATTTCTCAACCTGCTTTGTCACACGCTCTTTCAGCTCAGCTTCTTTCTTTTCTTCGAGTTCTCTTTCTTCTTCGATAGTACGAACATTCATAACAGCCTTTGCCTTAAGCGGCTTCTGACCCTTCTTAACACGCTTTACATTAGCCTTTTCAATGTTCTTTTCAACCATCTGATTAATATCAATGCGCTCCATATACTTGTTTACGATCATCTGAATCAGAATCATAACAACAGAAGATGCAATCCAGTATACACCGATACCTGCAGAGAATGTGAAACAGAAGAACACTGACATAAGAGGCATCATGATGTTCATGGTCTTCATTGTGCTTCCCATTGTGTCATCTGAATTCTTGCTTCCATTATCTGTCTGCATCATCTTAGAGCTAAGCCACTGAGTAAGACCGGCAAGAATAGGAATTAAAACACCAGGCCACAGCTGCTGTGCAGGTGCAGTTGCCAAATCCATTCCCAGGAAATAATTTGCTTTCTCGATACTTGGCAGTGCCTTGGCTACGTACTCATTCAAATTCGGGAAGATCTCGGTAAACTTAGCCCACTCGGTCTTATCGAAGTTGTAAAGCAGATCAATCAGCTTGTTAGAATCACTCAGTCCTGCTGCATTGATGCCGTTTTGCTGTGCCAATGTCACGAAATCTGCGTTATCCATGTAAGTAGGAATGTTCTGCAGTGCCTCAACAATCGGCTCATAGAACGCTCTTACCTTTGTGATATAGCCCGGAATCTTGTAAATAACCTGATACAAAGCGAACAGAATCGGCATCTGAATCAGCATCTGAACACAACCGCCTGTCGGGCTTGTTCCGTACTTTGCATAGACTTCCTTCATCTCTTCATTCTGCTTCAAAAGCATTTCATTGTACTTCGGGCTTGACTTGTCCAGATTTGCATACTTTTTCTGAACCTGCTGAAGTTCTGGCGCCATAATACTATTAAGCTTTGTAAACTTCTGCTGCTTGATGGAAAGCGGAAGCATCAATGCTTTAATAATAATCGTGAATAAAATGATCGCCAATCCAATGCTTGCAATGCCAAACATATCCAGGAACTCGTAAATTCCATTCATGACAACACCAAGCACCTTCGCAACTGGCCCTACAAGAAACCAGTTACTTTGTGTTAATGATAAAAAATCCACTTGTTTTCCTCCTTAAGCTACCTACGGAACAGGGTCGTACCCCCCTTTTGAAAATGGATTGCAGCGCAATATCCTCCATATAGCAAGTAAGGAGCCTTTCAAAGCTCCATACTTTTCCAACGCTTCTATTGCATACTGCGAACAGGTTGGGGTATATATACAGTGGGTCCGGACTTTGAGAGGTGATAAATACTTCTGGTAAAACCTTATCATATGAATCATAATCTTCTTCATAGTCCCGACCTACTTCGATTCTAAAAATATTCAGCTTTCTTCCTACATGAAAAAAGCTTCCTCAATTTCCATTAATCCTTGTTCCTTCGCCAACGGTCTGGCAACAATCACTATGTCCAATCCTTGTATTAATTCTTTTTCGTGTAAGCGGCAGCATTCACGGATCACTCTTGTAACCCGATGCCTGACCACACTGTTTCCTACCTTTTTACTGACAGATATGCCAATGCGGGTATCAGCGCGGTCGTTTGACATCTTGTACATGACCAGCGAACGATTTGCAAAAGACTGCCGTTTGCTGTAGACTCTCTGAAAGTCTCTGTTCTTTTTAAGAGAGTTGATACTGCTCAATTAAGCAGAGAGAACCTTTCTTCCCTTTGCTCTTCTTGCTGCCAGAACCTTTCTTCCTCCTTTGTGCTCATTCTTGCACGGAAACCATGAACCTTTGCATGGGATCTCTTTTTTGGCTGAAATGTCATCTTCATAACAAAACACCTCCTTGTTTTCTGTGTTAGTTTTCAAATAATACTGTTTCTTACACTGTGGGTATCAGTCCCACAGCTTGCACCAAAAGTGCGATTTTTCGGCGTTTTTAACGCCGTTGCAAAAATTGGACATCATACGCATTATATTAAGAAACTCGCATTTCGTCAAGGTTTTTTTAGTGTTTTTATTTTTATTACAAAAAGTTATCCCCGAACTTATCCACAAAGTTATCCCCAACTTTCATTCAGAAAGTTGTGGATAAAAGTTATCCCCAAATTGTGGATAACTTGTGCATAACTTTGGGGATAATACAAAAAACCATTCTCAAACCCTTGATTTTACGACAAACTTTTTTTTGTGGATATTGGGGATAAGTACATGTGTTTGGTGGATAACTCTGTGGATAACTCATTCCGTTTTTATATATAAACAATCTTATCCACATTATCCACAATTTTATATGCCATACCCACTTCTGAGTTATCCCCACTCTATCCACAGCTTTTTCCACTTATCCACATGTTATCCACAGCCTATCCACAATATTATCCACATTTTACCCCAATGTTGTTGATATTTTTTACAGACTGCTCTCCTCTTCTCTCTTGAAATTCTTCATTATTTTTAGTATAATATCATTATATGGGCTAATAGGCTCTTTTCTCGAAAATTACCATATACCGACGTCAGGAGTAACAAATGATTGACAGATTAAAGGAAAACTGGGATGCCATAAAAGACACCCTGAAGGAAAATTATGATATTTCAAAGGTATCTTACGATACTTGGATTGTCCCTATGGAAATCCACAATGTAGACAATGACCAGGTCTACATCTTGGCAGATACAAAAGGTATCCCCAATATACTAGACTATATCAAGAAGAAGTACAAGCAGATTCTTGAGATTGTCATTGAGGAGAAGATCGGCCTGCACTGCAATGTGATCTTTGTTACTTCGGAGGACCTTGAGAAGCGTCCAAACCTCACTGCAGAAGCTTCTAACATTGTAACCCCGAGTTAAACTCCTATTATGCTGCTGTGATGAATGCCAACTTAAACCCACGCTATACATTTGATACCTTTGTTGTTGGCTCCAATAACCGATTCGCACATGCTGCTTCACTTGCTGTTGCTGAATCTCCTGGAACCCTCTACAACCCACTATTTATCTATGGCGGCGCAGGTCTTGGCAAGACGCATCTGATGCAGTCTATTGCCCACTATATCTGCGAAATGATCCAAGTGTACGCGTTTTATATGTCACTAGTGAGACATTCACAAATGACCTGATCGACTCTCTTAAAGGCAAGAAGAATGCTGAGTTTAAAGAGAAATACCGCAGCATTGATGTCCTTATGATTGACGATATACAGTTTTTAATTGGAAAGGAAAGCACACAGGAGGAGTTTTTCCACACCTTCAACTACTTATATGAAACGGGCAAGCAGGTTATCATTACTTCTGATAAACCTCCAAAGGATTTCACAAACCTTGAGGAACGTCTTCGCTCCCGCTTTTCTGTTGGTCTTCCAGTCGATGTCTCTGCTCCTGATTATGAGACTCGTGTGGCAATCCTTCATAAAAAGGAAGAAACAGAGAACACAAAGATCTCTGACGATATTATCAACTATATTGCTGAAAATATCAATACTAATATTCGTGAGCTTGAAGGTGCGCTCAATCGAATTACCGCTTTTAAACGTCTTTCTAATAAAGAAATCACGCTTAATATGGCGGAAGATGTACTTCGCGACATCATCAACAACCACAAAGAGGTTACGATTACTGTTCCTCTGATTGTTGAGGTCATTGCATCACACTTTGGCTTTGAGGCAGATGAGCTTCTTTCACAGAAGCGTAATAAGGATATCGCCTACTCCCGCCAAATTGCGATGTATCTGTGCCGTCAAATGACCGATTTGTCTCTTCAGCAGATCGGAAAGGAACTCGGAAATCGTGATCACACGACTGTCCGGCACGGAATTGAAAAGATTACTGAGGATCTCAAAAACAGCCAGTTTTTACAAGATACCATCGACGTTTTACAGAAAAAAATCAACCCGGCTCTTGGCTGAGCTTTGGGGATTGATTGGGGATATTGTGGATAACTTACCCAGTTATCCACATAGTTATCCCCAAGTTATCCCCAAATTTTCTTCTGTAAGCCGCATAAATCCTAGGTTTTTTAGAGTTATCCCCAATATCCCCAACCCCTACTACTACTACTATATATATTATAAATCTATCTATCAGCAAAAAGGAGAGTGCCACCATGCATATTATCTGTCCACGAGAAGAGTTACAAAAAGGTGTTTCAATTGTTTCAAAAGCCGTTTCAAATAAGACAACCATGCCGATCTTAGAGTGCATTCTGATCCAGACGAAAGAAGGACGCATTCTTATGACAGCAAATGATATGGAACTGGGGATTGAAACAGAAATTCATGGCATCATTGAGGACAATGGACGTATTGCAATTGATGCTAAGATTTTTTCTGAGATTGTTCGTCGTCTTCCAGACAATGATATCTCCATTGAAACCGATGGAACCGACTCTGTGAAAATTCAGTGTGAGAAGATTAATTTTACAATTCCTGGAAAGAATGCAGATGAGTTTACATTTCTTCCAGAGGTGGAACGCTTAAACTGTGTTACACTGTCTCAGTTTACTCTGAAGGAAATTATCCGCCAAACGATATTTTCCATTTCAGACAATGAGAATAACAAGATGATGGCAGGTGAACTGTTGGAAATTAATGGCAATAACCTGCGCATTGTATCTTTGGATGGTCATCGTATTTCAATTCGCAAGATTGTGTTAAAGGATTCGTATGATTCTATTAAAGTTGTTGTTCCAGGAAAACACTAAACGAAGTAAGCAAGATTATTAGTGGCGGAACAGATGACGAAGTTCGCTTGTACTTTACTGAGAATCATGTTATGTTTGAGTTTGACGACACTATTGTTGTGTCACGTTTGATTGAGGGAGAATATTTCCGTATTGACCAGATGTTAAACAGTGATTATGATACTAAGCTGACAGTGAATAAAAAGGAGATGCTTTCATGTATCGACCGTACCACAATGCTGATTAAGGATAGTGACAAGAAACCGATTATTATTGGCATCACTGATCACAGCATGGAGGTAAAGTTAAACTCTGCATATGGTTCCATGAAGGAAGAACTTGCAATTGATAAGCGCGGCAAGGATATCATGATTGGATTTAATCCAAAATTTTTAATTTGATGTACGCTTCGAGTAATTGATGATGAGATGATTAACATCTACATGATTAATCCAAAGGCACCTTGCTTTATTCGCAATGATGAAGGCACTTATATTTATCTGATTCTTCCGGTAAACTTTAACGTTTATTAAAATCGATAAAATAAATTATAATGAGTATGAAAGGATGAATAAATAAATGGCAAAATAGTATTAAGAGAGGATTTCATTAAGCTTGGTCAGGCACTAAAGGCAGCAAAGCTTGTTGGAAGCGGTGTGGAGGCAAAGATTGTGATTCTTGACGGAAAGGTTAAGGTGAATGGTCAGGTTGAGCTGCAGCGCGGCAAAAAGCTATATGACAAGGATGTGGTAAGCTTTGCAGGAGAGACAATTGAGATTGTAAAGGAATAATCATATGATTGTAAAATCACTTGCGCTGTCAGATTTTCGAAATTACGATTTACAGGAATTATCTTTTCATCATGGCATCAACATTTTTTATGGGGATAACGCGCAGGGAAAGACAAATATCCTTGAGGGCATTTATCTTTGTATGACAAATAAATCATATAGAGGCAGTCATGACCGAGAGATGATCCGCTTTGGAAAAGAGGAGGCGCACCTTCGTCTTGAGGCTGAAAAAAAAGGCATTCCATACCGGGTGGATATGCATTTAAAAAATCAAAGACAAAGGGAATTGCAATTAATGGCGTGCCAATCCGCCGCTCAAGTGAATTGATTGGCCTTTTAAATGTCGTTTTTTTTCACCAGAGGATCTTCAGGTGATAAAAACGGTCCTGGAGAGCGCAGACGCTTTTTGGACATGGAGCTTTGCCAGCTTGACAAGGTGTATCTGCATTTTTTGACGCATTACAATAAATGTCTTACACAACGAAATGCACTGTTAAAAGAGATAGATCTGTCGAAGGATGCACAGGCAATGCTCGATGTCTGGGATGCACAGCTAATTCAGCATGGAAAAAAATTGTACAGCTTAGGGAAGCATTTGTTGGTGAGATTGCACCAGTAATCGCACAGATTTATCATTCCCTGACAGGCGGTAGGGAACAGCTGGCAGTTTCGTATGAGCCAAATGTATCTGCTGATAGGTTTGATGAGATTCTTTTTATTAATCGAGAGAGGGAGATACGGCAAAAGACAACACTGACGGGGCCACATCGTGATGACATTCGATTTCGTGTACAAAATATGGCAACAGGACAAACGACAGATATCCGTACATTTGGATCGCAGGGGCAGCAAAGAAGTGCAGCGCTTGCATTAAAGCTTGCGGAGATTGAGATTGTAAAGCGAAAGGTAAATGATACACCGGTTCTTTTGCTTGACGATGTACTTAGCGAGTTGGACAGCAGCAGACAAAACTATTTGCTGGACAGCATTCATGATATTCAGACCTTTATTACATGTACAGGTCTAGAGGAGTTTGTAAGGCACCGGTTTCACATGGATCAGATTTATCATGTGGAGCGGGGCGTAGTGACTAGGGTAAATTCCCTGAATAGTGAAACGATTTTTTAATCAGTGAGGAGGACACAATGAGCGACGAATACGGAGCAGGTCAGATTCAGATACTGGAGGGGCTGGAGGCAGTCAGAAAACGTCCGGGCATGTATATCGGAAGCACATCTGAGAGAGGGCTTCACCATCTGGTATATGAGATAGTAGACAATGCCGTGGATGAAGCTCTGGCAGGTGTCTGCACCAAGATCGATGTGATCATTCATAAAGACAATTCAATTACAGTTGTTGATAATGGACGAGGAATTCCGATTGGAATCCATCCGAAGCTGGCATTCCAGCGGTTGAGGTTGTATTTACAATTCTTCATGCAGGCGGAAAGTTTGGCGGCGGAGGATACAAAGTTTCAGGAGGTCTTCATGGTGTAGGAGCATCTGTCGTAAATGCACTTTCCATTTGGCTTGAAGTTGAAATTTATCATGAGGCAAGGTTTATATGCAGCGCTATGAGCGTGGTCATGTAGTAAACAAGCTTGCCGAAGTGGATACCTGTGATCCAAACAAGCATGGAACAAAGGTTACGTTTAAGCCTGACGGTGAAATTTTTGATACCTTAGTCTACAATTATGATACGCTTAAAGAGCGTCTTCGTGAAATGGCGTTTTTGACAAAGGGATTGAAAATTATTCTGACGGATGAGCGTGAGGAGCCAAATCTTTGCGAGACATTCCACTATGAGGGTGGAATTAAGGAGTTTGTTGAGTACTTAAATAGTGCGAAGGAGCCGCTGTATCCGCAGATTATTTACTGTGAAGGAACAAAGAATAACGTTGCTGTTGAGGTAGCAATTCAGCACAACGATTACTACAACGAAAATATTTACAGCTTTGTCAATAACATCAACACACCAGAGGGAGGAACCCATCTGTCTGGTTTTAAGGCGGCATTGACAGATCTGTTTAATAAATATGCCAGAGCAAATAAGCTTTTAAAGGACAATGAGGATTCATTGTCTGGTGAGGATATCCGTGAGGGTATGACTGCTGTAATCAGCATTAAGATTGAGGATCCGCAGTTTGAAGGTCAGACAAAGCAAAAGCTTGGAAACAATGAAGCCAGAGGTGCTGTATCTGCAATTGTAAGTGAACAGTTAACATATTTTCTGGAACAAAATCCAAGCGTTGCGAAGATGATCTGTGACAAGGCAATTCTTGCACAGCGTGCACGTGCGGCAGCGAGAAAGGCACGTGATCTGACAAGAAGAAAGACAGCACTTGATTCAATGACGCTTCCAGGCAAGTTAGCAGACTGTACTGATAAGAATCCAGAAAATGTGAGATCTACATTGTAGAGGAGATTCTGCTGGTGGCTCTGCAAAGACAGCGCGTGATCGTGCAACACAGGCAATTTTACCTCTTAGAGGAAAGATTTTAAATGTTGAGAAGGCACGACTTGATCGTGTATATGAAAATGCAGAGATTAAGGCTATGATTACAGCATTTGGAACAGGTATACATGAAGATTTTGATATTACAAAGCTTCGCTATCATAAAATCATTATCATGACTGATGCCGATGTTGATGGTGCTCATATCGCAACACTACTTCTGACATTTATCTATCGCTTTATGCCGGAGTTAATCAAGCAGGGCTATGTATACCGTGCACAGCCGCCGACTTATATAAGCGTGGAGAAAAACAAGAAGGTCTGGTATGCGTACACAGATGAGGAGCTTGCAGCAATTCTTGATGAGGATAGGAAGAGACCAAAATAATAAGATCCAGCGATACAAGGGACTTGGAGAGATGGACGCGGAACAGCTGTGGGAGACTACAATGGATCCAAAGCATCGTGTTCTTTTGAAGGTAAACTTTGACGAGTCATATGCATCAGATATTGATGTTACCTTTAACACCTTGATGGGAGACCGCGTTGAGCCAAGAAGACTCTTTATTGAGAAAAACGCAAAGTATGTTAAGAACCTTGATATCTGATACAGACCAAATTGGTCTGTCGGGATATAAGGATGCATAGTAAGAATGAGAGGGAAACATGGACGAAACCATATTTGATAAAGTGCAGGAGATCGATCTGAAGAAAACGATGGAGCAGTCATATATTGACTACGCTATGAGTGTTATCTCTCAGAGAGCGCTGCCTGATGTTAGAGACGCTTAAAGCCAGTACAGAGAAGAGTTTTATACTCCATGATCGAGTTAAACAACGGTCCGGATAAGCCGCATCGTAAATGCGCACGTATCGTCGGCGATACCATGGGTAAATATCATCCGCACGGAGACAGCTCAATATATGGAGCACTAGTCAATATGGCGCAGGAGTGGTCTACCCATTATCCGCTTGTTGATGGCCATGGAAACTTTGGTTCTGTGGATGGAGATGGCGCAGCAGCCATGCGTTATACGGAGGCGCGTCTGTCTAAGATTGCAATGGAGATGCTTGCAGACATCAATAAGGACACTGTAAATTTCAGTCCGAACTTTGATGAGACAGAGAAAGAGCCAGATGTGCTTCCTTGCCGTTTCCCAAATCTTTTGTGTAACGGTACCACTGGTATCGCAGTTGGAATGGCATCAAATATTCCGCCTCATAACATCAAAGAGACAATTGATGCAGTTGTTAAAATGATTAACAACCGTATTGACGAGAATCGTGATACAGAGATTGAGGAGCTGATGAGTGTTATTCAGGGACCAGATTTCCCAACAGGTGCAACAATTATTGGCCGACGCGGTATCGAAGAGGCATATCGTACTGGAAAGGGAAAGATTATTGTCCGTGCAGTAACAAACATTGAGCCGATGCAAAATGGCAAGAACCGAATTGTAGTAACGGAGCTTCCTTATGGTGTCAACAAAGCAAAGCTGATCGAGAAGATCGCAGAGCTTGTAAAGGATAAGCGTGTGGATGGAATTACTGATTTAGCCGATCAGTCCAGTCGTGAAGGAATGCGAATTTCAATTGAACTGCGCCGTGATGTAAATCCTAATGTGGTGTTAAATCAGCTTATGAAGCATACACAGCTGCAGGACACATTTGGTGTTATCATGCTGGCGCTTGTCGGCGGCGAGCCAAGAATCCTTAATATCCATGATATGCTGTATTATTATCTGCAGCATCAGGAGGAGGTTGTAACAAGACGCACCAGATACGATTTAAGTAAGGCACAGGAGCGTGCTCATATCTTGGAGGGACTGTTAATTGCACTGGATCATATAGATCGTGTGATTGAGATCATTCGTGGTTCTGCAAATGTAGTAGCTGCAAAAGCATCATTGATTGAAGAGTTTGGTCTTTCAGATGCCCAGTCTCAGGCAATTGTAGATATGCGTCTTCGCGCATTGACTGGATTGGAGCGAAATCGTCTGGAAAATGAATATAAGGAGCTAGAGGAGCGAATTGCTTACCTGCAGAGTATTTTAGGTGATGAGAAGGTATTGCTTGGCGTTATTCGTGATGAACTTCTTACGATTAAGGCTAAATATGGTGATGACCGTAAAACGGCAATTGAGCTGGCAGAGGATGAATTTAATGCAGAGGACTTAATTCCAAATGAGGCAGCTGTTATTGCTATGACAAAGCTTGGCTACATTAAGAGAATGTCCCCAGATCACTTTAAGGCGCAGAACCGAGGCGGCAAAGGTATTAAGGGAATGAATATCTTAGATGAGGACTATATTGCAGATCTGATTACAATTAATAATCATGATTATGTTCTTTTCTTTACAAATCTCGGAAGAGTGTACCAGCTTAAGGGTTATGAGATACCTGAGGCAAGTCGTACTGCAAGAGGAACAGCTGTTATTAATCTGCTGCAGCTGCAGGCAGGTGAAAAGGTAACTTCGATTCTTAGAAATGAGGGACATGAGTCTGGTTATCTGACCATGGCAACAAAGCTTGGCATGATTAAGAGAACAAATCTGTCGGAATATGGAAATATTCGTAAGGTAGGATTGGCGGCAATTAGTCTGCGCGAGGGTGATGAGCTGATTGACGTTCATGTTACAGATGGAAAGCGTGATATCATCATGATTTCACATCTGGGTCAGTGTATTCGCTTTGATGAAAATGATGCCAGAGCAACGGGAAGAGTATCCATGGGTGTAAAGGGTATGAACCTGGCAGATGGAGACAGTGTAATTGGCATGCAGGTCGCAGAGGAGAATGGTGAGCTTCTTTTTGTATCCGAAATGGGTATGGGCAAGAAGACTGCTATGAGTGAATTTAAAGACCAGAATCGAGGCGGTAAGGGTATTCGCTGCTATCGCGTCAATGCAAAGACCGGCAATTTGGCTGGCGTAAAGGTATATAAAGAGGGCTATGAGCTGATGTTAATAACAACGGAAGGTACTGTGATTCGTATGAAGACAGATACTATTCCTGTTTTAGGAAGAGATACCAGCGGTGTTAAGCTAATGCAGGTAGATCAGGAAAACGTTAAGGTATCAAGCATTGAACTTATTGAAGAATCTAAGGAAGAAGAATTTGCTGAGACTTCTGAGAAGACTGTAGGTTCTAAAGAAGTGTAATCTGATAATGTTGTGAGGGACGCTTCGGCGTCCCTTTTTGAAAAAAATAAAAATAGGTACTTGCCAAATCGAAAAATATGTGGCTATTATTTATAAGCTGTCAGGCGAGAGATACTTCTCCTGCGGTATGCGGCTGTAGCTCAGTTGGATAGAGTGTTTGGCTACGAACCAAAAGGTCGGGGGTTCGAATCCCTTCAGCCGTACCAAAAGTAGGACATATCAATGTCCTTCTTTTTGTTTTATCTTTCCTTTTTACTTT
>ENA-OQIR01000835-OQIR01000835.1-human-gut-metagenome-genome-assembly--contig:-NODE-835-length-12055-cov-1.783367_pt1 | contig 12055 bp, 18 predicted proteins | sample MGYA00242580_ERZ504745 | MGnify/ENA primary metagenome ERZ504745 (study PRJEB26092, sample SAMD00036214) | human gut metagenome | host: Homo sapiens | study: EMG produced TPA metagenomics assembly of... | reverse complement strand
CCGGTTCCGCAGCCGGTAAGTCCATTGTGTGAAAGGCTGCCGGCCCACATGATTTCTGCCCGTGCAGTATAATTATCCGGCTCCTTCATCAGGATTCGGGAGTTATAGATCACAGTCTGCATCAGAGATTCGCTGATACTGTCAGTGATCTCCATGGTTTCGATATTTACAAAGTACCGTTCCATAGTATGCATCAGGATATCCACACAGCCGCTTTCGGTCTGATATTGCGGCAGGTATAGGTGAGTCGAGGATTTAAATAGCAAAACGTGGGCGGCACAGATCGTTGCGGGCACTACTCCGTTTCAGCCAGCCTCTTCATTGGTGATCACACAGGATCCGCTCATTTCACTTCCGGAAGCTGCGATCGTCAGGATAACGCCTACGGGAAGACAGGCTTTTGGGGCTTCGGTGCGGAGAAAAAAGTTCCATACATCTGTATCTGGATTGGCAAGTCCATAGCCGATGGCCTTGCAGGAATCAATAACACTGCCACCGCCAACAGCCAAAAGAAAATCAACCTGTTCTTTGCGGCAAAGCTCAATACCTTCACGTACCTTAGAGAGACGGGGATTGGGAACCACACCGCCAAGAGTGACATAGGAGATCCCGGCTTCATCCAGAGAAGATCGGATCTCATCGATCAGACCGGAGCTTACTGCACTGTGGCTGCCATAATGGATCAGTACTTTGCTGCAGTTCTGCTCTTTTAGAACAGTGCCGATCTTAAGGTGTGTATCTTTCCCGAAAATAACCCGGGTAGGGGTAAAATATTCAAAATTTCTCATAGAGATTAGGCTCCTTTTTATGATCCGCAGGGGTATCATCTTGATTCATTTAATTGGTTTAAAGACGTTATAATAATAGCATAGAAGAGAAACAGACGCAAATAAAAGCTATTGAAAAAAGGGTGTAATTTTGGGGGAATGTGGTATAATGACTTCTGTGAAGGAAAAGTGACCTGATCACAGAAACAGACCAATGCGAAGCGTATATTATAGAACAGATCCAAATGAAGAAGAAAGCAGGTGTCTGAAATGGAGAATATCATTATCATAGGAGCAGGTCCGGCCGGGATCTCGGCAGCACTTTATGCGGCAAGGGGAAATATGGATCCACTGGTTATAAATACAGGGATCGGTTCACTGGAAAAAGCAGAGAAGATCGAGAATTATTACGGACTGGAGCAGCCATTGTCCGGCAGAGAGCTTTTTGAAAGAGGTCTTGCCCAGGCAAGAGCACTTGGAGTACGGATCCTGGATGCCCAGGTTGTGGGAATGGGTGGTTTTGATACTTTTGAGGTGAAAACTACCGCAGGAGATTTTGAGGCACGCAGCGTGATCCTGGCAACCGGAAGCAGGAGAGCTTCTGCCAGGATTCCGGGAGTAAAGGAATTTGAGGGAAAAGGTGTCAGCTACTGCGCAGTATGTGACGCATTTTTTTACAGAGGAAAGAAGATGGCAGTGCTTGGAAGCAGTGATTTTGCTCTTCATGAAGCAGAAGAACTTTCTCATACCGCTTCCCGTGTGACGATCTTTACAGATGGAAAGAAACCGGAATTTTCAAGAGAAAATCAGCTTCCGGTTAATACCATGAAGATCCAGGCAATCGAAGGGGATGAACGTGTTTCAGGCATCCGCCTGAAAAGTGATGTGTCCATGCAGGAGCAGGTGCCGGAGAAGATTCTTTTGTGCCGGCAGAGGGAGTCTTTGTAGCGCTTGGTACAGCCGGAAGCTCGGAGATGGCCCGCCAGATCGGCGCGGAGCTGAATGAAAAGGAAATATCCGGGTCAATGAAGAGATGGAGACTACAGTTCCGGGCTGTATGCAGCAGGTGATTGCACCGGTGGACTTCTCCAGGTGGCAAAAGCTGTTCATGACGGTGCCCAGGCAGGACTTTCCGCCTGTCGGTATGTGCGGAAGCTTTTGAAAGCGGAGGCATAAGCTGAAATTAAAAAACAAATACAGGATCAAGGAGGAATTTTATCATGGCAAAAGTTTTTACAACAGACAATTTTGAAACTGAGGTATTAAATGCAGAAAAGCCGGTACTGGTAGATTTTTGGGCAACCTGGTGCGGACCATGCAGACGCCAGGCTCCGGTCGTGGAAGAACTTGCAGAAGCCGGATATGAAGTTGGCAAGGTTGACGTAGACAAAGAGCCATCACTGGCCCAGCAGTACAAGATCATGAGTATCCCTACACTGCTGGTATTCAAAGAAGGAAAAGAGACCGCACGTTTTGTGGGACTGACATCAAAGACAGAGCTTGAGGCAGCGCTTCAGTAACCAAAACAGAAAACAGAAAAAACAGATACAGCTCTGGGAACCGAAACGGTTTCCGGAGCATTGTTGGCTTACTGAAAATTTTAAACAAGGGTTAATAAAATATGGATGAGAAAATAATAAAAAAGAATGCAGTGCTTGTGATCGCGGCAATGATCACAGCGCTGGCCTTTTCTTTTACGGGCCTTCCAATGGATGGAAATACTTCTGCAAAAAAAATGAGCGATGTTTATAATGGATTGGGATGCATGAGCTTGCTTGCATGGATCCTGCTTCTTATTTTATACGTGAAAGGATGGGAGGGCTACCGGAAATACAGAAACTGGCAGGCACATGTTTTGGCAGTGATCTTTTCAGCGGGAATGCTTCTTGGAACTTCTTATTTTACAAATGGAAACTGGGATTTTCTGTTTGGCGCAAAGAAACAGATCCTGATCTCAGCCGGATGTTTTATAGGATTTTATATTATCTGTGATATGGGAATCACTTATTTCTGGAGGATTCCTGAGATGGAGTTTTTCCGAAAGGCCTGCGGGCGTATCACGGCCAGAGAGGAAGAGGTAATGTGGTTCCGCCTGGCAAAGATATCTATGATCATTGGATGGACACCGTTTATCCTGGCATTTCTCCCAGGTTCGATCCCGGCAGATGGATTTCGGCAGCTGGATGTATTTTTGGGAGCTATGCCGCTGGACAATCATCATCCATGGGTCCTGACGATGATCATGGGTGGACTGCTGACACTTGGAAAAACTATCTGGTGTTATAATTTTGGAGTATTTCTGATCGTCATTGTGTTTACTTCTGTGGAAATCTGGTGTTACAGTGCGGTAGTCCGCTATCTGTACAGATGGAAGGCTCCAAAATGGATACTTTTTGGTACTGTTCTGCTGTTTGCATTTGTTCCCATATTTGGAAGCTATGCGCAGGCAGTGATCAAAGATGGCTTGTATACGGCAGTCATTACTTTGTATTTTGCAGTGTATATAGATATTTGTCATTCCTTTTCCAAGAGAAAGGCAGTATATTTATTTCTTCTGGGAATCAGTGTCTGTCTTACCCGAAATAATGGCATTCATCTGGTCCTGCCTTCTTTGATCCTTTTGTTTTTCTTCCTGGTAAAGGGAGCGAGGAAATATGCATTTATTGTGGCTGTCTGTGTTTTTGCCTGTTATCTGGGTGTAGAAAAGGGGGCAGCACCTGCCCTTGGCGTGGCACCTGGATCCCGATGTGAAATGCTTTCGGTACCGTTTCAGCAGACTGCCCGATATCTGAGAGAATATCCGGATGATGTAACCGCAAGTGAGAAGAAAGCGATCAACAGGATCCTGGATTATGATGTTCTTGCCGAGAAGTATAATCCGGAACTGTCGGATCCTGTGAAAATTACATTCAGGTTCAGAGATAATGATGATGATCCTAAATTGGATGGATACATGAAGGATTATTTTAAAGCCTGGTTTGCCATGTTCCGTCGTCATCCGGGAGTATATATCCAGGCGACATTGAATAATATTTACAGTTATAATGATCCGTTCCATATGGGAAGAGGACAGCAGGGCGTGTACCGGTTCTACATAGATAAACTGTATCAGAAGAAATCCGGGATCGATGTCAGTTATGTTGGACCAAAAAAATCCAGTATATATTCCGGCTTTATGATGAATTATGGATGCGCGCACCTGGCCTGGGACTTATCCTAAGTGCAGGAACGTATACATGGCTTACCCTGTTACTGATAGGATATCTTCTTGTGAGAAACAATGGAAAAAAATCCTGATCTTTGCCATACCGGTGCTGAATATACTGATATGTCTTGTTTCTCCTGTAAATGGATGATCCGTTATATGTGGCCGGTAATGACTATTATGCCGATGCTGTTCTGGTGGATTCTGCAGCCGGCACCAAAAATAGCTTCAAATTAAAAAAGATTCATCATTTCATAAAGACGTCTTTTATCCAGAATGCGGATCGATCCCCGTGAGATCTGGATAGAGCCGTCTTTATTCATTTTTTCAGGCTGCGGCTGACAGCTTCCCTGGCACTTCCGATGGAGCGGGCGATGGCTTCCTGCGTGAGAGCAAGCTCATCGGAACCGGTATCTGCAGCTTCATCCAGAAGAAAGGCTGCGATCCTCTGAGTCAGGGTCATAAAAAATGTCCGTTCGATTCCTGCAATCACATCTGAGAAATGTTCAGTTGTCCGTTTGTAGATGAAATTTTCCAGATAGATATTGTTTTTCATCAGCCGGGAAAAAGGAACTGCCGGAAGCAGAAGCAGATCACAGTCTGTTTCTGCATCGATCTGTACATCAAATGTAATGGCAGAAAGCATGCAGGAGGCGGAAAGAGTGCAGATATCACTGTCCCTTAAACGGTACAGGGTAGCCTCTTTTCCCTGAGCGGACAGTAGATAAACACGGAGAACTCCCTTCAGAAGAAAAAGAGTTCCCAGGCACTGGCGCTCTTCAGACTGTATGGCAGCACCTGCCGGGTAATGAAGCTCGCGAATGTTATCAAGAAGAAAATTCCGATCTTCTTCAGTCATATGTTCCAGAAGGGAAACGCCTGAAAATAATTCAGACAGCTGTTTCGATCCATAAAAAGATTACTCCTTTATAAAAATATATAGTACTCATTTTAACGCTGTTTGGATGGAAATACAACAAAAACGGCATTTTTGCGGCAGGAGGGAAATCCTTGTTTATTATGGTTCACTCCGTTCTCAGCAACACGCTTCGCGATGCACAGAATTTATGCTGATCGCATAAATTCGCGCGGTATGTCTCGGGTTTTCTGTGACCTTCGCTCACAAAAAACACCTCGCGGAATATTACCAGTGAACAGTAACCCCTGTTTTTCTATTTACATCCGGTGGAGGGAACGTTATAATCATAAAGCGAAAAGGATCAACAGAGAAATAATGAAAACTGCCGGGGAAAGAAATTATCCGGCAGAAGTTAGGAGAATGTAAAATTTGAAAATCTTACTTGCAGCATGCAATGCAAATATATCCATTCCAATCTTGCGGTATATAACTTGAAATCCTGTTCCGGAGAATACAGCTCCAGGGTTGTGGTCAAAGAGTACACGATCAATCAGATCAGGGATGACATTTTAAAAGATATTTATCTGGAGCAGCCGGATGTGATCTGCTTTTCCTGCTATATCTGGAATATTTCCTTTGTCAGGGAACTAGTGCCGGATCTTAAGAAAATTCTTCCACAGGTGGAATTTTGGGCAGGAGGCCCGGAGGTATCCTACGATGCGGTGGAATTTCTGAAAAAGAATCCTGCGTTTTTTGGAGTGATGGTGGGAGAAGGAGAGGAAACCTTCCATGAACTGGCAGGTTATTATATAGAAAGAAAACCGGAAACTTTGAGCGAGATCCGTGGAGTGGCTTTTCGTGATGAAAACAAAGACAGGAATATTGTACACACGGCTGGCGGGATTGATGGATCTAAGTAAAGTTCCGTTTGCATACAGCAATCTTACAGAGTTTAAAACCGCATTATTTATTATGAGAGCAGCAGGGGATGCCCCTTTTCCTGCAGCTATTGCCTTTCTTCCATAGATAAGAAGCTTCGGTTCCGTGATATTGAGCTTGTAAAAAGGAAATTGCAGTTTTTTATTGATTAATAAAGTTCCTCAGGTCAAATTTGTGGATCGTACTTCAACTGCAAGCATGACCATGCCATGGAGATCTGGAGGTATATTACGGAGCATGACAACGGGATCACCAATTTTCACTTTGAAATTTCAGCAGATCTTCTCCGTGCGGAGGAGCTGGCGCTGATGAAAACCATGCGTCCGGGTCTGATCCAGCTGGAGATTGGTGTACAGTCTACCAATCCTCAGACCATCAAAGCCATTCGGAGAACCATGGATTTTGAAAAGCTGAAAAGGATTGTAGAGCAGCTCCACAGCTTTGGAAATATCCACCAGCATCTGGATCTGATCGCAGGACTTCCCTATGAGGGCTATGATAGCTTCCACAAGTCCTTCTGCGATGTTTACACACTGCATCCGGAACAGTTTCAGCTTGGTTTTCTGAAGGTGCTGAAGGGATCACACATGATGGAAATGACAGGGGAATATCAGATTCTTTATAAGGATCGGGAACCCTATGAGGTACTTTCCACAGCCTGGCTGACCTACGAGGAGATTTTAAGGCTGAAAATGGTGGAAAGTATGGTGGAAGTGTATTATAATAGTGGGCAGTTCAAAAATACCCTTGTATTTCTGGAGAAGTATTTTGACGATCCTTTCCGGATGTATGAGCACTTGGCAGATTTTATGAGAAAAAAGGATACTCGGAGATCTCTCATTCCAGAATGAGGCGCTATGAGATTCTTATGGAGTTTGCCGGAGAACAGAAAGAGATCCCGCTGGAAGCACTTTCCGATGTAATGCTCCTCGATCTGTATCTTCGAGAGAATTTAAAGAGCAGGCCATCCTTTGCTTCAGACCAGAAGCCGTATGAGCGGCAGATTTGGGATTACCGGAAAGCAAAAAAATCCCGAAAACCGCCCATATCGAGGTGTTCCGGGATGGAAAGAGGCTTCTTTTTGATTATACAGACAGGGATCCTTTGACCAACAATGCGCAATTAACGGATATTACAGATGAGGTGAATGATAATTATGGGAATGTTTGATCCGAAAAAAAGAAAAGTGATCACAGCGATCATCGCAGTTATTCTGGTACTGGCAATGGTAGTTCCGACTGTGCTTTCGCTTATCCTTTATTAAGGCGGCAGTTATGAAACTTGGAAAAAAGCACTGGAGGCGCTTCAGGCAGAGATAGACGGACGCTTATGCCGGGAGACGAGCTGATCGTGGCAGGCCCTGTGGCAGCAGAAGGAACTGCATGGATCACAAAGAATTATTATGACAGGCTGCGGGAGTTTTTTGCAGAACGTTTTCTCGAGGATGCTGTAAAGCTTCCTGAGGTTTACGGAACAGGAACAGAGAATGATAAAATTTGGAAAATGGCGGAAGAATCCGGAGCCAGTGCCCGATATCGGATGGGAGAAGGTGGCTTTCTTGCTGCCTCTGGAAAATAGCGGAGGCATCCGGGGTAGGTCTTAGCGCAGATATTCGGAGTGTGCCCATCCGACAGGAAACCATAGAGATCTGTGAGATCTTTGATGTGAATCCGTATAAGCTTCTTTCCGGCGGAAGTATTCTTCTGGGAATCCGTGGAGGCGATGCTTTTGTGCAGCAGCTGCGGCGAGAGGGGATCATGGCAGCAGTGATCGGACAGACCGATTCCGGAAATGACAGGCTTCTTTACAGCGGCGGAAATGCCAGATATCTGGAACGGCCGGCAGAAGATGAAATCAAAAGGCTTGGCTTTTTGATTTCATGAGCAGGCAGCGAAGCGGATTGCGAATGCATATTTTGTATATTTAATGTTATGTAGAAAAGAGGAAAATAATAAATGGGAGTTTTGAATATTGTGCTCCATGAGCCGGAAATTCCGGCAAATACAGGAAATATCGGCAGAACCTGTGTGGCAACAGGAACCAGGCTGCATTTGATCGAACCGCTTGGTTTCCGCCTGAATGAAAAGGCCATCAAGCGTGCAGGTATGGATTATTGGGAACAACTGGATGTGACCAGATATCTGGACTATGAGGATTTTCTCAAAAAGAATCCGGGAGCAAAGATTTATTACGCAACCACCAAGGCACCTCAGACTTATACAGATGTGCAGTATGAGGATGACTGTTTCATTATGTTTGGCAAGGAGAGTGCGGGAATCCCGGAGGATATTCTGGTAAACAATCAGGAAACCTGCGTGCGGATCCCGATGATCGGAGATATCCGTTCCCTGAATTTAAGCAATTCAGTTGCCATTGTGCTTTATGAGGCGCTGCGGCAGCATAATTTTACGCATATGAATCTGGAAGGCCATCTGAGAAATTACGACTGGAAATAAGCCTGCAAAGAGTAAATAAAAACCTCTGATCTGGAAATACTGTAGGAGATATTGAGAGATATTTCTTTTACAGCCTTCCGGATCAGAGGTTTTTTGATGTTTTATTTTGATTTTTCCAGTGTAAAGATAAATTCTGTTCCAACACCTACGGTGCTGATCACATTGATGTTCTGCTTATGAGCGTTGATGATCTCTTTTACAATGGCAAGGCCAAGTCCGGTACCCTTGCGGTCTTTTCCACGGGAGGCATCGATCTTATAGAAACGGTCCCAGATCCTGGAAAGACTTTCCTTTGGAATTCCGGTTCCATGGTCTTTGACTGAGACAAAAACCTTGCCATGGTTGACGGTGGTTTCCAGTGTGATGGAAGAATTGTCACTGCTGAACTTTACTGCATTGTCCAATAAATTGTACAGTACCTGCTGAATCTGTTCCATATCTGCACGGACAAAAAGCTCTTTTCCCGCAAGGAAGAGCTCCAGACGGATGTTTCGTTCCGTACAGATTCCTTCAAAGGTGGCGGCTGTGGTACGGATCGTTTCATTGATATCAAAACGCCGCATATGCATCATACGCTTTTTGACATCCAGTTCGTTTAAGGTAAGGAGACTTCGGGTAAGCTTCTCCAGACGGGTGGATTCAAAAGCAATGACCCTTAGATAACGGTCCTGCATTTCCGGTGGGATGGTACCGTCCAGCATGGCTTCCACATAGCCTTTGATGGAGGTCAGAGGTGATCGGAAATCATGGGACACATTGGAAATGAACTGCCGTTGATACTCTCCGTTTTTGTTCAGCTTGTCTGCCATGTAATTCAGGGAGTGGGAAAGATATCCCATCTCATCTTCAGAATCTACGGGGATCGTGTAGGAAAGATTTCCGTTGGCAAATTCCAGGGCACCCTTTAAGATTTCTTTCAGAGGTTTATGGACCCTGTAAAAATAGATCAGAAGAAAACTGAAAAACAGTGCATAGATCACAATAAAGATCAGTACCATAACCTCTACGATATTGCTGCGGCTTTCGTAGAGGTTTTTCATAGGATAGTGGATCACCAGATAACCGATCACCAGATCTGTATCTTTTATGGGAACAACTGTGCTTAACTGTGCGGTTTTTAATGTCCCGTAAAACGTACCGGAAGAATAGCAAGTATCTTCGTAATCTTCCGGCCGGAAGCTCCTGACGGTGATAGCACCGGAATCAGAGGACTGCTGGTTTGTGTTTATCAGAACGGTCCCATCTGTATCCATAACCCAGAAATCTGCATTTTGAAAGGCTGCTGCTGAGGAAAGAGCCAGGATGAGGGATTCGTTTTTGGGGCTTTTTACAGCCTGACGAAGTTCATTTTTGGAAACCAGCTGGCTGGCAGTGCGGTAAAGAGACTCTCCGGTAGAGCGCTCCAGCCTTTTTTCTACCAGGTAGGAGCCGCCGGAGGAAAGCAGCAGAAAGCAGATTCCGCCCAGCATAAAGTACAGGATCAGCAGTTTAGTATAAAGATGCAGTTTCATGAATCCTTTACCTCAAATTTGTAACCGATTCCCCAGACTGTGGAAAGAGCCCAGTTTGGGTTATCCTTGATCTTTTCACGGAGACGTTTGATGTGAACGTCTACGGTTCTGGTATCACCAATGTATTCATAGCCCCAGATGTGATCCAGAAGCTGTTCTCTTGTGAAAACCTGATTGGGAGAAGCTGCCAGGAAATAGAGAAGCTCCAACTCCTTTGGCGGCATATCAATCTGGTGTCCCATATAAGTTACAGAATAGTTGGTTAGGTTGATCACCAGATCCGGATAGGAAACACATTTTTCCTTTGGCGCGGCAGACGGAGATTTTACATGAAATCTGCGCAGTACCGCACGGACACGTGCCACCAGCTCTTTGGAGTCAAAAGGCTTAATGATGTAATCATCCGCTCCAAGCTCCAGTCCCAGACTTTGTCAAAGGTTTCTCCCTTGGCGGAAAGCATAATGATCGGTACATCGGAGGTGTGACGGATCTCACGGCATACCTGGTATCCGTCAATGCCCGGAAGCATGAGATCCAGAAGGATCAGATCCGGGTGAAAAATATGGAACTGCTTCAGGGCTTCCTCGCCGTCATTTACGATCTTAGTCTCAAAGCATTCTTTTGTGAGATAGAGAGCAACCAGCTCTGCAATGTTGTTGTCATCGTCAACAATGAGGATTTTCTGTTTTGTAGCCATGGTTTCAGCTCCTTTTTTATTTCTTGAATTCTACAATGGTCACGCCGGCATCGCCTTCTCCGAATTCGCCGAGACGGAAGGAAGCTACGTGCTTCTGGCGCTTCAGGTAATTGTGGACACCTTTGCGGAGGGCACCGGTACCTTTTCCGTGAACGATACGGACGGATTTCATGTGTGCGATATAGGCGTCATCCAGATATTTATCCAGCTCTGCAACTGCCTCATCTACGGTTTTCCAAGAAGATTGATCTCTGTGGAAATGCTGGCTGCCTTGGACATACGGATCTTTCCGGCACCGGTGCGCTGCATGGACGGAGTGGTGATCACCGGTTCGTCCACAAGCTCCAGATCGGAGATATGAACCTTGGAACGGATGATACCCATCTGCACAAAGAGATATCCTTTGGAATCCGGATGACTGGAAACTGTTCCCTTGAGATTCAGGCTGAGCACCTTTACGGTATCGCCAAGAGAAAGATCGGATGGTTTCAGCTGTTTTTTTGGCTTTTGCTTCTGCTGTTTGGAAGACATTCCAGTTTCGGCTTTTGACATACGTTTTTTCAGGTTCTGGCGCTCTTTTTCCACGGAAGCGGTATCTACGTGATCCTTCTGGAATTTATGGAAAAGCTTCATGGTCTGATCTGCGTATTCCTTGGTATCGCGGAGGATCGCATGTGCCTGTTCATTGGCTTCTCTGAGAATCCGCTCTTTACGTTCATCCAGCTTTTCTTCTTTTTCCTGAAGGGATTTTTTCAGATCTTCTACCTGTTCTTTATAACGAGCAATTTCAGCACGCTCGTTTTCGATGGTGACACGGCTCTGCTCCAGGGATGTCAGAACATCTTCAAAAGATTCATCCTGCTCGCTGATCTGTTCTTTTGCTTTGTCGATGATGAAATCCGGAAGCCCCAGCTTGGAAGAAATGGCAAATGCGTTACTTTTTCCCGGAACACCGATCAGAAGGCGGTAGGTCGGACGTAAGGTTTCTACATCGAATTCACAGCAGGCATTTTCCACACCCGGAGTGGAGAGGGCATAGATCTTCAGTTCGCTGTAATGTGTGGTCGCATGGTACGGATACCCTGCTCGTGAAGATGTGACAGGATCGCAATGGCAAGAGCGGCACCCTCTGTAGGGTCAGTACCGGCACCAAGCTCATCGAAGAGGACCAGGGAATCCTGATCTGCGGATTTCAGGAAGGAAACCACGTTTGTCATATGAGAGGAGAAGGTACTTAAGGACTGTTCAATGCTCTGCTCATCTCCGATATCAGCATAAACCTCGCGGAAAAGTGCAAGTTCGGAACGATCGAGCGCCGGGATATGGAGACCCGACTGTCCCATCATGGTAAGAAGACCTACGGTTTTCAGAGAAACAGTTTTACCACCGGTGTTTGGTCCGGTGACAACCAGAAGGTCAAAATCATCCCCGAGACGGATGTCAATAGGAACGGCTTTTTTCTTATCGATCAGTGGATGACGGGCCTGGCGAAGCCGGATCCGGCCTTCTGTGTTGAAAATAGGTTCACTGGCGTTCATGTCCATGGCAAGTGCAGCACGGGCAAAAATAAAATCCAGCTGTACCATGATGGAAAGATCTGCGTGAATAGCTTCCAGCTCAG
>ENA-OQIR01000834-OQIR01000834.1-human-gut-metagenome-genome-assembly--contig:-NODE-834-length-12055-cov-4.305667_pt1 | contig 12055 bp, 14 predicted proteins | sample MGYA00242580_ERZ504745 | MGnify/ENA primary metagenome ERZ504745 (study PRJEB26092, sample SAMD00036214) | human gut metagenome | host: Homo sapiens | study: EMG produced TPA metagenomics assembly of... | reverse complement strand
TACTAACATAACAATCATTGCACTTCCTGTGTTTTTTATAAACCAAGGAACGATATAAAAATCTATCAGCAACAGTAGGTAGAAAACCATGTTCTTTTTTAATTTATCCATCATATCATCATCCTTTCAAATCCCGATTTGTCTGTTTCACATTATACACAGTATAATTCCATTTCACAAAATGTTCAATCAAAAAAAAGTATGCAAGATTTTTATATTTTCTTGGCATACCTCTTATTGCAGTATTTCCTTGTTCGTATTTTCGCAAACTAACGTTCCGCAAGGATGCCCAGTGCGACGGTTCCTAACAGGGCGGCGGGTCGACTGGGCAAGTGGTCGGCTGAGAAGCATTTTCTACTCAACGACATATTTAACGTTTGATTCTCTCCGTCCCTCATATTTCTCCTGTGCCAACAGTTTATCAAGAAATTCTGACACTTCTTCCATGTCTTCACTGTCTATCAAATCCAGTTTTATCAATACATCAAGGTCTGTCTGATTCTTCGGTTGTATTGAGATCGGCTGAGATGTATCCACAACCACTTTCAACTGTTTTGTCTTATTTGCTGTTTCAATATCCGTAGTTAATCCCATAACGTGGCTTTTACTCACGCCGAATATCTGTGATAATTTTTCCCATATAGATTCATCTCTCGGCGTTCCGTTTCCATTTTCATAGTTCGTAAGCATACTTTGTGAAATGCCTAATTCTTTTGCAAGTTCCGCAACGGTTATATTCTTTTCTTTCCGCAATTCTTTTATTTTATTCATAGCGAACCTCCTTTATAAGCACATTATATTTCATCAAATTTTCTCTGTCAATCTTTTTATCGGATATTCAGATATTTTCTATTGACATTCTGTAACGCTTGTTTTATCATAAGATTATCTTAATATCTGATAATCAGATATTTGTAAGGAGGTGAAACGATGATTAGAGGAAATGACTTTATTTTAAATCCAGACAAACTGCAAGAGGAATTTCAGTTAGTAGAAGTTTCTGACTGGGTAGACTTTTCTACAAAAGAAAAATTAGGATTCTACTATACAGTTCTTCTTCCAAAATTAAAGTTTGAAAAAGTCAAAGTAGGCATTAAAGCTAACACAGCGATTGTTACCAACGAAGAACTTGAACAAAAAGGGCAGATTCCAGTCTCATTTGATGGATTACATACTTGGCTAGTCTCTATAATGGACGTCTTTCTGTCAAAGCAGAAGCTTCCAATATCAGAAAAGTGGGAATGAAATAATTTCCCTACTATGTCAGCCAGTCAGTGCCGGACAACGTCATAGGTGCTGAACTGGCTGACCTCTATACTTGATATATAAAACAACATCTTCCGAAAACAATCGGAACATTCATTACAAAAATTGGGATATGAGGTGAGATTCGTGAGCAAAACAAAAGAGTGTTTTGCATACAATACGAAAATCATTGAAACTCCTACTACAAAAGAAGTATATATTTACGAAAACCCTATTTTTATTCACTCGAAAGAAAAGGCAGATTTAACAGACACAAGTAACCGAAAAAAATTTGATGAAATGTCAGCTCATAAGCAATATGACAGTTTAAAACGCAAGCAGAAACATTACGAACAGGCTCGTTGGGATATTGCCCGTATTGTTGACTGCAACTTTGATAACAAAACAAAATTTGTAACGCTGACATTTAAAGAAAACATTCAGGAAATCCTGATAACTAACCGTGAATTTAAGTATTTTATCCAGCGATTAAATTATTATTTGTACCATACCAAAACCCAGTTATTAAAATACCTTGCAACGTGGGAGAAACAGAAGCGTGGAGCAATCCATTATCATGTTATTTTCTTTGATTTTCCGTATATAGCAAAAGAAAAATTACAGAATTTATGGTCACATGGATTTATTAAAATCAATCGCATTGATGTAGACAGCAAAGAAAACAGAGGTCGTTATCTTAGCAAGTATTTTGGAAAAGACCTTGATTTGAAAGAACATAAGAAAAAAGCCTTTTTTAAATCTCAAAATCTGAAAGTTCCACACGAAACAAAAGTCATGCTGACCGAAGACATTTTACATGACTTACAAAAAGAAAATATCGTCTTTCAGAAAGAATACACAAGGCAAATTTACGATACCAACGCTTTCTTATCTACTGGTTCATGCTTAAAGGACAGCAGTGTTATCTACATCAAAATTAAAAAAGAAAATCCTTGCGTAAAGGGGGAATCTTATGGATAATCCCGTTACGTTTTCAGATATAACATTATTGAATACGTTAGCCACCTGTGCTAACATGACCACAGATGAAGTCTTCAAAGATTTTAAAATTATGGCAAATAAAAAAATCTTGAAGAATCACAAATATGAAATTTATTACTCGGAATCAGAAAAAAGCTGGCGTACTTATTTACCCGATGAAACCAAACCTAACAAACGCCGTCCTGTTAAGAGGAAGAGTAAAGAGAACCTTGAAAAAGAAATCATCAGATTTTATATCGAAAAGCAGAAAGCTGAAAACCGTCAGAATGTCACACTAGAAGAATTATATGCTGAATGGCTTTTGTATAAAAGAGATTATACTTCCGTAAAAGCAAAAACAATTCAAGAATATGTATCTGAATGGAATAGATTTTTCAAAGATACAGAACTTGTTAAAATGAAGATAGGCGAAATCAAACCAATCACGCTTATCCGCTTTTTCAGAGAAGCTACAAAAGACCGACAGTTCACGCACAAGCGAGTCAGTAATGCCCGTTCTGTTTTGAATGGAATCATGAGTTATGCGATTGAAGAAGAAATTATATCACATAATCCTGTCTCTGATGTGAATTTCAAACAGTTTACCTATAAGCCAGTAGAAGTACAAAGTGACAATGTATTTTCCCGTGATGATACGCATAAGTTATTAAATTATCTTCGGTGTATCATAGAGCCATATTCTCTTGCAATACAGTTATCTTTCTATCTCTTTATCCGTGTTGGAGAAACAAAAGCTATCCGTTGGGAAGATATTGACTACAATAACAGGCTTGTATATCTTCACAGACAGGCGACCTGTGAACGTACATTGAATGATGATTTAACATTCTCAAGCCGAAAAGTAAAAGTAGTAAATCAAATGAAAGGAAATACTTCTCATGGATTCCGTAAACAGTTCCTTACAGACGAAGCACTTAAAATTCTTCACAAAGCAAAGGAATTAAATCCAAATGGAATATATGTCTTTGAACCCAACGGCGAGATTATGACAACAGACAGCTTTAATCGCCGTTTGAAGAAATATTGCAAAGAAGCCGGTGTTCCTTATCATTCCAGTCATAAAATCCGCTTTTACAATGCTTCAACAGCTTTTGACGGAAATAATCTTACAACCCTTAGTTATTTAATGGGACATAGTGAGACAGCTACAACATTGCATTACTTGCGGAATGTCAATAAGAGGAAGAATGACAGGCTTGCTTTTCAGAATCTTGGTATTTCATCATAAAGTGTTCAAAGGTGTTCAAACATTTTAAAACAAAAAAATAAGAGAAACGCTGTAAATTCAACGTTTCTCCCATTTTTAACTAATGCCGCAGACCGGAATCGAAGCCGTCCGGGAACGGATAAGGCGAATGGTCGGAAAAACCGAGAATTTTAAGGCCGCCCTCAATCGCGCGCTCCACATACTCCCGCTCCGTTCCGTCCGCATGGCGGCACCGCCATGTATGGGTATGATAATTTGCAATCATGATCTGTAACCTTCTTTATTTTGTATCTTATTCTGCTGCTTCTTTGGAGATATCCGTTCCAAAATATTTTTCCGAAAGCTCTGTCAGTGTTCCTTCTTCTGCGAGCTCGCCAAGTGCTTTGTTGACTGCCTCAAGCAGCGTCTTGGTCTCATCGCCTTTTTTCATCGGAATACCGACTTTTGTGGATTCCGGATCGAGACATGCAATTTTGATCTCTGCATCCGGGTGTGCTTTCATATAATCGTAATACGTTACCTCTGCGTTCAGAGTTGCATCGATACGGCCGCTTAAGAGAAGCTCGAAAGTCTGCTCCAGATCGTCAACACCGGTAACGGCTGCGCCATATTTCTCGGCAACTTCTGCATACGTACTGGAAATGGTGTTCGCGGTGCTCTTTCCGTCGAGATCCTCCATGGACTGGATTTCATCGTTAGCAGAGTTTACGATAACAGCGGTGCGGTTGTATGCGTATGGATCGGAAAAGCTGTATTTCTCAGCGCGCTCCTCTGTGATATCTACGCCGTTTACCATGATATCGTACCGGCCGGAATCGATTCCTGCAAGAAGGCCGTCCCACTCACCCTCTACAAAGGTTGCTTTCACGCCGAGTTTCTCTGCGATCTGCTGTGCCACTTCTACGTCATAGCCGACCAGGTTGTCGTCCTCATCGTGATACGTCCACGGTGCCCAGGTTCCTTCCATTGCCACAACGATCTCACCCTTGCTCTGGATCTGCTCTAAAAGATCCCCAGACGCACTTGCAGAAGATGCTGATGAAGAGGAAGAAGCACTGCTGTTATCTGCCGTGCTGTTTCCGCATCCGGTCAGTAAAAAGGATGATGTCAGGATACCTGCCAGAAATACTGCTGCCATTTTCTTTTTCATAATATTCGCCACTCCTTTTTTGTTTTGTTCTGGAAGAAGCTGCCTTTGCTTCTTCTGTTTTCTTTATTGCAAACTGTCCGGATTCCGTGCTCCGGGCAGGATTTGCCGCTTTGCGGGATACCTTACTCGTAATGCTGTTCAATATTCTGCAAAAATGTTCTCGTCCGCTCTTCCCGCGGATTTGCGAAAAATTCCTTCGACGGACCTTCCTCAACGACAACGCCGTTTTCCATAAAGACAACTTTGTTCGAAACGTTTCTTGCAAAGCCCATCTCATGCGTGACAACGAGCATTGTCATTCCCTCTTTGGCAAGCTGGCGCATAACACCAAGCACCTCGCCGGTCAGCTCCGGGTCGAGTGCTGAGGTCGGCTCATCAAAATAGATAATTTCCGGATCGGTTGCCAGTGCACGGGCGATTGCCACCCTCTGCTGCTGTCCGCCGGAAAGCTGATGCGGATAGTAGTCCGCACGGTCCAGCATGCCTACTTTTTCAAGCGCTGCACGCGCTTTTTCCTCCGCCCTGGTTTTTGGCATTTTTCTGCCGATGATCAGGCCTTCGGTTACGTTATGAAGGGCTGTTTTGTTCAGGAACAGGTTATAGTTCTGAAATACAAATGCGGTTTTCTGACGGATCGCCGCGATATCTTTTTTGCTGATGTTGTGGAACGGATATTCTTTCCCGTCAAAGATCAGGCTGCCGCCGTCCGCATGCTCCAGAAAGTTGACACAGCGCAGCATCGTCGTTTTTCCCGAACCACTCGGACCGAGGATTGCAACAACATCGCCCTGTTTTACTTTTAAATCTACACCTTTTAATACTTCCAGGCTGCCGAACGCTTTCTTTAATCCTTTAATTTCCAGCATGGCTTATTCCCCTTTTTTCTGATATGTACTCAGTTTCTTCTCTCCGATTCCCTGCAGCTTCGTGAGCACAGTGGAGAACAGCAGGTAGATCAGTCCTACTTCAATATACAGTGCCAGCGGCTCATGGGTGCGCGCTACAATCCGCTGCGTTACCATAAACATCTCCGTTACGGTGATATTTGCGGCAAGGGAAGTATCCTTTACCATGGCGATCAGAGAGTTGGAAAGCGGCGGGAAAGCGGTGCGCATCGCCTGCGGAAGGATAATTCTCCGCATGATCTGCAGATACGACATGCCGACACAGTAGCCGGCTTCGAGCTGGCCTGCCGGAACGGCTTCCAGGGCCGCACGCATCGTCTCGGCACTGTAGGCGCCCTCATTCAGGGAAAAGACGAGAACTGCCGCCGGAAACGGATCGATCAGAATACCGCGCGCGGAAGTCCGTAAAACACAACGAAAAGCTGGACCAGAAGCGGGGTTCCGCGGAAAATCCAGATATAGAAACGTGCAATCTGACGAGGCTTTGATGTTTGCAAACTGTACCATAGCCATTGCCGTCGCAATTACAAGTGCAATGGAAAACGAGATTACAGTAAGCGGAATCGTCACCTTAAGGCCCGGCAGAAAGATTTTCCAGAAAGAATCCAGAAGAATATTCCATAATCTTTCGCTCATTTCGATATATCCCCCTTATTTTACATTTTCCTAGATAGGATAACACTTCAAGTCCGCTTCAAGTCAAGTGTTTTTTCATATACCCCTCCCCCGCATGCAAGAATCCCCGGGAAACACGTTTTTCAACGGCCCCGGGGACACTTATTTATGGTTGGTTTTAAGAGGAAGGATCTTGTCTTTTTTTATGGTATTATGTTATTTACTGCTTAGTCCTGTGTCACATTAAATGCTCTTGCACCAGGGTATACAGCGGCCGTTCCAAGTTCTTCTTCGATTCGGAGAAGCTGGTTGTATTTTGCAACACGCTCGGTACGGCTCGGTGCACCGGTCTTGATCTGGCAGGTGTTCAGGGCAACAGCCAGGTCTGCGATGGTGGTATCCTCGGTCTCACCGGAACGGTGGGAGGAAATTGCGGTGTAGCCTGCTTTGTGAGCCATTTTGATTGCCTCAAGGGTCTCAGATACAGAACCGATCTGGTTCAGTTTGATCAGGATGGAATTTCCGCAGCCAAGGGAGATACCTTTTGCCAGACGCTCAGTATTGGTTACAAACAGGTCGTCACCGACAAGCTGTACTTTTCCGCCAAGCTCTGCGGTCAGCTCTTTCCAGCCTTCCCAGTCTTCTTCATCCAGAGCATCCTCGATGGAGATGATCGGATATTTCTCTACCAGTGCTTTCCAGTGAGCGATCAGCTCTTTGGAAGTAAATACAGTGCCGGCTTTCGGCAGTTTGTATTCACCCTTGGTTCCTGTCTTCCACTCGGAGGAAGCAGCATCCATCGCGATCTTGAAGTCTCTGCCTGGCTCGTAGCCTGCTTTTTTCACTGCCTCAAGAATGGTCTCGATGGTTTCTTCATCGGATTTCAGAGCCGGTGCAAAACCGCCTTCATCTCCAACCGATGTTGCCAGTCCGCGCTCTTTTAAGATGGCAGCCAGTGCATGGAAGACCTCAGCGCACCATCTTAAGCACTCTTTGAAAGAAGATGCTCCAACCGGCATGATCATGAACTCCTGTACATCCAGGCCGGAAGAAAGTGCGTGGCATCCGCCGTTGATGATGTTCATCATCGGAACCGGCAGACGATTTCCGGAAACGCCGCCGAAGAAGCGGTACAGCGGAATCTCAAGTGCGTTTGCTGCTGCTCTTGCGCAGGCAATGGATACAGCCAGAATGGCGTTTGCACCCAGGCGGGATTTATCTTTTGTTCCGTCTGCATCGATCATGGCTTTGTCTACAGCGTAGGTATCGGATGCATCCATACCTTTTAAGGTATCGTTGATGACGGTGTTGATGTTTTCTACTGCTTTCTGCACACCTTTTCCAAGGTATCTTGCTTTATCTCCATCTCGTAATTCCAGTGCCTCAAACTCACCGGTAGATGCGCCGCTTGGTGCCATGCCGCGCCCTACAACGCCCCCTGCAAGAACAACCTCAGCTTCTACGGTTGGGTTTCCTCTGGAATCCAGAATTTCTCTTCCTTTTACTTCCTCAATTTTCAGGCTCTTCACTTTTCGTGTGCTCCTTTCTCGTTTGTTTCTGGAGTTTCCCGCCTGCGAAGTGTCCAAGATCCGCAGACGGGAGATAACAATGATTGATTCACTTTGGTTAGTCTTTACTAACTGTAATTCATTATAACTAATTTTTTGAAAATTGCAAGTGGGTAAAGTGATACTTTTTCTCAGAAATGCAAAAAGTTTTTCTGTTCTTATTTTTCCTGTTTAAATGCCTCTTCCAGCGTATGCCATCCAAGCACTGCACATTTCACTCTTGCCGGCATGTGGGAGATGTCCTTCAGTGCACCAGCTCCTCGAGTTTGTCAATCTCCTCGTCGGATGCTTCTCCTTTGATCATGCGCAGAAACAGATTTCCCAGGCGCAGTGCCTCGTCCTTCGTCTTTCCGATGATCATGCCGAGCATAATGTCCGCCGATGCCTGCGAAATCGCACAGCCGTCGCCCACGAACGCACCGTCCGTGATCACATCGCCGTCGACTTTTAATTTCAGCCAGATATCATCGCCGCAGCTTGGGTTGACGCCCTCGAGTACGATGTCCGCATCCGGCAGATCATGCTTGAATTCCGGACGCAGATTGTGCTCCGTCAAAATTTCGTTATAAAATCCTCTACTCTCCATAGCCCATTCTCCTTCTGATTGTGGATACACTTTCGATCAGTGCATCAATCTCTTCCGGTGTATTATAAAACATCATGCTGGCTCTTGTCGAACTTCGGACGCCAAGATATTCCAGAAGCGGCTGTGCACAGTGGTGGCCTGCCCGCACATCGATGCCGTCAGAAGAAAGAATTTCGCTCACATCGTGCGGATGCACGCCGTCAATCGTAAACGAAACGATGCCCGTATGGTTGGCCGGATCTTTGGAACCGAGGATATGAACGTACGGCAGCGCGCCGAGTCCTTCCATAGCACGTTGCGTCAGTTCCAGCTCTTTTTTCTGGATATAATCAAATCCTTTTTCCTGCAGATACCGGATCGCTGCGGCCAGCCCCACCGCACCGGCTGCATTTACCGTTCCCGCCTCAAATTTCTGCGGAACCGGTGCAAAAACGGCTCCGTCGCGGTGAACGGAATCGATCATCTCGCCTCCGGTTAAAAACGGCGGCATTTTTTCCAGCAGTTCCAGTTTTCCATACAGACAGCCGATTCCCATCGGGCCCATCAGCTTATGGCCGGAAAAGGCGAGAAAATCTGCATCCAGCGCATGTACGTCGACCGGCATATGCGGAACGCTCTGGGCGCCGTCCACAACGACAACGGCTCCCACGCGGTGCGCCATCTCCGTGATTTTCTGGAGCGGATTCACGCAGCCGAGCACATTCGATACCTGCGCAACAGCCACAAGACGTGTTCTCTCATTAATGCCCTTTTGGAGCTCCTCATCGGTCAGCTCGCCCTCACTGGTACATTCCAGATAATGGAGCTTCGCCCCAGTCATACGCGACACCATCTGCCACGGAAGCAGATTGCTGTGATGCTCCATGATTGTTACAGCGATCTCGTCGCCTTCCTTTAAAAAGTTCAGGCCATAGCTGTATGCAACAAGGTTCAGGCTTTCCGTTGTATTCCGGGTAAAAATAATCTCCTCCGGCTCTTCTGCATGAATAAACTCCTGTACGGTCTTTCTTGCCTCCTGATAGCTCTCCGTCGCCTCCAGGCTTAAAGGATAGAAGCCTCGCAGAGGATTTGCATTTTTCTGTTCGTAAAATTCCTGTACTGCAGCAAGAACGCATGACGGGCGCTGTGCCGTCGCCGCGTTGTCCAGATAGATCGTGTCCATTTGCTGCAGAAGCGGGAAATTTTTTCTGATGTTATCTGTTGTCACGGTCAAGCACCTCCGCAAGCTGTGTTTTTACTTTCTGTTCGATGTCCGCATCGCCGATCTTCTGGATTTTTGCTTCCAGTTTCGCCCGCGCTATCGTATTTTCTGCCTGTGTACGGTCCATGCCGCGCGCACCGAAGTAAAACAGTGTCTCTTCATCGAGTTCTCCGATTGCCGCGCCGTGGCTTCCCTGTACGTTTTCCTCTGCACAGAGGATCACAGGAATCGTCTTGTTGATACATCATCGCCGAGCAGCAATACCTGTTCTGTCTCTGCTCCGACGGAATCTGCCGAACCGCGCACAAAGTCGATTGTGCCGCGGAAGATCTTTTCCGCCGCATCCATCAGCGTTCCGTCTGCCTGGATCGTGCTCTCGGTTACTTTTCCGAAGTGGCGCACATTCAGATTGACATCAAATTTCTGCTGATTCTGCAGAAGATAGCCGATTTCTGCCTGCAGTGATGCGTGATCCTTCTGCAGTTCGGTCCAGATACCGTCATAGACATCGCCTTTTCCGACAACGACCTGTAAAAGATCCAGTGCACATTTCCTCGCAGATGCATCCGACATCATTTAAAAGCTCCTGTTCCTCACCGCGCATCATCACCTGCACGAGCCGGATGCGGCTGTTTTTTTTCGCGTAAAGTTCTGTCCGCACCGCGAGCTGTCCCGCTGCCTGTGCCGGTTCAAATACCTCGAAAACGGTAAGGGAAGCTCCCTCTTCTGCCGCCGCGCGGATCTTTCCGGATGAAACCTTCTCTTTTCCCTGTCCGATGGAAAGCGTGACCTGTTTCGTCTGCCCCTCCTTTGCAGAGACACTCCAGTTTTTCGTCTGCTCCGGTGCAAAAAGGACATCCGTCTCTTTTCCTGCCCCGGTATTCATAGCTTCCGGAAAACCCGTTATCTCATCATCCGCAGACGGCTCTTCCGCGCAGATTTCACACGGCGCACCCGCCGCCCATTTTACTTTTGTATCATTTAATCCCAGCCAGTACCATGTTTTCGATGGAAGCTGGTTGATTTTCATGCTGTTCTGTTCTTCCATGTGTCTGGCCTCCTTATCCAATGCTGCCCTTCATCTCGAGGCGGATCAGATTGTTCATCTCCACCGCATACTCCAGCGGCAGTTCTTTTGAAACATCATCCGCGAATCCGCTGACGATGCACGCTCTCGCATCCTCTTCCGTCATGCCGCGCGACATCAGATAAAAGACGGCTTCATCGCTGATGCTTCCGATCTGTGCTTCATGGCCGATGTTCGCATCTTTTGTACGGATATCCATCGCCGGAATCGTGTCCGACCGGGAGATGTCATCGAGCATCAGAGACTGGCAGGAAACGGCTGATTTCGTGTTCTTTGCCGCTTTTGTTGCAGAGACTGACGAACGGAAGGTGCTGATGCCTCCGTCCTTCGAGATCGATTTCGTGTTAATATAGGAACTCGTATCCGGCGCGCTGTGGACAACCTTCGCTCCGGTATCGAGATTCTGGCCCTTACCGGCGAACGTGATGCCGGTAAATTCCATCTTTGCGCCTCTTCCTTTCAGCACGCTCATCGGGTACAGGTAGGAAACGTGGGAGCCGAATGAACCGGAAACCCACTCGATTTTTCCGCCCTCCTCGACCTGCGCGCGCTTCGTGTTCAGGTTGTACATATTCTTCGACCAGTTTTCAATCGTAGAATAACGGAGTCTTGCATTCTTTCCGACAAACAGCTCCACACATCCGGCATGGAGGTTGGCCACATTGTATTTCGGTGCGGAACAGCCCTCGATAAAGTGAAGGTCCGCGTCCTCATCGACAATAATCAGCGTATGCTCGAACTGGCCTGCGCCCGGCGCATTCAGGCGGAAATACGACTGCAGCGGGATTTCCACGGAAACCCCCTTCGGCACATAGACAAACGAACCTCCGGACCAGACGGCTCCGTGCAGTGCGGCAAATTTGTGGTCGGTCGGTTTCACCAGTTTCATAAAGTGTTTCCGCACCATATCCGCGTACTCACCATGCAGCGCACTCTCCATATCGGTATAGACAACACCCTGCGCCGCAACTTCCGCGCGGACGTTGTGATAGACCAGCTCCGAATCATACTGTGCGCCCACGCCGGCGAGTGATTTCCGCTCTGCCTGCGGGATGCCGAGACGCTCAAACGTATTTTTGATGTCATCCGGCACATCGGACCACTTTGCTTTCATTTTGGTATTCGGGCGGACATACGTTACGATGTCATCCATGTTCAGAGCCTCGATCGACGGACCCCAATCCGGAATCGGCATCTGGTTGTAGATCTGTAAAGAACGCAGACGGAACAGCTGCATCCAGGCAGGGTCTTTCTTCTCATCCGAAATTTTCTGTACAATTTCCGGCGTCAGGCCGGCTTTTACTTTATAGGCATCCTTTTCATCGTCTTTGAAATCATAGATGCTTCGGTCAATATCCTCTACATAACTTTTTTCTCTCACAGCGTTTTCATCCTTTCTGTACCTTCGGTTTTACGCCAGTGACTTTTCGTATTTTCCAAATCCGTCCCGGTTGATCTCCTCTACAAGAGATGCATCGCCAGTTTTGAC
>ENA-OQIR01000833-OQIR01000833.1-human-gut-metagenome-genome-assembly--contig:-NODE-833-length-12061-cov-5.507206_pt1 | contig 12061 bp, 12 predicted proteins | sample MGYA00242580_ERZ504745 | MGnify/ENA primary metagenome ERZ504745 (study PRJEB26092, sample SAMD00036214) | human gut metagenome | host: Homo sapiens | study: EMG produced TPA metagenomics assembly of... | reverse complement strand
GGAGATGTGATTTCCACCCGATCATCAAACATATCAATATGGATTTCGCTGCCAAGCACAATATAATCACGATGGATAAGCGCATTGACAAGAGCCTCTGTCACAGCTCGTTCAGCATAATCCGGCTTGTCTACACGATACTGTGCCTCTTTGACAAAACGGACTTTGGAATTATTGCGAATAAATTCACTGCCGCTTTTCAGTAGATAAATCAGATTCCCTTCGTATTCTTTATCGTCCAGCGCATCATCAAAGATAGAGCCTTTTTCCAAGCCATTCCACCGGGTACAGAACATACGGGAGTTATAAACTGTGTGCTGATCGGTCATGAGCTTTCCGGCATTGGTCAAGAACCCATTTTTGTCAGCCAAACCGAAGGAGACATAATCGGATGGCTCAAAGCGGAGACCAGTCCGTTCCAGATAGGTTGCTTCCAGAAGTGTAAAGCTGTAATCCTTTTTTACCGCGTCTGTTGTTAGGGTATCAAAGGACTGATTGGTTCCCTTTAAGATCAGTTCATTCACAATGTAATCCGGGGCAATTACGCTTTCATTTCCAACACGGATATATGCTTCCATTACGCCGTCTGCCTTGTAATAATATGGGGTGCTGCGGCCGGGAGAAACCTCCAGAGCTAATAGATTTTTACCATCTTCCTGCAATGGCTTTAAGATAAACTGCGGTAATGGTGTGATACGTTCTTTGATTAAGCGGCTGATCGCTTCAGCATCCTTTTGAACATCGGACAAGCCGATAGGCTCCCGGTCATCGGAGACTCCGAAAAACAGAGTGCCGCCAATTCCATTGGAAAAGGCACTGACACTTTTTAACCAGCTTTTTGGCTTTTTTATTTCGAGAGCAACTTTGAAATCACATTCGGTTGCTTCAGCAATGAGCTGTTCTATCATAAAATCCCTCCTTTGAGGTATTGGTAGTTTCTTTATATTATACCCATAAGGAGAGTTTATTTCAACGATAGGCACAAAGAGTTCAGAGAAAATATTTTGAGAGGAGGGCTTTTTATGGCAACTACAAGAATCATGCCACTTCATGTCGGCAAAGGCCGCACAGAGAGTCGGGCGATCAGTGACATCATCGACTATGTAGCAAATCCACAGAAAACAGATAATGGAAGGCTCATCGCAGGATTTGCGTGTGACAGCAGAACGGTTGATGCGGAGTTTCTTTTAGCAAAAAGGCAGTATATCGTTGCTACCGGACGAGTGCGCGGTGCGGATGATGTGATTGCCTATCATGTGCGCCAGTCCTTCCGCCCCGGCGAGATTACTCCGGAAGAAGCTAACCGGCTGGGGGTGGAATTTGCCAAGCGATTTACTAAAGGCAACCATGCCTTTGTGGTCTGCACTCACATAGACAAGTCGCACATTCATAATCACATTATCTGGTCATCGGTCAGCTTAGAATATGACCGGAAATTCCGAAACTTTTGGGGCAGTACCAAGGCGGTTCGCAGGTTAAGTGATACCATCTGCATTGAAAACGGACTGTCCATTGTAGAGAATCCGAACCCTCATGGAAAGAGCTATAACAAGTGGCTGGGCGATCAGGCAAAGCCCTCTCACCGAGAGCTGCTGCGAGTAATGATTGACCGTGCGCTGGAGCAGAATCCAGCGGACTTTGATGCGCTGCTGAAACTGCTTTCCGAAATGGGCTGCGAGGTATCCCGGCGCGGGAAAGCGATCCGGCTCAAAGCACCCGGCTGGAAGAATGTAGCCCGCATGGATGACAAGCTGGGGGCCGGGTACAGTGAAGCGGAAATTCGTGCGGTGCTGGCCGGAGAAAAACAGCATACGCCCCGTAAAAAAACCGTCGTGCAGCCGGAGCCGCCGAAGGTCAATCTACTGGTGGACATTCAGGCAAAATTGCAGGCCGGAAAGGGTGCTGGCTATGCTCGATGGGCCAAAGTTTTCAATCTGAAGCAAATGGCGCAGACCATGAATTACCTGTCAGAGCATAACCTGCTGGAGTATGCGGTTTTGGAAGAAAAGGCTACGGCTGCCACGGCGCATCACAATGAACTTTCGGCGCAGATCAAAGCGGCTGAAAAGCGCATGGCAGAGATCGCTGTTCTGCGTACTCACATCGTAAATTATGCCAAGACCCGTGAGGTCTATGTGGCATACCGCAAGGCGGGTTACTCTAAGAAATTCAGGGAAGAACATGAGGAAGAAATTCTGCTCCACCAGGCTGCTAAGAATGCCTTTGATGAGATGGGCGTCAAGAAGCTGCCCAAGGTCAAAGAGTTGCAGACAGAGTACGCGAAATTGTTGGAAGAAAAGAAAAAGACCTATGCCGAGTATCGGCATTCCCGTGAGGAAATGCGAGAACTTTTAACGGCAAAGGCCAATGTGGATCGGGTCCTGAAAATGGAGGTAGAACAGGATGTTGAAAAAGAAAAAGACCACGGCCAGCGGTAAGCTGGTCCTGGTCAAAAGCGTTCGCAGACGCGCAGCCACAGAATGAAATTCTGTGTTCAAAGGGGCTTGGGGGCGCTGCCTCAACAAGCAAGCGGAGAGGAAAATCACAAAGGGATTTTCTTCTCTGCGGGTCGGTGTGTATTAACACCGGCATTGCTTGCCTCTTTTCTCCGAAAATGAAAAGAACCAGTGAGAGAATCGTTAAATTTCACTCACTGGCTCAATTCGTTTCAAATTTCTCGGATAACTCTGTCAGTTCCTTCACCGTTTCTTGGGTGTGATGCAGCAGGGTGTCACGCATTTCTGGCGGACAGCTGGAATAAAGCATTTTCATCTGATTGACACCCTCATCCTCCAGAGAAACATCTGGATTTATAAGCGTATCTAAAGAGATGTGCAGGACCTTTGCCAATGCTCTCAAAATCAAATAGGACGGGTTCATTTTCCCTTTTTCGATATTGGCAATTTGCTTTACAGAAACATGGCTTAGATCGGAAAGTTCCTGTTGTGTCAGTTCTTTATTCTTTCGGGCTTCCCGCATTTTTTGCCCTAAAGCAGTTAAATCATCAATCGGCATAATCGTTCACCTCAAATATATTTTATCGTTCCGATTTGCACAAAGGAATAACCTTATTGTGCTTGAGAACAGGACTGATTATGCCGATTCCTTTTTGATAACATGCTTGCTCCATGATTATGGCGTTTCCGGCTACTAATTGAACTATGAGGATGAATTGCAGATTTCAGCTTTTAGTTCGTTGCCAAACGAGAATGATATTGAATGCGGTAGGGAGGCTAGCAGTTTTATCCGCTCATCTATGAGCCGTTTTTTATTCTCTGTGACATAAAAATCCATCTGGATATTCCGTTTCCGGTTCGCCATGCGCTGCCTCCATTCTTCATAAGAGTTTGAGATTATCTCAACAAACATTTTTCATTTTCGGTCAAGAGATCTGAAAATACGAAAAATCGCAAGCGGGTACTCGCTTGCTGTGCTTGTTATCAAGCCTTACCTTCTATTTTTCTCTCTACTAATACTACAATTTGGAAAGGGGAAAATGGCTATATCCGTAAAGAAAAGCAGAAAAATGCCACGACTGAAACTCCGTTGTAGAGTGATCTGTCGTGGCATTACATTGTGAATTTATTTTTGCTGAGCCATTTTCCGATATTCAATCGGCAGGAGGCCTGTACTCTTGCGAAATAATTCCGCAAACCGGCTAGAAGTAGAGTAACCGATCATTTCCGCAATCTGTCCCATTGTGAAATCCGTATCGATCAGCAAATGCTCTGCCTGGCTCATGCGGCGCTGTTGAATGTACTCTGTGATCGTGCAGCCTTGCAGCTGCTTAAAAGATGTTTTCAGCTTAGTGGTTCCCATACAGGCGATTTTTGCAAGACGTTCTAATGGAATATCAAAAGCATAGTGGTCATTGAGATAAGCAATCACATTTTTCAGTTGCGCCACATCCTGCTCGGACAAACGTTTCTCTTTACGGGACAGAATTTTTTTCTGTTCTTCCACGACAAGAGATACGGCCTCGGCTACTTTCGCTTCATAGAATAATCCTGCGGCAATCCCATCCCCACGGTAGACCTTTACTTCATGGAGCAATTTAGCCATAGCTGGGAAATCTGTTGTCTGATCGATCTGCCGGAAAGCTGCAAGCGGCTGATATAATCCCCTGGATATTGCTTTTGGAGATAATCCTCATAGTATGCCGGCATGACTTCGATACCGATGGAACGGATGGGGATTTTTTTGTGGATCAGCGCCTTGTATGGCTTATAACCGCCGATAAAGGCTTTAATACATCCGGCAGACATCCGCCGATAGGGATTTAATTCCTCCCCGGAGATAGATTCATACTGGGTAATGCTTAAGGCTTCTGGCAGGTTAAATTCCATGAAGAAATCTTCGTGAAAATAGAAATCGTGGATTTTAATGTCGTACAGGTCTTTTTTCGCATAGACCCAGTAAAGGCCTTCCCCAAATTCAGGCGATAACCGCCAGCATTGTCCGGCAGAATTGAAGCGGTTATTGCTATCTACCGGGATAAAATGGTTATCTGTTAAAAGCGGCTCATAGTAATCCGCAATAATGCTATTGTTCAAATGACGGCCTCCTTTGAAACGATTGGACGGAGCTTTGCAATGAAAGGACGAAGATGCCCGGAACATATTGCAGACCGCCCGGAAAGTTAGTATCATATAGACCGTGGTTAGCAGCAACTAATCATAATATAACAGATTTCAGGCGGTAGGTCAACCGTTCTTGAAGCAGGAGGAAAAAATATGAGTAATCAAGTAAATGCAAAGGCAGGATTGTCCGTCAAGGACTTAGTAACAACAGGGATTTTCACCGCACTTTTGTTCGTATTTATCATGGTGGGTGGCGTCTTTTTTGCTACCAACCCGATGCTGACCTTTTTCATGCCCGCCGGGAGTGCTCTGCTTGCCGGGCCGGTTTATCTGCTGATGATCGCAAAAGTACATAAGCGCTGGAGTATCACGATCATGGGCGTTATAATGGCCATCATCTGGTTTGTCACCGGTATGCACTGGGCGTTTGCGCTGGGCTATCTCATTATGGCCGTCGTAGCGGATTTTGTCGCCGGTACAAAGCAGTACAAGAGCAAGAAAATCAACAGCCTGTCCTATATCCTTTTCTCCCTGGGCGGAACAGGGTCGTACCTTGTTTTCTTCGCTGATCCTCAGGGCTGGGCACAGACCATGTTGGGAAATGGAACCGAGCAAAGCTATATCGACACCATGCAGGCGACCGCAAACGCGGGAATCTTTATCGCCATGTTTGCCGCTCTCCTTGTAACAGCTTCTATCAGTGCATTTGTGGGCTGCAAAATGCTGAAGAAGCAGTTTGAAAAAGCAGGTATTACAGCATGATGGGTAACACCGTCCAGAAAGGGCTTTGGCTTGACCCGCGGGCCAAGCTCTTTCTTATTTTAATGTGCGTACTGTGTTCCATGTTCGCACCTTCCCTTTCGTATCAGTTTGCACTTGTCCTGCTGATTGCTGTATTGGGAGTGCTTTGCGGAAAGTGGAAATATTCCATAAAAGGGGTCTGCTTTTATGCCGTGGTCTGTGTACTGACGGTCTGGATCATGGCGGCCATGACGGGGACGCTACGGACCATGTTTGTTGCGTTCCTTGGACTGTACCATAAAGTTTATGCTTGTGGGATGCTGGCAGGGATTGTCCTGTCCACAACGAAAGTCAGCGAGTTTTTATCTGCCATGAACCGCATCCATGCCCCGAAAAAATTTGTCATCACATTTGCGGTCATGCTGCGCTATATTCCAACTATCCAGGAGGACTGGCATTTTGTTAAGGACGCCATGCGGATGCGGGATGTATCGCCCTCCCTGGGCGGATTCCTTTCCCATCCGGGGATGACGGTAGAGTGTATTTATGTGCCGCTGATGATGATGGCCTCCAAAGCAGCGGACGAGCTTTCCATTGCCTCTGTTACTCGCGGGATTGAGAATCCCAATCCCCGGACCTGCCTTGTCCAGATAAAATGCGGGATTGCAGATTGGATGGCGATGTTGATTGCTGTTGCTTTCTTTATTTTTGAATTATGGATGCGGGGAGGTGTGACCGGGTGATTGAATTTGAAAATGTATCATTTTCTTATGAGGGACAGGAGCATGGTGGTCTGCATGGAATCAGCCTGAAAATTGCAGACGGGGAATGTGTCTTGTTCTGTGGCCGTAGCGGGTGTGGAAAAACAACGGTCACAAGGTTGGTAAACGGCCTGATTCCACAATTTTACCAGGGAGAACTTCAAGGGCGTGTGCTGGTGGACGGACAGGAAATCAGCAACCTGCCCATGTATCAGATCGCCGCAAAGGTGGGCTCCGTCTTTCAGAATCCCCGGACGCAGTTTTTCAATGTGGATACGGACAGTGAGATTGCGTTTGGAATTGAAAATGAAGCCAGGCCGGTAAAGGAACTGGAGGAACGGGTAGAACAGACAACAAAAGATTTGCATATTGAAAAGCTACGGAACCGCAATATTTTTGAATTGTCTGGTGGGGAGAAACAGAAAATCGCGTTTGCGTCTGTCTATGCCATGAACCCGGAAATCTATCTGCTGGACGAACCATCCTCGAATCTGGACATGGCTTCCATCCAGGAATTGAAAGAACATCTGCGGCTGATAAAAAGCCAGGGGAAAACCATTTTGATTGCGGAGCACAGACTCTATTATCTGATGGAGCTGGCAGATCGCATTGTTTATCTGGAAGATGGAGAAATAGCAAGGATTTTCACGCCGGAGGAATTTCTCCGGCTGCCCGAAACCGAACGGGAACACATGGGGCTGCGGGCGGTTGATCTGGCAAGGGTGCTCCCTCCGGCCAGTCATCCGCCTATTTCCTCTCCCACATTAGCACTCCATGATGTTACTCTGCGCTATAAAAAACGGACGATTCTACACCAGATTGCTCTTTCTGCGGCAAAGGGGGAAGTCATTGGGGTGGTCGGTCATAATGGAGCCGGAAAGACCACGTTTTCTCGCGCCTGTGTGGGCTTCATAAAGACTGTGAAGCGCGTTCCTTTGGGACGACCAGCCGATGGAACACAAGGCGAGGTTGAAACGCTCTTATATGGTTATGCAGGATGTGAACTATGAATTGTTTGCGGAGAGTGTGGGGGCAGAATGTTCCTTCGGAATCCGAAACCCGGATCAAGATTTAGTAGAGGAAACCATGAAGGAATTGGGGCTTACAGCTACCGGGAACGCCATCCCAACACGCTTTCCGGTGGACAGAAGCAACGTGTGGCTGTGGCAGTCAGCATGATCTGTGGAAAAGATTTGCTGGTGTTCGATGAACCCACCAGCGGCCTGGACTTTGACAGCATGGCGCAGGTGGCAGGTCTGATAAAACGGTTATCCGAACAGGGGAAAATCATTTTTATTGTCACCCACGATTTTGAATTTGTCTGCCGTACCTGCTCCCGTGTCCTGCATTTTGATGAAGGGGAAATGCCGGATGACATCCCTGTTGTGATGGATTCCCTTCAAAAGCTCCGGGAACTGTTCTCTGTTTCAGAGAGAAAGGAGATGTGAAGTGATGAAACAGAAAAAAGAAAACAGGATTGCACTGCTGCTTCAATGGGCCGGTGAGCAAAAATCTGGCTGCTGCTGGCAATCCTGCTGGCCATGGCAAGCGGCCTGTGTATCATTGTCCCGTATATCGGGATTTATCGCCTGATGGATGCCGCTTTCCAGCATATCTGCACAAAAGAGCTTGTCGTACAGACGGTAATGATGATCTCCGTTTCTGTGGCCCTGCGCTTTGTTTTATTCGGGTGTTCCGGTGTGGCGGCCCATAAAGGTGCTTACGGTGCTTTGTTCAAGGTGCGCTGCATGGTGGCGGAACATCTGGCAAAAGTCCCCCTTGGTACATTGAATGAGCGGCGGACCGGGGATATTAAAACGGTTCTGAATGAAGATATTGAAAAGCTGGAGTTGTTTTTAGCCCATAACCTTCCAGACCTTGTGTGCTATATGGTAGGGCCGGTAGCAATTTTCATTTATTTGATGACAGTAAATATCCCATTGGCACTGGTTTCCCTGGTGCCGTTGATTTTGGCCGTTGTGGTAATGGGGGTTATGTTTCGGAATACGGACGGTTTGATGGACCGGGCGAACCGATCCATTACAACGCTCAATTCCGTTATGATCGAGTATATCAGCGGCATGAAACTGATTAAAGCGTACAACATGGGGAGCAAATCGTTCCAGAAATTTTCCGGTGCGATCCAGGAAGAGAATGCCATGTGGAATGAAACCTCCCGGAGAATGGGGCCTCCTTATGCAACCTTTGTGGTTCTGATTGAATGTGGGATGCTGCTGATGGTTCCCCTGGGTGGGATGTTCTTTCTGAAAGGCTCCCTGCGGCCAGTGCATTTTTGCTGTTCGTCTATGTCGGCTCCATGTATCTGACGGAGATCCGGCCTTTACAGGAATTGGGGACAAACTTTGCGAATGTCCTGGGCGCCATTACCAAAACGAAAGAAATATTGGACGTTCCTGTTTATGAAGGTGGAATGGACTTCCCGGAAAACCATGATATTGAGCTTAAGAATGTACGTTTTTCCTACGATGGGAAAACGGATGTCCTGCAAGGCGTCAACCTCAAGATCAGGGATGGGGAACGCATGGCACTTGTGGGACAGTCCGGCGCGGGCAAGAGTACCGTGATTGAACTGATCTCCCGGTTTTATGATGTGCAGGAGGGGGAGGTGCTGATCGGCGGGATCAACGTGAATGAACTGAACTACGATACCATCCTGAAGAATATTGCCATTGTATTTCAAAAGACATTCCTTACCCGTGACAGTGTACTGGAAAATATCCGCATGGGTTCAGACGCCAGCCTGGAGGAAGTACGGGCTGCCGCCAGGGAGGCGCAGATTGATGACTTCATCATGTCGCTGCCGGATGGTTATGACACAAAGGTAGGCAGCTTCGGCTCCCGTTTCTCCGGTGGGGAAAAACAGCGGATTGCTATTGCAAGGGCGATCTTGAAAAATGCTCCCATCCTGATTCTGGACGAAGCGACAAGCGCCTCTGACCCGGAAAATCAGATGGAAATTGATAAGGCCATTCAGAACCTCTGCAAAGGCAGGACGGTCATTGTGGTAGCGCACAGGCTGAGCGCCTTGAAAATGTGCGACCGTGTGGCGGTGGTAGAGAATCATACGATCACCAGCGTCGGTACCCATGAGGAAGTGCGGAAAGAGAACGCTTATTATCGGAAAGCATGGGAGGACTACGAAACAGCGAGGGGAATTACTTATCAACTGGAAGGAGGCGGGCAGAATGAATCCAAATAACGTATGGAAGAAGAACCGGGAGTTTTATATTGCGTTGCCGGGACTGTCCTGGAGGGGCTGTTCTCTGGTAGCCTGTTTATGCTGCTTTATTCCGTCATGCGGTTTTTATGGGACGGTCAGTTTGATATGAACCGTGTACTGGTCCTAACAGGTGTTATTGCATTTATCTTTCTGCTCCGTATTTTGATATACAGCTATGGCTATACCAAAGCACAGATCGGCGGCGCAAAAGTCAGTAAAAATATCCGCTTGTTTATGGGCGACCATCTCAAGCGTATCCCGCTTTCCCGGTTTACACAAGGCAGACAGGCGATTATATCAACACCATTACCAGTGATGTAAATAACTATGAAAAAATTCTGACCCATAAGATCGGGGACATTGCAAAGAGCTTTGCCCTGTCGCTGATGTTGATTGTTTTTGTGATGACGATCTACTTTCCAGCCGGCTGATCCTCCTGATTGCCGACCTGCTTTTGATCCCCGGATTGTGGCTTTCTTTCCGGCAGGTAGCGAAGTATGGCAAAGAGAAGAACGATATTTGTGCAGAGAATGTCAGCAGCATTGTGGAGTATGTATCCGGTATCCAGACTTTCCGGGCCTATGGCGTTGGCGGTCTGAAAAACAAAACCGTGATCCATGCCATGCAGGAGTTTAGCAGGATCAGCTTTGTGTATGAAGCCAAGGTTCTCCCGATAGGTGCGGGATTTGGTATTTTGAGCTGGCTGTCCTGCCCGGTTGTGATCTGGACGGCCTATGGCCCCTGGGCAGCCGGAACTTTAGATACCGTGTCCTATCTTTTGATTTGTATGCTGCCTTTGTTCTGTGCGAAGCTGGCAAATTCCATTTTTGTAGACCTCACCAGCTATAAGAATCTGATGATCTCGAAAAATAAAATCATGGCTGTGATGAAGGAACCGGAAGAAACCGGCAGCATGGAGCCGCTACAGGCAGCCTCCCATGAGATTGTATTTGACCATGTGAACTTTTCTTATGTTCCCGGGGAACCGGTGTTAAAACAGGCTTCCTTTACTGTGCCGGATCAGAAGCTGACCGCCATTGTGGGGGATTCCGGCTCCGGCAAGTCTACCATCCTGAACCTGATTGCAAAATACTATGAAGTATCTGGCGGCACGATTTCCATAGGAGGCAGACCGATCAATCATGTAGCTGCGGAACGGGTATTAGACCAGATTTCTATGGTGGACCAGGATGTGTTCCTGTTTGATGATACAGTGCGGGAGAATATCCGCCATGCCCGTCCGGATGCTACGGACGCAGAAATTGAAGTGGCCTGCCGAGAGGCAAACTGTGACGGCTTTATCCGCAAGATGGAGAGGGGTTATGATACGCCGATTGGGGAAAATGGAAATCTCCTGTCCGGCGGCGAACGCCAGCGCCTTTCCATAGCACGTGCCATTTTGAAAAACAGCCCGATCCTGCTGCTTGACGAGGCGACGGCCTCCCTAGACATTGAGAATGAATTGGCGGTAAAGCAGGCGATTGCGAACCTACTGAAAGAGAAAAAAACCGTGGTGATGATCGCACATACCCTATCCATCGTAAAAAATGCCGATCAGATTCTGGTGGTTTCCGATGGTCGGATCACCGAAGCTGGTACACACGAAGAATTGTTAGCAAAGGATGGAAAGTACGCTGCCATGTGGAACGCAGAACAGCAGCTTTCCGCCTAAAAGGAGGCTACGATGAAGATTCATGCGTCCGGGGAGGATTATCTGGAGGCTGTGCTGATACTCCAAAAGAAGCAAGACATGGTCCGCTCCATTGACCTTGCCCGGCACATGGGCTTTAGCAAACCGAGTATCAGCCATGCGGTAGGCGTTTTGAAAAATGGAGGTTTTCTGACCGTGGATGATGATGGGTTCCTTCATCTGACCGTCATAGGTCGGGAGATTGCCGAGAAAATCTATGAACGCCATTTGTTTTTTATGGAGCAGTTTATCGCTGCTGGCGTCGATCAGGAAACAGCGGAACAAGATGCCTGCCGGATTGAACACGTCATCAGTGATACATCTTTCCGAAAGCTGAAGGAGAAAGTACAAGGAACCGATTAGCGCACGTCGGCTCCGCTCTGCTCTGCATAATAAGTTATCTGCCGTCCGGGGAAAGAAAAAAACCGTTGACTGGGGCAGATAATTTCGTGCGCTATTTTAAGGTTTGAACTCAATCGGCGGTTTTGAAGGACAATTTCAGAGCCGCCGTTTCTTTGCGTTTACACAAACTAATGACGACTTGCAGGGACACGGTAGCCGCTTGGAGGTTAATTTGCCGTGTCTCTTTTGCTTTTTCAAAGCTCCCATGATCTACATCAATTAAAAAAGCATTGCCCCTCCTCCGGGCAAGTATAGCATTGCATCGGCATTATCGTTCCATGTGATTCAGCATAATAATGACTGTTCTTGGTGCGCCAGTTTCCCATTGCGGGAATCTGGCGTTTTTTGTTGCCTTTTTTTCGGAGATAATCCGGCTGTATACCGGTGTCGTTCCCCACCTCCATTCTCACTCGTCAATCACCCGTGAATCGAATGGAGGTACATAATGAAGAAAATTAACCTTCGGGAACTTTATCCTGATGTTTATACAACAGACTTTTTTGTAGATGTGACAGAGGAAGTAATGGAGACTATTCGAGCAGCTGAACGTGCGGAGGCTGCGTATGAGCGAAAGATGTATCGTTATAAAGCACAGTATTCTCTGGATTGCGAGAATGGCATTGAAAATGCGGTGCTGTTGAAGCCG
>ENA-OQIR01000832-OQIR01000832.1-human-gut-metagenome-genome-assembly--contig:-NODE-832-length-12063-cov-2.848861_pt1 | contig 12063 bp, 10 predicted proteins | sample MGYA00242580_ERZ504745 | MGnify/ENA primary metagenome ERZ504745 (study PRJEB26092, sample SAMD00036214) | human gut metagenome | host: Homo sapiens | study: EMG produced TPA metagenomics assembly of... | reverse complement strand
AGACTTCCAGCGTCCCACCGTCTTTCAGCTGCACGCCGGTGACCCGCTCTTCGCCGAGGATGGCTTCCACGGCTTCCGTCCGCACGGCCACCTCCGGCGGGAACTGTGCCGTCAGCGGGGCCCCGCCCGTGAGCAGGGTGACGCTGTGAGCCACGGGCAGCAGGGCCTGTACCTCATGCAGGGCGTACTCTCCGCTGCCCAGCACGGCCACATCCCTGCCGCGGTAGAAAAAGGCATCGCAGGTGGCGCAGTAGCTCACGCCGTGGCCCTCCAGACCGGCAAGGCCCGGAATGCGGGGCGCTGCCCGGGAAGCCCCCGTGGCCAGAATGACAGCATCGGCAGGGAAATCCCCGGCCAGCGTCTCCACGGTCAGCTTGTCGGTGTAGGTCAGGCCCACGGCTTCGGTGGTGACGAACTCCACCCCCACGGCCTTGGCACCTCGATGCCCCGGCGTTCCAGTTCGGCACCGGTGATGGGTTCGGCAAAGCGTAGTAGTTCTGGATGAGCTCGGCCCGGTCCAGTGCGCCGGGGCCCTTGGTCAGAACGGTGGTCTGCACCCCGGCGCGCGCGGCATACAATGCCGCCGAGACACCTGCGGGGCCGGAACCGATAATCACAATGTTAGACATGGCAGTTTCTCCTTGTGGTAGGTTTGCTTTTGTCCAACCTCTCCGTCATTGCTTCGCAATGCCACCTCTCCTAGTAGGAGAGGCCTTGGCAAAGAGGCAAGGCTTTACGCAATGCCAAGGGCTCCCCTACTAGGGGAGCTGTCGAGCGGATGCGAGACTGAGGGGTTGTACAAAGGACGGATTGATCTTATGATAACTATTATACCTCAACTCCCCGCACTTTTCATCTCCGATGAACTGTGCTATACTGAAAATATCGCAAAAATCGACACCATGGAGGGGAAAAACCTATGTCCAAGCAGCGACTGCTTTTTATCACCACCGGCGGCACCATTGCCAGCGTGCGCACCGCACAGGGGCTCAAGCCTGTTCTGACCAGCGAGGAGCTGCTGGCCCATCTGCCGGAATTGCAGCAGCTCTGCTGCCCGGAAACGCTCAACCTGTGCAGCATCGACAGCACCGACCTTGGCCCGGAGCACTGGCTGATGATGGCCAAGGCCGTGCAGGAAAACTATGCGCTTTACGATGGCTTCATCATCTGCCACGCACCGATACGCTGGCCTACTCGGCGGCGGCGCTGTCCTACCTCATTCAGAATGCGGACAAGCCCATCATCTCACGGGTGCCAGCAGCCCATTTCCAACGAGATCACCGATGCCAAGAAGAACCTGCGGGACAGCGTGATCTGTGCCCTTGACCCGGGCAGCCGGGGTGTGATGGTGGTGTTTGGCGGGCACGTCATTGCGGGCACCCGCGCCAAGAAGAACAAGACCATCAGCTACGATGCCTTTGCGTCGGTCAACTTCCCGGCGCTGGCGCTGGTGCAGGGCGACCGGCTGGTACGGTATGTGGCTTCGCCCTGGCCCACCGGCCCTGTGGAGTTTGGCCGGGCGCTGAACCCAAAAGTGTTCCTGCTCAAGCTGACCCCCGGCCTTGGGCCGGAGCTTATCCCGGCTATCTTTCAACAATATGACTGTGTCATTGTGGAAAGCTTTGGCGTGGGCGGCATTCCCCAGCGGCTCATGGATGCCTTTGCCGAGGAGCTGGGCGATTACGACCAGACCCACAAGATCCTGATCCTGACCACGCAGGTCACTTATGAGGGCAGCGATGTGGGCATTTACGAGGTGGGCAAGCGGGTCAAGAATCGCTTCCGCTTCCTGGAGGCCCACGATATGACCATTGAGGCCGTTGTCACTAAGGTCATGTGGCTGCTGGCCCAGGACTGCGAGAATTTTGACCAGCTCCAGCAGCGGTTCTACCGGCAGATCAATTTTGATACATTCTATCATTGAAACAAACGGGAGATGCCCCACCGGCACCTCCCGTTTCTGTTTGAAAACTTTTTGTCCGCCACTCGTGGACTTTTGGCGAATCAGGACAAAGTTTTGCCAAAAGACTTGCACTTTGATGCTTTACTGTGGTAAAATCGAAGTGTACTTTCATTTGGAAAGACAAGGGGGAAAAAGTATATGACCAACATCTGCATCATCGCCACCATCATCATCTATCTGGTGGCAATGCTGTTGGTTGGGTTTGCATACAGCAAGTCCAACAACGACAGCACCGATTTCTACCTCGGCGGCCGCAAAATGGGCCCGCTGGTCACGGCCATGAGTGCCGAAGCCAGCGATATGTCCAGCTGGCTGCTGATGGGAATGCCGGGCCTTGCCTACCTCACCGGCATCGCCTCGCCCGGCTGGACCGCCATCGGCCTGGCGCTGGGCACCTGGCTGAACTGGCTCATCGTGGCCCGGCGGCTGCGGCGGTATTCGGCCAATCTGGAAGCCATCACCGTGCCGCAGTTCCTGTCCCTGCGCTTCCACGACCAGCGCAATCTGCTCAACGCACTGGGCGCGGTGATTATCATCGTGTTCTTTGTGCCCTACACGGCTTCGGGCTTTGCCGCCTGCGGCAAGCTGTTCCACAGCCTGTTCGGCGTGGATTACATGGCGGCCATGGTGGTCTCGGCCTGCGTCATCGTGGGCTATACCATCACGGGCGGCTTCCGCGCCGTTACCACCACCGACCTCATCCAGTCCATCGTGATGAGTCTGGCCCTTGTGGCCGTGCTGGTGTACGGCATTGGCGCGGCAGGCGGCTGGGATGCCGTTGTGGCCAACGCTCAGAGCCTGCCCGGCTACCTGACCATGATGGCCAGCCACAACGCCGCTGAGGGCACGGCCACCTCGTACAGCCTGCTGGACATCGTCTCCACCATGGCGTGGGGCCTGGGCTACTTCGGAATGCCCCACATCCTGCTCCGCTTCATGGCCATTGAGGATGAAAAGAAGCTGGTGCTCAGCCGCCGCATTGCCAGCGTGTGGGTCGTCATTGCCATGACAGCCTCCATCATCATCGGCATGGTGGGCCTTGGCATGACCAAGGCAGGCGTGCTGGAGTACCTGAGCGGCTCCTCCAGCGAGACGGTCATCGTCCGCATTGCAAACCTCATTGCGCAGCACGGCATTCTGGCAGCCGTTCTGGCGGGCCTGATCCTGGCGGGCATCCTTGCCGCCACCATGTCCACCGCCGACAGCCAGATGCTTGCTGCCGCGTCCAGCGTCTCCCAGAATATCCTGCAGGAGTTCGGCCACATGAAGCTGACCGAGCGCCAGAGCCTGTTTGCCGCCCGCCTGACCATCATCTGCGTCAGTGTGGTGGGCGTGGTGCTGGCCCGTGACCCCAATTCCAGCGTGTTCGGCATCGTCAGCTTTGCATGGGCCGGTTTCGGCGGCGCATTCGGTGCGGTCATGCTCTGTGCGCTCTTCTGGAAGCGCTGCAACTGGCAGGGCGCGCTGGCCGGAATGCTCGCCGGCGGCTGATGGTCTTTGTCTGGAAGTACCTCGTCAGCCCTCTGGGCGGTGTGTTCGGCATCTATGAGCTGCTGCCTGCCTTCCTGACCTCCCTGCTTGTCTGCGTGGTGGTCAGCTTTGTTACTCCGGCTCCTTCGGTGGAGATCGAAGCCGAGTTTGAGGCGGCGAAATAAGAAACAATCGCAAGGGCATTGCACGGGAATCTGTGCAATGGCCCTTGCTTTATATGCGGCGCACAACGCCGTTCTCAACAAAGAAAAGATTCGGCTAAGAAAAAATATTTTGTATACAAAAAAGAAAAAGATTGTTTGTACAGAATTACGAAAATGCTGCATAGATTAAAGAATACAACAAGAAATACTTTCAAATCGTAAAATTTTTGAGCAATTTCGTAAAAATGTACTAACATTTTGGAAAGAGATGCCGTATCATGGATTTATAAATGAGCATACAGCTTGCGGGCCGTGTGCCAAAATTGTCCGGAAATTTGAGGAAGGAGTATTTTCATGGGAAAATCAACAGTGGATGCGTCTGCAGGGTTTGGATTGCGTGATAAACTTGCATACGCAGCGGGTGACTTTGGCTGCAATATGAGTTTTGCACTCAAAGGCTACCTGACGATTTATTGGACGCAGTTTATGGGGATCGACAACTACCTGATGGCATCCCTTCTGCTGATCGTGCAGATCTGGGACGCAATCAACGATCCTATTATCGGAGCAATGGTAGATGCGGATACGCACAAATACCGCCGGAACAAGTTCCTTGCCTATATCTGGTTCGGTGCGATCGGACTGACCGTGGCCGGTGCACTTTGCTATCTGCCGTTCCCGCAGGCTCCCGGTATGGTCAAGAACATTCTGTTTGTGGCAGGCTATATGATCTGGGATGCTTTCTACACCGTTGCAAATGTGCCGTATGGCTCGATGCTGTCTCTGATCTCGGATGACCCGATCCAGCGTGCACAGCTGTCGACTTTCCGCTCCATTGGTTCTATGGGCGGTGGGCTTCTGACCGGTATGCTGATTCCGGTGATCATTTATGATAACCAGAACAACCTGCGCGGTGAGCAGATGTTTGTCATCGCTCTGATCATGGGTTTGATCGGTCTGGTCTGCTTCCGCTTTATGGTCACGAACACAAAGGTGCGTGTGGACACCACGATCACTCTGAAAGAGGATGCACCGAAGTTCAACGTCATGAAGGCGTTCAACAACTTTATCCATAATCGCCCGGCTGTGGGCGCAACGCTGGCACCTATCGCAACGTTTATTGGTATGTATGGTGCCTCTACTGCAGGCCAGATCCTGTTCCAGGCTTATTTCAAGAATGCAAAGATCTCCGGCCTTGTGGGTATGATCTCCTACTTTGGCGTTTTCATTTTCAGTCCTTTTGTGAGCCGTATCGTCAAGCGCTTTGGCAAGAAGGAAGCCGTGACCTTTGGTTCAGTAGTCTGTGCGCTGGCCTACGTCCTGATGCTGGTTCTGCCCATCACACCGGACGGCCGGGGCCTCAGCCTTTATGTCCTGTGTCAGATCATTGCAATGCTGGGCGGCGGTGTCGGAAGCTGCCTGAGCTGGTCTCTGATGGCGGATGCGATCGATTACAACGAGTGGAAATTTGGCGTGCGAGAAGAAGGCACTACCTATGCACTGCACTCCTTCTTCCGTAAGCTGCACAGGGCATCGGACCTTCTCTGGGCCTTGTTCTGGCAACCAAACTGGGCTATGATGCATCTCTGAAGGCTGCACAGACGATCGAAGTGGCAACCCGGATGCGCTATCTGGTGCCGATCATGTATCTGGGAAGCTATATCCTGATGATCATGCGTACGGCGTGGTGTTCAATCTGGATAAAAAGACGCTGGCGCAGATGGAAAGCGATCTGAAAGAACGCCGTGCAAAGAACGAAAAGTAAAGGATCTTAAAATCAGAGGAATATAAGAACGGAAACCTTCTGATAAGATGATAGAAAGCCCTCCTTTCGCCTGAGTGCGACAGGAGGCTTTCTTTTTTTCAGTTGATCAGAATCGCCATCATCTCAGCGCAGGGGATCACGAAGCCGAACCCGAAGAAGAACAGCAGGTCGAGCACAAACTTCCAGAGCCGGACAGTAGGGGAGCAGAAGTTCATGGAGCGGGTGACGGAGGCACCTATCTCACCCCAGTGTCGGTAGTAGCCGGTCTGCTCAAAGTTGTTCCAGAGCTCCAGCGAGAGAAATTCTATCCCGACGAACAATGGGAAAAACACCCAGGAGGGAAGCCAGCCGTCTGCCTGCAGGTTCCCATTGCTCAGGGTACGCCAGTGGACGGCCATCCGGCCCGGGCAGGCGAGGATACCCCAGATGGCCAGTGCGGCACTGAGCCAAAACAAAACTGCCCGTACCGAGCGCCAGTCAATGGATTGTTGACGGCGCAGCAGAGTAAAGAAATCTTCCAGCGGGACTTCCGGTGCAATATCTGCTTCCTGCGGGTCGCGGCAGTGCATCAGGTCGGCAAGGGTCAGCCCCAGCGCGTCGGCCAGTGGTTCCAGCGTGTTGATGTCCGGCAGGCCGACCCCGCGTTCCCATCGGCTGACAGCCTTATCTGTTACATGCAGCTGCTGGGCCAGCTCCGCCTGTGTTAATCCTTGTGACTTGCGCATCCGGGCGAGAAATGCCCCGAACGTTTTCGCATCCATTGTGCTCACATCCTTTGGAAAAAGGATAGCATACCACGCACCAAAAGGCAATCGACGCTTCGTTTACAGACGCTGAAACGCAAAAACTCCCCACCTGTGCTCGGTCAATGAGCACAGGGTGGGGAGCTTCTTTATATGGAGTTCAGAAGAAAAATGCTGGGATCAGAGCTTACAGCTGGGGGCCGGCAGAGACCAGAGCCTTGCCGTGCTCGTTACCCTCGTACTTCTTGAAGTTCTTGATGAAGCGGCCAGCCAGATCCTTGGCCTTCTCCTCCCACTGGGAAGCGTCGGCGTAGGTATCGCGGGGATCCAGGATGCCGGTGTCAACACCGTTCAGGACGGTGGGAACCTCGAAGTCGAAGTAGGGGATCTTCTTGGTGGGCACGTTGTTGATATCGCCGTTCAGGATAGCGTCGATGATGCACGGGTGTCCTTGATGGAGATGCGCTTGCCGGTGCCGTTCCAGCCGGTGTTGACCAGGTAAGCCTTAGCGCCGCTCATCTTCATCTTCTTGACCAGCTCCTCAGCATACTTGGTGGGGTGCAGCTCCAGGAAAGCCTGGCCGAAGCAAGCGGAGAAGGTGGGGGTGGGCTCGGTGATGCCGCGCTCGGTGCCAGCCAGCTTGGCGGTGAAGCCGGACAGGAAGTAGTACTGGGTCTGCTCGGGGCTCAGGATAGAGACGGGAGGCAGAACGCCGAATGCGTCAGCAGACAGGAAGATGACATTCTTTGCAGCAGGTGCAGAAGAGATGGGGCGGACGATGTTCTGGATGTGGTTGATGGGGTAGGACACACGGGTGTTCTCGGTGACAGACTTGTCAGCGAAGTCGATGTGGCCCTCGGCATCCAGAGTGACGTTCTCCAGCAGAGCGTTGCGCTTGATGGCGTTGTAGATATCAGGCTCGGAGTCCTTATCCAGGTTGATGACCTTTGCGTAGCAGCCGCCCTCGAAGTTGAACACGCCGTTGTCGTCCCAGCCGTGCTCGTCATCGCCGATCAGCAGACGCTTGGGATCGGTGGACAGGGTGGTCTTGCCGGTGCCGGACAGACCGAAGAAGATGGCGGTGTTCTCGCCGTTCAGGTCGGTGTTGGCGGAGCAGTGCATGGAAGCAATGCCCTTCAGCGGCAGGAAGTAGTTCATCATGGAGAACATGCCCTTCTTCATCTCGCCGCCGTACCAGGTGTTGACGATGACCTGCTCCTTGCTGGTGATGTTGAACATAACAGCAGTCTCGGAGTTCAGGCCCAGCTCCTTGTAGTTCTCGACCTTGGCCTTGGAAGCGTTGTAAACAACGAAATCAGGCTCAAAGTTCTCCAGCTCCTCAGCGGTGGGCTTGATGAACATGTTGGTGACGAAGTGTGCCTGCCAGGCCACTTCCATGATGAAACGGACAGCCATGCGGGTGTCCTTGTTTGCGCCGCAGAAAGCATCCACAACGTACAGGCGCTTGTTGGACAGCTCCTTCTTTGCGATCTCCTTCACGGCAGCCCAGGCTTCCTCAGAAGCGGGGTGGTTGTCGTTCTTGTACTCGTCGCTGGTCCACCAAACGGTGTTCTTGGAGTTCTCGTCCATCACGATGAACTTGTCCTTGGGGGAACGGCCGGTGTAGATGCCGGTCATAACGTCCACAGCGCCCAGCTCGCTGACCTTGCCCACTTCGTAGCCTTCCAGGCTGGGCTTGGTCTCTTCCTCGAACAGCTGCTCGTAAGAGGGGTTATACACGACCTCGGTCGTGCCGGTAATGCCGTACTTGCTCAGATCTACCTTTGCCATGATACTTATACCTCTTCTTTCGTTCAGATCAATTCTGATCGCGCGACGCACATGCCCTTAGCCAATGGGCAGCGCGGGCGATGAAGAAATACAGATGCGTATTCTCCTGTTTACCATTATACATAAAAACGTTCCAAAATCAACCAGAGGGAACAAAAGGTTCTTATAAATGTAACAAATTTCATTCAGAATCTTAGCTGTTTGAAGTGATTTCATAAGAAGGAAGGGGAACCGCGGCGAACAAAATAAAGAAAAGAGACCCAAAACACAACTTTGATAATATTTTGTCGATTCTGGATGCAACCGGGTATCCCAGAGCGGAAAAACCAGGGCGGGAGGCCCGCAGCACAAATTTCTGAAAAACTTGAAATTTCCTGTTGACAAAGTACGACTGCTATGCTAAAATAATCGAGTCGGGAGCGAAACCCCGATGCGAAAATGGACGTATGGCCCGTTGGTCAAGCGGTTAAGACAGAGGCCTCTCACGCCTTTAACATCGGTTCGATTCCGGTACGGGTCACCATTTTATAGTAGTAAAACGGCTGCATGCCGTTTTATATAGATGCCTCTTTAGCTCAGTCGGTTAGAGCACCTGACTGTTAATCAGGGTGTCGCCTGTTCGAGTCAGGCAAGAGGCGCCAGCAAAGCGATGGAAATTTTCCATCGCTTTTTTCTTTTTGTTGACAGAAAATTGCACAGGGGATATACTGGGGAGTAAGAAATATCACGATAGCGGCATCCTTGTGGTCAGCGTCCTCACCCTCTCAGGCGCTTGAGCGCCAGCTCTCCCAAAGGGAGAGCTTCTGACGAAACGGTGAAGCTGCCCAAGGCTCCCCCTTTGGGGGAGCTGGCATTGCGAAGCAATGACTGAGAGGGTGAGCTGCCTGAAAAGGAGAAATCACAATGAAACAGATCATTCTGACCGGCGACCGTCCCACGGGCCGCCTGCATGTTGGCCACTACGTTGGCTCTTTGAAGGAGCGCGTGCGCCTGCAGAACACCGGCAAGTTCGACGAGATCTATATTATGATCGCTGACGCGCAGGCCCTGACGGACAATGCCGATAACCCGGAGAAGGTCCGCCAGAACATCCTGCAGGTGGCACTGGACTATCTGGCCTGCGGTCTGGACCCCAACAAGGTCCACATCTTCATCCAGTCCATGGTGCCTCAGCTGACCGAGCTGAGCTTCTATTATATGAATCTGGTCACGGTGAGCCGCCTGCAGCGCAACCCCACCGTGAAGAGCGAGATCCAGATGCGGAACTTCGAGACCAGCATCCCGGTGGGCTTCTTCACCTACCCCATCAGCCAGGCAGCGGATATCACGGCGTTCGGTGCCACCACTGTACCGGCCGGTGAGGATCAGATGCCCATGCTGGAGCAGTGCCGCGAGATCGTGCACAAGTTCAACGCCGTCTACGGCGAGACCCTGACCATGCCTGAGATCATGCTGCCCCAGAATGCCGCCTGCCTGCGCCTGCCCGGCATTGATGGCAAGGCCAAGATGAGCAAGAGCCTGGGCAACTGCATCTACCTGTCGGATGAGCCCGAGGACATCAAGAAGAAGATCATGTCCATGTACACCGACCCCAACCACCTGCGGGTGCAGGATCCCGGCAAGGTGGAGGGCAACCCCGTGTTCATCTATCTGGATGCTTTCAGCCGCCCCGAGCACTTCGCCGAGTTCCTGCCGGAGTACCAGAACCTCGATGAGCTCAAGGCCCACTATCAGCGCGGCGGTCTGGGCGACGTGAAGATCAAGAAGTTCCTCAACGCCGTCATGCAGGCCGAGCTGGAGCCCATCCGCAACCGCCGCAAGGAGTGGGAGCAGCGCCTGCCCGAGGTCGTGGAGATCCTGAAGGAGGGCAGCGCCGTGGCCGAAAAGACCGCCGCCGCCACCCTGGCCAATGTCCGCAAGGCCATGCGAATTGACTACTTTGCGGATAATAACCTGCTGAAGTAACAGATAGTAGAAACAAAACCGCCTGTGCCCATGCGATTGTGCTGGGTGCAGGCGGTTTTGCGTGGCTGCAACCGCTGGTTGACAAATTTCAAGCCGCAATTGGTGGTTGTCAACTGGAAAATCTGCTATGATAACAGCATAGAGGACGTCCGCCGGAATCCATTGATACGCCGCCCTGCGGCAGAAAAGAGAACACTATGATCTTAGCCGAAAAAATTGCCCTTCTCCGCCGCCAGAATGGATGGAGCCAGGAAGAGCTTGCCGATCAGTTGAACGTTTCTCGTCAGGCTGTCTCGAAGTGGGAGGGCGGAACGTCCATCCCCGACCTGGATAAAATTCTGAAGCTGAGTGCTCTGTTTGAAGTGAGCACCGACTACTTATTAAAAGATGAGCTGGAACAGCCCGATGCCACGGCCCCGCTGCCGAAGGAAGAGCGGGTGACGGAACCCTGCCGCACCGTCTCATTTGACGAGGCAAACGCATATCTCAGCACGGTGCAGGCCGTGCATGGAAGATGGCGGCGGGTGTGGGCTTGTGCATCCTCAGCCCCATCGCGCTGCTTGTTCTGGGCGCATGGAGCATGGTACACCCAGCGAAGAGCGGATGGCAGGGATCGGTGTCATCGTCCTGCTGCTCTTCGTCGCGCTGGGGCTGCTGCTCATCCTGCCCGCCGCCATCCGGCTGGAAGCGTTCGAATATCTGGAAAAAGAGCAGATCGCCCTTGCCTATGGTGTGGAGGCATCGTGGAGCGGCAGAAACAGGAGTATGCGCCCACCTACCGCCGCAGCATGACCCAGGGCGTGGTGCTCTGTGTGCTGGCCGTGGTGCCGATCCTGGGCACGGCCATGCTGGGAGCACCAGACTTCTGGGTCGCTGCCGCAGTCGGCCTGCTGCTGGCCATTGTGGCCGGTGCAGTACAGTTGTTCATCCGGGCCGGGATGACCCAGGGCAGCTTTGATAAGCTGCTGCAAACGGGGGAATACACCGTCCGCGAAAAGTGGACGAACCGCCGTGTCGGTTGGTTTGCCGGGGCCTACTGGTGCCTTGTGACGGCGGTGTACCTCGCTGTCAGCTTCTGGAACAACAACTGGGAAAAGAGCTGGATCATCTGGGCCGTGGCCGGGCTTGTCTTTGCCGCCCTCTACTCCGCCGTCCGTGCGTGGGCGGACCGAAAAAATCAGTAAACGAACAGCGCCGCTCTCCCGGTCATGGGAAAGCGGCGCTGTTCATTTAACGTTTCAAATCTGCAAATAGTTCATCCAAATCCGTATAATGCTTTACATTGGGGTCTCGCGCAATGCGCTCGGCTTCCAACATGGCAGCAATGGTTTCTTCGTTTGGATGCTCTTCACTTTGCAGCTCTATTTTTACAATATCAGGCATTGTAGCTGCGGGTCTTGATCTCCTCGGTGACCTTTGCGATGAATTCATCCACTTCCATCGTGGTGGTCTCGCCCTTGCGGTCGCGGACAGAGAGGTTGCCGGCCTCGGCTTCCTTGGCACCCAGAACCAGCATGTAGGGCACACGGTCCACCTGCTGTGCGGCACGGATCTTGTAGCCGATCTTCTGGTTGTCGTCGTCCAGAGCCACGCGGACACCGGCCTCCACCAGCTTCTCGGTGATGCTCTCCGCATACTCGAGGGTCTTTTCGGAAACGGGCAGGACCTTGACCTGAACAGGTGCCAGCCAGGTGGGGAACTTGCCCTTGGTCTCCTCGATCAGGTAGGCCATGAAGCGGTCCAGGGAGCCCAGGATCGCACGGTGCAGGACAACGGGGGTCTTTTCGGAGCCGTCCTTGTCCACATAGGTCAGGTGGAACTTTGCAGGCAGGCAGAAGTCCAGCTGGCAGGTGGACAGAGTATACTCAGCACCCACGGCGGGCTTGACGTTCACATCCAGCTTGGGGCCGTAGAAGGCGGCCTCGCCGATCTCCTCGGTGAAGTGGATGCCCAGCTCGGTCAGCACCTCGCGCAGAGCGTTTTCGGCGTGGTTCCACATGGCATCGTCGTCGTGGTACTTCTTCTTGTCGGCGGGGTCACGCAGGGACAGAACGCAGCGGTAATCGGTGATCTTGAAGTCCTTGTAGGTCTCGAAGATCAGGTTGCAGACATCGGCGACCTCGCTCTTGATCTGCCGTCCGGGTGCAGAACAGGTGGCATCGTTCTGGCAGAAGTGGCGGCCGCGCTCAATGCCCTTCAGGG
>ENA-OQIR01000831-OQIR01000831.1-human-gut-metagenome-genome-assembly--contig:-NODE-831-length-12069-cov-2.404790_pt1 | contig 12069 bp, 14 predicted proteins | sample MGYA00242580_ERZ504745 | MGnify/ENA primary metagenome ERZ504745 (study PRJEB26092, sample SAMD00036214) | human gut metagenome | host: Homo sapiens | study: EMG produced TPA metagenomics assembly of... | reverse complement strand
CTGGCCGAATAGTTGAGCGAGCGCACCGATCTCGTCGATCATCGTCACGCGCACGGAGATCTTCTGCCCGGGCGACCGTGCCGGCCACGCTGAACGAACCGGCCTTGGCGATCTGGTCGTCGCTGACTGCGTCCCATGTGACGTTCTGACGATCCGACGTGCCGTCGGAGTAGCGCACCTCGACATCACTCGGCAGAATCGGCTTGTTGCCGGTCTTGACGTAGTAGTTGCGCGAGTAGTAGAAGCTGCGGACCGTCTTCTCGGTGCTGGTGCCGGGAACGGCGGTGGTGGCGATCTTCACTGTGGATGATTGCAGACCGTCGGCCTTGGCGGTGACGGTGATCTCGCCCGCCTCCTTGGTGGACTGGACGATGGCGAGCACCTTGCCGCTGAACGCCTTGCGGTTGTCGGCCTGATAGGAGTCGTGATCCGGCGAGCTGCCGTTGTCGACGCCGACCAGTTTGCCGGCGCCCTTGACGTCGAAGGTGACGCGGTTGGCGGCATCGGGGACGATATGGCCGTTGGCGTCGGTCACGTCGACCTCGATGTACGACAGGTCCTTGCCGTCCGCGGTGATCGTCTTGCGGTCGGCATCGGCTTTAAGTTTCGCGGCCTCGCCGGTGGTGGTCACCGACGCGTTGCCTCGGTGGACCCCTCGGGGATCAGCTTGTTGTTCTCGTCGTATGCTTCGGCGGAGATGGTGCCCTCGGCCCACGGCACGTTCCAGGTCAGGTACATGTTCTTGTGGGCGGTGGAGTTCTTGTCGGCGCCCTCGTAGACCTGATAGGTGTATCCGGCCGCGGTGGTCTTCTTGGTGAAGGACTTCTCTCCGATCAGTCGCTTTTCGGTGCTGCCCTTCGGTGTGAAGTACAGCTTGACCTTGGCCGCGTCGGTGTAGACGACGACCGGCACGTTGTTGCCGGAGTCCTTGGCGACGACGTTCTCGTTCCATGCGGGGAGGATGTGCAGCGTGTGCACGTCGTCGTTCCACTGGCTCTGATAGAAGTAATAGGTGTCCTTCGGGAAGCCTGCGGTGTCGACGATGCCGAAGTACGAGTTCTTCGGCGACGGCCAGGAGCCACGGCGCCGGAGCCGGTGCGTTCCACGGGGTGGGTTCGCCGAGGTAGTCGAAGCCAGTCCACACGTATGTGCCGGCGACGAAATCGCGCTGGACCACGTCGTACCAGGCGGAGCTGGCGACGGCGCCCAGCCGACTGCGGAATTGTCATAGCTGGTCAGCTGCTTGTCGCTTGACTGGGCGCCGCCGGTGGTGCGGTTGTAGATGCCTCGGCTGTTGATGGCGGACGCCGTCTCGGAACCGTAGATGGCCCATGAGGGGTGGTCCGTACGGATCTTGTCGTAGTTCGCGCCGTTGGAGTAGTTGGTGCCGACCACGCCGCCGTTGGCGGTCAGGTTGTCGCCCATCGTGTTCGACTCGTTCCAGTTGGCCTTTATCTTGTTGTCGCCGTGGGTCATCGGGCGGGTGCTGTCCGCGGCCTTCGTCCATGCGACCAGCTTGGCGGAGGTAGCCGGGAAGTCCGAGACGCTGCCGCTGATGCCTTCCATCATCTCGTTGCCGAGCGACCACATGATGACGGACGGGGCGTTCCTGTCGCGGTTGATGGTGCTGGTCAGGTCGAACTTGGCCCAGGTCTCGTCCTTGTCGCCACCCAGGACGGCGTTGTCACGGCGATGGCCTGGCCGAACCACTTGCCGTAATCCTCGGTGTTGCCGTTCTTCGACCGGTTCCACATGTCGAAGACCTCTTCGACCACGAGGACGCCCTTCTCGTTGCAGACGTCAATCAGCGCCTTGGCTGCGGGGTTGTGCGTGGTGCGGATCGAGTTGACGCCCATCTTCTGGAGAATCTCGACCTGGCGCTCGATGGCGCGGCGGTTGGCGACCGCACCGAGCGATCCCTGGTCATGATGCATTGAGACGCCCTTGAGCTTGACTTTCTCGCCGTTGAGCGAGAAACCGCTGGTCGCATCGAAGCCGGTCCAGCGGAAGCCATATTCGGTGTCGTAAGTGTCGAGCACCTTGCCGCCGTTGAGCACTTCGGTGCGCACGGTGTACAGGTTCGGGTTCTTGATGCTCCACAGCTTGGGCGAGGCGGCGGTGATCGTGGAGGTCACGTCCGCGCTGGCACCGGCCGCGATGGACTTGGATGCGGTGGTGACGGTGCCGATGGCGGCGTCGGTCTTGCCTCCCTTGGGGAACACGGTCTGCTTGAGGGTGATGTTCGCCGCGGCCTTGGTGTCGTTGGCGACCTTGGTGGTGAGGTTCATCGTCACGTCGCCGCCGTTTTGGGTGGCGAGGCTCGGGGTCTTGATGGCCACGCCGTTATTGCCGACGTGCACGCCGTCGGTGACGGTGAGGGTGACGTCGCGGTAGATGCCGGAGCCGGAGTACCAGCGGCTGGACGGCAGCCTGTTCTCGACCTTGACGACGATGGTGTTCTCCTCGCCGAACTTGGCGTTGCCGGTCAGGTCGAAGGAGAACGGCGAGTAGCCGTACGGATGGGTGCCGAGCTTGACGCCGTTGAACCAGACGGTGGCGTTCATGTACACGCCGTCGAAGTTGATGGCGATGCGCTTGCCGGCGAGGTCCCGGTCGATGGTGAAGGACTTGCGGTACCAGCCGGTGCCGCCGGGGAGGTACGCGCTTTCGGCCTCATTACTCTGCGAGTACTTCTGCGTGATGCTGTAGTCATGCGGCAGGTCGACCTGCTGCCAGGCCGAATCGTCGAACGTCGGGTCCTGCGCCTGCACGGAATCGGACAGCATGAACTTCCAGTTGGCGTCGAAATCCGAGGTGCGATTCTGCTTGGAATCCACGGCGCTGGAGTAGACCACCTCCGGCGTGGAGCTCATCTGCGTGGTGGAGTCGGATCGGGTGGCGTCCTCGACCGCCCACGCTGAATTTGTTAACAACCCTAACGGTATTGACAAGGCCACTGTGGCGGCGAAAGCCACGATGCGGCCACCAATCTGCGAACTGCCATAAACGTTCCTTCTTCATTGAATCCACGAGCGCCTGCCGCGCCGCTCTGTTGCTGTTAGTGTATACGCACCAATGCGGTATCCACACGGTGATCATAAGAATGATATCTCATTACCTGTATTTCATGTAAATACCATTAACAAAAACGGCGTGTCGCCATCGCCAATCCTGTATCCCCCATACAGGGCCGGAAAAATCGCAACGCAACGCATGCCGGCAACGAAGCGGCGCCATTACCACGTACCTTCAAGAAACGCAAGACACAATGTCCATATTGGGCCATAGCTTGAAGGGCACAATGCAGGGGGACCCGCAGCAGTACGCGAGTTGAGAAAGGCCACACGCCTGACCCTTTGAACCTGTTGGTCAAGACCATCGTAGGGAGCAATGATTATGAGCGAGGAATCGCCGAACACGCGGATATCGCCGCAAACACAGCCATCACTGCGCGAGCAGATAGCGGACGCGGTGCGCACGGTACGCGAGACTACGCCGCTGGCGCAGTCCTTCACCAATTTCGTCACCATCAACCTTGTCGCCAACGCGCAGCTCGCCGCCGGCGGCGCGGCGGCCATGAGCTTCCTGCCGGACGACATCATCGACACCGCCACGATCAGCGGCGCCGACTACATCAACGTCGGCACCCTGCTGCCGTTCTACAAGGACGCGCTGCCGCAAGTGGCGAGGGCGTTCCACAACACCGGCCATCCCTGGGTGCTCGACCCCGTCGCCGCCGGCATTGGAGAGACCAGAACCGCCATATTGCAGTCATTCAAGCGCTATCCGCCGACCGTGATCCGAGGCAACGCCTCGGAGATCATCGCGCTCGACGCCATGTGGGGGCTGAACGAGGAATCCGCGACCGCTACCGCATCCAAGCCCGCCGGCGTGGAATCCGTCGACGACGTGGAATCCGCCATCGCACCGGCGCAGCGGCTCGCACGGTTCATGGCGAGGCACGGCGCCAACGGCACGGCGGCGGTGGCCGTCTCCGGTGCGACGGACATGGTGACCGACGGCGAACACGTGTACCGGCTGGCGGGTGGCAGCGCATGATGACGAAAATCACCGGCGCCGGATGCTCGCTCGGCGGCGTCACCGCCGTGTATCTCGCCGTCGCGCAGCCGCTGATCGCCGCGCTCGCCGCCACATCGCTGTACAACACGGCCGGCGAGATAGCCGAGAAACGAAGCAACGGCCCCGGTTCGTTCCAGGTGGCGCTGCTCGACGCGCTGTGGAACGTCACCGCCGACCAGGTGGCCGCGTCCGACATCATCGAAACCAACTGACCGCAACGTTCCGTGGATGGTTTCGCACCATGCAATCGTATATACGGAATATATACGTTCAGTGCGGTGCGACGGAAAATAAACGGAAAATAACAAGACTTCTTCTGGAGCACTTACCCAAAGAACAACAAAGGGGAAACCAATGAATAATTATCCATTCGCCTCGATGCGCGACTGCTTTGATATGAGCGCGTATTTCGTGGTCGGTCCGCAGGATTGCAAGGGCCGTCCGGTGACGGATGTGGTGGATGACGCGTTGCGTGGGGGCGCGACGTTCATCCAGCTTCGAGCCAAGGACGCCGACGCGAAGGATATCACCGAGATGGCCCGCGACATCGCGCAGATCATCGAAGACAACGGCAAGTCCGATTCCGTGGCGTTCGTGATCGACGACCGCACGGACGTGGTATGGCAGGCCCGCAACAAGGGAATCAAGGTGGATGGCGTGCATATCGGCCAGACCGATATGGAGCCGCGCGAAGCCCGCGCGCTGCTTGGTGAGGACGCCATTGTCGGACTGTCCGCCGAAACCGAAAGCCTGGTGAAGCTCATCAACGAGCTGCCGAACGGCTGCATCGACTACATCGCGCCGGTCCACTGCATGTGTCCACCACCAAGCCGGAGGCTTCCGTGGGAGGCAACGATGGTTCCGGCCACACGCTTGATGAGGAACAGATCAACACGATCTGCACGGCAAGTGAATTCCCCGTAGTGTCGGCGGCGGTGTCAAGGCCGACGATATGGAGATGCTGGCGCGTTCGAAGGCGGCAGGCTGGTTCGTGGTATCCGCGATCGCAGGCGCGGATGATCCGGAAAACGCCACCCGTGAAATGGTGACGCGTTGGAAGGCGGTACGTGGCGATAAGAAGCATGGTTACGCGCCACGTGTGAAAGCCGCTGTGGAAGAGACCGAAAAGCCTGCCGAGACAGGTGAGAAGAAGTTCACCAACGCCAAGGAGGCGAAGGCCGCGTCCAAGCTGGCCAAGCAACAGCGTGTAGACATCGCGGCACGCGATTCCAAGCAGCGTGACAAAGCGCATATCCGTAAGACCACGCCGATTCATTTCGAGAACGAGCACGGTTCGTACGATCTGCAAGTGCCATACACCGAGATCAAGCTGTCCGACACCCCTGGAGTCGGCCCGAACGCGCCGTTCAAGGACTACAACACCGAAGGCCCGAAGTGCGACCCGAAGGAAGGCCTCGCTCCCCTACGCTTGGACTGGATTCTCGACCGCGGCGACGTCGAGGAATACGAGGGACGCCGACGCAATCTGGAGGATGACGCAAGCGCGCCATCAAGCGTGGCAAGGCATCCAAGGAATGGCGCGGCCGCCAGCACAAGCCGATGCGCGCGAAGGATCATCCGGTGACGCAGATGTGGTACGCGCGCCACAACATCATCACGCCGGAAATGCGCTATGTGGCCGAACGCGAGCATTGCGACGTGGAGCTGGTGCGTTCCGAACGTGGCCGCGGGCCGTGCCGTGATGCCATGCAACATCAACCATCTGAAGCCGAGCCGATGATCATCGGCTCGAAGTTCCTCACCAAGCTCAACGCCAACATGGGCAATTCCGCTGTGACCTCCTCCATCGACGAGGAAGTGGAGAAGCTCACGTGGGCCACCAAGTGGGGCGCCGACACCGTGATGGACCTGTCCACCGGCAACGACATCCACACCACCCGCGAATGGATCCTGCGCAACTCCCCCGTTCCGATTGGCACCGTGCAATGTACCAGGCGCTCGAAAAGGTGGAGGATGATGCTTCCAAGCTGAGCTGGGAGCTGTTCCGCGACACCGTGATCGAGCAGTGCGAGCAGGGCGTAGATACATGACCATCCATGCGGGCGTGCTGCTTCGTTTCGTGCCGCTGACCGCCAACCGCATGACGGGCATCGTTTCCCGTGGCGGTTCGATCATGGCCGAATGGTGCCTGCAGCATCATCAGGAAAGCTTCCTGTACACGCATTTCGACGAGCTTTGCGAGATCTTCGCCAAGTACGATGTGGCGTTCTCGCTTGGCGACGGTCTGCGTCCGGGCTCGCTGGCCGATGCCAACGACGCGGCGCAGTTCGCGGAACTTATGACGCTTGGCGAGCTCACTCAGCGCGCATGGAAGCATGACGTGCAGGTGATGATCGAGGGACCGGGGCACATTCCGTTCGACACCGTGCGCATGAACATCGAAATGGAGAAGGCGATCTGCAAGGACGCCCCGTTCTACACCCTCGGACCGCTTACCACGGACACGGCTCCAGGCTACGACCACATCACGTCCGCGATCGGCGGCGTGGAAATCGCCCGCTATGGTACCGCCATGCTGTGTACGTGACGCCGAAGGAACACCTTGGACTGCCGAACAAGGACGATGTGAAGCAAGGCGTGATCGCATACAAGATCGCCTGCCATGCGGCGGATATCGCCAAGCACCATCCGCACGCCATCGACCGCGACAATGCGATGAGCAAGGCTCGTTTCGAATTCCGTTGGCTTGATCAGTTCAACCTGAGCTACGATCCGGACACCGCGATCGCGTTCCATGACGACACGTTGCCCGCTGAGCCGGCGAAGATGGCGCACTTCTGCTCGATGTGCGGCCCGAAGTTCTGCTCGATGGCGATTTCGCAGAACATCCGCAAAAAGTTCGGTAATGCCGAAGCACAGGAGAAGCTCGTCGCCGACGCGCAGACGATCGCGGCCGGAATGCGGGCGATGAGCGAGAAATTCCGCGAAGGCGGCTCTACACTGTACCAGTGAGAGTGAGCATATGAATATGCACGTGTGTTCGTGACGCGCTTTGATGGACACACGGCGTAGACTGCGGATTTGTGAGGTGAGTCTCATACGAATCCGCCAGTTTGCATAACGAACGCTATTGAAGGAGTCAGGAAGGGAACATTATGACTAGCACATTGCCACCGGTATTGAGCATCGCAGGATCGGATTCGTCCGGCGGTGCCGGCATTCAGGCGGATTTGAAGACCATGCTCGCCAACGGCGTGTTCGGCATGACCGCGATCGCGGCGCTGACCGCGCAGAACACCACCGGCGTGACGATGGTCACCAACACTCCCCCGGAAATGCTTGCGGCGCAGATCGACGCGGTGTTCGAAGACATTCCGCCGGTGGCGATGAAGATCGGCATGGTGTCCAGCGCCGAGCTCATCACCGTGATCGCCGACCGTCTGACCGCGCACAACGCGAAGAACGTGGTGCTCGACCCGGTGATGGTGGCCACGTCCGGCGCGAAGCTCATCGAGGATGATGCCATCGCGGCGCTGACGTCCAAACTGTTCCCGCTGGCCACCGTGATCACGCCGAACATGCCGGAGACCCAGGTACTGTGCGACTTGGCCGTAGAGCAAGGTGCGGGCGCAATCGACTATGAGAACGGCGAATCCATCTCCACCGAGAACGACATGGTGACCGCAGGTCATCTGCTCGCCGGCCATTTCGGCTGCGCGGTGCTCGTCAAGGGCGGCCACGGCACGCATGACGCGAGTGACGTGCTTGTCGAGCCGGATGGCAAGATCACCTGGTTCCGTTCCCGTCGCATCAACAACCCGAACACGCACGGCACCGGCTGCACGCTGTCTTCCGCCATCGCCAGCCATTTGGCTCTTGGCGAGGCGCTGCCGACGGCCGTCGACCATGCCAAGCTGTACCTGACCGGCGCTTTGGAAGCGCAGCTCGATCTTGGACATGGTTCCGGTCCGATGGACCACGCGTGGAAGTGGCGTTGAACCAAGCCACGCAAACCACGCGAACCACGGCAACCGTTGGAACAGTACAACAAGTAATCGCACGAAAACACACGAGACAACGCTGAGAAAGGTAATCATGACGCTCGATCGCAACGCAGAAAAGCAGGAAGTGCCCGTCAATCCGGAAACCGGCAAACCGTATATCAACACACTTGCCGCAGTAGCCATCTCCCCCGCCGGCGCCAGCCCGGAGAAGTCCACGTACGTGGCGCAGGCCGTGGACGTAATCCGTGAATCCGGCCTGCCAAACGAGACGAACGCCATGTTCACCAACATCGAAGGAGACATCGACGATGTGCTCAAGGTGATCCGCGACGCTACCATGAAGCTCGCCGGCCAGGGATACCGCACCGACGTGGTGATCCGTCTCGACATCCGCCCCGGTTTCGAAGGACAGATCCACGCCAAGCAGAAACTGGTAAACGAGATTCTGTCGAAATAACCCCCTTTACAATGGTGAAACGAAACCATTCCATGTAAAAAAGCGCGCTTTTTCTTGGCAAAAGCGCGCTTTTCGCGTTTATTTGGGTATAGTGTTGCGATTATGACGACAATGAAGGAAATCGCCAAACAAACGGGGGTATCCATCTCCACTGTATCCCTGGTGCTCAACGGACGCGACGAAGGCAGGGTAAATCCCGCGCTCGCCAAACTCGTACGCAACAAAGCGACCGAGCTCGGGTACAAAATCAATCCGTTGGCGCGAAGCTGCGTACCAACAAAACCCGAATCCTCGGCTTCATCAGCGAGGAAGTTGCCACCACACCATACGCAGGCGGCATCATTCTGGGCGCACAGGATGCAGCCAGTGCCTACGGCTACATGCTGTTCACAGTCAGCACCGACGGCAAGGCGAGCGAAGAGAACGAAATCGCCACATTGAAACGGTACGGCGTGGACGGATTCTTCTATTCGAAGATGTCGAACCGCATCGCACATGTTCCCGAATCGTTGAACGAATACCCCGTGGTGATGGTGGACGCCACCGACCACGAGAACAAAGTGCCCAGCATCGAGCCGGACGAGTTCATGATCGGCTACGACGCCACGAATCGGCTGATCCAGGCCGGATGCAAACGCATCGCATACGTGGGTTGCGCGGAAAACATGATCGCGCAGGACGGTCGTCTTGCCGGCTACCGCACCGCGTTGCAGGAGGCCGAACGTGCGTTCAACCCATCGCTGGTATGCAACGTAGTGCACAACGGTCCAGCTTTACGCGCCGTGAACAAGTTGTTCGACGACGAGCATCCGGACGGCTTCTTCTGCTTCAATGATGCGCGCGCTGGTATGTGTACGAATGCGCGGCAAGAAGAGGGCTTACGGTAGGCAAGGATATTTCCGTGGTCGGCGTGGACAACCACCGCGTGTTCGCAGAGACACTTGAACCGCAGCTGACCACCGTCGAACTGCCACATTACGAAATGGGCTATTGGTCAGCCTGCAAGCTGATTTCCATGATTGAAGGCAAGGATGTGGATACCAGTTCATGTCCATCCGCCAGAGCTTCCCTGCCGCCGCTTGATGCGCCGATTCCGGCGAAGATCCACTGCGCATTGTTGGAAAAAGATTCCGTCATATCCTGATTTTTCTGTTTTTACAACGATTCAAATGCTTACGATTGTTCGCACAGCCATTTTCTATACATGAAAATTGTGCGTTTGTTCACGACACGCCGAATAAAGCAATCGTGCCAACAGTCCGCCAGCAGTTGATTCAGGCTTAATTTCAACTATCCGCAAATCCTTACAAACGTTGACGTCAAACGATTGACGTCAAACGTTTGACGTAGCAGTTGCAACATGCTATCTTGAAGCCATGTTCGCTTTTCGGCACGGCAGCTGAAATCCGAGCAGACGCAAGCCAAAACAACATCGGAAGCAATCGCTGCCGCGCGGCAGCGGCACCGTGAAGAGAAAAAGAGAATCAAAATGGCAAGTAAAACACGTTCTGTATGGAAGAATCCTTCCTACCTGCAGAGCTCCTTCGGCATCTTCATGTTCTTCTGCTCCTGGGGCATCTGGTGGTCCTTCTTCTCCCGCTGGCTCACTGACCCGACCCACGGTCTGGGCATGAGCTCCGCGGAACAGGGCCAGATCTACTCCATCAACTCCTTGGCCACCCTGGTCATCATGTTCGTTTACGGCACCATTCAGGACCAGCTGGGCATCAAGCGTAAGCTCGTGATCTTCATCTCTGCGGTCGCTGCATGCGTTGGCCCGTTCGTCCAGTTCGTGTACCAGCCGATGCTGACCGCCGGCGGCACCACCCGATTCATCGGCGTGCTTCTCGGCTCCATCGTGCTGTCCGCAGGTTTCATGGCCGGCTGCTCCCTGTTCGAAGCCGTCACCGAACGTTACTCCCGTAAGTTCGGCTTCGAATACGGCCAGTCCCGCGCTTGGGGCTCCTTCGGCTACGCTGTCGTGGCACTGTGCGCAGGCTTCCTGTTCAACATCAACCCGCTGCTGAACTTCTGGGTTGGTTCCATCTGCGGCCTCGGCATGCTGTGCGTCTATGTTTTCTGGGTTCCGGCCGAGCAGAGGGAAGAGCTCAAGAAGGAAGCCGATCCGAACGCGGCTCCGACCAACCCGTCCTTCAAGGAGATGCTCGCTGTTCTGAAGATGCCGACCCTGTGGGTGCTCATCGTCTTCATGCTGTTCACCAACACTTTCTACACCGTGTTCGATCAGCAGATGTTCCCGAACTACTACGCTTCCCTCTTCCCGACCACTGAAATCGGCAACGCCACCTACGGTACCCTGAACTCCTTCCAGGTGTTCCTTGAGTCCGCCATGATGGGCGTCGTCCCGATCATCATGAAGAAGATCGGCGTGCGCAACTCCCTGCTGCTCGGCGCCACCGTGATGTTCGCCCGTATCGGTCTGTGCGGCGTGTTCCATGACCCGGTCACCGTCTCCATCGTCAAGCTGTTCCACTCCATCGAGGTACCGCTGTTCTGCCTGCCGGCGTTCCGTTACTTCACCCTGCACTTCGACACGAAGCTGTCTGCCACCCTGTACATGGTTGGTTTCCAGATCGCTTCCCAGGTCGGCCAGGTGATTTTCTCCACCCCGATGGGTGCTCTGCATGATGCCATGGGCGACCGTCCGACCTTCTTCACCATCTCTGCCATCGTGTTTGCGGCTCTGGTCTACGGCTTCTTCGTCATCAAGAAGGATGATCAGGAAGTCGGCGGCGATCCGTTCTACACTGACAAGCAGCTCAAGGCCATGAAGGCCGCTGGTGCGGAAGTGAAGGCCTGAGTCTCAGCCCGTACTAAGTCGGCGTACGGCGTCGATGGTGGTCGCAACCTACATCCCTTCTCCCGCGATCATCATCGTACCGTACGCGTCATAACAACAATCGTGGTGTCCGAAGCGTTTCCCTTTTTCCGCTTTGGGCACCATCTTCAAAAAGCTTTTTACCCAACAATTCATAACCCAGATTCAGAAAGGCATTCAACGATGACTGGCTTTACTCCGGACGCACCTGTCCTTCACGAAATCAAGAACCACGGCGAGGAACTCACCAAGGCAGAGGCCGGTGTCGCGGCCTTCGCAGCCAAGCGTAACAACCGCTGGTATCCGAAGTTCCACATCGCATCCAATGGCGGTTGGATCAACGATCCGAACGGCCTGTGCTTCTACAAGGGCCGTTGGCACGTCTTCTACCAGCTGCACCCGTATGGCACCCAGTGGGGTCCGATGCATTGGGGTCACGTCTCCTCCACCGACATGGTCAATTGGAAGCGCGAACCAATCATGTTCGCTCCTTCCCTGGAGGAGGAGAAGGACGGCGTGTTCTCCGGTTCCGCCGTGGTCGGCGATGACGGCAAGCTCAAGTTCTACTACACCGGCCACCGTTGGGCCAACGGCAAGGACAACACCGGCGGCGACTGGCAGGTACAGATGCTCGCCGAACCAGACAACGATGAGCCTGACCAGCGCCACTAAGCGCGGTATGGTCATTGATTGCCCGACCGACAAGGTGAACCACCACTACCGCGACT
>ENA-OQIR01000829-OQIR01000829.1-human-gut-metagenome-genome-assembly--contig:-NODE-829-length-12069-cov-3.111623_pt1 | contig 12069 bp, 19 predicted proteins | sample MGYA00242580_ERZ504745 | MGnify/ENA primary metagenome ERZ504745 (study PRJEB26092, sample SAMD00036214) | human gut metagenome | host: Homo sapiens | study: EMG produced TPA metagenomics assembly of... | reverse complement strand
GGAGAATATCTTCTGTACGACGGCTGCGGCTTCTTCATCGACGATCCATTTCTTTTTGTCCTCCGGGCTTTTCATATACCCATAGGCGGAATGGTCGTCAAATGCTCGCCGGACTTGCCTTTACTCTGCCATGTAGCGCGAATCTTCTTAGAGGTATCGCGGGCATACATTTCGTTGAACACATTGCGGATCGCGGTAAACTCACTTTCGCCGCGTGTGCTGTCCACGCCGTCATTGACGGCAATGAAATGAACGCCAAACTCCGGGAAAACAACATCGGTATACATTCCCACTTGGAGATAATCGCGCCCAAAGCGGCTCATGTCTTCTTGTGTCAAGTAGGGACTAAAAAATTTTGAGAATTTACAAGCCGTTCATAGGTGGACAACCACCCGTGAACGGCTTGCGTTTTCTCTATGCTCTTTTGCCGTTCTTTGTGCGACGTTTCTTATACGCCGTCTCAAACGCCTCCATCATTGGAGTGACCGGAAGCTCGTTGTCAGGCTTGGACAGATACTCGAACCGGATGCCGTTCTCCCTGAACTTTCGCTCAAACCTTATGAAAGAGGAAGTGTCCCGGCTAATCCGTGAGGTGTCACGGGTGAGGATCGTACCGATGTCCTGACGCTTGGCTTCGTTCAGCAGGAAGTTCATGATACCTTCCGTATGGACGCCGGAGATGCCGTCTGCCGCCACAGCAGCAGCCACCTCATAGCCTTTGTCCTTCGCATAGCGTTCCAGCTCTTCCCGCTGGTCTGCTGCCGCAAGCTGATCCGCACAGGCAACGCGGATATAAAGAAATACTTTCATTTGGCTTCTCCTTCTGATGTAGTGAGGAAGTCCTTGAACTTCCAGACGATTTCTATGTTGTCGAGATCGTAAATGTAGACCGCAGAAATGAATGCGTGGGTCAGCTCATAGGTCAGAGCTTTGCAGTCGGCATACTGATCGCAGACAGCATCCAGCTTTTCGTCCGAACAAGAGGTCTCGGAGTCAAGCTCCTTCATCCGTTCGTGACTGTGCTGAATTGCTTCGTCATTTTCAGCAATTTTCGCGTCCGTTGCCGCCTTATGCTGAAGGTACGCTCCCTTCGTGATACCTCCGGCTGCGTACTTTTCGTAGAGCCTCAGCTTGGACGCCTTGTGCTGCTCGTTCTGCTTTTGAAGAATCCGGATTTTCTCAGCACATTCCTTGATGGCAGATTTCCGTAGATCACCGACCTCTCGATTTTGGACTGATTCCTTCTGTGCCAAAGCAAGAAACTGAGTAAGGGCATGGAAGACAACCTTCTCAATATCCATTTCCGGAAAGCTCCTGCCAACCGGACAGTCTGTGTTTCCGTTGTTGACCGAGTGAATGCACTGGAAGTATCGAATGCCAGCCTTGTTCTTTCGGCGTGTCATAGCACGTTTACAGTTACCGCAGCGGACGAGTCCCTTGAGCGGATAGTCATGCTGCTTGCGCGTGGGATTCCGTCCTCCGCCTCGAATGACCTTCTGAGCAAGCTCAAAGTCTTCCTTGCTGATAATCGCTTCATGCGTATCTTCTACGATGATCGGCTCATTGACAACACGCTTTTTTGAGCCGACACCACAGGACTTCATTTTGCGGCTGACCAGCGTTCCGGTGTAAACAAGGTTTTTGAGGATGTTATAGACCATCACGGTTTCCCAACTGATTTTTTCGCTCATGTTACTGAACTTCTTCTTGTCCGGATGCTTGCTTTTGAAGTATTGCCCCGGTGTCGGGATGTCGTCATCGTTCAGGCTGCGGGCGATCTGAGAGGTGTTGCTGCCTTCCAGAGCCTCGCGGAAGATACGACGGATCACATCAGCCGCCTCCGGGTCTACGGCAAGTTTGTTCCGAATGGAGGGATGCAGGACGTAGCCGTATGGAGCGTAGCCACCGACATACTTACCCTGCTTCATCATCTGGATTTTTGCCGATGTGGTCTTTACGGAAAGGTCTTTGCTGTATGCGGCGTAGATGATGCTGCGCATAACCACTTCCAGACCGCCCGTTGTGCCTTTGTAATCGTCACTGTCATAGCCGTCATTGATAGAGATAAAGCGGACGCCCATGAACGGAAAGGTGCATTCCAGATAGTTTCCCGTTTCGATGTAGTCACGAGAAAAGCGGGAAAAGTCCTTGACGCAGATCAGATTGATTTCGCCGCGCTTGACCTTCTCCATCATCTGCGTGAACTGAGGACGCTGAAAGTTCGTGCCGGTATAACCGTCATCCGCAAACTCAGACCGCTGACAGCGCGACAGCTCTGGATGATTGTCGAGAAAGCGATTGATGAGCATACGTTGGTTGCCGATGCTGTCACTTTCCGCTTTGCTTCCATAGCCGGTATCTTCATCAGCCATTGAGAGGCGGATGTAGATGCCGATGTTGTATTCCTTGCTCATTTACATCGCCTCCTGTACTTCCTTGATACTCTGAACGGTCAGAGCGTAAATATCGCCGTATTTCATGACCAGCTCGATTGAGCCGTATCATGGACTTTCACAAGCTCTACGGACTCGTCAACCAAATCCTGAGAGAGCTTTTCTGCACCGCTGACGGATTTCATCAGCGTGAGCCACTTATTGTCCTCGGACATTGCTTCGGCAAACTTGACCTTCCGCTGAACCGCTTCATCCAACCGTCGGGAGAGGTCGGCATACTGCTCATCGTAGGCTTTCTTGGCAAAGGCGTATTCCTCTTCATCGAGAATGCCTTCCGTGAAGTCCTCGTAGAGCCGGGTGCGTTTCTTGGAGACGCCGCTGAGTTTCAGATTCAGGCTTGTAATGAGCGCATTCTGCTGATCGCGGATGCTGCGTTCGCCTTCGCTGTTTCTCAGCTTGGCAAGCAGCTTGTCGTAATTGAGAGCTGCCTTGACTTGAAGCTGGATCGCCGCAAGCACATCGGCTTCGAGCTTATCCTGCCGCGTATAGTGCGGCGTACAGAGGTTGCCGCGTTTGACGGATGAGCTGCATTCATAGAAGGCATACCACGCGCCGTCCTTGCGTTTATCAACGCGCTTGCGATGGAAGTAGAGCTTTCTGCCGCAGTCTGCACAGACGATTTTGTCTTCAAAGAGATTGATCAGCGTAGCGCGGATTTCTTCCGTGCGCTCCATCTTCTCAATCCTTGTCCTTGCAGCGGCGTTCCGCATTTCTCGCACCTTCTGGAAATCCTCACGGGAAATAATCGCCTCGTGCGTATTGGGAAAGACGATCCATTCCTCGCGGTCGATGTGCTGATTCTTGACGCCCTTGTAAATGGCGTTCAGCGTCCGTCCGAGAACGGTATCTCCGACGTAATGGGGATTATCCAGAATGGTAGTCAGTGAAGACTTGTTCCAAATCTTCTTTGCCGTAGCATTGCCTGTGCGGACGCCGACCTGATACTTCTGAAACTCCGGATTGGGCGCGTTCATTGCATCAAGCCGGTCTGCAATCGCAGGAAGGGACAGCCCTTCAATCTTCCATTGGAAAATCTTCCGGACAATCGGTGCGGTTTCCTCATCGAAGACCATATTGCTGTGTTCTTCATCCCAGCGATAACCATACGGGAGATTGCGCTTCTTGAACTCTCCGCTTTCCATCTGTGCCTTGAGCGCGGTAGAAACCTTGCGGGAGATGTCTTTCGAGTAGAGTGTGTTGATCATGTTTTGCAGAGGATGATGAGGCTTTCGCCGGAGCCGTCCGTATCAAAGTTGTCGTAGTTCTCTTTGATGGCGATAAACCGAAGCCCGATCTGCGGAAAGACCCGTTCCAGATAGGTTCCTGCCTCAATGTAATCTCGCCCGAACCGGCTGAGATCACGAACCACAAGGCACTTGATCCTGCCGGTGCGGATGTCTTCATCAGACGGTTGAACTCCGGTCTGTCAAAAACCGTACCCGTTCGTCCGTTGTCCACATAGGTATCTATCAGATTCAGATAGGGACGCTCTGCAATGTAGGACTTGCAAATTTCAATCTGATTTGCGATGACATCCACCTTTTCAGACTTGCCGCTGTTTTCAACGGAAAGACGGGCATAGATGGCTGTTGAGAAGACCTCGGAAGAGGCAGATTCGATAACCGGCTCTTCGACTGCAATTTGTTTTCTGCTTTTTCTTGCCATTTGCTCATCCCTCCTTTATACGGCAATATCCAGCTCGTCGGCATAACCGAGAACATATTCAAGCGTCTGCTGGTATTCGTCCTTGTACTTGAAGACGATTTCGATTGCATGATTTTCGTGAATCAGAATGCGGTCAACCAGCGACATCAGCACACGGCGGTTCAGCTCTTCGACGTTTTCATACTGCTTGAAAAGCGTTACCCAGTTCCGTTCGGTCGTGCCGGTTGTCACCGTCTGCTTCATTTCTTTTTTGACCCGCAGAAGTGCCTCCTGTTTGTCCTCAATGATTTTGGTGTAGCTGCTACGGAACTCGAAGTATTCCGATTTATCAATGACGCCGCCGATGAAGTTCTCGTAAAGCCCCAGCTTGAGCTTTTGGTACCGTTCAATCTCTTCCTCGATTTTGGCGATCTGAGCTTCGTAATTGAAAGCTTACGGCTCTGAGACGGAAGCCGCTCTATCATCGCAAGCGCGTGTTCCAGATTGATGACAAGCTCGATCTGGTCATGAATGGCACGGAAGACCTTCTCTTCAACCTCTTTTGCGGCGATGCTGTGCGGGCTGCACGTCCGGCTGTGCTTATTGGTGGAGCAGACGTAGTAGATATACTTTTTCGTCTTCGACGGGACGGTCTTGCGGATCATTGGCTGCTGACAGTCTCCGCAGAACAGGAATCCGGAAAACAGATGCGCCTCGTCCTGATCGGGTGAGCAGCGCATATCCCTTTGCATCATGACCTTGACTGCCATGAAGTCCTCGTAGGACACAAGAGCTTCATGCGCATTTTCAACCTTGACCCACTCGGATTCATCCTTGTTTTCACGACGCGGACTTTGTAGTTGGGAGTGCCGCGCTTGCCCTGAGCCAGAACGCCGATATAACCTCGTTGGTGAGAATACGCTGGACGGCTTTGTATGTCCATTTTGCGGTATCGCTGGTCTTGAAGACGGTATCGAACCTCACACCGGCGGAATGCTTGTATTCCATTGGGGACAGGACGCCCATCTGGTTCAGACGCTTTGCAATGCGTCCAATGGAGAAGCCGTCCTTGTACATGGAAAAGATCATCTGCACATATTCGCTGACCGCTTCATCCACGATGAGCTGGTTTTTGTTCTCCGGCGATTTCATGTAGCCGTAAGGGCGAACGAACCGACGAACTCACCGCTCTTCTGCTTGACTTCCAGACTGCTTCGGATTTTCATGGAGATGTCCTTGCAGTAAGAATCGTTAATCAAGTTTTTGAACGGGATAACAAAGGAGTCGGACTGCGGATCACCGGTCAGACTGTCATACGCATCATTGATTGCGATGAAGCGTATGCCGAGCTGCGGGAATATCTTCTCAATGTAACGTCCGCCGTCGATGTAGTTTCTTGAGAAGCGGCTGAGATCCTTGACTACAATGCAGTCAAGCGCACCCTTGCGGATTGCCTCTTCCAGCTTTTTGAACTGAGGACGATTGAAGGAAACGCCGCTGTACCCGTCATCAACAAACGGCTCACAGACCAGCTCCAAATCGTCGTGCCTTGCGATATAGTCCTCGCAGATGGCTCTCTGGCTGGCGATGGAGTTGCTTTCTACTTTGTCTCCATCCTCACGGGACAGACGGCAGTAGATCGCCGTGCGGTAAACCTTATCTGGCATAAAAATAACCTCCGTTTTTCTGTTTGGTGTGGTACATCAAATCAGAAAGACGAAGGCTTGCTTCAACTCTTATGAAGAGAAACACGAAAGCGCCACATGACCATCAAGGCAAGCGGCTTAATCCGTATTCTTCTTTTTTTGACCGATTTCATTATACCACAGGCTCAATCGCTTGTCCATAGAACCGGGCGAAAAGATTCAGACTGTTCATAAATCAAAGACCTCTCAGATAGTGTTCCAGACAATCTTCCATTGTCGTGTCCGTCTCGGCGAAGCTGATCTTCACCACTGTCTTCCCGTCCAGATAACAATAGGGATTTCTGATCTGCTTGATGAACTCCCTCAGCCTGTCCTCTCGCGGTGCCGCAGGATCAAGCCGGACGCTGCTTCTCTGAACGAGTGTGCTTCGGTCAACCGTTTTCGGGCTGACGTTTTTCATTGTTTCAATGCCCATCATATTCTAAGCACCTCCTGTTTCGTAGAACTATTCAGGACAAAAGGATATGGCAGAGCATCTTGTGAAGACACTCTGCCACATAGTTTTCATCCTGAAACTATATTGTAAGTTTCTTTTGGGTTTGTTTCGTTGTCCGGCATATTTGCAGCTCGCGCCCCTGCCAGAAGAACTTTGCAGTTCCGGGAATGCTGCGGACTACCAACGGTTAATCGGTATCATGGGACTCTCACCCCTCCGAGGATCGCTCCGAGCCGCCCCTTCAAAGAAAAGACGGAAGTATCATTATACCCGGCATCTGCATCGTCGCAAGCAGCCGCACCACACGACTGTTATAGCTCTCCGGAGGTCGCTCACTCCCTTTTGGGAGGTCTTGGCGTCGGAAGCTGTGTTGCTTCGCAGAAGCGGAAAGATCCGCAGCACTGAACTATTCAGTTTTCAAGGAGCAGTGAAGTGGTCTGATTGACCCTTTCACTTTACAACGGACATCTTTTTGCCGTTTGTTGAGTACCGCTCAAAAAATTCTTTGAAATTTTTTCTGCACCGCTGCTTTGAGGTCAAATGCAGCTCTGATGCCGATGCCTTTCCTTCGGGCAAACTCTCGAAGAGTCAGCTTCACGGGTCATCGCAAGATACAATTCGCGCTGCTTCTCGGTCAGAATGGAAAGAAGCTCCTTCTCTTTGAGGGCGGTGATCAGTTCCTCCATGCAGTCGCGGGAGTCTGCCAGCCATGCAGCGGACTTCACATCGTCCTCCGGCATAGCGTCGAGGGACAGTACAGAATCAAAAGACTTTTCTGCACTGTCCTCATCCTCGGAGGTGCTGTCAGAGCCATACGAGCGTCTGATCCGTTTTTCCTCTGCGCGGAGGATTCTCATAACCTTGCGGTCAACCTCGGAAACTTCGCCGGTTCGTTTCACACGCACCATGCACTTACCATCCTCCGTAGTCCATAGGTCGTAGTCGAACTCGATAGGGGTCTTGGGTGTTTTCATTGTTCATCCTTTCCGCTGCGCGGGAGCAGCGGGAAGGGTGAAGACAGAAAAAGAGCCGCATGACGGTGAGGTTTGAATCCCATGCCGATAAAACAGAGTAATTAAACTCTGTCTCATGCGGCATTAGGATGACTTCACCTATCAGCGGCTCCACAGCTCAGCTATGACATATATTTTATTTTAGAACAGAGGCTTGTCCTCTGGTTCTTACTCGGTACTTACTTGGTACGCGGGCGCAGTCTTCTCATGTTCAGCACATCAAAGACGGTGATCCGCCCGCATTTCTTGCACTTGGATTCTACATGACCTCTCGTGTCCTCGTAGACAGCAATGGCATTATGCTGACAATACGGACATTTCAGGTATCGGGGCTTCTGCTGGGAAATGGCAACTCTTGCCCTGTGGATTTTTTCGATCAGCTCCGGCGTCGGTTCCTGAACCCGAATGGATGCTCTCTTCATTACCACACCTCCAATGGGTCAACATACTCACTGAATGGACGATCTACCATGTAGCCGAGCTGACGAAGGCGGATAGACGCTGTTGTCTTGGAGACACCGAACAAGCGGCAGAAAAGGCGCAGCGTTAAGTGATCACCATACGAATACCTCCCCTCGTAATTGATCAGCGGCGTTTCTGCAAACCGACGCATTGCCAGGTCAACCTCTTTTTGAGGAAGCAGGATCGCCGCGCCCAAGACATTTGCTTGCCACTCGTTCCAGTCCTCGCGGGTTTTCAGCTCTCGCGGCGTATAGGCTGTCCGTGCGGAATATTTCATTTCGCAGGACGCCTTTACCTCTTCCGATTCCAGTTGGAAGAGAATCTGATGGGCGCACTCGTGGGCAAGGGTAAATCTGCGCTTGGCGCAGAGCCGCTGCACGTTGCCGGATCGAATGAAGCTCTCGTCCAAGATGACCTGATTACGCTTCAAAGCCAGTGTGCGCGTAATACCAAGTTCCGTGATCTTGTACTCAGTGTCGGCATAGGCAGTGACACCGCAGATGCTTCCGTCCGGCGAGAGACGGGCGAATGATACGCGAAGACCGAGATAGTTCTTTGCAAACTGATCAATGGGTGTTGGCAAAGCTGATCGGTCGGGCTTGTCCGCCTCATCCCCGAAAAAGAACCGGTTGAAGTCCTTCGTTGTTGAGGCTGCAATTTCTTCAAGTTGGCGCTGGGATAAAATCATGAGCAGTTGTCCTCCTTTGCTTCGACGAACCACTTGTCTCCTTCGTGGAAAAGAAATGACTCCTTTCCGCGAATCTGAACTGTGTAACGGATGCCTCCGCCCCCAACCTTTTTGGATGTGGCGCGGCATTTGTAAAGAATCTGGTCGATTTGAAAGATTACACCGTTGTCCCACCAGATAAGGCGAGGGAGGATTGCCCCTTCCTTGTCCACATCCAGCGTAACCGGAACGTATGCCTTTCTGTACTGTGTAGCCATTTGCGTTTTTCTCACTCCTGTTCCCTCATACCGGTGTATGCCGGTACGGATGATCTTCGGCAGCATAAATGCCTGTCCATTTGAACTGCTCAAAAGATGTAACTTTTTCGTGTACAACTACTCATGCCCCTTGACAGGATGAGCAATTCAGGATATACTATGAGTAGTTGGATTGCTCAGTCATTATTATACGCACTTCAAGTGCCTTTGTCAATAGACTTGCGCAATTTGATGTCGCAAACTTTTTGTGAACAGGAGTGATTACCAAAATGACGTTTGGAGAGAAATTCAAGGCTGAACGGGAGAAGCGGAAGCTGACCCAGCAGGAAGTAGCCGATGCACTGGGGATCAACAGACGTATGATTACCCGGTACGAGAACGGCATTTCCTTTCCCCGTACCAAGGACGCTTACAGAAAAATCGCGGAATACTTCAAGGTGGATGTGAACTATCTGCTGACCGAGGACGAAGAGTTTGTGGTTCAGGCATCCGAGCAGTACGGCTCTCGTGGCATGAAACAGGCAAAGGACCTGATTGAAGGGATGTCCGGCTTGTTTGCGGGCGGTACGCTGTCCGAGCAGGATAAGGATGCGGTGATGAAGGCGTTGCAGGATATATATTGGGAATCCAAAGCCCGGAATGTTGAGAAATACACGCCGAAGAAATACAAGAAGACCGAGACGGACGCAGAGGAATAACTGTCTGCATCTCGGCTTCCCGACGGATTTACTTTGACTGTCTTCAACATGAAAGGTGAAGTTCCCGTGATAATTCGCTCCGAGGAAATATACAAAAAGGCGAACAGCATTGTCAAAAGCTGCGGAACAAGAGATACCTTGAAGATTGCCCGTGAGCTGGGCATTCATCTCCATTTCCTTGACAATCTGAACGATCTGCTCGGAATGTACACCTACCGCCATAAAGAGCGGCATATTCTTCTGAACTCCAATATGGAGTATCTGATCATGCAAATGGTCTGCGGTCACGAGATCGGGCATGATACCTTTCACCGCGATCTTGCCAAAGGAAACGAACCGCTTCCGGAGTTCGTGCTGTTCGATATGCGCACAAAACACGAATATGAGGCAAATGCGTTTGCCTCCCACCTGATCATTGACGATGATGAGCTGATTGACCTGATGAAGCAGGACTACGATGTGGTTCAGCTATCTGCTGCAATGGGGACAAACATCAACCTGATGCTGATCAAGCTCAACGAGCTGAACCGCATGGGCTGGCAGCTCAACTTGCCGTATGTACGCACTCTGACTTCCTGAAAAATGTCAGACCGGAGGGATGAATGAGGATGAAGGATCGTAATTAGATGAACAACAACGACTACAAAGAAGCCCTTTTCTATGCTGCTTCCATCTTTAACGAACGCTTGGGAACGGAGTTCAGCGAGGACAACCTTGTGCTGTGCTGCTTTCAGACGGAAAATCAGCAGGAAGTCTTTGAGCAGTTCTGCAAGCAGTATTTCCCTGACCGGCTGGAAGACCGATACAAAGAGGATGGCTATTTCGACTTTCATGCCTCTGCCTTCATCGGCAAAGAAGACGGCGTTGACGGAATCCTGCTGCGGACAGACATAGAGCGTCATCCGGCAGTGTTAAAACACATTCTTCTGCATGAGCTGGCGCATATCTTCTGCATCCGCAACGAGCTTGACGAAGATAACTTCTATGAGCAATACTGCATGGACGATACCATCAGCCGCGAAGAAGACGGAACCATTAACGCCGGATATGCAGTCTGGCGGGAACTCGCTGCGGAGTTGATCGCATTTGAGCTGGATGACAACTGCGATGTAGTTCCGCTTCGGCGCAAAAAAGACCTTCTCAGCTATTACGAAGGAGAACTCCTGACCGGCAACGGGAAAATGGGCGTCAGCATGATTCTCTGCGAGGCAATGACCAGTGCTGAGGGCGAAGCTCCATGACATGGGACGCTGCTAAAAGCAAGTTTGCACGGTTCAAGCCCTTTGATGATCCGTTGTACATGGACTTGCTGGGCTTGGTTTTTACACACGTTAGGGAATGCTCTATCGAGATTGACCGCGACTTTATTTATGAAATTGGAGTGTTGTATCTGAGCATTGCCGCGCAAGCGATGATTGCGTCCCTAAAGAACAGATTGCAGGAAGAATAGACAGACCGATAGAGAGAAAGGACGGGCAATGATATGAAATACGAGCTGTTTCGCTCCCCCGGGGATCTGGACAAGGCAGTCCGGAAGCATGAGCTGGTTGCCGTGGAAACCGGCAAGAGCATTGATGATGTGGCAGATGCGCTTATCCGTGCCGTTCGGGATGATCTTGCGGAAATGCCGGAGTATGCGCACTGCGAGACTGCCGCATACGCACCGGAGCCGATCAAGTCGTTTCGCCGGGTGAGGCGTTACCGGTATGAGATGATGGGTATTGTCTACCCGAAGTACGCCGAAGAGAACATACTGATTGACTACGGAATTATTGAGGAAGAAGAGTCGTGAGCAAGGAACAGTACATTGAGTTTCCGGAGGAATACACACGCCGGGAGCTGAACGCCCGGTATCGGGAAATCCCGCTGAAGGACACGACCTCGCGCCTTCTGCGCAAATATTTCAATGCAATGGCAAATCTCTACGGTATCATCCCGCTGCACAAGGCAAAGGAGATTGTCTTCTCCCTCAGCCCGAAGCTGGTAACGGAAGATGAATTTCTTGCCTTTGCAGAGATTGCCCGTCATGAGTGCGAGGGCTACTACATTCTGGGCGGGGATGAGCTTTACACGGATGTCAGGCATACAAAGCCGCTTGACCGCGAGATCATTGATGTCACCCTGATTGGTGATTCCATCGACCTTTTCATAGAGACGAAGCGCAGCCAGCAGGATAAGCCCTATTATGTGCCGGACAAGAAGCATCTGCTGGAATACGATGATCCCTTCTACTGCGAGGACACTCCGGAAAAGGCTGCGCTCCGCCGTTTCATGGAAGAACGGGTTGGTCTGAGCGGTGACAAACTGGAAGACGCCTTTGACGATCTTCTCTACGGCGTCCGGTCTGTTTCGGGCAGTGTGGAGGGCGTTCTAAGTCACTTCGATAAAAGGAACATCCGCTTTCGGTCTGATCGGGACATGAATCGGTTTGTTGAACTTTACAGCAAATTCAGCAATACGACGCGGATGCCCTGCAACCGTGGCTACACACCGGATGAGATGATGCCGATGACGCCACCGGAGGAACGCTTCAAGTCGCTCTCTCTGGGTCCGAACATCCGAAAATCCCTCCAAACCGGCGAAATGGAACATTCGAGGAACTTCCGCAAGCAGATCCTCACAATGGAGCTGCCCAGCGAGGCATTGCCGCTTTGACCTTCTGAAACAGCTTGCAGACATCAACCCTCCGCTCCCCAGCCGGAGAAGCCAGAA
>ENA-OQIR01000828-OQIR01000828.1-human-gut-metagenome-genome-assembly--contig:-NODE-828-length-12071-cov-3.285834_pt1 | contig 12071 bp, 18 predicted proteins | sample MGYA00242580_ERZ504745 | MGnify/ENA primary metagenome ERZ504745 (study PRJEB26092, sample SAMD00036214) | human gut metagenome | host: Homo sapiens | study: EMG produced TPA metagenomics assembly of... | reverse complement strand
CTGCTCGTTGAGCACCTTGCCATCCTGGATGTCGTAGATCTTGAACTGTTCGCTGCGGCCAAAGTGCATAAAGATGTTGCCGTTGTCGTACGTCGTTGCCACCCTCATGGTGCCGACCTCCTTTGCTGGCCATGCGGCCGTCGTCGTGGTGATGGGGGAGTATGCGATATTGCCGCCTTCGATGACGATCGACCGTCCATTGACCAGCGCGTTTGCCACCTTGCGATGTGCGCGGCTGCAGATTGCCGCCACCGTGGCGCGGGCAATGCCCATGCACTGGGCGACTTCCTCCTGATTGAGGCCTTCCAGGTCGCATAGGCGCAGGACCTCGAGCTCGTCGACCGTCATGTCGATGGCATCTCCGCTGGCAAGGCCGTCGGGGGTAAAACCGCGATATTCGGGGATGATCCCTACGCGGCGTAGTTTCTCGCGTCTTCCTGCCATACACCTCCAAATCTGACATATGTCAACAATAAGATAGCGCGCGAGCGGAACCGTGCAAGGCATTTTTGGCATATGTCCGAAAATGAGGGCTTATGTTTGGGCTGTGGGGTCGCGTGCGCCTGGGCTACAATGAATTTCGCTTATAGGCGACTGACAGGAGGGTCAATGAGCAAGGCTGATCAACAGTTTGTAACCATGTGCCGCGATATCTTGGACCATGGCACCACCACCGAGGGCCAAAAGGTCCGACCGGTGTGGGAGGACGGCACCCCTGCCTATACCATTAAAAACTTTGGCGTTACGGCTCGCTACGACCTGCGTGAGGAGTTTCCCGCGCTCACACTGCGTCGCACGGCGCTTAAGTCTGCCATGGACGAGATTCTGTGGATCTATCAAAAGAAGTCAAATAACGTCCACGACCTCAACAGCCATATTTGGGATGAGTGGCCGACGAGACTGGTTCCATCGGCAAGGCCTACGGGTACCAGATTGGCCAGAAGAGCCATTATCCCGAGGGCGATTTCGACCAGATGGACCGTGTGCTGTACGACCTTAAGCACACGCCGTACAGCCGTCGCATTATGACGAACACCTATGTGTTTAGCGACCTGTCCGAGATGCACCTGTACCCGTGCGCGTACAGCGTGACCTATAACGTCACGCAGCGCCCGCAGGACGATAAGCCTACACTCAACATGATTCTCAACCAGCGCAGCCAGGACATTTTGGCCGCGAACAACTGGAACGTGTGCCAGTACGCCATTTTGCTGATGATGGTCGCGCAGTCGGTCGATATGATTCCCGGCGAGCTGCTGCATGTGATCGCCGACGCCATATCTACGACCGTCATGTCGATATCGTCCGCGAGCTTATCGAGCGTCCGCAGTTTGCGGCGCCTAAGGTAACGCTTAACCCCGACGTGCACGATTTCTATGCGTTTACGACCGACGACCTGATTGTGGAGGGCTACGAGCACGGCCCGCAGGTCAAGAACATTCCCATTGCGGTGTAGGTGGCGCTCATGACGTGTAAGCTTTCTGCCATCGTTGCTGTGTGTGACGATTGGGGCATTGGGTGCGAGGGCGACATGGTGGTGTCCAATCGTGCTGACATGCGCCATTTTGTGGCGTGCACCAAAGGTTGCCCGGTCATTATGGGGCGCAAGACCCTGCTGAGTTTTCCCGGCGGGCGTCCGCTCAAGAACCGCCGCAATATCGTGCTTACCCGCGACGAGAGCTTTGCCCCCGAGGGCGTCGACGTGTGCATAGTATCGACGAGGCGCTCGCCGCGGTTGCCGATGAGCCCGTTGCCTGGGTGATCGGTGGCGGCGAGGTGTATCGGCAGTTTTTGCCGTATTGCGCCGAGGCCGAGGTCACGCACAACCATTGCACTCATGCCGTGGACACGTACTTTCCCGATTTGGACGCCGATCCCGCGTGGGAGATTGCGTGGCGTGGCGGTGTTGCCACGATTGCCTCGGGCGAGGGCGACGAGGGTGTCGATTATGAGTTCGTGACGTATCGTCGCGTTGAGGCGTAAATCGCCTGGCGTGAACGGTATTATCGGGTTGATTGAATGTATGGGGCGGCGCTTAGCGTCGCCTCGTTTGGTATAGATGTGCTGTAAAGAAGGGTGCGGGCAGGCTGCTATGACTGATGCCGTTGAGGTTCTGCGAATTGATTCGCTCGAGGACGAGCGGCTCGATGCCTACGTGCGACTGACCGAGCGCGAGCTGCGCTGCGTGCTGGAGCCGCAAAAGGGCATCTTTATCGCCGAGAGTGCCAAGGTTATTGAGCGCGCGGTGCGTGCCGGATACGAGCCTGTGAGCTTTCTTTTGGGCGAACGCTGGCTCGACCAGATGATGCCGCTGTTTGAGCGCCTGGTTGTGCGCGAGGGCGCAGGTCCGGTTCCTGTGTTCGTGGCTCCATGGAGCTCATGGAGCAGTTGACGGGCTTTAACGTGACGCGCGGTGCGCTCGCGGCGTTTCGTCGCCCGCGACAGATTCCGGTTGATGAGTTTTTGGGCGGCGTCGTAAAAGCTGCGGGGGAGCGTCCGGTGCGCGTGTGCGTGCTTGAGGGCATTGTCGACCATACCAATGTGGGCGCGATTTTCCGCTCGGCGGCGGCGTTGAATGTCGACGGTATTCTGGTGAGCCCTACGTGTTGTGATCCGCTATATCGTCGTTCTGCCCGTGTGAGCATGGGCACGGTGTTTCAGGTGCCGTGGACGCGTATTGGCAGCGAGGCGCGCGTATGGCCGCACGATGGCCTGGCTGCGCTGCACAATGCCGGGTTTTCCTGTGTCGCCATGGCGTTGACGGATGATTCCGTTTCGCTGGACGATCCCGTGCTGCAGGAGATTGATCGCCTGGCGATCTTTATGGGCACCGAGGGCGCCGGCCTGGGCGCCAAGACTATCGCGGGCTGTGACCGGGCCGTGCGCATTCCGATGGCGCACGGGGTTGATTCGCTTAACGTGGCTGCGGCGAGTGCCGTCGCCTTTTGGCAGCTGTGCCCGCACGTGAGCAACGAGTATCACTACCAGCCGGGGCTGTATCGCTAGGTAGATAGTTCGCACCGGGCTCTGATTCGGGGTGTTTCGGTCGACGCCGGTCGGTGCTAAGCTGGTATTGGCTTTGTCTTAATTTGCTGTTTTGTCGGTTGACGTGCACTTGTGGGGAGGGCGTGTGGCTAAGAAATCTACGTCTATCGATGTAACGCAGGGCGTCATTTGGCAGCAGCTGCTGTCGCTGTGCGTTCCCATCTTCTTTAGTTCGTTTTTTCAGCAGGCATACACGCTTATCGGTACCTATATCGTCGGTCAGTTTGGCGGCAAGCTCGCACTGGGTGGCATTCAAGCCACGATGGTGCTCACCGAGCTCTGCATTGGCTTTTGCGTTGGCGTCGGCGCCGGCTGCGCAGTCATTACTGGTCAGTATTTTGGCCAGCACGATGATGACCGGCTGAGCCGTTCGGTCCATACGGCCATGACGCTCGCGCTGGTGGGCGGTATCGTTTTCTCGATTCTTGGCATAGTGTTCGTTGAGCCCATGCTGGTGCTTATGAACACGCCGCATGAACTATTGGCCGAGGGCGCGGCCTATGCTCGTTGCTATTTTGCCGCCATGGTTGCGGCGCTGCTGCTCAATATGGGAACGGCACTGCTGCGCGCCGTGGGCGACACGCGCGGGCCTGCTGTGATCATCGCTTCCGGCTGCCTTGTTAATGCGGTGCTGGATGTCATCTTCGTTGCCGTGCTTCATATGGAGGCTCTGGGCTGCGGCATCGCGGTGGCGCTGACCATTTGCTCCAACGCCACGATGATCGTGATTCGTATGATGCACGCACCGGGTGCGTGGCGGCTTTCGCTGTCCAAGCTCGGCATTGATCCGGGCATTTGTAAGAGCATGATCTCGTGTGGTCTGCCGCTTGGCTTTCAGTCTGCTGCGTATTCGATTTCCAACGTTTTGATTCAGGTGTCGGTCAACTCGTTTGGCGCCGATTGTCACCACGGCTTGGGGTCTTTCGGGCCGCCTGGATGGCATTGTCTGGATGGTTACCGAGGCGCTTGGCGTGTCGATCACCACGTTCTCGGCACAGAACTTTGGCGCGCGCAACTACGAGCGCATGCGAAAGGGCTACCATACGTCGCTCGTGCTGTCGTTTATGCTCATTGGTGGCCTGTCTGCCGTGCTGCTGGTGTTCTCGGGTCCTCTGTCGCGTCTGTTTGTCGACGATGCTTCGATTTCGGCGTACACCACGACGATCCTTCATTTTATCGCGCCGTTCTACGCGATCTTCTCGATTATCGAAAACGCGTCGGGCTCCATTCGCGGTGCCGGCGTTAGCTTGCAGCCCATGCTGCTCACGATTTTTGGCACTGTCGTGCTCAGGGTGATCTGGGTGTTTGCGATTATGCCGTTCGATCCGTCGCTTGAGCACCTGCTGCTGGTTTACCCCGTAACCTGGCTCATCACGGCCACGATGTTTACCATCTACCACCACAGCGGCAACTGGCTCGGCCGCGCCACCGCCTAATGATCCGTAGGGGACGAGGGAAACGGATCATTTCTCTCCGTCGTGATGTTGATGATCTGTTTTCCTCCGTCCCCTTCGGATCAATTAGTATTCGATGCCTTGGCGGGCTAGGAGGCCTTCGTCGAAGTAGTGTTTGACGGGGCGCATTTCGGTTACTAGGTCTGCAAGGTCGGCCAGTGGCAGCAGGCCTCGGCCGGTGAGCACGAGCTCCGTGGTGGCGGGCTTTATCGCGATCAACGATTCGACATCCTCGCGCGTCACAAAGCCCCGTCGCATGGCCTCGCCGAGTTCGTCCAAAATGAGCACGTCGACCTGCGAGATCTGTTCGCGTGCAAGTTCCATGATCTGCTCGGCGCAAGCCTCGGGCGTGTTGCGATCGGCCTGTACAATTCGCAGCCCCAGGCGTGGCGCCGCATCATGCTCGGCGCAGTGCAGCTTCTTGGCAAACTGCAGCATGAGTACGTCGAGCCCATAACCTGTGGCGCGCATCGCCAATCCCAGCGCAGCCGTGGTTTTGCCCTTGCCGTCGCCCGTATAGATCTGAACCTTGCCGACTTCCAGTGATGCCATCTCTGTCCTTTCGTGCCCGGCGTCGGTTTATCGCCGTCCGGGTTGGGTATTCTAGATAGCATTATCAACCCCAGTAGATGGAGTTCAAGCAGATGGAGATGGATGACAACAAACGCAGACGGAATATGATCCTCTACGTGCTCATCGCCTTCGTCGTCTACCTCGTGCTCTCGACCGTTCTGTTCCCCAACATCGGTCACACGCAGCAGATTACGAAGACCGATTACTCGACGTTTGTCAAAGCGCTCGATAAGAAGAGTGTCGACAAGGTCGAGTACAATACCGACGATTACACCATTTATTACACCAAGAAGGGTGAGGACGAGAACATCGCCTACAAGACGACCGGTGTGCCGAATGACGCGGGCTTTACCGATCGTGTGCTTGAATCCGGTGCGTCCCTGGAGTCGGTCGTTCCCGATAAAAACTCGGGTCTGATGACCTACTACCTGCTTACGCTTATTCTTCCCATGGCCATCTTCTTCCTGATCGGTTGGTGCTCAACCGCCGTATGAAGAAGGCTATGGGCGATGACGGCCCGTCTATGAACTTTGGCGGCGGCTTTGGCGGCGGCGGACTGGGCAAGTCCGGCGCTCGCGTGATTGCTCCAAGGATGTTGGCGTGACCTTTAAGGACGTCGCCGGCCAGGAAGAGGCCAAGGAGTCCCTCAAGGAGGTCGTCGACTTTCTGGAGAATCCGCAGCGCTACGAGGAGATCGGCGCCAAGCTTCCGCGCGGTGCTCTCCTTGTCGGTCCTCCGGGTACCGGTAAAACCTGCTCGCCAAGCTGTTGCCGGCGAGGCGGGCGTGCCGTTCTTTAGCATTTCGGGTTCTGAGTTCGTCGAGATGTTCGTCGGCCGCGGTGCCGCCAAGGTTCGTGACCTGTTTAAGCAGGCCAAGGAAAAGGCCCCGTGTATCGTCTTTATCGATGAGATCGATACCATCGGCAAGAAGCGCGATGGCGGCGGCTTTAGTGGCAACGACGAGCGCGAGCAGACGCTCAACCAGCTGCTGACCGAGATGGACGGCTTCGATAACCACAAGGGCATCGTCGTCCTCGCTGCGACCAACCGTCCCGACAGTCTCGATCCCGCCCTGCTGCGCCCCGGTCGTTTTGACCGCCGCATTCCCGTTGAGCTGCCCGACCTGACTGGCCGCAAGAACATCCTCGAGCTGCATGCCAAGAGCGTGAAGACACAGCCGCCGATTGACCTGACCGCGATTGCCCGCGCCACGCCCGGTGCCTCGGGTGCCGATCTGGCCAACATCATCAACGAGGGCGCCCTGCGTGCCGTTCGCGAGGGCCGCAAGCGCGCCACGCAGGACGATTTTGAGGAGTCGGTGGAGGTCGTCATCGCCGGCCAGCAGCGCAAATCAACGGTGCTGTCCGACCATGAGAAGCAGGTGGTGTCCTACCACGAGATCGGCCATGCTATCGTTGCCGCTCGCCAGAAGGGCTCTGCGCCGGTCACCAAGATCACCATTGTGCCACGCACGAGTGGCGCTCTTGGCTACACCATGCAGGTCGAGGAGGACGAGCGCTTCCTGACCACGCGCCAGGAGGTGCTGGACAAGCTCGCCGTCTACTGTGGTGGACGTGCCGCCGAGGAGCTCATCTTTGGCGAGATGACGACTGGTGCTGCCAACGATATCGAGCAGGCCACCAAGCTCGCCCGCAACATGGTGACGCGTTTTGGTATGTCCGACGAGTTTGGCATGATGGCGCTCGGTACCGTGCAGAACGCGTACCTCAACCAGGATACGTCGCTCACCTGCGCCCCCGGCACGGCCGAGCGCGTGGACGCGATTGTCGCCAAGCTGATCGAGGACGCGCATGATCGCGCCCTGCAGATCCTGAAGGAGAACAAGTTTAAGCTCCATGAGCTGGCTCGTTATCTGTACAAGAAGGAGACGATCACGGGCGAGGAGTTTATGAATCTCCTCACGCGCGAGAATCCGCTGATGCCTAAGCAGCAGTAGCGTTGCATTCGGGTCAGTAAATATCGACGCCCCATTTGAGTGCCTATCTCAAATGGGGCGTTTTGCTTGGGAGGGATATGTATGAAGATCGTGGTGAGTGCCTGTTTGATGGGCGAGGGCTGCAAGTATAACGGGCTCGACAACTACCTTCGCGAGCTGGTCGAGGCTTGCGAGCGCACGGGAACCGAGGTCCTGTTGGTGTGCCCCGAGGTTTTTGGCGGTCTTCCGACGCCGCGCAAGCCGTCCGAGATCGTGAACGGCGAGGTCCGTACCTGCGAGGCGTGTCCGTTGACCGGGAATTCCGCCTGGGCGCTCAACGTGCGCTCGACATGTGCGAGCAGGCGGGCGGCCCTTCCGAGATTGCTGCGTGCATCTTGCAGGACCGCAGCCCCTCGTGCGGCGCGGGTCGCATCTACGACGGCACCTTTAGCGGTACGCTCACCGCGGGCAACGGCGTTTTCGTCGATCTGTTGCTGCGTCACGGGTACCGTGTGATTCCGGCTAGCGAGTTCGACCCCAAAATACTTGAGCAATAAAAAACCACCACAAAGGTGCCTGTCCCTTTGTGGTGGTTTTGGGTTAGGCCTAGAGCGTGTGGCCGTAAGCGTCGGCGCCTTGATGGCGGCGGCGAACTTCTCGTCGGTGAAGGGCTCAGGGTTGCCCTGCTTCCACTCGTTGGTGGCATGCGCGTACTCGCACAGGGCTGGGATATCGGACTCGGAAAGCCCGACCTGCTCAAGCGTCACGGGCAGCCCCATCTGCTTGTTAAAGGCAGCGTAGCGCTCAAGGTTCTCGGTCTTTCCCGTATAGGCAAACAGCACGAGCACGCCCAGGCTTACGACCTCGCCGTGCAGGTAGGTGCCCTCACGCGGAATGCTGCAGGTGGCGTTGTAGAACGCGTGCGCCACACTTGAGTTGTAGTAGTAATCGTTCTGGTTGGTCAGGTTCGAGACATAGCCCGTGTTGACCACGATATCGAGCGCGATCTGCTTGACGGCCTCGCTCGACAGGTTCTGGCGCACGTCCTCAAGACCCTGGACGCCATAGGTAAATAGCGGTTCGGAGCAGGTGTGGGCGAGTGCCAGGCCAAGACCGGCGGTGTGCTCCAGGTTGCCGGCGCTCGTGGCGTGCTCGACCTCGGGCTGCTTAGACAGGGCATCGCCCACGCCGGCCCAGAAGTATTCTGCCGGTGCCTCGGCGATGATCTTGGGGTTGATGAAGATGTGAGCGGGGCGGTTGGGGTACGAATAGCCCTCGAGCGAGCCGTCGTCGTTGTAGACAACGGCAATGGCGGTCGCGGCGGAGCAGTTGGAGCAAATCGTCGGGACGGTGAAGACGATCTTCTTGAGCTCGATGGCCGCCGTCTTCACGGTATCGAGCGCCTTTCCGCCGCCACAGGCAATGAGCACGTCGGCTTTCTGGCAGGCAGGGGAGTTCACGACCTTGGCGATATTGGCACGCGTACTGTTGGTACCGTAGACGCGCGTCTCCAGAATCTCGACGTCGGTACCTGCCAGCGCAGCTTCGATACCGGGAAGTGCTGCGGCCAGTGCCCGCTTGCCACCGATGATCGCGACCTTTGTCGCGCCGTACTCCGCCAGTGCGCCGGGCAGCTCGTCAAAGCAGTCTTCGCCGACGGTATAGTCGCTCATTCCAATTGTGCGCATAGGTACCTTCTTTCGTGAGATAGAGTGCTTTCAGGTATTTTGCTCCTAGAGAAGGGCTGTAATAGCGAGAAATTTCGAACGTATAAAACCAGTGTTGAGGGTTTTTCGGCGGCGTTGACCGTGCTACCATACACCGCATAAGCGTTGATGGGGCGAGTAGTCGGCCGTCCGCATGCTACAGAGAGCGGGAAGCGCTGAGAACCCGTGCATGCGACCGATGAAAATCACCCCGGAGCTGCGGTCCCAACGGGCGCGCCGCACAGGCACGTCTTAGTAGATATCGCCGAGATGGTCGTCGATACAGGCCAGCCGAGTAACGGATGCGAGCGCGCGAATATGCGGGCGAGGGCATCTAAGCTGGGTGGTTAAGCGAAGAGCTTTTGCGAGCGTACAGCTCGATTTGTGGCGCTTCGTCCCAGCTTGTAGGGACGGGCGCTTTTTTGGTGCCCAACGGCGTGCGCGCCCACGACATGAAAGGGGTACCGTGGCAAACGAGTACAAGCAGACGATGAATCTGCCCAAGACCGGTTTTCCCATGCGTGCCGGTCTTTCCAAGTCCGAGCCCAAGCGACTCAAGGACTGGCAGGACAACAAGGTCTACGAGCAGGTTCTGAAGAAGAACGAGGGTCACAAGAAGTTTGTGCTGCACGACGGTCCTCCGTACGCCAACGGTCCGATCCACATCGGCCATGCCATGAACAAGATCTCCAAGGACATGATCAACCGCTACTGGATGATGCAGGGCTATGAGGTTCCCTATGTCCCGGTTGGGACTGCCATGGTCAGCCGATCGAGCACAAGGTCGAGGAGAAGCTCGGCACCGAGAAGTTCAACCAGACCCCCACGGCCAAGATTCGTGAGCTCTGCAACGAGTTCGCTGTTGAGAACATCGAGCTGCAGAAGGCCGGTTTCCGTCGTCTGGGCGTGCTCGGCGACTGGGATAACCCCTATCTGACGCTCTATCACCAGCACGATGCCGCCGACATCGAGGTCTTCAAGGCCATGTTCGATAAGGGCATGATCTATCGCGGCCACAAGCCGGTTCACTGGTGCAAGCACTGCCACACCGCGCTGGCCGAGGCCGAGATTGAGTACTCCGACGAGACGAGCCCCTCCATCTTCGTGCGCTTTGAGATGACCTCCAAGCCCGCCGGCCTAGAGAACTTCGACGGTCCGGTCGACTTTATCATCTGGACGACCACGCCGTGGACCATCCCCTCTGACCAGGCCGTTTCCCTTAAGCCCGGCGCCGCCTATGTCGCCGTTGAGCACGATGGCCGTGCCGAGGTCATGCTCGAGGACCTGGCTCCCAAGTGCTGCGAGGAGTTTGGCTGGGAGTACACCCCGGTTATGGTCGCCGGCAAGCCTATGTGGTTCCCGCTGAGACCTTCCACCACATCCACTACAAGCAGCCGATCTTTGACGGTGTTGAGGGCGTGGCGCTGCTGGCCGATTACGTCGGTGTCGACGACGGTACCGGTATCGTCCACAACTCGCCTGGCCACGGCGTCGACGACTACTTCGCCTGCCTCAAGGAGGGCATCACCGACATCTGCATGCCGGTCGATGACGACGGCAAGTTCTACACCGGCGAGGAGTTTGGCACCGGTGGTCCCTTCAGCGGTATGGATACCGATGAGCCAACCCGCATATCATCGAGTTCCTGCGCGAGCGCGGCACCCTGGTTCTCGAGAAGAAGATCACGCACAGCTATCCGCACTGCTGGCGCTGCAAGCACCCGGTGCTCTTCCGTGCTACCGACCAGTGGTTTGTCTCGATGGACAAGACCGGTTTGCGCGAGCAGGCTGGCAAAGAGGTCCGCGAGAACGTCAAGTGGTATCCGGCCCACGCGGCCAACCGCATCGGTGCCATGGTCGAGCAGCGTCCCGACTGGTGCATCAGCCGTCAGCGCAACTGGGGCGTGCCTATCCCCAGCTACACCTGCGCCGACTGCGGCGAGAAGGTCATGAATGATGCCACGCTCGACGCCGTCATCAAGCTCTTCCACGAGAAGGGCTCCGACGCCTGGTTCACCGACGCTCCCGAGAGCTACCTGGGTGAGGCCTGCGTCTGCCCCAAGTGCGGCGGCCATCACCTCAAGGCCGATAAGGACATCCTCGACGTGTGGTGGGATTCCGGCGTCTCCTGGAAGGCCGTCTGCGAGTATCGCCCCGAGCTTGAGTACCCGGCTGACGTGTATCTCGAAGGCTCCGACCAGCACCGCGGTTGGTTCCAGAGCTCGCTGCTCACCTCTGTGGGCGCCAACGGCCATGCTCCGTACAAGGCAGTCGTCTCGCAGGGCTTCACGCTCGACGGTCAGGGCCGCAAGATGTCCAAGTCGCTCGGCAACGTCATCGACCCCAACAAGGTCTGCGACGAGATGGGCGCCGACATCATCCGCCTGTGGGTCGCCTCGGTCGACACCAGCTCCGACGTTTCCATCGACCACGAGATTCTCGCTCGTACGTCCGATGCCTACCGCCGTTTCCGCAACACGCTGCGCTTCCTGCTCTCCGAGCTCGAGGGTCAGTTTGAGCCCGAGACCGACGGTGTCGCCTTTGCCGACCTGCTGCCGCTCGACAAGCTCATGGTTGCCCGCCTGACCCAGGTCCAGGCCGAGGTCGACGACGCTTACTCCTGCTACGAGTTCCCGCGCGCCTACCGTGCGCTTTACGACTTTGTGGTTACCGAGCTCTCCAACGTGTACCTCGACGCCCTGAAGGATCGTCTGTACTGCGAGAAGCCCGGCTCGCTCGAGCGCCGCAGCGCTCAGACCGTGCTCGCCGAGCTCTTCTCGATGCTCATGCGCGATCTGCAGCCGATCTTGTCCTACACCGTCGACGAGGCCATGGCCTATGCGCCCGCCGGCTGCGTCGATCACCAGAAGTACGCCGCGCTGCTCGATTGGTACAAGTCGCCTATCACGGTCGACGAGGCCAATGAGTTTGAGGGCGTGCTCGAGGCTTCGCTCGAGCTCCGTAGCGCCGTGACCAAGGCCCTTGAGGATGCCCGTTCTGCCGGCACCTTCACCAAGAGCCAGCAGGTTCGCGTCAAGGCGGTCGTTCCCGCCGAGATGTATGCGCTGTTGACCGGCGACAAAGCCGTCGACCTGGCCGAGTTCTACATCGTCTCCGATGTTGAGCTGACCCAGGGCGAGGAGCTTTCCGTTGCTATTGAGGCTGCCGAGGGCGAGTGCTGCGACCGTTGCTGGAACTATCGCACCACTGTCGGCGAGTACAACGGCCACGCGCATATCTGCAAGCGCTGCGCTGACGCTTTGTAGGTTACGGCGTTCGTAGAACGCCGTAACTACCGACGCTGCGCGGGCCGCATTTGGACAATCTGACGTTCAATTTCAAGGGCGCGACCGAAAGG
>ENA-OQIR01000827-OQIR01000827.1-human-gut-metagenome-genome-assembly--contig:-NODE-827-length-12083-cov-4.313148_pt1 | contig 12083 bp, 15 predicted proteins | sample MGYA00242580_ERZ504745 | MGnify/ENA primary metagenome ERZ504745 (study PRJEB26092, sample SAMD00036214) | human gut metagenome | host: Homo sapiens | study: EMG produced TPA metagenomics assembly of... | reverse complement strand
GTGGCAGCTGGTCACGGGCATCTTCGGCATGGCCTCCGGCGGCATGACCGGCACCGGCCTGGGTCACGGGCAGCCGGGGCTGACCACGTTCGCGAATTCCGACTTCATCTATTCGTCGGTCGGCGAGGAGCTGGGCTTGACCGGTCTGATGGCCGTTCTGGTGCTGTACCTGCTGATCATCGCGTCCGGGTTCATCACCGCCATGAAGATCAAGGACGGGTTCGGCAAGCTGCTGGCTCCGGACTGGTGTTCACGATGGCCTTCCAGGTATTCACCGTGGTCGGCGGCATCACGCTGGTAATCCCGCTGACCGGCATGACCATGCCGTACATGGCCGCCGGCGGCTCATCGCTGATCGCGAACTACCTGCTCGCCGCGCTGCTGATGATCATCTCGAACGCGGCGAACCGCCCGGAGCCGGACACACTGTCCGACACGTTCCAATACGAGGCGCTGGCGGTGCTGCGTGACCGCGAGCTGAAGGAACGCACTGACAAGGAGTCCGCACCCGAACGCGAACCGCAGGCCGAGCGGCCACCGGAACCCCGCCACGCGGCGGCGAACAACCAGACCACGGAAATCATCGAGGCAGGTGCGCGATGAACAAATACCTCAGGCAGCTGTTCACCGCCGTCATCGCCTTGTTCGTGGTACTCGGCATGTCCACCACGATCATCACCGCCATCCGCGCCAACTCGCTGAGCTCCGACCCGCGCAACGCAAGGGCGCTGTATCAGGAATACGGCGCTCCCCGAGGCGCCATACTCGCGTCCGACGGGACGATCCTCGCGCAGTCGACCCCGGTCAACGACGTGTTCTCATACCAGCGTTCCTACACGAACGGGCCGGTGTACGCCCCGGTGACCGGCTTCTTCTCGGTCACCCAGCGCGGCGACCGCGGCATCGAATCATCCGCAACAAGCTGCTGAGCGGCAAGGCGGACGCGCTGTTCTGGGATCAGCTGAAATCGCTGTTCACCGGCGTCGAGAACAAGGCGCGTCCATCGAGACGTCCATCAATCCCAAGCTGCAGCAGCTCGCCTACCAGCAACTCGGCAGCAACGACGGCGCCGCAGTGGTCATCGAGGTCAAGACCGGCCGCATCCTGACCCTGGCGAGTGCCCCCAGCTACGATCCGAACGCTCTCGCCACGCACGACACGAAGAAAGCCACCGCGAACTATTCGAAACTCGCCGCGCAGGCCAACAGCCCGATGATCAACCGCGCGACCTCGCAGCTGTACCCGCCCGGATCCACGTTCAAGACCATCGTCGCCGCGACGGCGCTGGAATCCGGCGACTACGACACCGATACTCAGATTCCCGCCGGAGCGAGCTATACACTGCCCGGAACCTCGACGAACCTGACTAACACCACCGCCGCGGCGAACGGCATCGACAGCAAGATCACGCTGCAGGACGCGCTGACATACTCGTCCAACACCGCGTTCGCCCAGCTCGGCGTGAAACTCGGCCAGGACAAGATCGCCGAGCAGGCGAAGAAGCTCGGCTACGGAAGCTCGATCACCATCGACGGCACCTCGTCGTCCGGGCGCCGATGAAGTCCATCGCCGCCAAGTTCCCCGACACGCTGTCCGACGACAAGGTGGCGCTGGCGTCCATCGGCCAGGGCGACGTGCTGTCCACGCCATTGCAGAACGCGATGGTCGCCGCGGCCATCGCGAACGACGGCAAGCTCATGAGGCCGACGCTGGTGGACCGCGTGCGGGCCAGCGACCTGAGTAGCTGTCCGAAGCCACGCCCGAAGTGATGTCCACCGCGTTCAGCTCCAGCACGGCGTCCAAGCTCAACCAGATGATGCAGTCGGTGGTCGAGCATGACGCGCCCAGCCTGCAGCTGAGCGGCATCAAGGTCGCGGCGAAGACCGGAACCGCGCAGATCGGCAGCTCCAACCAGACCAACGACGCATGGGTTATCGGGTTCGCCCCCGCCGACAACCCGAAGATCGCGGTCTCCGTTGTTATCCATAATGTCAATCAGTACGGTGTGGAAGCCGCCGGACCGATCATGCGTTCACTGATGGAGGAGGCCCTGAAACAATGAAACTCGTCGAAGGACAACTCATCCACCGCCGTTACCGCCTGGATCGCCGACTGGCGCAAGGCGGCATGGGAGAGGTGTGGAAAGGCCACGACATCCAGCTCAACCGTCCCGTCGCCATCAAGGCGCTGCGCGACGATCAGGCAACGTCGAGGCCAAGCTGCACCGTCTGCGGGCGGAAGCGCACAATTCCGCCAATCTGGCGCACCCCAACATCGCCGCGCTGTTCGAGTATTACGAGCACGACAGCATCGGCTTCCTCATCATGGAGTACGTGCCCAGCGACTCGCTGGCCGACATCTACCGCGACCGTGGCACGCTGCCCGCGACGGAACTGCTGCCGATACTGATCCAGACCGCGCGCGGCCTGTTCGTGGCGCACAGCCACGGCGTGATCCACCGCGACGTCAAGCCGGCCAACATCATGGTCTCCACTACGGGCGAGGTGAAAATCACCGATTTCGGCGTCTCCTACTCCACGAACCAGGAGCAGATCACGCAGGATGGCATGGTCGTCGGCACCGCGCAGTACATCTCCCCCGAGCAGGCGCAAGGCAAACAGGCCACGCCACAATCCGACATCTACTCGCTGGGCGTCGTCGCGTACGAAGGGCTGTGCGGGCATCGGCCGTTCACCGGCACCACGCCGGTCGACATCGCCGCCGCACACGTCAACGACCCGGTGCCCCCGCTGCCGGATTCCATAGATGTGCAGCTTCGGCAGTTCGTCATGTCGATGCTGTCCAAGGATCCGCTTGACCGTCCGAAGGACGCGCTGACCGTTTCGCGCACGCTGTCGCGCATAGAACGACGTCTGCTCGATCAGGAGACCGCGCAGATGGATGAGACCATCATGGGACTTGGCGGGCGCATGCCCCGCCGCGTATCCAGCACACCGCACACGGCGACGCTGATCACCATGAACCGTAACCAATTTGGCGGGCATACGGCGACGACCGACCGAAGAATCGAGAGGAATAGCTATGAGCAGCAATATGCCGGCATCGCTGGCGAACGGCCGCTATCAGCTCGGCCAACTTGTAGGGCGTGGAGGCATGGCCGAAGTGCGCGTGGCATTGGACACGCGCCTGGGACGTACGGTGCGATCAAGATCATGCGCGCCGACCTGTCCAACGACAAGATCTTCCTGTCCCGATTCCGCCGCGAAGCGCACTCCGTGGCGCAGATGAACAACCCGAACATCGTCAACATCTACGACTCCGGCGAGGAGACCGTAATGACCGACAGCGGCGGCGCGGAGCGGCTGCCGTACCTGGTGATGGAGTTCGTCAAGGGCCAGACGCTGCGTGACGTGATCAAGGCGAACGGCCCGCTCAGCCAGCGAGACGCCGAACAGGTGATGCTCGGCGTGCTCAACGCGCTCGAATACTCGCATCACATGGGCATCGTCCACCGCGACATCAAGCCCGGCAACATCATGATCTCCGAGCAGGGCGTGGTCAAGGTCATGGACTTCGGCATCGCCCGCGCGCTCGACGATTCCGCAGCCACGATGACGCAGTCGCAGGGCGTGGTCGGCACCGCGCAGTACCTGTCTCCTGAGCAGGCGCGCGGCGAAAGCGTCGACATGCGTTCCGACCTGTATTCCGCAGGTTGCGTGCTGTATGAAATGCTTACCGGAAGGCCGCCGTTTACCGGCGATTCCGCAGTGGCAATCGCTATCAGCATGTTTCAGAGGTCGCCACTCCCCCAAGTTCGGTTGTTCCAGGATTGCCGAAGATGTGGGATTCGATTTGCGCGAAAGCATGGCGAAGGATCGTCAGAACCGTTACGCCACGGCTTCCGAATTCAAGAACGATCTGCTGACGTTCATGAACGGCGGTGTGCCGATGGCGGCCGCATTCAATCCGTTGACCGATCTGACCAATATGAAGGCACGCAAGCAGGCCGAAATGACCGCGAATACCGTGGCCATGACCCCTGCCGGCGAAACGACCGTAACGCAAGCGTTCAATCCCGTCACAGGCCAGTTTGAGGCCGTACCGAACCCGCAGAACGGCATTTCCACGAAAACCCGTGCGGAACAGCGTGCGGAGGCCGCGAAGGCACGCAAGAAGAAGCAGATCATCATCGGCTCCGTCGTGGGCGGTCTGGTGGCTCTGCTGGTCATTCTGGGCGTGTTCTTCATGTTGAACAAGAGCGACTCGGCCGCCGACATGGTGGAAGTGCCTGATTTCACCGCCACGACGAATGTTTCCGAGGCGCGCGTCGAAGAGCAGCTCGCAGCCAAAGGCCTGAAGCTCGACGCCCGCGAGGATTCCGATTCGAGCAAGCCGAAGGGCACAATCACCAAGCAGAATCCCAGGGGCGGCAAGAAGGTCGCCAAGGGCTCCACGGTTTCCGTATGGTTCTCCACCGGCCCGCAGTCGGTCGCGGTGCCGGATGTGTCGAACAAGAGCCAGGACGACGCGAAGTCCATTCTCGAGGCCGCCGGCTTCAAAGTGGGCAACGTGCGTACGGTAGACAACGCATCCATCGAAAAAGACAAGGTGGTAAGCACCGATCCTGCGGCCAATTCGAAGCAAACCAAGGGCACGATCATCACGCTGTACATTTCGTCCGGCATGACCCAGATTCCCGACAATCTGATAGGACAGCCGAAGGATTCGGCCATTGAGCAGCTCAAGCAGGCCGGTCTGACGCAAATCACCATCGAAAACGAGTATTCCGATTCCATCGCTTCCGGCGCTGTGACCCGCGTCGATCCGGGTGTCGGAAGCACGGTCGAGGCTGGTACCGCGGTCACGATTTGGGTGTCCACCGGCAAGCAGCAGATCAGCGTGCCCAGCGTGGTCGGCATGAGCTATGCGAATGCCAAGAGCCTGCTGGAAAGCTACGGCTTCCAGGTCACGGTTTCCGGTCCGGAGGATGGCACCGTCACGGACATGTCTCCAACCGCCGGTACCCAGTCCGATAGCGGAGCCACGATCACGTTGACCACCAAATCCTCCAACACCAACAATGAAGGCAACCCCGGAGGTAACACCGACGGAAATAACAACGGCGGCAACACCGGCGGAAGCACCAGTGGAGGCACCACTAACTGATCGATCGTCACAACCGCGATAACCGCCATAATTCACGATGAAGGCCCGACTGGAAATCCCCAGCCGGGCTTCATCATTGCGATTGCGTTTTACGAAACTCACGTTTTCCGAGATTCGTTCCCGAGATTTTCGCGCGGTTCACGTATTTCGTGATTCCCTATAGTCCTTACGTTTCGCGCGTTTTCGCGTTTACACCTTACGTTTTCGCGCCTTCAGGCCGCGACCTTCGGCTGCAATCCGGCGGAACGCTCCACCGCGTTCTCCTGCCCGCACACCTTCAGCCAGTTCGCAAGCAATCGGTAGCCGTCTTGCGTCATCACGGATTCGGGGTGGAACTGCACCGCATACATCGGCTTGCTGCGGTGCTTGATGCCCTGCACGATGTGGTCGCTCTGCGTCCACGCGGTCACTACCAGCTCTTCCGGCACGGAATCAGGCTCCACTGCCAGCGAATGGTAGCGAGTGGCGACCATCGGATTGGCCACTCCTTCGAAGATCTCGTCGTCGACATGCTCCACCAGACTGGTTTTGCCATGCATGATGGTCGGAGCATGGCTTACGGTGGCGCCGAACACTTCGGCCAGTGCCTGCATACCCAAGCAAACGCCGAACATGGGCTTGGACTGCTCTGCGCACAGGCGGATTATGTCTTCGCTGGCACCGGATTCCGCCGGGGCGCCAGGCCCTGGGAGATCAGCACGCCGTCGTATTCGTCGATCACACCAGTCTCGCCCGGGTCGATCGCATCGTTGCGCACCACCGTCACCGTGGCACCCAACGTCTTCAAATATCCGACGATCGTGTACACGAACGAATCGTAATTATCCACGACCAGAATGCGTGCGGAATCGGTCATCATGCTCCTATCGACGTTAGAATGCCGGCATACGAATATTTCGAATCGTTCGAATGCTTCAAATCTCTCGAATATTCCGAATGCTTGCGTTGTGCGAATACTTGCGTTTGAACAGCAGTCTACGTACGCAACATGTCATGACATGACGTGCGTCTCACGCAGCAACCGCAGCAACTGCAAAAAACGCCTTATACGGCCGTGTAATTCGACATTTCTCGCAATGCCGGAATATTCGTCGCGGCCCACGGGAACAGCCATTCAAAGCATGATGCGGCCGCCGCGAAAATCAGCAATGCCATCAGCACGAGTCGAATCGGAAGCACGCCCGGCTGCAATCGCATCAATCCTCCGTACAGGCTGAATTCCGGCTTTTCACGACGTCCCGCATGCACGTCGGCGAGGTACGGCCAACGCCATGCCGCGAGCGCGGAAAGGAAGATGATCACGTATGCGGCGAGTGCGCCGAAAATCCACGGTTCAAGCGAGCTGACGGATGCGACGATCGACGATTTTTCGTTGTTGACGAATTTGACTTTGCCGTTGGAGTCGGTGGATGCGAGCTCCTGGGGAATGCCGTCGGATACTTTCGCCCAGTATGAGAATTCCGCGTAGCTGATCCAGCGGTGCGTCGGCGTGGAGTATTTCGGCTCGCACGTGGTCATGGTCAGCATGCGTTTGGTCGGTGTCGCGCCGGGATTTTCGGGGTTGGCGGCGACCACTTCGACGTCGGTCGGCAGCACGATTTCGTGGCTCGTGTAGTGGTACACGTACCAGTAATCCTGCGTGCGGATGATGATCGGGTCGCCTTCCTGCAGTTTGTCGACATCGCCGAGGGGCTGTCCGTAGCCGTTGCGGTGGCCTGCGAAGGCGAAGTTGCCGATTTGGCCGGGCATTTGCGAGTCTTTGTAGTGGCCGAGTCCGTGTTTGTTGAGTTCGGTGAGGGAGGTTCCTTCAACGAGGTTGCGTTGCCATTGGCTGCCGAATCGCGGAATGTAGACTTGGGCGATCAGTTCGCCTTCCTGCGCGCTTTGCGGTTGCGTTGGCGGGTCGCTTCCTGCGCCTGCGCGATGGTGACGTTGTCGGATTGGCCCGGGTCGGACCATGATACGGATTGGCGCGTTTCGATTTGGTTGTGTTCGGCTTGCACGCCCGTCCACCACATTTGCCATGCGATGTAGAGCGCACAGATGGCCGCTGCGGTCAGCATGAGTTCTGCGAGTATGCCGAGTATCGTCCAGACCACGCTTTTGCGGCGTTGCTTGCGTGCCACGTGCTTCATCGTTTACTTCCCCTCTTGCGATTCCTGCACATCTTGTGATTACTGTGTTTCGCCCGTTTCCTTGTTCATCGCCTGTGCGTATTGCAGCGGCTGTTGCAGCGCGTCGGTCGCGTCGAAATGCAGTTTTTCTTTTTCGTCGACCTGCCAGCCCAAGCCGAACGCGCTGACGTACTGCCGGTATATGGTCACGTCCTGCGAACTGTCGAGCGCTTTTTTCATATTATCGACCGGCCCGATCGCGGAAATGGTGAATGGCGGCGAATACTTTTTGCCCTGCAGGAGCAACACGTTGCCGGAGCAGCGCACCGCGGAGTTGAAGAGCACGCGCTGGTCCATGATCATCATGGATTCCGCGCCGCCCGCCCACAACGCGTTCACTACGGCTTCGATGTCTTGCTGGTGCACCACGTAATCGTTGATGTTGGATGTCGACCCGCTGGAGTCGACCATGTTTTCCCAGAGCGGCGAGTCGTCGAGCGTAACCACGAGTCCGGGGCCTTCCACCGCGGGCAGCAGGGTGCCGTTGCCTGCGCTTTCGCTGTCTTTCAGGTCGGTGTCGTCCTGGCTGCTCAGTGTTTTGCTCAGATCGTTCACGCGGGAGCTGAGCGCGTCGACTTCCGTCTGCAGGGAGTTGACTTTTTTCACGCGTTGTTCCACGAGTTCGGCGGTATCGTTGGACACCACGACGGAACGGTTCACGCGCAGGTTCGTGGCGAGTAGGAATCCGGAGAACATGAGCACGAGAAATGCCACCGCTCCGGCCACTTTCGACCGTTTCGCGGCGTGCTTTCCGGTGTGCTTCGCCATGCGGACCTTCCTGATTCCTGTTAAGCATTCGCTGTGATTGAGAACAGTTTTTACGCTGTGAGTTCGCCGCTTTCGAGTCTACCCACTATTATGACTTTTAGCCTATTAAAGGAGACTATGCTGATGGCTGACGAAGAGCTGCACGAAACCACCGCGGACGATCAGAACGATCTGCAGTCCACGGGTGACACCGCTGCCGTTGAAGAGGGCAACGAAACCGTTCAGGATGCCGCTGAGGAAACCACCGTCGAATCCGCTTCCACTAATTCCGACGACGATGACGATCTCGACATTCCGATGGACCGCGTCGAAGCGGTGCTGAACGCCACTGTCGACAAGGATGCTCTGACCCCGCAGATGCAGCGCATGATGAACCGTCAGGCGGAAAACACCCGCCGCGTGGAGGAGACCATCAAGGCACCAAGTCCAATCCACGCTGGTTTGTGCCTCTGTTCTGCACGCTGATGGTCATCGGCCTGATTTGGGCCGTGGTCTACTACCTAACCTCTGACTACCCGATTCCGAACATCGGCGCATGGAATCTGGCCATCGCGTTCTCGATCATCATGATCGGATTCATCATGACCATGTGGTGGCGCTGACCACCGTTTCGCGTTTACTGTTTAGGCAGCCTCAGTAGCACGTTTGAAGCGAGGGCGTCTGCACTTCTTCGTACAGTCAGACGCCCTTTTCGCATACCCTTTTTACGATCCTTTCGCAAGCTTTTCGTAATTTTTCGCACTTGTCGTGCTTTCGGTGAGATTGCGTAATCTTTCGGACACTATCATCTTTCGCAATCGTCTTGCTATTTCTGCGACTCGCCTATCACTTGTCTCGTGCTTTTTCTCAATTTCCGGTTTGCTTGTTCAGATTTTCGACGTGCGCAGCAGCACATGACCGCCACCTTGCATGGTGGTACCAAACAGGTAGACCGTTCCACCGTCGGCAAGCTTCAATTTCTTGCGTAACTGCGGTACCGTAAGCGGGAAATTACGTACCGCGATATTCGCTTGTTTCATACCATTCAGCAATCGTTTTGTATCTTTTTTATTCATGCTTCCGACTGCTTCAATCGCAAATCCTCGTCCCGGAAAATCGGCTATCTGCTGTTCCGACACGAACAGATGGCTGCTCGGACCGATCTGCGTCACACCGAATCGTTCTTCGACCAGATCGAAACAGCCGGCCTTCATAATCGACGCATTCGGCTCATACAAGTACCTTTTCGCATCCGGCAGCGGTTTGCCGCCAATGCGCAGGCCTTGCGTATATTCGGCGGAATCATAGTCGATCCGCTGATCGTCGTTCACGCAGAACACGTGCGGCGCAAGACGCCGGTACGAACCCGCACCATCCACGCTGTCGCGCGCATTCGCCTGCGCCGGCCGTCCCAGTACCAGCAGCAGTTCCTTGCATTCGTTGCCGGTGGCCACGATATGCACTTCGCGTACGGCCCCGTCGAAATCGACGACTGCTTTGCGCCAGTCAAGCATCGGCGAGAGTTTGACCAACGTGAAGCGCGATTTGGCGAGCAGCAGGTCGCGCAATTCGAGCACATTCGGTGTGCAATCTTCGATGGCGTAAGTGCGCGAGCCATGCTCGTCGCGACGGGCCGGATCAAGGTAGATAAAGTCCACCGGATCCATCTGACTGAGGTATTCCACACCGTCGCCGCACACGATGCGAGCCTGGTCAAGCCCCAGCGCGGCCATATTGTGTTCGGCCAGTTCGCACAGGTGTCGTTGCCGTTCCACATAAGTGGCTTGGCTGAATCCGCGCGCCAGATACGAGAAGTCCACCCCGAACCCGCCCGTCAGATCCGCCATAGCCCTCTTCGCCACCAATGTGTCCGATTCTCCAGAATCGGACATCCGTAAGCCCGTTTTAGCCTCTTGAGTGTCCGATTCGGCAGAATCGGACAAGTGGAGCGCACTTTTTGCCGTTTGCATGTCCGATTCGGCAGAATCGGACATTCTGGCGTGCACGGTTGCGGATGGTACGAGCAGGGTTTGTGTGATTTCGGACTTGTATTGGGCGGTGAACTGTGAGGAGCACTGCTCCATGGAAATGTGCGGAGGGTATACGATTCCCTCGCAGGAGGCCCATTGCGGCAGTTTTTTGCTTGCGATCTGCCATCCGGCGATCTGGTCGAGCGCCAACGGCAAATCGAGTCCGTCTACGCGCTTGGCTTTCAACGCCAGTTCGCGCACGTCCTCGTCGCGATGCATCGCCACGAATTCGCGCGTCTTGTCATTCATGATTGTCATTGGTGACGCACCTGATTTCGTTTTGTTGATTCGTCATCTATTATGGGGATTTTTTAGTTTCGCAATATGTGGATAAGTCGTGGATTATTGTGGACGAATGTGGATAGCGTCTATATCTTGTGGACAGCCTTGCGGCCATCCACAAGATATAGAACGGCATTTTTCCCCATTTTTTCGCTATGCACAGACGGTTTATCCACATTTTCCACCGTTGAAAAGCCGGGGAATTCGCCGTTTTGTGAATATCTCTGTGGATAATGCACCGAGTTATCCCCGGCTTACCCACAGTTCAACCCTCACTTATCCACAAGGTTATCCACAAATGTGGATAACTGCATATCCGCAATTTCCCCGAATACGTTTTTTCTACCTACCGACTAGAAGAACATACCAAGAAGGGGGTTTACGCGAAATGGATTACCCATATTGCATACGACGACAATCGCAATAATCACGACCAACATGATTGCGCCGTAAATCAGCGTGCGCTGCTGCAGGCTTTTGCCGCGCAACGCATGCAGGCCCGAAACCAGCAGCCAAGCGAACACGCCTCCGATGATGAATCCGCCAACATGCGCCTGCCATGCGATGTTCGGCGTGATGATCGGCATCAGGAAGTTGATGAGCATCCAGATCATCATGGATCGAATATCGATACCAATGCGCTGGTATACCACCAGAATGGCCGCGAACAGGCCAAATAGCGCACCGGAAGCGCCGTATGAAGATGTTACCCAACCGTCTTGCGAAAACAGTGCCCAGACCATCATGCCGGCACCTCCGCCGAGTCCTGACAGCACATATAGCGCGAGGTATGGCAGATGCCCCATCATGCGTTCCAATACGGGCCCGACGCACCACAAAGTCAGCATGTTGAAGAGAATGTGCCATAGGGAGGCCGGCTGGTGCAGGAACATTGACGTAATGAAGGTCCATGGGCGGTGGGTCGCCAGCGCGGGCATGAATACGCCTGCGCCGACGAACGAGTTGTAGCTGGCCGGCCAGGCGATTTTCAATAGTGTTTCGACAATCCAGACCGCGACGCATATCACCATGATCGCGACGGTGATCACGGGATCGCCGTTGCGCCAGCGGTACCTCATGGAACGTGCAGAGAAGAGGTCTTTGAACGACGGGGAATCGGGAAACAGACTGAAACGTTGATAAGCCATGTTTCAACCCTACTGGAACGTGCGAATCCGCGAATCTGCGAAATCATTGCAAATGATTGCATTCTTGTGAATCCTCGGCGCGTAAATCCACCCAATCAACACATTCAAGGAATTAATATAGTGAACAGAGTTGGCTTGAACGAGCAGGTCAGCCAATGTTCGCCGATATTTGGGAAAGGATCCGTCATGGAGAACAAGTCTTCTAACGGTTGGAAGTTCTTCGCACTGCTCTTCGGAGCTTTGCTTGCCGGTGTCGTCGGTCTGTATGTGTACAAGCAGCAGAATCCGGATTACGATCCGTGGGAGGAGCCGTGGGAGAACAGCTCGTCTCCTGTCGATCTTGGCCTGACCAAGGATGCCGAAGAAGCCAAGGAAGCCGACACTGAGGCCACCGCCGCTCCCGAAGCCGCCTGATTCCTACTTCCTTTCAAAAGCCCTGCCGCCCTTTTGAACTGCGCCCCGTTTGTTGGACGTTGTTAATTAGGATACAGCCCTAGACCGCGAGGGACATGCTCCGGAACTCCTCCGGGGTGTGTCCCTCGAGTCGTATCTGGCGCCGTCTGGTGTTCCAATGG
>ENA-OQIR01000826-OQIR01000826.1-human-gut-metagenome-genome-assembly--contig:-NODE-826-length-12095-cov-4.433740_pt1 | contig 12095 bp, 14 predicted proteins | sample MGYA00242580_ERZ504745 | MGnify/ENA primary metagenome ERZ504745 (study PRJEB26092, sample SAMD00036214) | human gut metagenome | host: Homo sapiens | study: EMG produced TPA metagenomics assembly of... | reverse complement strand
TCCAAAGCGCATGGAGTACATCCGGCATTGATTGCCCTGAAATGGGCCCATCAGAGAGGGGAAATCTCCATTCCATTTTCTGTACATAACTATGTAAGTAACCTGAAATGTGTAACAGAAGATCCCCTGACTGATGAAGAAATGGCCAAGATCGCTACCCTGGAAAAAGGAAACCGACTTGTCAAAGGTCAGGTGTTCCTGTGGGAAGGCGCAAAGGACTGGCATGACCTGTGGGATGAAGATGGGGTTATTGTAAAATAAAGCGAGAAAAAGCATCTGTTAAAGCAGGTGCTTTTTGTTTTCAACATTTTATTGAGAAAAGCCTGAGAAAAGTTTAAAATAGGAGATACTAAAAAATAAACGAAAGGAGTTTTTATCATGAGTAAACGAACAGAAAGAATGAGCCGGAGTGCAGCTGAGAGAATTAACCGCAAAGATACAGTGATCAGACAGAATAATGCAGAACTTGAGGAGCTGAGGAATCAGTATGAGAATCTAGATATCTGTGAGGAGGATAAGCAGGTGATTGATGATTATATTGCCTGCAAAGATGCCAGAGCTGACAGGATGGCAGAGAAACTCTATGAAAAGGGAAGAAAAGATGTAAAGAGATGTATCCGTATTCGAAAACTGATCCGCAGATGCATAATTCTGTCTGCCATTGTTACGGTGGTGCTGGTCCAGTATAATAAAAATGAAAAGCTGAGAGAAAGTATGGAGGAGCTGCTGAAAATGTTCCGGGATGGAGTGTCTGGTGAAGATTTATAACTGAAATAAATAATGCAGATAAAAATATACTCTCGGAATCTTTTTACAAAAGCAAATACAAGGAAGACTCCGAGAGTGCATAAACGAAAAGGAGCAAGACAGCATGGAAACACAAAGATACTCAATTTTGTACAGCAGTAAAACAGGGAACACAAAGAAACTTGCGGAGAAGATCAGGGAGGTACTGCCTGAGGAAAACTGTGACTATTTTGGAACAGAAGGAGCAAAGGCTCTCTCTTCCGACATATTATACATTGGATTCTGGACAGATATAGGGAATGCAGATCCTGCAACACTTGAACTGTTAAAGAGTCTGAAAAACAAGAAGATCTTTCTGTTTGGAACAGCAGGTTTCGGAGGCAGTGAAGCCTATTTCCAGCAGGTTCTCGGGAAAGTTAAAGAATCTGTGGATGAGAGTAATACAGTGATGGGAGAATTTATGTGTCAGGGGAAAATGCCCCAGTCAGTCAGGGACAGATACGTAAAGATGAAAGAGAAGCCGGATCATGCGCCGAACCTGGATGAACTGATCCAGAATTTTGACAGGGCGTTATCTCATCCTGACAATGAGGATCTGGGCAGGCTGGAAGAAATAATCAGAAGAGACCTGAAAAAATAATTAAGTCTTGACTAACAGAGGGAACTGCGGTATAGTGCTCGTTACTAAAAAAGGTAATTCATAAATTTTTATAGATTTTCGCGAAAGAGAGGTAACGAGATATGACATTTTATCAGGAATTACAATTGAGTTCGACCGGCTCCAAACAGCTGATCAGAAGCACCACAGACCCAAAAGAGAAAAGACGACACATTTTAATCTATAATTTTAAAGTGTATCTGGTCATGGCTTTTTGCGTAGCAGTGGTGAGCATGTACAGTAAGCTTACAGGGAGCAGCAACAGTGTAGTTGGTGTTACTGTCCTGCTGGCAGTGCTTGTGCTGCGGCAGGCAGATTTTGGGATCAGGACGACACATGGACTGCTTTCCATTGCAGGAATCTTCGGCATTCTTATGGCAGGCCCCCGTCTGGCAAATATGGTGCCTCCGTTAGCTGCGTTTGCAGTGAATGTTGTGTGTATTTTATTGCTGATGCTACTGGGCTGTCACAATGTGATTATGTACAATCATTCCACCTTTGTGCTGGGATATCTGCTGCTTCTGGGCTATGATGTGACAGGAAGGGAATACACCTTCCGTGTGATCGGGCTGCTGGTGGGAATGGTGATCTGTATGATCGTATTCTATAAGAATCAGAGAAACAGAGCTTATCGAAGAACCTTCCTGGATCTGTTCCGGGAATTTGATCTTAAGTCAGCGAGAAGCAGATGGTATGTGAAACTGACACTAATCGTATCCAGCGCAATGCTGTTTATGAATCTGCTGGGACTTCCCAGAGCAATGTGGGCAGGAATTGCCTGCATGTCCGTATGTCTGCCTTTTACAGAGGACTGTATCCCAAGGTCTGTGAGCAGAGGAATGTTCAATATTGTAGGTTGCCTTCTGTTTATTGTGCTGTATCTGGTACTCCCCGAATCCATGTATCCGTACATCGGAATGATTGGAGGAATCGGAGTTGGATATTCAGCCGGATATCCGTGGCAGACTGTATTTAACACTTTTGGAGCTTTATCTATAGCAGCAGGACTCTTCGGAATGCCTGCAGCAGTGGCACTTCGTATAGGTGCCAATGTACTGGGATCAGCCTATACGGTAATCTGCAATAAAGTGGCAGATAAAGTAGCAGAATATATGGGAACAAATAAATGTGCAGAGAATCTTCCTGACTGAAACTGCGGAGTAGTTATCCGATTATAAGTAAGTAAAAAGCGGATGATTTTCTTCGTCTGATATGTGTTTTGGGAATAGAATGAATATTAACGTATAATGACATAGGGAGAGAGAAAGAATATGAAACAGGATACCCTGGAAGGCAGGGCGAAAACGAAAAATGGTGTAAAACGATTATGTTTTTCCGCAGTATGTATTTTACTGGAAGCAGCTTTTATCATTGTTATGATCACAAAGCTGAATCAATATGCGGAGATTATCAATCTGATGACAAGGCTTCTTGCAGGTGTACTGGTTCTTAAGCTGTATGCGTCAGACCAGACTTCATCTATGAAGATGCCATGGGTTATTTTGATCCTTGTCTTCCCTATTATGGGAGTGGGATTATATTTACTGATCGGTCTTAACGGCGGTACCCTCAAAATGAGAGAGCGCTATGCCCGGATTGACAGAGAACTTCTGCCGTTGCTTCCCAATGACAGTGAGTGCAGGGAAAAGCTTAGCAGGAAGATTCCGAAGGCAGGCAATATTTCTGATTATATACAAAGAAATGCCTCCTATCCGGTTTATCAGAATACGGACGTTATTTATTATGATGAGGCAGTTAAAGGGCTGGAGGCTCAGCTGACAGATCTGACAAAGGCAGAGAAATTCATTTTTATGGAATATCATGCCATTGAGGATGCACAGGCATGGCATAAAATCCAGAGGGTTCTGGAAGACCGCGTAAAGGCGGGCGTGGAAGTCAGAGTGTTTTATGACGACATGGGTTCCATTGGATTTATCAATACAGACTTTATTAAGAAAATGGAAAATGTGGGAATCCACTGCAGAGTGTTCAATCCTTTTACTCCGGGTCTGAATGTGTTTCTGAATAACAGGGATCACCGCAAGATTACAGTGATTGATGGAAAAGTAGGATTTACCGGAGGGTACAACCTTGCTAATGAGTATTTTAATTTCACACATCCTTATGGACAGTGGAAGGACACAGGAATCCGTCTGGAGGGTGAGGCTGTCCGTTCCCTGACAGTAACATTCCTTGAGATGTGGAATGCTGTCAGTGATAAGGATAAAAATGACAGTGATTTTACCGGATTTCTGGTTCACACAGATTATCAGGCAAAGCAGACAGGCTTTATCCAGCCCTATGCGGACAGTCCTATGGATCATGAGCAGGTAGGCGAAGAAGTGTATATCAGTATGGTGAATAAAGCGGAAAAATACTGCTGGTTTATGACACCGTACCTGATCATCACAGATGAAATGAGCCATGCGCTGTGTCTGGCTGCCAAGCGTGGTAGATGTAAGGATCATCACACCCGGCATTCCGGATAAAAAGATGATCTATAATATCACACGATCCTTTTACCATGGACTGGTGAAGCATGGAGTGCGTATCTATGAATGGACACCTGGTTTCTGCCATGCAAAGATGAGTGTGGCAGATGACTGTATGGCAACCTGCGGAACCATAAATCTGGATTACAGAAGTCTGTATCATCATTTTGAAAACGGATGCTTTATGGCAGATTGCCAGGCAGTTCTGGATATCCGAAATGATCTTGCAGCAACCATGGATGAATGCCGTGAAGTGACAGAACAGTACAGTACCGGACGCAGCGCATATCTGCGCCTGGGGCAACTGTTTATGAGGTTATTTGCGGGATTATTATAACGTTACTGTTCGCTCTATTCATAGTAACGTAGCCAAAATTCATTCCAGATTGCTGCGGCAATGAAATTTTGGCTTGTATGTCGCGGGATAGTGGTGTGTGAACAGCAACATTATAACACTTGGAAAAAGGTGGGATATCGTGTACAATGGAATGGGTAATAGCAAAACTATTATAAATATGGGAGGAATTTTAACTATGGATCTTTCAACCTTAGTAAAAATGTCAAATACTTATGGAAGCAACCCTGCCTATGTTCTTGCAGGCGGCGGCAATACTTCTGTAAAAGACGACACCACATTGTATGTAAAAGGCTCTGGTACACAGCTTGCCACAATCAAGTCAGAGGAATTTGTGGAAATGAGCAGAGCACGTTTGAATGAGATCATGAAAACAGATTATCCTGAAGACGATGTCAAACGTGAATCACTGTATCTTGCAGATGTTATGGCTGCAGTAACAGATGCTGACAAAACCAAACGTCCAAGTGTAGAAGCACTGCTTCATAACTTATTTGCCTATACTTATGTACTGCATGTTCATCCTACACTTGTCAATGGACTGACCTGCGGAAAAGGTGCAAAGGAACTCAGCGAAAAGCTTCTTGGAAAAGATGTACTCTGGATCGATATCTGCAAACCAGGTTATACACTTGCGCGTATCTGTTATGAGAAAATGAATGCTTATAAAGAAGAATCCGGAAAAGATGTTCAGGTTCTTCTGCTCCAGAATCACGGAATTTTCGTTGCAGCAAATACTGTAGAGGAAATTGGAGTGTTATTTGACGATGTGATCAGTAAATTAGAGAAACAGGTAAAGAGAACTGCTGATGTCAGTGATGCGGTTACACCTGAAAAGAGCAGGCAGCAGAGAAGCTTTCCCGGTTACTGGGACATGCGGTAGAAGTTGTACCTGTAGCGGAAGCTGATAACTTTGTAAAAGATAAAGCAGCGGCTGCACCCCTTCTGAAACCGTTTACACCGGATCACATTGTATACTGCGGACCATATCCGTTATTTGTAGAAAATATTGATCAGGCAAAAGCAGCGCTGGATGAATTTATGGCAGAGAATGACAAAGAGCCAAGACTGATCCTGGTACAGGGAGTCGGTGCCTTTATTATGGAAGATGATAAGGGAAAAGCTGCAAAAGCACAGCTTCTTGTAAAAGATGCCATCAAGCTTGCTGTATATGCAGAAAGCTTTGGCGGACCGCTTCACATGACAGATGATATTACATACTTTATCACACATTGGGAGGCAGAAGCATACCGCAGTAAGAAATAATATAATAAGGGGCTGTCGTTTTTTGACAGCCCCATTTTATTGGTTTAAACACTATATTTTTAAAGGAAAAGGTTTATTTTCAGCAAATTTTATTTTGCTTCTTTTTTCTCTTTGGCTTTCCTGGATTCAGGAATATTTCCCTCACCATAGTAAGCTTTCAGATAGATTTCTTTCAGCTCAGACATTAATGGATATCTCGGGTTGGCACCGGTACACTGGTCGTTGAATGCCTGTTCGGTCATTTCGTCCAGAGTTTCAAGGAAGTACTTCTCGTCTACGCCATATTCCTTGATCGTATGTTTGATCTCGATAGTATCCATAAGTTCCTGCAGTTTCTGGAGAAGCTTCTCAAATACTTCGCTGTCGTTCTTGCCTGTCAGACCTACAGAACGGCCAATCTCAGCGTAACGTGCAAGTGTGTGCGGATACTGATACTGTGGGAAGGTACCCATCTTAGCCGGAACTTCGGCTGCATTATAGCGCAGAACATGAAGCAGAACCAGAGCATTTGCAATACCGTGTGGAATATGATGGAAAGCTCCCAGCTTATGAGCAAGAGAGTGGTTTACGCCAAGGAATGCATTTGCGAAAGCCATACCAGCCATGCAGGAAGCATTTGCCATATGCTGTCTTGCTTCTACATCAGAACCATCTTTGTATGCACGTGGCAGATAGTTAAATACCAGTTTGATGGCATTTAATGCAAGACCATCTGTATAATCAGATGCCATCATGGAAGCATAGGCTTCAAGTGCATGAGTCATAACGTCGATACCGGAAGCACAGGTCAGTCCCTTAGGTGCGCTCATCATATTATCTGTATCAACAATAGCCATGTCAGGCATTAATTCATAATCTGCCAGAGGCCATTTGATACCTGTAGTTTTATCAGTAATGATAGCAAATGGTGTTACCTCGGAACCTGTACCGGAAGATGTTGGAACAGCTACAAAGTAAGCTTTTTACCCATATGCGGGAATGTGAAGATTCTCTTACGGATATCCATAAAGTCCATAGCCATATCATCAAAGTTGGCATCCGGATTTTCATAGAGAACCCACATGATCTTGCCGGCATCCATTGCGGAACCACCGCCCATTGCGATAATACAGTCAGGCTCGAACATTCTCATTGCAGCAGCACCGGCTCTTGCAGAAGCGAGAGATGGATCTGGCTCTACATCATAGAAGCAGGTATGTACGATTCCCATCTGATCTAATTTATCTTCAATCTTCTTAGTATATCCATTCTTATAAAGGAAAGAGTCTGTTACGATAAAGCAGCGTTTCTTGTGCATAACAGTGCCAAGCTCATCCAGAGCAACCGGCAGGCAGCCTTTTTTGAAATAAACTTTTTCCGGTGTTCTAATCCAGAGCATATTTTCTCTCCTTTCAGCAACGGTTTTGATGTTGATAAGATGTTTTACACCTACGTTCTCAGATACGGAGTTGCCACCCAGGAACCGCAGCCCAGAGTCAGGGACGGAACAAGTTTGAAGTTGTAAAGGTCGCCGATGCCGCCCTGAGAAGAAGGAGTATTGATGAGGATGCGGCAGGTCTTCATGGCTGCTGCATGTTTTTCCATCTTTTCCTTCTCTCTTGTGTCAATGTAGAGAGCGGAGGTATGTCCATAACCGCCGTCAGCTACAAGCTGTTCAGCTTTGGCAATCGCTTCGTCAAAAGTTTTGGCCTTGTACATGGCAAGTACAGGGGAAAGCTTCTCATGTGCGAATTCTTCGCTGATGTCTACAGATTCAACTTCGCCGATCAGAATCTTTGTCTCAGGAGGAACTGCAACACCGGCCATCTCAGCGATAGTGGCAGCTTTCTGACCTACGATTTTTGCATTCAATGCACCATTGATAAGGATAGTTTTTCTTACTTTCTCTAATTCATCCGGTTTCAGGAAGTAGCATCCTCTGTAAAGGAATTCTTCTTTTACTTTCTTATAAATGCTCTCAAGAACAGTTACGGACTGCTCGGAAGCACAGATCATACCATTGTCAAATGTCTTGGAATGGATGATGGAGTTAACTGCCAGACGGATGTCTGCGCTGTCATCAATGATAACAGGAGTATTTCCAGGTCCAACACCTAATGCAGGTTTTCCGGAAGAATAAGCAGCCTTAACCATTCCAGGACCACCAGTTGCAAGGATGATATCAGCTTCACGCATAACCTGGTTTGTCAGATCAAGACTCGGAACATCGATCCATCCAATGATTCCCTCCGGTGCACCGGCTTCTACAGCTGCTTCCAGAACAACCTTTGCTGCATCAATGGTACATTTCTTTGCGCGGGGATGAGGACTGATGATGATCGCATTACGTGTTTTCAGCGCAATCAGAGTTTTGAAGATTGCAGTAGATGTCGGGTTAGTTGTAGGAATAACTGCAGCGATCAGACCGATCGGTTCAGCGATTTTCTTAATACCGTAAGCAGTGTCTTCTTCAATCACACCGCAGGTTCTGGTATTCTTATATGCGTTGTATACATATTCGGCTGCGTAATGGTTCTTGATAACCTTATCTTCTACAATACCCATTCCTGTTTCTTCAACAGCATCTTTAGCAAGCGGGATACGTGCTTTGTCAGCAGCAGTAGCGGCAGCTTTGAAAATCTTATCTACCTGCTCCTGGGTAAATGTTGCGAAAATCTTCTGTGCCTCTTTCATGGCTGCAATCTTTGCAGTAAGGGCTTCAGGGGTGTCGATGATGGTTGGGATAGTGTTCTCTTTTTTTGCCATTTGGGAATCCTCCTGTTTGTGTTTTCGTTAAAAGTATTTACCGTGACCTGTTATGTTTTTATTATACAAATAAACTGATTATTCGGTCAACAGTAACATTGATATGAGCATAACGAAATATTATGGCGAAAATTGTGCATAATCACGTAAATAATGTGAATAAAATATCAATTGTCAGAATATATGAGAAAAATTTAACAATATATGTTCTGTTGGCAACTGAGAGAAAGTTAAAAAAATAACGTTAATAAATTAACAACCTCGATGATGCTATTATATGACTTTGTTAATCATTTGTCAATTACATAGCATATGAAAAAGTTAACAAATACTAACTGGGAATTTCGTGAAAATATAACAATATAATTTGTAGAAGGATTTATGTTTTTCCATATGTTTGCAGGAGATTAAGAGTTACTGTGAACGGAGTGAACAGTAATGATTAAGAAATTAAGCCCGCAAAATCTGCGGGGCTTAATTTTTCTTAAGTTTCTATTTGTTTCAGGCTTTTCTGAAAGCGGCTCTCTTACGTTCTCTGGAATCCAGCAGTCTCTTACGGATACGGAGAGACTCCGGTGTAACCTCAAGGAGTTCATCCTGGTCGATGAAATCGATGGCCTGTTCCAGACTGAGAACTCTTGGTGGAGTTAATTTCAGTGCATCATCAGCGGAAGAAGAACGTGTGTTAGTCAGATGTTTTGTCTTGCATACGTTCAGCTCGATATCTTCGGCTTTACCATTCTGTCCGATAACCATACCGCTGTAAACCTTTGCACCAGGTCCGATAAACAGAGTACCACGCTCCTGGGCTGCGAACAGACCATAAGTAACAGCTTCACCAGCCTCGAAAGCGATCAGAGATCCCTGTTTTCTGTACTGGAAATCTCCCTTGTAAGGAGCATATCCGTCAAACATAGTATTGATGATGCCGGTACCTTGGTGGAAGTAAGGAACTCACCGCGGAATCCGATCAGTCCACGGGAAGGAATGTGGAATTCCAGACGGACAGTACCGTCACTGGCAGTACTCATACCCTGCAGCTCACCTTTACGTTCACTCAGCTTCTGGATTACAGTACCGGAAAATTCTTCCGGAACATCTACATAAGCGATTTCCATAGGTTCAAGTTTCTTTCCGCGCTCGTCTGTTTTGTACAGAACCTCCGGTTTACTTACTGCGAATTCATAACCTTCACGTCTCATGTTCTCGATCAGGACAGACAGATGAAGTTCTCCACGTCCGGAAACCTTAAAGGCTTCTGTTGTTTCAGTATCTTCTACACGAAGGCTGACATCTGTATTCAGCTCACGGTAGAGACGGTCACGAAGATGACGGGATGTGATGTATTTACTTCCTGTCCTGCCAGCGGACTGTCATTTACGATGAAGTTCATGGCAATGGTAGGCTCGGAAATCTTCTGGAAAGGAATTGCCTCCGGGTTTTCTCCGCCGCAGAGAGTATCACCGATATGGATGTCTGCGATACCGGAAATAGCAACGATGGAACCAATAGTAGCTTCCTTTACTTCAATCTTATTCAGACCGTCAAACTCATAGAGCTTGCTGATTTTAACTTTCTTACGTTTGTCCAGATCATGATGGTTTAACAGAGTCAGCTCCTGATTAACGGCAATCTTACCATTCTCAACTTTACCTACACCGATACGTCCCACATATTCGTTGTAGTCAATGGTGCTGATCAGAACCTGAGTATCTGCATCAGGATCTCCCTCCGGAGCAGGGATATATTTCAGAATAGCGTCAAACAGAGGAGCCATATCCTTAGGAGTATCGTTTAAGTCAATCACAGCATGTCCTGCTTTTGCAGAAGCATACAGGAATGGGCAGTCAAGCTGCTCGTCAGAAGCACCAAGATCCATAAGAAGTTCCAGAACTTCATCTACAACTTCGTCAGGACGAGCTTCCGGACGGTCAATCTTGTTGATACATACGATTACATGGAGATCAAGTTCAAGGGCTTTCTTAAGAACGAATTTAGTCTGAGGCATAGCACCTTCGAAAGCATCAACGAGAAGAATAACACCGTCTACCATTTTAAGTACACGTTCTACTTCGCCGCCGAAATCAGCATGTCCTGGTGTGTCGATGATATTGATCTTTGTATCTTTGTAATGAATAGCTGTATTCTTGGATAAAATAGTGATACCACGCTCACGCTCAATATCATTGGAGTCCATGACACGTTCCTGAACTTCCTGATTTTCGCGGAATACACCGCTCTGTTTCAGAAGCTGGTCAACCAGAGTTGTTTTACCATGGTCAACGTGGGCGATAATGGCTACGTTACGGACATCTTCACGTTTTGTTCTCATAAAATGATTTTCCTTTCCTCTTTAAGCTTTGAATGGGTAACTGTTCGGCACACTGGTTGAACAGTTACCGGAATTGTTAATATTCATGTGTTATCAGCAGGATTATTTTGCTGCAAAAGCATTTTTCAAGCACGATATAATCTTGCAGATGAATTTGTTCCTATTATTATGTGTTTTTTCAATAAGTTACCCGAATTTTCAGTTTACCACATTTTCGCCAGATTACAAGGTGTTAAAATAAATTTTTTTATTTTTGCAGATTCTGGTTCTAAATGAGAATGCCTGTACATAACCTTATAAAGAACAATACAAGGTACAGAGGAGCATATGCGGGATCGCTGAAAAAGCAGAGACGATTTACGGTCTGCATTGCAGGCAGGGATTCTGACACAGGTGCTCTACAGGGAAGGAGAACCACATTATGGCAGATAAAATTATTGAAAACAATCAGGTATCTATGATGGGCAAAATTGCAGCAGGCTTTACATTCAGTCATCAGGTCTTTGGAGAAGGCTTCTATATGACTGAGCTGCTGGTCAAAAGGCTCAGTGATTCGGAAGACAGGATTCCGGTGATGGTTTCTGAACGGCTGGTGGATATAACGCAGGATTATATCGGAGAATATGTGGAAATCCATGGACAGTTCCGCTCATATAACCGCCATGAGGAGAAGCACAACCGTCTCGTGCTTTCAGTATTCAGCAGAGAACTGAAGTTTGTGGAAGAAGAGGATGAAACAGTTCCGGTAAATCAGATTTTTCTGGACGGATATATCTGTAAGCCTCCGGTGTACCGTAAAACTCCTCTTGGAAGAGAAATTGCGGATGTGCTGCTGGCAGTAAATCGTCCGTATGGAAAATCAGATTACATACCATGCATCTGCTGGGGCAGAAATGCCCGCTATACATCTGCGTTTGAGGTTGGCGGTCATGTCCTGATCTGGGGACGTATCCAGAGCAGAGAATATATGAAACGGATCGGGGAAAATGAAACAGAGAAGAGAGTTGCGTATGAAGTATCTGTAAGCAAGCTGGAATATATGGAATAATTCCATTGCCGCAGGAATTTGGAATGAATTTTGGCCACGTTACTGTGAACGGAGTGAACAGTAACGATTACTGTAAACAGTAACACTTGCAATTCTTCATAAACTGCGGTAATATAAGCGTATTCAGATAACTATGGCAGCCTGCTGTTCCACGAAGCATTCCGGCGTGAATATGCCGGAAGCTCATCGCAGAAGTCGAAAACAGACTGCTGTTTATCATGTCTGTAATGACACAGAGAAGAAGGTACAATTTCAATAACGATAAGAGGAATTGTTTGTTATGGAAAAAGAATTTACAGAGGTTTACTGTGGCGGGGGAAAGGGAAAGACAACTCTGGCGATCGGTCAGTGTCTGAGAGCTTCCGCACAGGGTAAAAGCGTCATTATTATTCAGTTTCTGAAAGGAAGAGAGCGCAGGGAACTGGATTTTTGGCGGAACTGGATAATCTGGA
>ENA-OQIR01000824-OQIR01000824.1-human-gut-metagenome-genome-assembly--contig:-NODE-824-length-12116-cov-2.188172_pt1 | contig 12116 bp, 13 predicted proteins | sample MGYA00242580_ERZ504745 | MGnify/ENA primary metagenome ERZ504745 (study PRJEB26092, sample SAMD00036214) | human gut metagenome | host: Homo sapiens | study: EMG produced TPA metagenomics assembly of... | reverse complement strand
CCGGGTGGCGGGCGGAGCTGGCCGACGCGGCGCTCAAGGGATTGACCGGCATTCTGCATGACGACGAGCACGGCGGCTGGTATCCGCAGGTGTTCGCGGACGGCACCCATGCGCCGGGCAAGGTCTGCTATGCGCATGCCTTCGTGATTCTCGCCGCGTCCTCCGCCCTGCTGGCCGGGCGTCCGGGTGCCAAGGAACTGCTTGACGAGGCGCTTGCCACGTATGACAAGCATTTCTGGGATGACGAAATCGGTTTGGCCGTCGATACCTGGAACACCGAATTCACCGAGCTCGACCCGTACCGTGGTCTCAACGCCAACATGCACACCACCGAGGCGTTCCTGGCCGTGGCCGACGCCACCGGGAACAACACCTATCGCGTCCGCGCCGGCCGCATCATCGACCACGTCATCGAATGGGCGGAACACAACGGATGGCGCATTCCCGAGCATTTCAAGTCCGACTGGTCAGTCGATCTCGAATGCAATGCCGACAAGAAGGACGACCAGTTCAAACCGTATGGCGCCACGCCGGGCCATGGCATCGAATGGGCGCGCCTCATCGTGCAGTGGGCGCTGAGCTCCTTCGCCAACCGAGACGGCGCGCGGCCTACATCGACGCCGCCGAGCACCTGTTTGCGCGGGCGGTGGACGATGCGTGGAACGCGGACGGCGCGGAGGGTCTCGTCTATACGACCGACTGGAACGGCACACCGGTGGTCACCGACCGCATGCATTGGACGGCCGCCGAATCGTTGAACACCGCCGCCACGCTGCACGCTGCCACCGGCGAGGCACGATACGCCAACTGGTACGCCACGTTCGCCCGCTACGTCGACGAGCACGTCATCGACCACGAAGGCGGATCATGGTTCCACCAGCTTGACGGCGGCAATCATGTGATCGGCACGGTCTGGCCGGGCAAGTCCGACCTGTACCACGCCTTCCAGTCCACGTTGATTCCGTTCCTCGACCCGGCTGTGTCCATTGCGACGGCCGTGAAGAACGCGGCGTAAGGCGATACAATTCGTGATAACGAATAGGCAAGGTCCGACGGAAAACTCCCGTCGGACCTTGCCTATTCCCGTCTCATGCCGTTTCTATCCGCTCCACCAACAGGATGTAGCCGTAGACGAATCAGACACAGGAAAGTCTGGTACTGTCCCTGATCACGAGCTTGGGAGTCAGGATGCGGCGGTTGCCACTGACCGTCTCACCGTTGATGACCTTGATCAGCAGTTTGGCGACCTTCGTTCCATACACGCTCGGGTCTCGGTGTACCGACGTGAGCGATGGATAGATCGATACGCACAAGAAACTGTCCTCGAAGCTAACGATAGCCGGAAGATTATGCGGATATCGCGGTGCGTCCGGATTCTTGGACGGCGTATTGAGCAGCCACTCGGTAATGGCATGCAGACTGGCTGCGGCCAATGTCTCATTCTCGTAGATGAAAGCGGTGGGCGGATTGCTTCCACACAACATTGCAAGCGTCATTGCCGAGGCGATGTCTACGCTGAAGTTGGTGTATTCGACACGGATCGACTCAAGATCGCGGCGCTTTGCGAATTCACGGAACATTCGTTCGCGATCACGCGAATAGTCAAGGGTGCGGTCCCCCGATAGGTATGCGATACGCCGGTGTCCGCATGATACCAAATGTCGGAGAATCGTTTCCATGGCGCCTGAATCGTCAATCGACAGCGAGGGCACGATGTTCTCAGGATCCGGACCTCCCGCAAGCACAGCCGGCACACCGAGCCGAGCAAGCAGCGCGGGGCGCGGGTCGTCAGCACGCAGGTCAACGAGGATAACACCGTCAACACGCTTACGTCGAGCCCAATCCTCGTAGACCGACAACTCTTCCCTGACCGATGAGCAGGGCTGATACAACAGACCGTAACCTTTGAGACTCAGGGATTCATGCAAACCGGTCATGAAATGCAGCATGAAGCCTTCGTCCCGAAGACCGTTTGAGGAGCGTGCCGGGGCGAAGCCAACCGTCATGGTCTTCGATGAGCCGAGCGCCTGCGCCGCATACACCGGGCTCCAGCCAAGCTTCGACGCAGCCTCTTTGACGCGCCTTTTGGTCTCTTCGGAGACGCCGGGACGATCGTTGATCGCGAACGATACCGCGGTCTGCGAGATTCCCAGCTCGTCGGCGATGTCCTTGAGGCCCACCCGATGCGGTTTGGCGACCGGATGCGCGGCTCCTGACTCCAAGTGGAGGGGGTTTGTGTTCATCGTCGGCTCCGTGCTCGTCATCGGCGTACTCTCCCGTTTCGCGATATGTTGGTTCCCCGCAATGGGGAACTCAAAAAACGGACTTCGATAGCACTCACCATTGCATGCATACTGCATGAATCAGTTTAGTATATGGCATGGCCACATCGATACAGAACTTCTTTGCCCTCATTCCCCACAAAGTGGAAATTCGCACGGCCTGCATTCGATACGGGCGAGATGCCGCCTCCGGGTAACACCGATATACCGGCTCACCCGGAAGCGATGTATTCGTCAGAACAAACAGCGGCTCCTAGAGGATCGCGCCGTCTGCGCCACGTACCTGCATCTCATAGATACGAGCCGCAGTGTCGCTGCCCTGCGTCGGCTTGTTAACCACCAACTTGACGTAACGGGCATTGACCGGGGCAAAGGCGTTGGACGTGGCACCTTCAGTGTTGCCCTTGACCAACGCGACCTGCGTGTATTCGGTTCCGTCCTCACTGACCTCGATCGCATATTCCTGCGTGTTCATGCTGGCATCCTCTCCACCGGCTTGAGCATGGGAAATATCGACTTGAGAGACGGTCTTGGGTGCGCCGAGATCGACAACAAGCTCATGCGGAGCCGGGCCGGTGACACACCACTTGGTCTTCACGTCGCCATCAACCGCGAACTCAGGCTTCTCGTTGCCGTTCGTGAACCGTCGGCGCTGACCTGAGCGCCTTGAGAGAGCAACACAAGGTCCATGACATCCGCGGAGACGACAATCTGCCCTTCAGCGTCGCAGTGGCCTCGCCGCTCTTGTTCTTCGCGGTGATCTCAACGTCATACACGCCCTCCTTGTCGTAGGTGACGGTGACGGACTTGCCAGTGGCATGCTCCTTGCTTGATCCGGGCAGAAACCAGGCGACCTCGGCAGTGTTCTTCGAGCTTGCGGAGGTGAACGTCACTTCGTCGCCCACATTCAGCAGTGTGCGCGAAGCCGTGGCACCGGCTTTCGGCTTGCTGTTGTCGGGCCAATCCATATCGGCCTTGGCGCTCGTGCCTTGCGTACCATAACGGTCTACCGGCACAATCTCGAACGTGGTGTTATTGGTCTCGCCTACACGTGTCAGTGCGTTTGCATAGAAGTTCTCGACGTTTGAGACGCCAAGGAACGAACGGCTCTTGTCCTCGTTGATCTGGTAGATCTCGTAGGCCGGAGCCTTGCCATCGGTCTTCCATGAAATGCGGGCACCGGCATACAGGGCGTCATCGTCGAACTCGCTGTCATCGACCTTGACTTCGGTGACCTTGCCGAGCTCGGTCTCCTCGGAGCCATCCTTGAGCGTGATGTTGCCCAGCAACAGCTCGTAGCCGGTCTTATCCTCGGAAGACTGGTAGGTGAAGTCGATGCCGGTGAGCGTCTTGTTCGACAACTTGGCGATGTCGTAGTCGATGACACCCCAATCGTTGCCGACCTTCTTCTTGCCATTGACGGTTTCGACCGAGCCATCCGCGAAGGTCAGCACGGCCTTAAGATCGGTATCGACATTGGCCTTGGCGGCAATCGACAGCGTCGGCTTTGCCCCTGTCTTGACGCTCGCCGAGTACAGCTTGACCATGGTCTTGCCATCCTTGGCGACCTTGCCCGAGAACTTCAGTGACGATCCGCCGTACCAGCGTCGGCATCGCTGTAATCGGCCTTGGTCTTATTGCCGCCCTCATCGGCGACTATCCAACGATAGGTCGGCTGGATATCGCTGACGGAACGGTTGTTCCAATCCATCTTGGAAATCTGCTTGCCTTCACGGAAGAAGCTGTAGCCCGAACCGTTATTGAAGTTGGTCACAAACGGCAGCGAGGTGACAGCCGACTGCTCGGCCACGTAATTGGATACGCCGGTCCACTTCTCATCGTCCTCATACGGAGTGCTCACCGATGGATTACCCTCATCGTTAACCCATAGACGACTCTCGTTTTTGCGGAATGTGGTCGGATTGCCGGCGGACCAATATGCCCAGCTCGGGCAGTACAGGCCGAGAGAGGTATGCGTCTTGCCATCCTTGCCGGCGAACAGGTTCCATTTGACCGGGGTGTCATAGCCGTCGGCCTGCACATCGATACCGGCGTACAGAGAATACGGGTCGATGCCGAGTTCTTTGGCTTTGGTTGCGGAGGCGGCAAGCAGGTCGTCGCCGGCCAGTTTGTCCTCGGTCCACCAGAAGTTCAGAAACATCTCATCGGCTATCGGATGATCGCCATCCGTCATGTACATCGAGTTTTCATCGGTAAGGGCATTCTGCCAATCGATTGAGCCGTCCTTGGTCATCGAGTCGTAATACACGACACGCAGGTCAGGGGCCTGCTTCTTGAGGTAGGCGATGAACGCCTGCATCTTCGTCGCGTAGTCGGCTCCCAGCGAGGTTTCGTTCTCACCCTCTGTCTCCTGGTTGATGAACCAGCCATCGAAACCGTACGTGGTGGCGACCTCAATGAGCTTGTCCGCCACGGGGAACGAGCCATCGGACTTTTGGGCAAGCGTCTGGTCCAGCCATTCGACCTTGCCTCCTGATACGTTCTGAGGGAAGAAGACTGTGCAGCACCGGCACGCCGTTGGTATGGCCCATGTCAGTCACATCAGCTCGGCGGCACGATGATGCCTTCGCCCGAAGAGCCGCCCCAGTACACAAGCTCGTCAACGTACTGCCAATACGAGAACGTGTTCGCGTTCGCGGTGTTCAGCCATGCGGGGCGTTGCCGCTTGTCGAGGAGTTCATGATCGATATGGCCATCACCTTGGTATCGGTGTTCTGCGTGTCATTGACTGGTTTGAGGTCGGCCTTGTCCACACGCTTGGCCAACGGCACAGTGCTCACATTGTATGCTAGATTCGGGTCTTTGTCCGCATTCCACTTCAGCAGATCTTCCGGGAACCAGTAGGACGCCTCGGGCCGGTTGCCCAGCACAAGCTCCTCATTCTCGTTCTCCGGTGTGATCGTGTACTTGGTCGCGGAGGTGCCTCCCGAGCATGCCGCCAGCGACATCGCAAGCATCGCGGCAAGAGAGGCCGCCAGCACCCGGCGCCACGTCATTGTCTTGTTCATCGGTTTCCTTTCCTGTTCTCCCCGCCGCATTCTTGCGTCGGGACATATCTGTATGGGCTTGGGGCCCGCGCGCCTGTTCAGTCGCGCAGCAACACCTCTGACAACGCCTCGATGACGCCTTGCGGCATATGCGAGGAAAACCACCGCGGCTCCCCGTAGTCGCCCGGCGGCATTTCCAGCGTGTGCAGGGTGGCGAGCGCGCGTATGCCCTCGCGCTGAACGGATTGCCAGGCCCGTTCCTTGGTGAAATAGTGCATCTTGCGTCGGCGAGTATGTCGAAGCGTCTCGCTCGACCGGCGACGGCGCAATCGAAAGTCCTCCAGCCACGTGAATCGTCAGGTCGCCGTCCACATTCAGAGCGCCGACCTCGACGCTTAGGCTTAACGTATCCGGGTCATAGTCGACTGTGCCGCTGATTGGCCGACCGCCATGGCGTATAGAGACCGATGCCGGCAAATCGCCGTCCGGCTGTTCCACACCTCGCAATATGAGACGCCATGCGCGTGAGCTCGGCACCAGCGAACTGTCGCCGTCAAGCGCATGTACGGTGAACATGCCGCGCGCCCAATCAAACGTAAGACGGGTCGAAGCCCATTCTCCGCCGACCGACTCGCCGTCATCCTCCCATAGCGTGAACGTGCCATCCGCGCCCGGAAATACCAGTACATCGAATGCCGACGGGTTGGAAACATCGTTGAGTGGAGCGCCGTCGAGACGTTGCATTGGTATGATGCCTCCGGCTTTGGCGAATACCGGGATACGGTCGAGAGTACGCCATACACCAAGCGTGCGGCCCTCCGGATTGTCGGCTACGTAACGTCTTCCGTCGAAGAAGTCGAACCATTGGCCGACTGGCAGCCAGACCTCTGCTTTGGCACGGCCTGCGGCCTGATCGGCCGGTTCGAGCACTGGCGAAACGATCAGCTCGGTGCCGAACTCAAATTCCGTGGGCACGGTGCCGCCCCCGTGGTTCCAGTACATTGGCTCGACCAACGGCAGCCCGTCATAAGCCGCGCGACGGTTCATCGTATGCAGGTACGGGATGAGTCTATGGCGCAAACGAAGTGCGGCTATCATCGCCTCGCGAGCCGGGGAGTGGAAGTTCCATGGCTCCTTGCCGTTGAATGGGGAGTCGGTCGAGTGCAGACGGTTGATCGGGCTGAACGTGCCGAGCTGGTACCATCGGGTCTCCAGTTCCTCGTCCCGGTAGCCGAACATATGCCCGCCTATGTCATGGCTCCACCATCCGTAGCCGATGTTCGAAGCCATCGTCGTAAAGTACGGCTGGAATTTCAATGATTCCCACGATACGACCGTATCTCCGGAGAATCCGACCGGGTAACGATGGGACCGTAACCGGCATAGCGCGAGAACGTGATAGGCCGCCGACCTCGCGAGGCCGAGTCCAGGAAGTGCAGGTGGTTGAGCATCCACAACGGGTCAAGTCCCGGCTGGCGAGTCACGCTGCCTTGTTGCCAGTCGATCCACCAGAATCAACGCCCTGAGATTCCATCGGGTGGATGATTTGATCGAAGTAAGCGGACATGAACACCGGCGAGGACGCATCGAACTCAATCGAGCTGCCGGACTTGGAATCAACGCCCACTGCCCGAGCCATGCGATCGTAGCAGTCCTCGAACGCACGTATGCCGTCTCGCGGATGCAGGTTAAGCGTGGTTTTGAGACCCCGCTCATGCAGCCATCCCAGAAAACGTTCCGGGTCGGGGAACAGGGTGCGGTTCCAGGTGAATCCGGTCCACCCTGAGCCATAGCACGGATCGGGATCGGTCACATGCCAGTCCATGTCAAGCACCGCGACGGTGAAAGGGATGCCCTCTGTTTCAAAACGTTCTATCAGCGTACGATATTCGGTTTCGCTGTAACGATGATAGCGACTCCACCAGTTGCCCAACGCCCAGCGAGGCAATAGAGGGACCGGTCCGGTGAGCTGGTAATAGTCATGCAGTGCATCGTGGATACGCCGCGCGTATCCGAAAAAATACAGATCGGTGGAGGAGACCGGCTTACGGGCCACCCATGAGCCAAATGGATTGGGGCTGCCATTGACTTCAGATGCTTCGACTACCAGATTGTCGTCCGAATCGTCAAGAATCATCCAACCGTCACCCGACAGCAGGCCGGGTTCGAGTTCGGTCGGACCGTCAATCTGGTCGAGGGTTCGCACAGTGCCGCCCAGATTGGCATTCTGAGCGTCGCCGTAACGCCAAGTGTTGTGTTGTGACAGCGAATCCTTGACACTTACCGCCAAGCCCTCGGCAGTGAACGGGCTCCATCATAAACGATACGTAACCGTTCGGTCTCAATATCGAGCCAGCCATCGGCATCACGGCGAACAGTGTATGCCGCAGGCTCTCCGAAATCACGGTTGACGACGCTTTGCGTTCGTTCGTCGACGAAGACGCCGGCATCCGACCATTCGAAACGCACCAAAGAGTCCGTCAGAATCGAAATACGCCACCGATCCCCCCGAATGATGGCTTCAGGGCGGGCCGCCGGATCACTATTCGGCGGCTGACCGGTGAACAGCGTCGCATCTACCATACGTCGTCTCCCCCATTGGATGCGCGATGTGTGTGAACAATGGCGCACCGATACCGGTACGTACCGGTGCGCCGGATGCGCAAATGTAATGAGTGCCAACATCTTGCAAGGAATAGCATCGTCTGTTATAGAAAGGCCGGCCGCCAAGTTCAAGCCGAGGAGAGCCGGCCCCTTCGAAGAGGAACTTCGAACAATTATTCGGTTATTTCGATGTCTAGATGTCCGGACAATGACGAACGGTTTGTACTACATCGTATGACTGTTCGTCAATGCGTCATCATTCGCCTTTATGCTCGAAAGCTGGATCAGACACCGCATTGTAGCATGGCCCGCCACGAGTTCGACGCGCTCAAGGCGGACGATGCCCCGATTGGCGAGCTTGGCCGGATTGCCAGCATCAAGCGAGGTGATAACGCATGGCCTTTCACCCTGACGATTCAAGTTCGCCCATGCCTCGAAGAGCGAGCCGCCCGGAGCTTGAGCAGCTCGCATGAGCGGGTCGCCCTGTTCATCCACAGGGATGACAATCGCTGTCGTGCGTGGCGGTGCAACCGTATCCCGGTGGGTGGCGATTGCGTCTCGGAACGCCTTGCCAACGTCGGTGAGAGTCCCGTCCACATCGAACAGGCCAAGCTGGTGCTCGAAGAACGGGAAATCCGAGAATGTCGAGGGGATGCGGTGAGAGCACCACCACGTGACGCCGAACACATCAGGACAGTCAGCAATCGCATCAATCGAGCGCCGGCAGAACTCCGGAGCATCGGCGGAATCGATCACATTGCCAGGTGCTCCGATTTCCTGTACCCACACCGGGCGATGCGGATCAGCAGCGAATGCCTTGGATAGTTCAACGAGCCAGGCCGCGTGTCCCAGGCTTTCGCATGACATCGGACCGTAATGCTGTCCGGTACCGTTGAATACCAGGAGTGCACGGTGGTCACGTCGCCCTTGCATGAAGCATATCTAGGCAGGAAGGCATGGCCATCGGCGTACCAGATTGCGTCGTTTTCGCTATGCGCGATTAGACGGCCATCGCGCCGGCATCGCTTGGCAACCAATCCGATAAGCGTATCCAGCCATTCACCAATCTGCTCGGCATTGGCCGGCATGCGTCTGGGATGTGTGGCATCAGTGAACTGGTTGCACTCGTTGCCCAACGTAAGGCCCGCAAAGGCCTTCATATCAGACAACGTACCGTAAATCGCCTCAGTCAACGCACTCTGGGCTTCTATCGCCGACTGATCGGTGAACATGCTGCCTTCATGCCAGGAGACCAGCCAGGAAGGCACGAAATCGAAACTCGACAAGTGCCCCTGAATCACATCCACATAGACATCGAGACCGGCTTCTCCACCGAGTTCGACCATACGGCGAACATCTGCCAATGCCTTGGGATTAATCCAAGTTCGATTAGGCTGCAGCAGCGTCCACAGGGGAAATATACGCACATGATCCGCACCCAGCTCGGCTATCTGCGCCAAATCCCGGCGTATGACTTCCCATTTGGGATTGAGCAGGTGTAGAACCATTCGCCCGAAGGCGTGTAGTTGACTCCGAATTTCATGGTGAACCTTTGATTATTCCTTGACTGATCCAGCTTCCAGGCCATTGAAGATATAACGTTGGAAGACAAGGAAGAAGATCATGATCGGGATGAGGGCGATTATGGTGCCGGCTGCGACCACACGCGGATCGGACACGAAGGTGCCCTGCAGACGGCTCATGCCGAGTGTAAGCGTGTAGTGCGAGTCATCAGTCAGCACGATTAACGGCCACAGGAAGTCGTTCCACGATCCCATGAAGGAGAAGATGCCGACCAACGCCATGGTTCCCTTGACCTGAGGTACGCATACGCGCCAGAACCGTTGCCAGACATTGGCTCCATCGACCTCTGCGGCTTCGATCATCTCGCGAGGTATGGCCTTGAACGCATTCATGAACAGAAGAATGTTCATGGAGCTGACCAATCCAGGCAAGGCAACGCCGATCAGGTTGTTCTGCAGCTGAAGGTTGCGGATAATCAGGAACTGCGAGATGAGGATCGTCTCACCGGGAACCAGCATCGATAGGAACAGCAGGCCTACGACCAGCCCCTTGCCTTTGAACTTGAGCAGGGCGATCGAGTAGCCGGCGAAGCATCCTGAGATGATGTTGCCACCGATGTTCAATGCTGCCACGATCAACGTGTTGCACACGTAGAAGAGCAACGGCAGACGATTGAACACATCGACGAAGTTCTGGATTGTCGGGTCAACGGGGATGAGGTAGGGCGCGGCGTACATGTCGTCCTTGGGACCTTTGAACGCCAGTGAGATCTGCCACAGCAGAGGTGCCGCCAGGAAGAGCAGCAGAGCGATCAGCACGATGATGCGAACGACCTTGCCCGGAGTGACATGATTATATTTGTTTTCCATGACTGCGTGTGTGCCTGCCATCAGTCTTCGCTCCTGCTCTGAATGAACCATTCGATGCCGATGATGCAACCGAGCACCACGAACATCACCATGCCGAGGGCACCGGAGTAGCCGGTTCGGGCGTTGATGCCGGTACCTTCCTGCTTGATGAGCATGGTCATCGTCAGATCGGCGCCACCGACGCCGCCGGAACCTCCGGAGAGCATGTAGATCTCGCCGAAGACTCGGAAAGCGGACATCGAGCTGAGCAGCATGACTAGGATCATCGTCATTCTGCATCCGGGCAATGTGACGTGCAGGAACTGGCGGATGCCACCGCACCCGTCAATCGAAGCCGCCTCATATAATGTGCTGTCTATATTGGCGATGTTAGCCAAATAGATAAGCATGTAATAGCCCAGACCACTCCAGATCGTGACGGCCATGGCACTGAAAAGCAGCAGCCAGCGATCGGTCAAGAACGGAATTGGCGTGGTGATCCATTTGAGTGCCTTGAACGTGCCGTTGAGCAGACCATCCTTATCGAGGATATTGGTCCACAGCAAGCCGACGACGACGCTGGACATGATGACCGGTGTGTAGAAGGCGGTGCGGAAGAAGTTCATGATGCGGGTCTTCTCGCCACCAGGGAGGCCAGCATAAGAGGCAGAATCACCATGAACGGGACGATGCACACCACATACAGCGACGAGTTGAAGAACGCCGTCTGGAAGCGGCGGTCGGTGAACATGTCGATGTAGTTTTCAAGGCCGACGAACGTACCGGGCTTGAGCAGGTGGAATCGGTGAAGGAGAGCCTGATCGTATTGAAGAACGGGAACAGGGAGAAAGTGCAGATCCATAGGATCGGAGGCAGCACGAACAGCCAAGGAACAATGCGTCCGCTACTGTTCGGTCCCAGCCCCGCCTGGCGTGAGGCCTTGGCCGCGCGCTTCCTTGATTTCGCTTCGCTTGCCATAATTAGAGCCGTTCGTTGCAGTACTTGACGGTGGCGTCAAGCGCTTCCTTGGCCGTGATCTTGCCTTGCAGCGCTTGAGCGATTTCCTCACGCAGCATGGTGGAGCAGGCGGAGGTGAACTGGGCCGGGCCCCAAATCTCACCGTTGCGAATCTGATCGGCGGACATACGCATGGCTTCGGCGTCCATGGTATCGTCGGACGGGTTGAAGAATTTGTCGTCAATGGTACCTTCGAAGACGGGAACACGTTCGCCTTCTTGTCGAATGCCAGCTGGTTGTCTGAGTTGGTCACGAATCGGGCGAACTTGATAGCCTCCTCCTGGTGCTTGCTTGTGGCATTGACCGTAAGCATCTCCATGAACATGTTCGGCTTGGTGTTGGCGATGAAATCGGTGATCGCCAGATTCTCGAACACCTTCGGGGCGTTCTTGCGAATATCGTCCACACTGTAGCGTTGCCGTTCATAAACGCCTGGGTTCCACCGTTGAAGCTCTTGGACTCACCCGAGGTGGAGCTGTTGAGCATGTCATCAGTGAAGGCGCCGGCGTTGTACATGTCGATGTAGTGCTGGACGAATTCTACGCCTTTCGCGTTGTTGAACGTGAACTCGGTGTGGTCTTTGTTCATCAGTTCCACGCCATACATGCCGAAGTCCTGGATGGATGGGATGCCGGAGGTCAGTGCATACTTGCCACCGCAGTTGGAGCCGAAGGTGTCGGCCATCGCGAAGATGTCGTCCTGCTTGGTCGGCGGGTCGTTCGGATCCACGGTGATGCCGCACTCCTCAAGCACCGCTTTGTTATAGAAGGTGGGGCCGGAGTTGAGGTACCAGGGAACCCGTAGGTGCCTTCCTCAAGGTCGGTTCCCTTGAG
>ENA-OQIR01000823-OQIR01000823.1-human-gut-metagenome-genome-assembly--contig:-NODE-823-length-12124-cov-3.079353_pt1 | contig 12124 bp, 11 predicted proteins | sample MGYA00242580_ERZ504745 | MGnify/ENA primary metagenome ERZ504745 (study PRJEB26092, sample SAMD00036214) | human gut metagenome | host: Homo sapiens | study: EMG produced TPA metagenomics assembly of... | reverse complement strand
CCGCCGTGGATCAAGGCATCAGGGACCTCGATGGGGAGTACGACGGTTCGTCGACATCCTACGGCAGGCTCAATTTCAAAGAGAACCTGCGCGTGTTCGACCCGAACAACTCCGATCCGAGCCTCAACCAGCTCTACAGTTTGGAGAAGATCGGCCCCAACGGGTTCGAAGCCAAAGGAGACATGCTTTCCAAGAGGGTCGTCACGCCGGTGCCTCCGATGCCCGAACACGTGGATGAACCGTCGACGCGATGGCCGTCAGCCTCGACCGTGTGGGACATGTGGATCTCGACCTCATCGGACGACTGCTCGACACCCGGGACGACATCGAAACCATTGAAAAACTCGGCGATCTCATCGTTATGGATCCGGACACCGGGATGCCGTTGCCCGCGGACGAATACCTGTCCGGCGACGTGGGAGGAAAACTCGACCACGTCGACGGACTGCTCCGGGACCTGGTCGACCAGCCCGAACGGGCGCGCGTGAGGGAATGGCTCGCCGACAACGGGCTCGAAGACGTGACGCCGCCCGTGTCCGTCGAACGGTGCCGGACGGAACTCATCCGAACCGGGGCATGGCAGAGCGCCACCGACCCGATCCACGCGAACAAGTCCGTGGTCGAAGCCCCCTGGTTCTCCAACGTGCTCAAAGAGCACGGACACGGCCAGCAGAGGGCCTTCGCCGCCATGTTCCTGGATGGCTGCAAGCCCGGCGTGGAACTGCTCGGGAAAAACTGGAACGAGCGACAACCCACGGGCAACGGCCTGTTCGACACGGTCTTCGACAACGGCTGGTCAAGCGATGACGAAGGAGCGTCCAACAGTGCCATGCGCATGCTGTACAAGGCCGTTTCGGCCGATCCCGAGGCCATCGACGACAAGGTCATCGCCACGATCCTCAACGCCGGCAGCTTCAAACGAGGTCCGGCATGCGACGCGTTGAGAAAAATCACCGATCCAAGCCTGTGGGAGGTGGAGGACCACGGCTACTACAAGGAAACCAAGTGCGATTTCCTCGCCTTGGCCAAGGACCTGCGCGCCCATCCGGAAACCTGCGAATACCTGTACGCGATGGACGTGGACCGGCTGGACCATCCGACCATCGAGAAACGGTACGGACGCTACAATTCATGGGACCAGAAGACGTTCAAACCATTGGACGAGATGGTCAGCATGGAAGGCCTGGAACAGTGGAGAAGCCGCCGGAACGCATGGATGGACTCCCATCCGGCCGAACCGGCCGACATGGACCGTGTGAAGAGCTTGCAATCCCTGCACGAACGACTCGCGCGATCGCTGCCCGCGCGACTCACCCACGACGACATCACCGCGAAACTCGGCTCGGCGTGGATCCCGACCGGAGTGATCCGCGACTTCATGATCGACACATTCGACCTCGGCCAACAGCCCAACATCACCGACGGCGGCATGCGGACCTCTCGGGTCAGCCATGACGAGACGACCGGCAACTGGCAGGTCAACGCGTCGCTCGGATCGAAACTCGACGAGGAAACCATCCGGAAATACGGTCTGGGCACCGGAGCGGGACGCAACCCGTTCGAGGTCGTGTCCGGAGCGCTCAACGCGACCACCAGCAACCTCACCAAACCCGACCCGAACGACCCGACCGGGAAGAGAAGGATCCGCGACCCGCAGGCCACCGCGCTGCTGTACCAGAAGCGCCACACCGTCGAACAGGCGTTCGCGGAATGGGTGTGGACCGACCCGGACCGCACCCGCATGCTCGGAGAACGTGTACAACAGAACGGTTCAACCGCATCCATCCGCGCGAATACGACGGCTCCTATCTCACATTCCCCGGCATCAGCGCCGACATCGACCTGTATCCTCACCAGCGCAAGGCCGTCGCGAGGATCCTGCAATCCGAGGAGGGCACACTCGTCGCGCACGTCGTGGGAGCGGGCAAGACCTTCACCGGCGTGGCCGCCTGCCACGAGGCGAAACGACTCGGCCGGGCCACCAAGCCGATGGTCGTCGTACCGAACCATCTGACCGAACAATGGGCGAAGGACTATCTGACGCTCTACCCGGACGCGAACATCCTGTCCATGACGGAGGCCGACGGCACCGGCAAGGGCGCGGCACGCTTCTGGGCCAAAGTCGCCGCCGGCGACTGGGACGCGGTCATCGTCCGGCAGGACACGTTCCAACGCATGCACGTCAGTCCAGAACGCCGTGAGAAGTATTTCGAACGGCGTAAGGCGGAGATGCTCGACAGCATCGAGACCGCGAAGTCGGACGGCAACGACTTCTCTGCGAAGAAGCTGAAGGACGAGATCGGCAAAATGGAGAAGAACCTCGGCAAAACCGTCAAACAGGCCGAGAAGGACCGCATGCGCGTCGACGGCAAACTCCAGGCGCTGCGCGACAGCGGGGAAAGCAAGGAGTGGATCGACTTCGAGGACCTCGGCGTGGACATGCTGTTCGTCGACGAAGCCCACCAATACAAGAACCTCGCCATCGCCACCACGATCAGCGTGCCCGGCGTGGACGTCGCGGCCGCGCAGAAATGCGAGGACCTGTTCGACAAGTGCGAGTACCTGCGCGAGGCAGGACATGGAAGCAACATCGTGTTCGCGACCGGCACGCCGGTATCCAATTCCATGGCCGAGTTGTACAACATGCAACGCTACCTCGCTCCCGACCTGCTCAAGGCGCAGGGCGTGGAGGCGTTCACCAGCTGGGCCAACACGTACGGCAGCATCGTCGAAAGCGTCGAAGTCAAGCCGGAAGGCAGCGGATACCAGATCAAGCAACGGTTCGCGAAATTCCATAACCTTCCCGAGCTGATGAGCACGTTCCACGACTACGCGGACCTGCTGACCGCCGACCAGCTCGACCTCGACGTGCCGGACTGCGAGGTGGTGTCCGTCGCGGTCGAAGCCACCGAAGCGCAGAAACAGGCCGTCGACGCGCTGGTGGAACGGGCCGAACTGGTGCGCGACGGAGCCGTTGACCCGTCGGACGATAACATGCTCAACATCACGAACGACGGCAGGAAAGTCAGTCTCGATCCGAAACTGCTCGACGTGTCCGATCCGGACATCCAGCCCATGGAAGGCGGCAAGGTGCAGGTCTGCGCCGAGAAGATCCACGAGATCTGGCGGGAGCATGCCGAGGAGAAGGCCACACAGCTCGTGTTCTGCGACTCGTCGACCACGGCGTCCGGCAAGTGGAACATCCAATCCGATCTGAAACGACGGCTCGTCGACCTGGGAATCCGGAAGACGAGATCATGTTCGCCGCGCAGGAAAAGGATCCACAGAAGAAACAGGCCCTGTTCGAAAAAGTCCGCAAAGGCGAGGTGCGCGTGCTCATCGGTTCGACCGGCACCCTGGGCACCGGTACGAACGTGCAGGACAGGCTCTTCGCCATCCACGACCTCGACTGCCTTGGAAGCCCGCCGAACTCGAACAACGCCAGGGCCGAGTCCGCCGGCAGGGCAACATGTTCGACAACGTGCAGGACTACCGGTACGTCACCGTCGGCACATTCGACAGCTACATGTTCCAGACGGTCGAGCGCAAGGCCCGGTTCATCAGCCAGATCATGAGCTCCGGCTCGCCATCACGCGAAGCGTCCGACGTGGACGCACGGTGCTCAGCCTCGCAGACATGAAGCCATCGCCACAGGAGACCCGAACATCGCCAAACGTATGGAACTCGAGAACCAGCTCACCCAGATGAAACTGCTCAAACGCGCCCACGCCGACCAGCAGAGATCGATCCGGTTCAAGATCGACATGCAACTGCAGCCGACCGTGGACAATCTCGAAAGACTCCACGACGAGGCGTTGGACGACGAGCCGAAATTCCGCGAAGCCGTCGAGATCCGCGGCCAGCATCTCACCCGGGGAATATGCGGCCTCGATCTTGGCAACGGCCCGATCGCGGACCGCAGACAGGCCATCCACGACCTCGTCGGCATCGTGCGCGGGCTCGACCGCGGCGAAACGCGGGAAGTGGGCGAATACTGCGGTCTGACCGTCATGGTCGCTTCACGGAACATGGCCGTCAACGGCCTCAACGTGTTCCGCCCGTTCGTGGGATTGAAAGGCGAGCATGAGCATTGGGCCGGCACCAGCGCGCCGGACATCAACAACAGCGCCGACAGCGTCATCAGACAGCTCGACCGAATCATCTCCAACAACACCAACACCGCGCAAAGCCTCGGCGTCAAACTCGGCAATGCGAAAGCCAGCCTGGAAAGCGCGTGGAACGCGTTGAACCAGCCATGGGAAGGCCAGAAGGAGTACGACGACCTCACCGACCAGATCGCAAAAATGAACCTGGAAATCAAACACGGAAAGGGCCCGACGCCGGCCGAAGAGGACGGACAGGCCGATCTCGCCGAAGCCTCGTTCCACTCCGACGAGTCGCAGGAACCCCAGGTCGTGCGCGCGGCCGTGGAATCCGGCCCATCCGGGTCGGACTCTTTCCCCGCGACAGTGGAGACGACCGATGTTCCGATGCCCGATCCATGCGTCGATCCGTGCAACGGTGGCACAGGCATGTCGGGACTGTGCATGTGACGTCCGCCCGGGCGGCATCCAGGGAAGAAGGACCGGAAAGGGAGCCAATCTTTTCCGGTCCTTTTCCGATATCGGCATGCCCGCACGTGAACCGGATGGAACGAACAGAAAGGTATTTCCATCCAAAATGGCCGAAGCGAGGAAATCCGATCACGGATAGAAACCATCAAAGACTTATCCGACCGTCTGGCCGAACAAGACCGGACGGTCAAGGACCTGGAAGAGGAAATGCGGTCGGAGACGCCGGAACATCCATGGTCCTTCATGAAGATGCGCAGGCATAACCGGCTGCATGCGGAGATCGAAGACGAACGAACGTCGATGTCGCGTGACAGATACGATCTGAACCGTCTCACGGAACGGCTGTTCGAGGACGTCAACATCGTCGCCGACAAGGCAACCTCCATCAACTCCCTGGAACTGATCCTCGGCCTGGTCGAACAATCCCTGGACACCGATCCGGAGTACAGGGAAAACGTCAGGAAACAAGCCGGAGTGACCGATGGGATGTCATACATGCGTCTCGTTCCGCAAGACAATCCCAAAGGCATGCTGCCATCCACCCCATGGGGCAGGAAAGCCGCCGAGGAGGCATACCGGCAGCATCAGGTCCGACAGCTCGACCAACGGTTGAGACTATTGCGCACGCTCGCCACGGGAAGCTGCAAGGGCCATGACACCCCGGAAACGAACGACTATCTCGCCCTGATGGATTTCAACGTGGGAGACCAGGTGACCATGGGACCGGGCTTGTCCACGACGGTCACCACCCCGCATTGGCTCGGGGGCGGGGGAATCCTCCTCGTCATCGAGGGCGCCTCCCACGGAGTGCCGATGGTCGGCAGCAGGGGAGACGTGCCCAACGAAAGCGAGGTGTTCCTCCCGGACCTAATGCACTGCACCGTTTTGGAAGAGACGACGGACGGCACCTATCTGGGCAAGAGGTTCGAACGAATCTACCGGCTCGGCGTCGATTCGGAAGAGACTCCCGTTCCGAAGCGGGAACTTCTGGAATTCCCAAGCATCCAATCGAATGTTCCGCTGCCGGACCCGGCCATCGACCAGGACGCGGCGGCGAACGGACCGGACAATCCAGGACTCGAATCATGAGAACAAACGAAACAAGCGGAAACCGACGTAAGGCATCCGATGGCAGGGAACTCAGAGAATTCTGGACCCGGGCGAAACGACACATGAGCCGGCGGGACTTCGAGAAACTCAGATCCGCCGCCATCATCCGCCAATAGGTTCGCACGGCGGAACCAACCAGACCGTTCCCTCTCTCCGACGCCATACGGGAGAAAGAGAGGGCAAGAAAAACACAATAGAAAGCAAAAAGGAGAAGAACATGGCCGAAACCGCACAGACCATGACCGAATTCACTTACGCGCCCGGCGAGAAGAACATCGTCGGAGACCGTTTCAGTCCGAGCGTGATCATCTTCTGGCTCAAAACCTCCATCGCCGCATCCAGCACGCGCGTGCAGTACAAGGCGCCGAACACCCTGTTCGGGCTGATCCCGCTCGCGCGTCCACCAAGACCATCCCGTTGCGCAATATCGCCAGCGTCGACACGAACACGAGATTCAACCTCGGCAGCCTCGTCTGGGGTTTGATCTTCCTGTTCGTCGGCTTCGGCATGTTTGACTCCAACGTACTGGTCGCCATCGTATGTCTGCTCGTCGCCGTCGCGAACTTCGCGAACGTGATGAGCGCCACCCTGACCTTCCATGATCCATCCGGCGGGGCGAACGCCATCACCGTGAGCATCCTCGAAAAGGACAAGCTCATGAGTCTCGCCCAGGAGATCCAGACCCGCGTGTTCACGGACGCCGACCAGCTGCGCCATGAGGAAAGCATGCACATGGCCGAGAAGCAGTACACCGCGCAGACCAACAGCGTGCTCATCCAACAGCAGATGCTCGCCAACCAGCAGACGCAAGCCGAGCAGCAGACTCAGGCTCCGGCACAGTCCGAGCAAAACCAGCCGGGCGAGTGACATCGTCCAAAAACCGAAAAGAAGACAGGGCCGAGAAATCCAAATCGGCCCTGTCTTTTCGTCTAATACGATAGAGGCCATAACCCAAAAACATTGCAGAGTCGTGTTCATGCAGACCAACCGTGCCAATGAGTAATGGCATTATCGATGCCAGAACAGTTAGAAACTAGTCGTCGGATTTAACTGTTCTGCGGAGGCAATTGCAGAATGGGTGTTTCATCTACATCACACGCTTTTAAAGACAAACATATAATCAACTCAGCACCGAATGCCACACCTGCGCACGCCCATGCCCATTGGTTGCTATTATTAGCTCCTAAGCCAACAAAAAAGTGCCCGCTGGAATCGCGAACGGTTAATATGGGAATGAATCTGTTGCTGCGGTACTCCACCGAAGCATTTCGCCTAATTATCCCTACTAATCTCGCAGCTTCATCAAGCTCTTTCTCATATAATCCTTCTGTCTTTTCGTTATTCGGAGGGAAAAGCTCATGGATTCTTTGAAGTTGAAGGAATAAGCGATCCGCGCTATTAATCTGACCCCCAAAAGTGGGAGAGGTAGCCCAATCTTTTAGCTGTTCTAATGTCAAAAATGCCGCTGCTTGGGAAACTTCTTCTCTCCAATTGCTTCCATCAATTTTCTGTTTCCTGACCTCTCTTCCAGGAAGAGAAGTGTTGCCAAGCCACTTCGCACCACAATCGGCAATGACCTCATCCGTTGATACATCTGGACCTGTTGCCACAGCAAATCCAAGGAAATGGACATAGAGGTGCGTCGACTGTTTCTCAAAACAGCATGATGAGTTCTTAACTTCGGAACTCAATTTCCATTTACGCTTTAATAGATGCTTCTTCGCCTCTTCGAGTGGATTGCTGTAGCTGCGGGGCCAAGCACCGAGATTCAAGAAAAACGTTTGATTCCGATCAGCATCGGCGTCATCGATCGTCGGGTCCATCCCATGGCCTTTCTTTTGAAATCTTTTGTTAGAAACGATAATAATGGGGGGAATTACTATTCCGCGTAATTTCAGGAATAACTTTCGATTTTCTGAGAATAACTTTTATTGAGAAACGGTATCGAAAACTAAAGCGAAGAAGTATATGGGAATATACCGGCAAAATACTTTTGCGCGCTTATCGGCGCACGGCACCGAAGAGCGCAAATCAAACTTACCATAGGAATCAACATGAATCGGGGACAGAGAGATTGGAATGAATAGACACGAAATGGTCGATATTATTGGTTCTAAGTATCTGAGAGCCAATATAGAAGACATAATTACCATGGTCGTCATTAGGCCGGTAGTTTTCTAGGAAATTTCTCCCGAAGATGTTCTTGCACGACGGTCTTGTCGAAGTCAGGAGCTGTAAGACCGGCTAAACCGGTTGACATGGCACATCCTCTATTGTAATTTCGGTGAACGTGCGGATGAAGACGATATAAATGCAGGTACACTGTAACCATCATGAAAGCGGAAGCGAATATGGCAGACACGACCAACACCATCATGTAGCTCGTTGTCCAATTGAGAAACGAGGCGTTGAACGCATTTGGACCGCTTAATCTGAATAAATGAAGCGATCACCGTTTTTCTTGAGATAGTGGTCGGCGAGAATTAAGGACTGAACGCATGGCATACGAAAGCGGAAGATTCAAAGAACATCATGAAGTGAGGTTGCCCCTGTTGCGGGAACTCCTTCGAAAGGGGTGGAGTCGTGATCAGATTATCTGCCCCTCACCAGACAGTGATGATCGTGAGTGGCGTGTGCCCAAAAGCCCATCGGAAAACGCTTTGCGCGAAGCGGGCCGGAGCTTCAATGGTTATCCCGTCGATATGGCAATTTTTGATTCTCCTCAGCATCGCGGCGAGTGGGATCATGTTCTCGCACTGGTTGAAACGAAAGCGCCGAACCACAAGGAAGGCATATCGGAGCTATCGACGTATCTAGGCCTTGAACCCAATGCAGTGCTCGGCATCTGGTCCGATGGAAACAGCATATCCCTTGTGTACAAGCAAGCCGACATGCACTACAAATCGGTAAGACAAGCAACGTTGCCGGCACCGGGGGATAACGTCCTGATCCCCGGAGACAAGGCGCTCACCTACGTGGACTTAAGGAACATGACGACATCAGCGGAGCGGGTCTCAATCGTTTGTTCTCCGACCTTTTAAACCATATCGTCGCCAATGACTCGAAATCCACTCGCGCCGACGACCGGTTGGACAACATGTGCAACATGCTGCTGCTGAAAATGGATTCGGACACCAACGGCAAAATGGCCCAAGATCCCCAAGAGCCTCTTGATTTCCAAGTTTGCCCGACACCGGCGGAAACCGCGAAAAGAATCAATATGAGCTTTGAAAGGTACATGGCGAAATACCCTTTCCTCTTCGAAGACACATCAACGAAAACCATCAAATTCGATGATGAGACGATTCATGCCGTCGTTTACTGGCTTCAAGGCATCAATTTGAAGTCCGCAGCTCCGGAGACCCTGTCCTCGGCGTTCCAAGTGTTCCGTTCGGCGAATGTCAAACAAGGCGAAGGGCAATATTTCACGCCCCAGCGCATCATTGAATCTGCCGTCAAATTGATGGAGATCGACTACCATGATAAAGTCATAGACCAGCTTGTGGTACCGGCGGATTCCTGTTTGAGACTTATAACACTCTGCTGAAACGCGCATCCGACGAGCAGCGCGACGAAATCAGAACATGGGCTCATCGTAATCTTTACGGTGTTGATTTGGATTCCATCAATGTCAAGCTAGCTCGCGCGCTAATGATTGGTGCGAAGGACGGATCTACCAATATTGTTCTTGGCGATTCGCTTCGGGAACAGAAGTGGCAGGATTTTCCCATGCTGTCTCCCGTCCTGGGGAGCGAAGCCGATGGTTCATACGATGTCGTTCTCACGAATCCACCGTTTGGCGAGAAACTGAAGATTCGCGCGACTGACGCGAAACAGGCGAAATACAGTATCTGTCAACATACCAGCGGCGGATACCCTAGCGACAACTACTCCGATACCGAGCTTGGCCTCGTATTTATGGAACGTGCCTACAGATTGCTCACATCCGGAGGACGCTTGGGCATAGTCCTGCCAGAAACGTATTTCTTCTCCAAAACGTACCGATGGTTCCGCAAATGGGTCGGTCAACACTTTGACGTGTTGGCGGTGATGAACATTCCCATGGAAGCGTTTCAGGGTTTCTGCCGAGCCAAAACGAATTTTTATGTCATGCGCAAGAAGCCAGCGAAAGAAGGCGCGCCACTGAAGCAACCATCCTGGGCCCGTACCGGTGAGACATGGATCACCTATGCCCCTACCATCGGAATCAACAAGGATGGTAAGCCTCTTTACCATGTCACCAAGGAAGGCACGCGGACAAAAGAAATCGACGATACGGTGCTCTCGGACGTGACAACGCTTCTTGAGGGATCAGATTCTCCCACAGCGCGTTTCATCCCCACTCCGAAGTCTCTCGTCGATTCCTATATTGGTGTGCCCCAATACTACGACTGGGCCAGCATCAAAGAGTTCGAGCGGTATGTTCAAACCCATCTAAAAGGCTTTTTGACAAGAACTCTCGGTGATCTTGAAGATACGGGAATCATTTCTATCAGGAACGGTCACGGCAGTCCTTCCGCTGACTTGAGAAACGGCGATGTACCTTATGTGAAGGTATCAGATCTGCGCGCGGGCATGGTCAACTTCAATCCCACGAACATGGTTTCTCTATCACTAGCAAAACGGTTCTGGCACGGAGATGCCAGTGGACTCTCTCCATGGAGCATCGTCACTCCCTCACGCGCATCGAAGAACATAGGAGAGCCCTCCATGCTCCTACCTGGCCAAGAACGGGCAGTGTTCACTAAGGAAACGCTTATTATGAATGTGATGAGCGAAACACTGTTCGATAATTTCTATCTCGGATGGGCATTGGACCTTGATGCGGTCCGCAAGCAATGGAGCAGAGTCGTGTTCATGCAGACCAACCGCGAAGATCTTGGCAACAGATATCGAGAAATTCGGATTCCGGTTCCCGACACCAGAGAACATGGAGAATTGGTTTCAAGCCACTACCGCAAGTACTATCGTTCAATTGCGCAATTACGGTCGGAGTTTTTGGAAGCGCGAAAAGCCCAAAATAAATGACATTCCAAGATTGGTTCGTCTTACACTGCGCGCGGAGACGAACCCAACCATATTTAATCTTTGGACATGTTCGCGAAGCTTTCCGATTCGATGATGTCCATGTCGGTGACGATGACGATGTAGTAGTTCTGTCCAGACATGTCATGCCATTCGCAGGGACGTCCGATGAATTCGACCGTCTCGCCGCCCTTCAACGATTCCAGTTCCTTGCGGATTCGACCGGTCGACGGCATGAGGGAGACGAAACGCGCCTCATCGCCCTCGAACCAGCAGGCGCGGACGGTTTTGATGCGTCTGCCCCCGGTGAGGTTAAGCGTGGAACGTGGGCAGACGGGCGGAATCTTCACCCTGCCGATCTGCGGGCACACTCCGATGCCGCCGTTCCGTGGCAGTAGCGCTTTCCAAGAGCGGTTGTTCGTGGTGGACATGTTCTCCTACTCCTTATCTTCCTTGAGGGTTCCCTGCGGTTGGCCGAACACTTTCTCCCGGTTCGTCGGATCGAGGTTGGTCGCGCAGCCGCTCATCGCCGTGGTCAGATTCTGCTGGGCTTTGGTCAAAGCGTCGTAATCATCCGACTTGGAGTCCACGAGTTGTCTTGCGGTCTCGTACGCGGCTTTGAGATCGCCGCAGCCTTGCGTGCCGGACAGGTTGTCCTGTTTGATGGTGGCGACCTCGCGCGCGGTGTTGTCCAATCCGGACGAGAGGTCGTCTCGTCTCGCCTCGATACCGGCCTGCATGGCTTGCGGATACCATTCGCGTGCGAGGCTGCGGATCGTGTCGATGTCCTTCTGCTGTCCGATCGCGTCGTACAGGTCCGTCGCTTCGGCTAGATCCTGACGGTTATGCCGGTACAGCAGGTTGCCGAGCGTGTCGACGTTCGAGTTCTCCGGCGCGTTCAACAGGTCGCGCACGTCGTCGGCGATCTGTTCCGCGTCGCCGATGAACATGGATTGTGCCTGCTGTTGCAGGGTGCCGGACGGTTTCGTCGTCTTCTTTTTCTTGTTCTGTTTGTGGGATCGTGTCTGCGCGGATTGGCTGGATTGCGGCGTGGACGTCGTGGACGTCTGCTGTTTCCATGGGTTGGCGACCAGGACCATGACGGTGATGGCGATGATGGCGATCGCGCACCAGACGGCCGCCTGCTTCTTCGATTCGGGCGTGGACGCCTGACGATGTTTGTTCTTTCCCATTGTTGTGCTCCCTTCCCGTTTGTCAGAGGCTTGAGTCGTTGCTCGGCAGACTGTTGTCGTTGGTTTCCGGTGGCACGTACCATCCGCCGGAGTTGCCGTTGGATGTTCCGCCATTGTTGTTGTTCGTGGTTCCTCCGCCGTTGCCTTGCGGCACGCTGGTGGAGCCTGAGCCGGAAGAGCGGCGGTACTGCGGCGTCGGCGCGGGCATCGTCTGCTGTTGCT
>ENA-OQIR01000822-OQIR01000822.1-human-gut-metagenome-genome-assembly--contig:-NODE-822-length-12134-cov-2.024736_pt1 | contig 12134 bp, 14 predicted proteins | sample MGYA00242580_ERZ504745 | MGnify/ENA primary metagenome ERZ504745 (study PRJEB26092, sample SAMD00036214) | human gut metagenome | host: Homo sapiens | study: EMG produced TPA metagenomics assembly of... | reverse complement strand
CTCAATGGCAGTCTCTTCAGTAGCAACGGTAAGTTCTACTAGCGTACTGCTTTCCGGCGTTTGCAAGGTGTTATCGGTCTGCTGTGCGCAGGCGCAGAGTAACACCGTAGCTAAAAGAATGGATAACAGACATTTTTTCATATTATAAATTTCTCCAATCAGTAGTATAAATCATACAGACTACCAGCAAACTCGAGCAGCTTTCTGCCCAACCAGAACAGCACCTGCGGCGCGCCGTAAGGACTGAGCAAGAATGCCACGATGCGGATACTGCCGCCTCTTGGTAGCTCTTATCGAATAGCGCCAACAGAGCAGCCAGACCGCCCAGTGCCGCCAAAAACCTGCCGCAAACTCCGCAGATAGCAAACAGTACGATTGCAATCAGGCCCAGTGCAAGAGTACCAGAATGACAGGCACGAGACTAATGCGGATACCCCAGGTAAGGAACAGATTTTTACGTTGACTGGGCATAATGGCCACCTCCTACCTCTATGATACATGGTCTGCGAAATAATGCAAGGCTGTCGATTTCAGCGTTCCAGTTCGTTTTCCTCTCTAGGCGTTCGCACAGAATCGTCCTCGTTTACGACCTCGGCCTCACCCTCCAAACCGGGGCATCATTGCCCACATTCAGCAGGGCATCCAGCTCGGCCAGGCGCGCGCTCTTGTCGTTCAGTTCCTGTTCCTGCAGAAAAGGCTGTTGCAGTTCCTCTTTGGCGCTGTCCAACTGGACGCGCAGCTGCTGTAGATTGTTGCGCAGACCGCTGACCTCCTGCGGCAGGGCAGCAACAACGTTTTGCAGTCGGACCATATTGCCGGCAGCGTCGCTGCCCAGCTCTGTGGTATGGGTGGCCTGACCAACCAGATGTGCCACAAACACCTTGGAGAGCGGCACATAGGCAAGCGTGACTTCAAAACCCGCATCGTGCCCCACCAAAACATGATGGTCAGCCCGCACAGCAGCACCCAGCAGTCCGAGCAGTGCCTTACCGGCATCCTCGCGCTTGTCGTAGTACGTGCCGTCCAGCTCAATGCTGAAAACCAGCTTGCCGTCCTTGTCATAGCTCTGACTGTCCTTGGCGGTCTGCATATCCTTCTCAAACGCCTGAATCCGGCATTCGGTGCCGCGGATCTCTCGCAGAAAGATGCCGGTCACGGCGTCCTCCAGTCGGTAATGCTGGCTGTTGTAGGCGGCCTTCAGCGTGCGAAGCCGTGCAACCTGAATATCAAGGTCCATCTTTTCCTTGATCATCGGGTTTCCGGCAGCCAGCGCCTTTACCTCGGCGTAGGAGAGCGCAGCCTCGTCCAGGTCCTCACAGCTGCGGGCAGGGGATTTTGACGTCATAATTTGCGAAATAAACTTCTGCTTGTTCTCCACAAGCTGATAGCTGTAGGCGTCAAATGTGGCTTCGGTTATATAAATAAAGATAGAAACCTCTTTGTTCATGTTACCCTGCCGCACCATGCGTCCATTGCGCTGGGCAATATCGGCGGGCCGCCACGGACAATCTAGGTGGTGGAGTGCGCACAGCCGCGTCTGTACGTTGGTGCCAGCGCCCATCTTCTGTGTACTGCCCATCAGCACGCGAACCGCACCGCTGCGGACTTTGCCCGAACAGCTCAGCCTTCTTGGCTTCCGTATCGGCATCATGGATGAACTGTACCTCATCCTTGGGGATGCCGCGCGCCACCAGCTTGTCCCGAATATCGTTGTACACATCAAAGCCGTCCGCGCGGGGCGTGCTCAAATCGCAGAAGATCATCTGCGTGGAGTGCTGCGCCTTTGTTCTTTCCCAAATGGTAAAGACCTGCTCCACGCAGCATTCGCCTTGCTGTCGGGGTCATCGGGCAGAAGTGGATTCATCAACCGCTGATCCAGCGCCAGTTTGCGGCCATCGTTCGTAATGCGCAGCATGTTGTCCTCATTCGGGGCAACCAGGCGATTGCGCACCGCCTCGGCCCGCTCACCCAGCGCAGCTACCATCTGCGCTGCAGCTCACTGGGCGGCAGCTTCACAATCGTGGCTTGCCGCCTGTGATTTCCGGGACCGGCAGCCTCAGCATATCGGCGGTCTGAATGTCGGCACACTGCTTGAACATATTCATAAGCTCGGGCAGATTGTAAAACTTTGCAAACCGTGTTTTGGAACGGTAGCCGTTGCCCTCGGGGGCAAGCTCAATCGCGGTAACGCTCTCGCCAAACGTAGAGGCCCACGCATCAAAGTTCAACAGGCCCTCTTGCTCCAAAAGCCCGTATTGCAGATACCTCATCATGATGTACATCTCGGTCATCGAATTGGAAATCGGCGTGCCGGTGGCAAACACAATGCCGTGCCCGCCGGTCAGCTCGTCCATGTACATGCACTTCATATACATGTCGCTGGCCTTTTGGCTTTCGGTCTGGGAGATACCGGCCACGCGGGTCATCTTGGTGGTGACCATCGCATTTTTAAAATAGTGTGCTTCGTCCACCATCAGACTGTCCACACCCAGCTCCTCAAAGGTGATGACGTCATCCTTGCGGCTCTGGTCGTTGAGCTTGTCCAACTTCCGTTGCAGCTGCTTTTTCATGCGCTCCATCTGCTTGATGGTAAAATTCTCGGCGCGCTGGGCTTTCAGCGCAGCGGTCTGTGCCACTACATCGTCGATTTGCTTTTGCAGGTACATTTTCTGCCGTTCATCGGAAAGCGGTATCTTTTCAAACTGACTGTGCCCGATCACAATAATGTCAAAATTGCCGGTAGCAATACGGGCACAGAACTTTTTGCGATTGGCTTTTTCAAAATCTGTTTTGCGCGCCACCAGAATTTCTGCGTTGGGATAGAGCAGCAGCGCCTCGGACGCCATCTGCTCGGTCAAATGGTTGGGTACTACGATCAAGGTCTTGTTGCAAAGACCCAGACGCTTCTTCTCCATAGCGCTGGCGACCATCTCGAACGTTTTCCCAGCCCCCACCTCGTGTGCCAGCAGTACGTTGTTGCCATACAGAACGTGGGCAATGGCGTTGCGCTGATGGGGCCGAAGCGTAATTTCCGGGTTCATGCCGGGAAAGCGCAGGTTGCTGCCGTCGTACTCACGCGGGCGAATGCAGTTGAATTTGCTGTTGTACAGGCTTACCAGTGCCTGCCGCCGCTGCGGCTCCTTGAAAATCCATTCTTCAAATTTGTCTTTTATCAAGCATTGCTTTGCGTAGGCAGCCTCGGTAGCGGCGTGGTTCAGCACGCTTTTTTTGTTTCCTTCTGCGTCGCTGATCGTATCAAACACCTGCACAGGCCGCAGGTTCAGCGCCGCCTCTGTGATTTCATAGGCATTCTTGCGGTTTGTGCCGTAGGTGACGGTTGCCTTGATGCTGCCGTTGCCGTAGCGCTTGTTCGTGATATTCCACTCACCGGTGAACGACGCAAACAGCACCTTCACGGAAAGTCGTGTAGACAACGGCGGCTCCAACAGCTCCATGAGAAAATCCTGAATGTATTCAGGCGGTATCCATGTGGCACCCAGCCGCACAGCAATTTCACTGGCGTCGAGGTCCTTCGGTTGTACCTGCTCCAGCGCCTTCACATTGACCTGATAGTCCGAGTCGGACGTAGCGGCCAGCCGGGCAACGGCCAGCTTTTGCCGCACATTGCCGGAAAGATATTCGTCAGCCGGCAGATAAACCGGCTCGGATTGCTCCGGGGCACGGAAGATAACGCCGGTCAAATCGCGTATAATTTCGTCCTGCGATTTTCCCGTGACCTGTGCCATGTAGCAAGGTCACGCGGGCCTTCTCCGTCAGGCTCAGCACCAGCGCTTCATCGGCGGTGTCCACATGGTCAACCACCTGGGCCGGGCGGATGGTCCGCTTCGTAAACATATCCGTCTTGCCTTTGTAATGTCCTTCGCTGTCGATGTCCTCCAGCGAGCAGAGCAGGAAATACCCGGAATCCTCACGAAACGCCGAAGCCGTGCCGCGGCTGTTGATTAGCCCATACGTATCGTGGTAGGAATCATACTGGGCGGTCAGCTGCGCTTGCAAAGCGGCAATTGTTTCATCGGCAGATTGTCCAGCTGTGCCCGAATCAGCTCCCGGCAGGTATCCCGCAGAGGAACCAGCGCTTGATGCGGGCTAACGCGGAGGTGCTGGCCTTCACGGCGCGCATTTTGGAATTTTCGCGGTAATAAACTGTGTCGCCTTTAACAACATAGCTAAAATTTCGTGTGTCTGGGTCGGCATCGAGCGTGTCACTTTCCTCCTGCGCATCCTCCCGGTCATCCGCCAGCGTGTACTCGGCCTGTAAATTGGCAAGAGCTGCATCAAGCTGAACTTCCAGTGATGTACCATTTTCCAGCGGCGCGCAGGTGGGGCGCTGCCCGTAGGGGCCGCTGACCATCTGCATCTCGCCGCAGATCATCTCGGGATGATCGATGAAATACCGGTTCAGCGGAATGCCATCGGCGGTCTCGCCCACATGAATCCACGGCACGTCCTGCTCCAAGACCCGCCCACGCTTTGCAGAAACAGAATGTCCGAGGTGACGGTTGTACCTGCCTGCGCGGTAAAGGTATTGTTGGGCAGCCGCACCGCGCCGATCAAATCACAGCGGGCAGCCAGATAGCGGCGCACGCTTTCGGACTTTTTATCCATCGTGCCGGAGGTTGTTATAAATGCCATAATGCTGCCGACGCGGAGCTTGTCTACGGTCTTGGCAAGAAAGTAATCGTGGATTTGAAAGTGCAGCTTGTCATATTGACGGTCCGTGACCTGATACTGCCCAAACGGCACATTGCCGATAGCCAAATCAAAGAAGCTGTCCGGCAGGTCGGCTTTTTCGTAGCCGCAGATTTGAATTTTTGCTTTCTGGTATAACTGCTGCGCGATGTGGCCCGATACACTGTCCAATTCGACGCCGTACAGCTTTGCATTGTTCGTATCAAAGCTGCCGCTGCGGTGACCAAAGAATGCACCCACACCCATGCTGGGCTCCAGCACATTGCCGCCCACGCAGCCCATACGGGTCAATGCACGGTACATGGCGTGGATGACAGCAGGCGGGGTATAAAACGCTGTCAGCGTGGATTCCTGCGCGGCGGCGTATTCCTCAGGCGTCAGAAGTTCTTTCAGCTGCGTGTACTCGCTGTGCCAGTTGTCTTTATTAGGGTCAAAGGCATCGGCCAAACCGCCCCAGCCGAGGTATCCGGCCAGAACATCCTGCTCGGGCTCTGTGGCCGGTGTACCGCGCTGTTCGATTTGCTTGAGTGTCCGAATTGCATTTAGGTTCGCAGCAAACTTGGCCTTAGCCCTGTGGGAATCTCCGGCTCATAGGGCGCAAGGTAGTTGGTGGGGTCATGCGCGGCAGGTTCGTCGGTAGGAAGGGCGTTTTCCTGCGGTTCGTGTTCTTCCACCTCGTCGAGGTCTATTTCCATGAGGCTATCAAAATCAAGATTGGAGAGAACCGCCTGGTTCAGATCATCGAGCGAGCCATACCGTTCCTGCGCGTAGAGAGTATCGTCCACCAGCTTGGTGACAGTGCAGTGCTCCAAGTCGGCATACACCTGAATGACGTGCTTCTCATCCTCGGTAGTGGTATAGCCCAAATCGATTCGCGTCAGGTCCGAAAAGTCCGGCTCGGTGATTTCAAATTCGTCCTTGAGATAATCCTCAATGTAGGATAGCGCCTGTTCCGTCTGCGCTTGCACAAGGCTTCGTGCTGCTGCTCGGAGAGCATCATACCGCCGTTGCGCGGGTTAGCGTCCAACTGCCGCTGAAACTCCTCCCGGCTGATGGCGCGCCCAAACAAGGGTACTTCCTCGTCCCGCAGATGCACGTCAAACTGCCCGATGCGCTCCACAGTAAACCGGTGGTCATCCTCCAGATAGACAACACTGCCCTCGGCGCAAATCGGTCTGGTATCCGGTACGTTGCCGGGCTCATCGCGCACCACACTGGCGGGTTCTCGCTGCTCGGCAGCCCATGCGGAATACTGCTCCAGCTCCTGCTGTGTCAGAAAGCGCTGCATCTCGATCAGATAAGCAATGCGCTTGGCTGCGGCCCGCCATGGAAGCCTGCGCTCAAAGCGGCCTTCCTCATTTGTCAAAATCAGCTTCAGTCCGGCAGGGCCGTGGTCTACCCAGCCGTGGGTACCGCTTTGGTAGTCCCATGACCGGCCACCGCTGCCGTATTCCTTTTTCAAAAAAGCGGCGTGGTCGCCCTGCGTGGTGGTGAACTGCTGATAAATACGGAATTTACTGTTTTCAAAATTGCTGCCCGCTGCCAGAGCCAGATTGATTTCCTCGTCTGTAATAACGCTGCCGTCATCCATCTGCGGTGCATTGTACTCGGCAACAGGCAGGGCAGAGCGAATGACGGTTTCCTGCTTTTCCGGGGTGAGGAAATCATCCTTTTCCAATCTGTCATTTTCCGCACTCGGCGGCGAACCGTCAGGCAGTTCAAAGGAAAGCTGTTCCTCTACCTGCGGCAGCTCCTTCGGGTCGATGGCTGCAATCAGCTCATGCTGTTCAATCAAGTCGTTTAGCGCATTGGCCACGGCACGCCACGGTAGCAGCGTTTCCGCGCTGCGTGTCAGATACGCGCCCTGCCAGACAAGCAGGCCATTGTCCTGCCTGTGAAAGCCCACGCGGGTATCATCGGCCAGCAAAAGCTCTGTAAAAATATCCTTGTAGCTTTCCCGCACAAAGCGCAGCCGGTCAATGAGCAGAGGATTCTTATTATAAAAGGTAAGATACTCGGCGTTGTCTGCTCGGGAAGAAGTCTCCGCTGCCAGCAGCTGCGGCAGCAGCGTGGGCGAAAATTCAGGCAAAGAAAAAGCGGAGAGCGCTTGCTCGCTCTCCGCCTCTGCGGGTGCTTCGGTTAAACTTCGTACAGCATCGGAAAGACTGCTTCCTCCGCCTGCTTTTTCAGGCTGTTGGTCATCTGCGTCCAGCCCAGTGGGTTCGTCCTGCGGTCCGGCATCTGGGTGGTCTGCATCAGCTCGCGCAGGGTCTTGTCCACCATCCGCTGTGCTGTCCGTCCGATTCGGCTGCAGCTCGTCAGCAGCGTGCCCTCCAGCATCAGCTGGTCGCAGAGCGTCGGCTCGTTCTGCTCCAGATATTCCAGACGCAGCCTCGCGTAGCGGTTCAGGTACGGATTCGGCTGGTTCGGCAGGGAAAGGCTCGGAACCAGGTAGCCTTCGCGGTTCTTCGTGTACGTCATGGTGTATAGCCTCCTCTCGGCTGTTCAGTTGTGTTCGTGTGCTTTCATTATGAACTGGTTCGTGTGATATTGCAATGCTGTCACGCTTAGTCGCAGCGCCTCGCGCCCAATTACGTTCAGCATCGGTTCTGCGGCGGCCTGTACATAGCCACCCAAGCAGAGTGAAATCTGATAGGTGTCGAACTGGCTGACGCTTTGAAATGCCGGGAAATCCTCGTCCCGCACCGGCAGCCCGATTCGCAACCGTGCTATGTAGACAGCACTCTGCGTAACCAGTGCCTGCAAGAGCTGCATTTGCTCGTCAGGCTGCGCCCACTGCAGGGTACTGTCCGCCACATTGCGCTCCAGCATACGGCGGGCACGATCTGCATCGTTGGAGACGCCATCCTGTGCCAGCGCCGTCAGCCAGTCATCAGATTTATCTTGCAGAAGCAGCGGGCGCGTTGTGTCCGTGACCCCCCATGGCCGCCGGTGGCGCTGCTCATAGTGTGGTATCGCCGATGGCAAAGACCGGCTTTGTCACCGCCACGCCCTGTCGGCGCTGCAGCACGGTGATGCTTCTGCTGCCGCGCATGACCAGCCGGTTTGCCTTCGAATTCCAGTATTCCATGCTGGCACAGGCTGCGGCGTCTGGTCGCTGGGCGTGAATCAGCAGTTGGTTCAGATAGGTGGTGTGATAGTTGTGGGCGGCTGTGTACAAAAAGCTCTGCCACGCCTGCGGCGATGCTGTGACCCGCACGGCCTCCTGCTGGGCCAGCTGAAATATATCCTGCGGTTTCGGCATCTTGACACCTACCTTTCTAATTCATCTAAAATGTGCTCCTGTCGCTCAACTTCCATATCATGAAGCTCGGGCAACAGTCGGCTTACATCCTTAAAGCCAACTGCATCCACATACATGGCTTCGGCCTTGTCACTACGATCCATGACGATCAGATCGCTGACGGACAGGGACGGCATGCTGCTGGCGCAGGGGCGGTCATCATAATTGAAATCCTGGAAGCACTTGTCCGGTGTGTAGTCCCGAGGCATGTTGGCCACATAGGCACAGCGGTAATCGGTGGCCTTCAGCTTGTTCTGGGCGTAGTCATAATCCGTAAAGCGATATTCGCAGGTGTAATGTGAAATTTGATATATCAGCAGTCTGTCTAACTTATCACCCGGCTGCGGATGCTCCGGCTCAACATAACAGCCTCTTTTGAAGCATTGATTTGCATACTGCTGGATGTGGCAGAAACGACTACCTACGTAAAAGTGCGTATTATCAACTGTCTGCACATCTTTCACCAGCTGTGAACCATCTGCGTAGTTTTCAATGATGCGCTGCCCGTTGCGCACCTGAAACAACTGCTGCCCATCACGGTTCAGAAAACGTGAGAAGCGAAGTGCGCTGCAAAGCTCCGGTGCATTGGCCCACTCGGTTATGTGGATGTCTTTGCCAACATGTACCTTTGTGTGACTATTTTCTTCCGTGTAGTAGTGAGGCCGGATACGATCTACGCCAACTGCCGTCACAAGCTGCTTTGCCATTTCAATGAGCTGCTTGTCATTGCGATCTGCAAAAGGGCCGCGGTAATCATCACACAGGTAGTTGACACCGCTCCGTACCTGCATGATGGTTACTGCACCATCCGGGTCACGGCGGTCAATTCCAACAGTCAGGCGCGGGTAGGGAAGATTGGTGCGCTCGTTCCAGGTGTACTCGTTGTTGTATGGCATTTCTCTCAACTGCTGGTAGCGCTTCATCAAATCAGCAGTATTTGAAAAGAACTCCGTCGGAGCTTGTTCTTCAAACTGTTGCGGAAAGACGTGCGACATAAAATCGGGGATCAGGTAATATCTGTACTCTGCCATTTCAACGCTCCAGACTGGTTTGTTTTTCCGGCATAAGATGGCGGGAATTTCGTTCCAGAAGCTGCATGATGATTCCTAGCATCTGTTCATGTGTGTAGCCGGTGGGGAAGTAGCGGGCAATTTTGCTGACGCTGATGGTCAGCGTAGGGTCACGAGGCGGTACACTGGGCTTTTTGGTGTCCATGATTTCCAGCAGCTTGCCGTGGTCCAACGCACCGTCCTTACTGGCTGCCTTGAGCTTCTGTGCCTGCGACAGCGAGGGTGAGCAGGACTGAGATTCAATGTAGTCGAGAAAATCATTCTGCTCGGTGGGGGAAAGGTAAGAAAGCTCGACGGCGGGGTTGAACTTCAGGCTGCCGTCGTCGACTTTCTTTTGCAGGTCGGGGACGAGGCTGTTGAGACGGATGAAACGTCGTACTTGTGTCCCGCTATCTCCAGCCTGTTGGCCAACAACGAATGCGCTTTCTGACTTCCAACCAACTTGGTTGGAAGTTGCATCTCGGCGCTCACCTTGATGACTAATAGCCTCCATTTTCATCGCATACGCCTGGCCTTCTCTATCGGGCTGATATGCTCTCTCTGGATATTGGAATCGACCATGTCAATAATCGCCTGGTCGTCATCAATATCCCGCACCTGCACCTTGACCGCAGTCAGCCCAGCCCGCTGTGCTGCATGAAACCGTCTGTGCCCACTGATGATCTCATACCCGCCCTCGGTGCGGCGTCGCACGGTCAGGTTGGTGAGCACACCGTTCTCCCGGATGCTGTCCACCAGCTTCTGCATATCCTCATCGTCGCGCACCTCAAACGGATGCCCAACGAACGGATGCAGCTCGGAAAGCGGCACCTCTGTGACCAAATCTCCGCTTTCCCGCTGCCTGTCAGCCTCCGAGGAAAACATATCATCGATTGAGGGCATCTTCATCGCGTTCAAAAATTTGTTCTTCGCGGCCATAGCCGGATACCTCCTTCGCAAATTCAATATAGGCCTTTGCACTGTTGCTTTTCGGGTCGTACAGAATCGTCGGCTCTGCATTGGCCTGGCTCTCCTGTACCTTCACGTTTCTGGGAATCTCCGTTGTGAAAACGTGAATCTTATTGCCGTAGGTGCTGCGGACCTGCCCGCAGTAGTGGTCGGAAACGTTCGTGTGCTCGGTCATCGTCAGCAGGATGCCCTTCACGCGCAGCCCGGGGTTGATCTTACGCTGCACATTGGCAATGGAGGACGTCAGCTGCGACATGCCCACAACGGAGAATGGCTGCGCCTGCATCGGGATAATAATTTCATTGGCGGCTGCCAGCGCATTGGTCAGCAGCAGGCCAACAGAGGGGGAACAGTCAATCAGACAGTAGTCGTACTGATTGTTGTACTGCTCCAGGCAGGATTTCAGAAGCACCTCACGGCACATCATCGTGCCCATGGCCAGCTCGAAGCCCGCCAGCCGCAGATTGGACGGGATAAAATCCACCCGTGCCGCAGCCTCCTTGCGTCCGGTCTGGTAGACACACTCCCGATTTCCTATCGGCTTTTCGCAGGAGGTCTTCATCAGCAGCTCTGTAATGGTTTGGTCAAGGTCCTTTTCCGGTGGGATACCGCAGTAGCAGGAAAGATTGCCCTGCGGGTCAAAGTCAACCATCAGGACGCGGTAGCCCTGCTGGGTCAGGGCAATGCCGAGGTTATACGTTGTGGTCGTTTTCCCCGTGCCGCCCTTCTGGTTTGCGATTGCGATTGTTTTCATCTGGTTTCCTCCAAAATATCATCCATGCTGATGCAGTGCGCGCGGTATTCCCGCATGTATTGCACCAGCGTGTCGTTGTAATCCTTGCCCACCGGCGGCGGGCGGTTCTCTACAGCTTTGCCGCTGCCTGCAAGGTGCGCAATAATATCCTGCGTTCGGGTTCGCCCTGCGTTGTCGTTGTCCAGACATAGGACGATTTTGCGGACTGCCGGGAAATACTTCAAAAACGCATCCAGCGCGGCATAGTCTGTGCCGCCCAGCGCCAGGTAGTGTACGCCGCGCCACGGCTCCGCGTGCTGCATGAGCTTGAGCGACGCGCCGGACATAGCGTCAATGGGGGCCTCGTATACCTCAACCGTGTCGGCCTTAGTGCTGGCCTGTATGTAGAACGGGTAAATTTTCTTGCTTCCGGGAATATCACGCCGGAATTGCAGCTGCGTACAGCCACGTAAACTGCCGCCTTTCGCAACACCCTCACCGTCGCGCCCGACAAATACGCAGTTTGGGTGATTTTTGATGCTGGTCTGGTACAAAATGCCCTCCTTGCGGCAGAACGCCAGTACATTGGGGTGGATACAGCGCCCGCGCAGATACGCCATAGCTGCATAACTGTTTGTGTCCGGCTCGGGCAGCTTGAAATCTCGCGGTGCTTGCGGTTCAGCGCGCGGGTGCGGCAGGCTTACAGTTTGGGAAGAATGAACGACGCCGCCTTGGATGCGGTTGATCTCCCGCACAGCCTCAACATAGGGCACCTTCTCGACGTCAATCAGATACTTCAGCGCCGTGCGCCCGCGCAGGCCGATGCAGTGCCAGCACCATAGGCTGTCCTTGCTGATCGTCAGCGAGCTGTGTACCTTGTGGCGGTATTCCTTGCCCACGAGCTTCAGGTTGCCTGGCTCAACGAGTTTGAAGTAGGTCAGCAGGTCCAGCTCCTTCGCCCGTGCGATTTCTTCCTTCGTCACCCCGGCCATACTCTACACCCCGTATTCTGTTTTCCAATCTGTTTTCTGTATCGTTATAATCAGTCTAATTACTATCAGTCTTATTTGCGTGTGATAATCACATCTCCAGAAGTGTGAAAATCACACTTCAAGAAATGTGATTTTCACACTTCTTGATTTATGACGAAACAGCAAGTTTTTTACATAAATCAAGCTGGGCTTTCCCAGTCCCTGGCGCTTGCGTTCAATGAGCCTGCATCCTTTTCCAGCTCGAGCATCAGGCGGCAGGCCTTCTGGTTGGCGCAACTCAGGGCCTCCATGATTTCCTCGGTGGTGAAGATGATGTAGACCCTGCTCTGTTCATCCAGCCAGTGATTCTTGACCGACAGGCTCATGCGGTCCAGCAG
>ENA-OQIR01000821-OQIR01000821.1-human-gut-metagenome-genome-assembly--contig:-NODE-821-length-12143-cov-2.757407_pt1 | contig 12143 bp, 17 predicted proteins | sample MGYA00242580_ERZ504745 | MGnify/ENA primary metagenome ERZ504745 (study PRJEB26092, sample SAMD00036214) | human gut metagenome | host: Homo sapiens | study: EMG produced TPA metagenomics assembly of... | reverse complement strand
TTTGTTTATTTATGGGGTTGAATTTTTCTTGCGTTCTGCGGGGTTTCGCTGAGCGATATTCTGTTGTGGCTTTCCTTGTGGGCTTTTCCGATATGCAGGTTTAGTCCCGTCGCATCGGAAAAGCCTGTAGGGGTTCACTTAGTGGAATTAGGGGTTTTCACGTTGTGAACATCGTCACTTGGTAAAGTCAACGTCCTTAGTCTCCTTGCAGGTGAGCACGGAGACGAGGCAGCACACGGCCATCACGGCAAGGTAGAGGCCCACGGAGTGGACGCCCCAGTGGGAGCTCAGCCAAGTGGCGATGGTCGGCACGAAAGCCGCGCCGACGATGGCGGCCAGGTTGTAGCCGATGCCGGAGCGGAGTAACGCACGTTGGCGTCGAACAGCTCAGGCAGGAAGGCGCCGATCGGGCCGAAGGCGATGCCCATCAGGGCAAAGCGACGCACAGGAACACCATGTTGGCGAAGAAGTTCTTCTGGCCGACCAGACCACCGTCCAGCAGGAACGGGAAGAGTACGGCGAACACCACAAGTGCGCAGGAGGAGAAGGTCAGCACGCGACGGCGGCCGATCTTGTCCGCGTACAGGCAGGACAGCACGATGAACAGGGCGAACACGCAGATGGAGATCATGAGCATGAGCAGGTATTCCTGGTTGGTGAAGCCAAGGTTGCCGCCGCCTTCGCCCTGCTCCTTGGTGCCCCAAGCGAGGGACCAGGTGGCGAGCGTGTAGAACAGCGTGTAGGTCACAGCCACAAGGAAGGTGGCCTGCAGCACCTGACGCCAAGACTTGCGGAAGACCTCGGTCAGCGGGGACTTGACAACCTTCTTCTGCTCCTGAGCCATACGGAAGATCGGGGTCTCCTCCATGTGAACGCGGACCACGAGACCGACGATCACCAGGATGGCGGACAGCAGGAACGGCACACGCCAGCCCCAAGCCAGCATCGCGTCCTGATTGTTGAAGGATTCGAGCACGAAGTAGGTGCCGTTGGACAGGAAGAAGCCGATCGGGGCGCCGAGCTCCGGGAAGGAGCCGTACAGTGCGCGCTTGTCTTCAGGCGCGTTCTCGGTGGCGACCAGTGCCGCGCCGGACCATTCGCCGCCCAGGCCGATGCCTGGATGAAACGCAGCAGGCAGAGGATGGCGACTGCACCAACGCCGACCTGATCGTAGGTGGGCAGGCAGCCAATCAGGAAGGTGCCGACACCCATGGTCATCAGGCTGACGACCAGCGTGGTCTTGCGGCCCATGCGATCGCCGAAGTGGCCGAAGATCAGCGAGCCCAGCGGGCGGGCGATGAAGGCGACGGCGAAGGTCAGCAAGCTCATCAGCAGTGCGACGGTGGGGTTGTCCTTCGCGGAGAAGAAGATGTGCGGGAAGTAGTTTGCCGCGGCGGTGCCGTAGGCGTAGAAGTCATAGAATTCGATGGCGGTACCGACCATCGACGCGGCGATCACGGTCTTGACCGAATCGCGTACCAAGGTAGCGGCTTTACCTGCCGCCTGCCCTAAGCCAGTCTCTTCGACTGCTGCAGTCATTGTTACTCCTGTTTTGCTCTCGTTCACTCTCATCGGCGGGCGATTATTTCGCCCCACAGGGAGGTTGTTGTTCTGTCGCTGTGTTGTTGCCGTGTACTGTCCGCTACCGTTTCCGTCTGCGGGATTCTGCCGTAAGCCTTGTGAGCGCAACAAAAAAAGCCCCGCATCATGCAGGGCCGTGCCGATTGTGTCAGCTTGATTGGCCCTGCCTTCGTTGACGGGGCTTCAAGCATCAGTGCCGAATTAGTCCGCCAGCGAAGACGGGCTAATAATTCGTGCGGATACAAACGCAGAAGCATTGAATCCAGTCATCGCGTGGCCTCCTTTCGGTATTTCCTCAGGCCGTTCGACCTGAACTGGAATGTAAACATAGGTTTGTATGTCTTGCCAATCCAGCAAGGGTTCACATTGTGGACATTGTGACGTAGGAGTCATGTGAGATGGGTGACTGTGGGCGGCCGTGACTCGGCTCCCCTCAGTCGCCTACGCCGCCAGCTCGGCCGCAATTACAGACGGGCTACCGCCCGCAGTCTGCCTGCTCGCCTCCCGGCTCGCCTTCGCCTACAAACAGTCCACCGGACTGTTTGCTTCACAGCTCAGCCTCAGAGAGGGGAGCCAAGATAGGAGTCACCGGGTGGTTTCGCCGGGGATGAGGGCTACGGGGATGACTTCTTCGGGAGTGGGTTGGGTGTCAACGTCCGAAGCGCTATCGTTCTTGGACGGAGAGGCGGGGCCACCGTCGGCGGCGATCTGTGAGTCCATGCGGACGGCGAGCGCGGCGGCGATGGCCGGGAAGTCCTGTCGAATCGCGGTCAGGCGTTTGCCGGCGGTTTCGGCCATGAGAGTGCCGTCATAGGCGATGACTTGCAGATCAGCAGGCACCTCGATACCCCGTCGTGAGGCTTCCTGCAATGCCACGGATGCCACCACATCGGAGCCGACGATGGCGTCGACATCAGGATACTGTTCGAAAATGGCGCATGCGGTGGCTTCGTGGGCGGCGATGTCGGCCACGGCGCCGGCTTCCACGTAATCGCAGGCAATGCCGGCATCGGCCAGCAGACGCTCGACGGTGAGATGGTAGCGAATCGTGGGGAAAGTGGTGCCTTCCGCGAACTGGGAACGCGGGCCACCAACGAGCACCACGTGGCGCGCGCCGGAATCGATGAGCTGGCGCGCAATCAGACGGCCTCCCTGTTCATGATCAGACCGGACGACCGGCACACCCTCACCGAGCGTGCGGTCGAAAGCGACAATTGGCCGATGGATGGAGGTCCAGTAGTCGGCCGGATGCTCGGTGTGGGCCGCCATGATGATGCCGTCCATCATGTGCCGCTGGAGCATGTCGATGTACTCGCTCTCGCCCTTGTCTGTATCGGCGGTGGAGCAGAGCAGGGTTTTGAGGTCGCGCGCGGCGAACTCGCGCTGCAGATGCGCGGTGAGTGTGGAGAAGAACGGGTGGGCGATGGTCGCATGATCACGCCGATGGTGTTGGTGCGGTTTCGGTAGAGGTTGCGGGCCAGCTCGTTGGGAATGTAGTTGAGCTGGCGCATCGCGGACTCGACTTTGGCACGCATATCGGCCGAGACGTAGCCGGTGTTGTTGACCACCAACGAAACGGTGCTTAAGGACACCCCTGCCGCTTTGGCTACGTCGCGCATGCCGACCATGGTTTTGCTCCCCTGCGAGTACTGGACCGGATCACTGCTGACCAGTGCACTCGAACCGGTTTATTATTCGGCAGATTTGGTGGTGAGGGTGACGATTCCGGCCAGCAGCACCATGACGATGGCGGACGGGAAGAGCAGGTAATAGCCGAAGCTATGCTCGAAGGCGTTCACCAGTAGCGCGCCGATGATGGCGGCGAGCGCCAGACCGGCCGAGTTGGCGAGCGCATAAATGCCGAGGTCGTGGCCGGCTCGGCGCGGGTCGGGCAAAGAGTCCATCACCAGTTCAAGTCCGAGCGAATCATAGACGCCAAAGGCGAATCCGGAAATCAACGCAAACAGCAGCATGCCGTTTTCACGGGCAGTGCCGGTGGACCAGACGCCAAGGCCCATGCGAGCGCCAAACCAGCGGCATACAGCAGGCAGGCACCGGCCACCACACGGGCCACGGGAATGTTCTTTTCCTCGATTCGCTCGGAAATCGGCCCGGCGGCCCAGGAGGCGAGCGCGGCACCGATCAATGTGGCCACAGCCATACCGGCAATGAGGAATCCGGCCGGAATGGTCAGCGGCGCGGACGTAAGTACCACGGCCTTGCCATAAACCCAGAAACGTACGAGATACCACAGAAACACACCGGTCAGCCCAACACCGGCCATCATGCACGTACGGGCGGCGAACACCCGGGAGAACTCGGGAGCGTGGGCCGGCGGGCGCAATTGGTCAAGTACCTGACTGCGGTCAAAAAGCTGGTTCGCTGCTCAGCGCTAGAAGGCTCCTTGGGCAGAATCAATACGGTGGCAATACCGGACACTGCAAATAGCACGGCGGTGTAACTAAACGGCGCAAACGAATTGAACATCACACCAAGCGCACCCATGCACACGCCAAGCGCTTGGCCGAGCATCACACCGATGCCATGCCAGCGTTCGATGCGAGGGCGGAACTTGTCGGGCACCCGTTCGCTGATGGCGCTGGTCAACGGCACGGAAAGCATCGCATAGGCGAACTGTAGGAACACCCAGAAAATACAAAGCACAATGATGCCGATATTCTGCCCCAGAATCAGCGTGATCAGCGCGCACAGCAGACCTCCGCCAACCATCCACGGGGTACGACGGCCCAATGGCGTGCGTGTGCGGTCGGACAACACTGAAATCAGCGGCATCGCAAACATGGAGGCCACTACGCCGACAATCACCAACACGGCCAGGGGCATCGCCAATTCGGTGGCGACGGGCAACGGGCGGCCAGTGGCCGGATTGATGGCGATATGACCGGCAACAGCAGTGTCATAGCCGAACGTACGCGCAATCGCGTTGGGCATGGCAATGGTGTTCAACGCCACCCAAGGTGCGCCGACCAGAATTGAAGCAGCGAAGAAACCCCAGTTGAGTCGGGAGACCTGCCTGCGGTAGGGCGTTGGCCATTGACGGCGACCATGGGATCGCGCATGTCGAGGTAGGCGGACGACATATCCGGCGCGGGAGTGTCCACACTGGCGGCTGCAGCAGCGGCTGCCGAAGAACCGGCGGAAGCCAATCGCACAGCCTGGGCCTCAGGCTGGTCCGCAGAGGCTTCGGGCGGCGGCGGCGATTCTTGATGGCCAGTCTGGCCACGGCGGCTTTGTCTTCGGGACTTAGGACCTTGTCCAAATCCGGGCGATCATCAATACCCGGACGCACATACGGTTCCAACATGATGCTGCTCTTTCTCTGTTCTGCTGCTCGTCTCGTCGATTCCGGCGGGATGCTTGGGCCGCGCCCGCAGGAGCATGACCTTCAACCCCGCATACGCAAAACCGCCCGGGCGCACTGGCTTCAGCGCACTGCGGGCGGTTTGCTCTCCATGAACCAGCTTACGCCGGGCGCACTACTTGGAGCGCGCACAGCGGAGTGGCGTTTATGGGCCAACGGTTAGTCGATATCGGCAATCGGCGGGTTGCTCAGCAGATCATCAGTCTCGTGGTCGCCGGCGGCATCGCTCCAGGCAAGGCTGCAACCGGGTGGTGTTGTCTGTGCCGAGGCCGCGTCCGGGCTCGAAGGTGAGGGCGGCCGTGGACGTGCCGTCGGCGCGGTCCAGCGGAAGGTGATGGACGTGTCGCCATCGACCTCGTAGCTGAACTCGCCATCGAATGCAGCAGTTCGTTGCGGAACTTGGCCAGGGCGTTCAGGGCCTTGACCACCGGGCGTTCGAGGTTTTCATCGATTTCGGCGGTGGAGTAGTAGTGGCGGTTGATGTCGCGGCCGTTGTTGGTTCGGCGCAGCAGTTCCATGTCGTTGCGGCCGGCGAGCGCGCCACGTAGTAGACCTGCGGCACGCCCGGCAGGAAGAACTGCACGGCGCGGGCGGCCAAGTAGTGCTGGTCGTTGCAGCCGAGGGCCGAGTAGTACGTGGAGTTGACCTGATAGAGGTCGAGGTTGGACGCGGCGGCACCGGTGGCGGCCTGGGATTCGCCGTGGGTGTTGGCGTGGATGGTGTTGACCAGATTATCGACGTCCTCGTCGGGCACGAGGCCCTTGAGGCTGCGGTCGAGCTGATCGGAGCCGATGTCGATCACGCCGATGCGTCGTGCGTATCGAGTACGGTGACGGCGTTGTTCGGGCGGATGTCGGTCCAGTGCGCCACAGGTTCGACATGGCCGGTGAACAGCGAGTGCAGAAGCAGCGGCGGCAGGGCGAAATCGTACACGCGGTCGACTTTGGACGCGATTTCGACCTGCTTTTTGTAGTAGGAGTGCACTTCGATGAGGATTTCCAGGCCGCGCTTGACGCCTTCCTCACGCAGACGCGAGATGAGCTTGAATGTCTTCGGGGTCATGAAGCAGCTGGTGCCGGCTTCCTTGGCGCCATAGCCGACGGCGTCGAGGCGGATGTAGCTGACGTGAGAGGCGGCCATCTGGTCGAAAATCGACATGAGGTATTCCCAACCCTTGTCGGAATCGGTGTCGATGTCCACCTGCTGCGGGGTGAAGCTCACCCAGACCAAGCGCGTCTTGCCGGCGAACTTGTAGTGGGTGAACGGCAGGCCCGGACGCGGACGGTAGATGCCGGCCAGGTCCTCTTCGGTGGCGCCGTTCGGGAACACGGAGCTCATGGTGAGGAACATCGGATAGTATTCGGACTCCTCGCCTTGGCCAGCACGTCCTGGAACTGCTTGGATTCCCAACTCATGTGGTTGACGATGGCGTCGACCATGATGTTGTGGGTCTTGGAGAGTTCGGCGACGTCGTCCCAGCTGCCGAGACGTTCGTCGACCTTGGTGTGGTCGATCGGGTCGAAGCCTGCGTCGGCGCCGTCGAACGGGGTGAAGAACGGCAGGATGTGAACGCCGTCGTACACGCCGTCGAAGCGGGTGCGCAGAATGTCGGTCATCGACTTGATGGTGCCGTCGCCAAGGCGGTCGGCGTAAGTGATGAGCTGCACCTTGTTTTTCATGGAGCCTCCTTCGGTTCCAAAAAGTCGTTGCGAGATTCTTTGCGGGAGTCCTTACGGCCATTCCCACGGTTGTGTCGAACCGGTTCGATATTACCGCAAAATGGGGCTCGACACCAAAACCGCAACCGGTGTTCGGGCGTGTCGAACCGGCTTTCGGCCGAATCGCGGCGCATGTCTCCGGCGCCCGATTCGAAAGCGACGGACATGCGGGGGCAGCCGCGAGCGCAGGGCCCTCAGCCTTGGGCACAGGACTTCAGCTGCGGGCGCAGTCCGTAAGCTGGCCGACCTGCTTAAAGTAACGGTCGGGTTCGAGGCCGTCGACGGTCGCCACGTTCGTCATATGCACGCCGTCGAGGCCGCCGTATTCGACGATCACGTCCAGCACGTCCGCCTTGAGTTCGTCGGGGGACTCGTCCACATAGCGGCGCCCGAATCCGGCCAGGTCGCGGTACGCCACATGCGCCCCGACCATTACCCCCCGCGACGCCGCGTATGACAACGTTCTCAGCATGACGGACGGGTCGCCCGCATGGAAGCCGCACGCCACGTTCGCGCTGGAAACCACGTCGAGCAGCGCCTCGTCGTCGCCGAGCGTCCAACGACCGAAGCTTTCGCCCATATCGCTGTTCATATCGATTCGCATAGCCGTCTGCTTTCCGTCTGTTTCCTGCACAGCCATCGTTTCCATTCCTTCCGTCGCCTTTCCGTCGTTTCGCTGTCGTAGTGTTCCGCCGCCGCAACATTCCTTCTGCCGCAGTCGCCGCAGCACGCATCTCATGCCGCGCCCCGCAACCTGCCGCTCGGCCTCACACCATGTATTCCAAATCGCGTTTGCTGGTGATGAACATGTGCCCCGGCGCGTGCGTGATCGCGAATTCCGGTTTGGACGCCATCACCGCGGCCTGCGGGGTCACGCCGCACGCCCAGAACACCGGCACATCGCCCGGCTCCAACACGGGGGCATCGCCATAGTCGGGATGCATGATGTCGTCGATGCCGATCGCGGACGGGTCGCCCACACATACGGGGGCACCGTGCACGGACGGGTAATAGCCGGAAATCCGGCATGCGTCGGCCACCTGCGTAGACGGAATGCCACGCATCGACACGACCATCGTCGAATGGAACGCGCCGGCCGAACGGCACTCGATCGACGTGTCGTACATCGGCACGTTGCGGCCTGCCGTGATGTGCCGCACCGGCACGCCCGCCTCCATCAGCGGAAACTCGAATGTGAAACTGCAGCCAATCACAAACGTGACCAAATCGGATCGCCAATACTCGCGAATATCGGGCACTTCGGCTACCAGTTCGCCACGCTTCCACACGCGGTACAACGGCACGTCGGTACGGATGTCGGCGCCCGGCGCGGTGACGGGTGCGGTGACGCCCGGCTCCATCACTTCCAGCAGCGGGCAGGGTTTGGGATTGCGCTGCGCGAACAGCAGAAAATCGAATGCCTGCTCCTTGGGCAGAATCATCAGATTCGCCTGCGCGTAGCCTTGCGCAATGCCGCAGGTCGGGCGGACCAGGCCGTCACGGAACGCGGCGCGCGCCTGTTCGGGCGTGCTCGCCGCGCCAAGTTCGGTTGTTCCCATATCGGACATCCCATCCACCATTGCGCTTACCTTTCCCGTCGCCGCCGTCCGGCCTTTTCCGAACGAACTGCCGACGAACTCCGAAATCCGATTCCGCAGAAACGGACGTTCAGAGTCGCTTTCCCTCACCTTGGTCGCCGAACGTTACGGGAGCCGCGCGATTCATGACGCGTATGTTTCCGCATTGCAAATTGGCGGTGCCAAGTGGAAACAAACCATGGTTAGGTTGGACGCCGAAGACGCACGCGAACGCTGACGCAACACAACAGCGCAACAGCAATAAAGCGGCAATCAAAAGACGCGGAGCGCGGAAGAGAGGTTCCCATGAGTTCGATCGTTCTGGCAGTCGGTAACGGCAAGACGCTATTCGGAGGCGCAGGCGTGGCACCCGACGCGGATCTGGTTCGTTTCGTCGATCCGGAAAGCCCCATCATCAACGCGTTCGATTTGTGCGCGCTGCGCGGCGACGGCATTTTCGAAGCGACCACGGTATGGAAGGGTTTCCCGGTTTCGTTGGAGAACCATCTGAAGCGTCTCGCCAATTCCGCCCGCCTGGTGGACATGCCCGAGCCGAACATTCCCGCGCTCACCCGCGCGGTCCAGCTGGTCATCGACCAGTATGACGATCCGGAACCCGGTCCGATGCTGCGCATCATCGTCTCCCGTGGTCTCGATCCGGACACCGGCGTGGGCAAGGCGGCCGACCGCACGCCGACCGTCTACATCTTCCTTGACGCGAAGGGCACGCTGCATTCGCTGGAGCCGATCACCATGGCTTCGATGACGCGCGGCTACCCGTCGGACATCACCGCACGCGCCCCGTGGCTGCTCAACGGCGCGAAGACGTTGAGCTACGCGTTCAACTGCGCCGTGCACCGCGAATGCGCCCGCCGTGGCGTCGGCGACGCGATTCTGTTCACGGAGGACGGCTACACGATGGAATGCCCGAATTCGTCGATCGTGGCACGCTATGGCGATACGTTCGTCACGCCTGATCCGCGTATCGGCATCCTGAACGGCACGTCGCAGCGCGAAATGTTCGCCTGGGCGCTTGAAGAAGGCAAGAAGGCGGAGTACAGGAAGCTGCCGATCGCCGAGCTGCGCGAAGCGGACAGCCTGTACATGACGCACGGCGGATGGTCGATTCCGATCAGCGCGATCGACGGGCGCGCACTTGCCGTGGATGCGGCGGAAATCCAGGCGATCAACGATGCGATCCATTCGGGCCGCACGCACGAGGACGCGTTGAAGATCGGTCCGACCGGCGATTACGAATAAGGCGAAACGACCTGCTTAGCAGGTGAAACGGCCCGTCAAATGATGGGCGATACGGACCGCTTAGCGGGTGGTACGCCCAGTTTGAGCGTCACGGGAATCAGCACGTCCGGCTCGTACGGCTTGCGTCCCGTGGCGCTTGTCGCATCTGCCTTGGCATCCCCTTCCTTGGCGATCGCACGAACGATATTGCCGACCGCGACCTGCGCGATTTTGTCGAAATTCTGCGCCACCGCGGTCATTTTCATACCGGCCAGGTCAGTCAGATACGTGCCGTCGTAGGCGATGATCTGCAGGTCGCGCGGAATCGAAATATGCCTCCGCATCGCTTCGCGCACGCAAAGCGCGGCACCGATATCGGAGCTGACCACGGCATCGACGCCGTCCACCGGCATACTGTTGAGCACAGCATTCACCGCGTTCTTATACCCTTGGAAATCCTCCACATTGCCGGCTTCGACGTACTCGTACCGCACGCCGGCCGCTTTCAGCTCCTGCTCCAACGTAAGGTAGTAGCGGACGGCCGGGAACGTTGTCTTGTGCAGGTCGAAATCGTCCGGGCTGTCTCCATTGCGCGCCGCCAAATCGAAGAACTGGTCGCGCGGGCCGCCGATCATCACCACGTGGTGCGCGCCGGTGTTGACCAGCATGTGCGCCATGAGCCGGCCGCCCTGCTCATGGTCGGAGCCGATCGACGCGATGCCGCCGCCCAGCACACGGTCGAAGGCGACGATCGGGCGGTGGATGGGACGTCCAGTAATCGTTCGGATGGGTGGTGTGCGAGCAGACGATGATGCCGTCCATCATGTGACGGCGCAGCATGTCCACGTATTCGACCTCGCCGTTTTCCGCGTCGGCGGTGGAGCACAGCATGGTGCGCAGTCCTTGCGCGGCCAGCTCGCGTTGCAGATGCGCGGTAAGGGTGGCAAAGAAGGGGTGGCGGATGGTCGGCACGGATCACGCCGACCAGGTTCGTGCGGTTCTTGTACAGGTTGCGTGCCAGCTCGTTGGGCACGTTAATTGAGCTCTTCATGGCGGCTTTGACGCGCGCGCGCATGTCGTCGGACACGTAGCCCGTCTTGTTGACCACTAGCGAAACCGTGCTCAGCGAGACCCCGGCCTCTTTCGCCACGTCACGCATGCCGACCATTGCCCAACACCTCTCCCCCGCATCGTCGGGATGTTTCCTTACAAATCGCGATATTATGTGTTATTTTACATGCATCTGTAACGTTTCTTTGCAATCGTCCGCACAATATGAACTATCAATTGACGAAAGACGCCCTCCCCCTCTTCAATTCCCCCGAAAAATCCACTTTTTCACCCGTGAACGACGTATGTTTCACGACGCGTTCCACGCATCTTCCACGCACGCTCCGCATGTACTCCACACGCGTTCCGCCCGCAAAAGGGGCGGTGCGACACTTGCGATCATCTCGCTTGCGTCGCACCGCCCCTTGCGTTGCGTGGCCGCCGTCGATCCGGATGTGCCGGACGTGCCGCTGCCGGCGGAATCGCCGCCTGGTCGAATCGGACAACGCCGCGCTGCTTGTCGAAGCTGGCTTTCTTGATCGTCACCGTCGCGCTGCTTGCCTTCAGGCCGTGCTCTTTCGCAACGGACGCGTCGATGGTGACGGTGTAATCGCCGTCATCGGCAACGGAGAAGGCCCATTTGCCGTCCGCCGCGGTTTTGGTTTCCGCGGTTGCTTGCCGGACAGCGTGATGGTGACGTCGGCGATCGGCTTCTTGTCGGCGTCCTGCAGGATGCCGTTGACGCAGCCGTTGCTGGCGGTCGGATTGCATTCATCGACGGCCTGCGCGCCGGAATCGGCTGCGGACGCGATGGCGGGAGGGAGTACGAAAAGCATCGAGAGAACGGCGACAATCGAACAGAGTATGACGATTCCCGGTCGACGATGCCGTGTGAGATACGTTACGGCTGTCATAGGTTTTTCCTCTCTTGTTGTTTTCACAACGTAGGAGAGGAAACAGCTCGCGCGGTTGCGCTCAGATTTCCTGAACGTTACCCGATGACCGCCCGTGTAACGTGAAAATTACGCGCGGCCGAGCCGGTGACAGCTATGCGTGGCCGCCCAGCATGGCGATGCCGAATCCGAGCGCCACGCAGGCGAGCGGCACCGCGACCGTGGCAGCGCCATAGCCAGGGCCATGGCGAAACGGCGTTTGCGAATCAGCGACAGCACCTCGTTGATCGCCGACGAGAATGTTGAGAATCCGCCGAGGAACCCCACAACGAACGTCATTACCGTGCCCATATCAACCGACTGCGCATAGTACGACATCATGCGATGCCGGCGCACAGGGAGCGACGCCGTTGATGACGAGCGTGGCCAGGGGGAAGCTGTGGTTGCCGTCACGGTTCCAGCTGCGTTGGATCGACACGTCAAGCACATAACGGGCCATGGCGCCGATGCCGCCGAACAGGCAGATCATCCAGGTCATCAGCGCACCTCCCCTGTGGTCGGGTCGGCGACGAGCGGGATTTCCGCGGTGACCGGCTTGGTTCGAAGCTGGGCAGAGGTGCGACGGGTTGCGATGACTGCGGCTGCGATTCGATTTTCGGCACCTGCCCGGTCTGCGCGACCTGCTGGGCGACCTGGCCGCCTG